>Ga0207691_10001824_pt1 | contig 20821 bp, 18 predicted proteins | sample KBSM13metaG_FD_184327 | JGI IMG/M metagenome (GOLD analysis project Ga0207691, IMG submission 184327) | Miscanthus rhizosphere microbial communities from Kellogg Biological Station, Michigan, USA - KBS M1-3 metaG (SPAdes) (version 2) | ecosystem: Host-associated > Plants > Roots > Rhizosphere >... | reverse complement strand
ATGGGCATTTGCACTTGCGGGTTAACGGCACATACGACTCTGCCTCTCCCGATCAAATACATCGGTCATATCTCATTTTCCATTTCTCAGAATTCTCCATTTGTCATTGAACCACTCGCTTACTGCTAACCGCTACCGCGAAGCGGTAACCGATTACTTTCCTAAAACTAAATCACTCGAAATTCAGCTCGTCGGGTGTTATCGTAGCGACCCGTTAACAACCAACTCGCCTTTCAACCTAATACATGAGTGAAACTCCAGAGCCACGAACGCGACTCAAAACAATAATTGTATTTTCGCTGTTAGTTGTCGTGTTCGGCGCCGTCGTCCTATTTGGTTACTTCGCGACTTTCGCAAGGCCAATCACAACCGTTATTGCCGTTCGTCACGCCGAGAAAAAGATCGAACCCAACAATCCGGACCCTGACCTAACTCCGGAAGGCGAAGCCAGGGCGCAAGAGATCGCCCGAATGTTTGGCGGCACTGGTATCAATGCGATCTATGCAACTCAATTCAAACGCACCCAGGAAACAGTCAAACCGCTTGCCGACCAAACGGGCGTCACACCGACAATTCTTCAAGCCAATCAAACCGACGAACTGGCAAAGCAAATCTCAACCAGTCGGCGTGGGCAAACTATTTTCGTCGCCGGACACAACAATACGGTGCCCGCACTCATATCAACGTTAAGCGGCGACAGCTTTCCTGTTATCCCTGAAAGCGAATACGACAATCTCTTCATCGTGACGATTTACAGGTTTGGCAAAGCCAAAGTGGTTAAGCTCAAGTACGGCAGTGGAAGTACGCAGGGTGCCGGAAACGGAACGATGGTCCCCTGAAGTAGGGCGACCGACGCGTGAGTCTCACAAGCCATCCCGCAAATGTTGCCTGGATGCTAAGGAGAAACTGTGAAGCGAAAAAAACCAAGCTCCGCGACCGTGGATGCTGAACCAAAACCAAAGACCTCGAAAAGCCGGCGATCGTTTGTAAAGCTACTCCCAGCGCTTGGCGCAGCCGGTCTGGTGGCGACAAAACTCCCACTCAACACATTCGCACAAACGCCAACGCCGACGCCGCTTCCTTCGGCAAGTCCATCACCAACTCCAGCCCTACGCATCACAAAAGAGATGCTGCACACGGCGGAGAAGCTCATTGGTATTGAATTCACAGATGCGCAGGAAGCGATGGCAGTGGCGGGAGTCAATCGGAATTTGGACTCATATGAAACAGTCCGAAAGATTGATGTACCTCTCGACACAGAGCCGGCGATCGCGTTCCATCCGGCGCGCGCTCGTAAGGAACTGTATGGCGCGAAAGCTAAATTTCGTTTCGGGAAGGTTGATTTGCCAGCATTCAAGAGTGTCGACGAACTGGCATTCGCCACCGTTCCTCAATTGGCAGAACTTATCCGGACGAAGAAAGTTTCATCCACTGACCTCACGAAAATGTACATCGCTCGATTGAAGCGCTTTGGCCCAAAGCTTCTTTGTATCGTGACGTTGACTGAAGACCTGGCACTCAAACAAGCAGCCGCTGCGGACGCTGAAATCAAACGTGGAAAATATCGTGGACCGCTGCATGGAATCCCGTGGGGTGCAAAAGATCTGTTTGCAACAAAAGGGATAAAGACTACGTGGGGCGCGGAGCCTTATCGCGACCAGGTCATAGACTACGACTCGACTGTTGTGGAACGACTAAATGAAGCTGGTGCTGTTCTCGTCGCCAAACTGTCGATGGGCGCGCTCGCGCAAGGCCCACGATGGTTTGGCGGTGTAACCAGAAATCCCTGGGTCCCCGACGACACTCAAACGGGTTCCAGTGGTTCTTCCGCTGGTCCGGCATCTGCCACGGCCGCTGGCCTGGTAGGTTTTTCAATCGGAACCGAAACACTTGGCTCGATCATTTCTCCTTCATCGACGTGCGGTTGCGCAGGTCTTCGTCCAACCTACGGCCGCGTAAGTCGCTACGGGGCGATGGGTTTGAGTTGGACGATGGATAAGATCGGACCTATTTGTCGTGGCGTTGAGGACTGTGCTGCGGCATTGAGCGCGATCTACGGTCCTGATGGGAAGGACATCACTGTTGGCGATGCACCTTTCAACTGGAATCCAGATACCAACATCAGCGGGTTGAGAATCGGTTACTTGAAGACCGAGTTTGAAGGAACCGGCTTACAGCCAAACGTCGGTCAACAACAGCAACAACGACGTGAACTTTACAAGACTGCCATAGACGTGCTGGAAAAGGCTGGCGCGAAATTGGTCCCGATTGAAATGCCGAAGTTCTCGACGAATGCGCTTCGTTTCATACTCCAAGCCGAAGCTGCTGCTGCTTTTGACGACATCACTCGTGACGGTCGCGTTACCCAGTTGTCAGGTCAGAACCCCGGGGACTGGCCCAATGCATTCCGCACATCCCGTTTCATTCCCGCAGTGGAGTACTTACGCGCACAACGTGCTCGCACAATGCTGATCCACGAGATGGAGAAACTAATGTCGCAGTGGGATGTCTTTGTTAGTCCCGCGCCGGGGAGTTCGAGTTTGCTGGTTACGAACCTCACTGGAAATCCTGCCGTCTGTGTACCGTGCGGATTTGTGAACGATAGACCGCTGGCGATCATGTTCACTGGCGGTGTTTACGACGAGGTGTCGCCATTGCGAGTGGCGTTGGCGTTCGAACGAGCAACGAACTGGCACACCATGCACCCCAAGATGGATTGGTCCTAAAGGGTTTCGGATCTGTAGCGAGCGACTAAGGCAGGAAGGTCGAGTAAGAGCGCAACTTTTCCATCACTCATTTCGGCAGCGCCGGCCACTCCAAACCAGCGGCCACCACGACTACCAAGGGTTCGCACTAACACTTGTTCAGTTTCAGTCAGCTCATTTACCTGTAGGACGATCTCTTCTCCAAACTTCAAATAGACAGGCGACTGCGCGTCGACGATTTCCTGGCCCAAAATCTTGTCGAGCAACAACGTCGAACCGCAGGGCACATCCACACGAGCGACTTGAGCTGCATCGATCAGATAACGATTCCTCCCTTTAACAACCACCACATCAATCAAACTAAAGGTGACGGGCAGGCGAATCTCAAACACTGAACCCACGCCGGGCTGACTATCCACTCTAATCGCGCCACCAGCTTCTTCGATAGTGGTCTCAACGACGTCGAGGCCAACCCCACGTCCTGACGTTTCAGAAATGGAAGTTGCGGTTGTAAACCCAGACCGAAAGATCAATCGAAGACTTTGATCGAAGCCCATCCTCTGATTCTCGCTTAACAAACCGAGGCGCTTGCCGGCATTCCAGACAACTTCCGGATCGATACCTCGTCCGTCATCTCTAACTTTGATTCGAGTCTGGCCTTGTTGGGTCGACGCCTCAATAGAGATTACTCCGCGTGGCCCTTTCCCTGCGCGTACGCGTTCATCGGCGCTCTCGATACCGTGATCGACGGCGTTTCTCACCAGGTGAATCAAGGGGTCGGCAATCGCCTCCGAAATAGACTTATCGATTCTTAGACCATGGCCGTCCACTCTAAAATCAATCTGCTTGCCAGCGGACGCCGCGACCGACCGGCCTGCTCTAAAAGCTCGCTGCAACACCCGATCGATTGGGACCATGCGAAGGTTAACCAACTCTGAGGCCAGTGACAGGAATGAACGATCGATTCCAGCAACCTTTGCTATCAGGCCTGGCGCGTTCGGAATACTCTCAAACACTCCATCAAAGCAGGATTTTGTTTCACGAAATAGTTGGTGGGTCGATGAGATCAAACGATCCAGGTCCTCGAGTTCTATTCGGATCAGATGAGGACTGCCTGACGCTGATCGATATTGAGGGTGATCTTTCTGTCGACCGGCGTGAACTGGAGACTGTTCAGCAAAGATCTCTTTGACGGTTACACCGGAAAACGCCGTTAACTCCGCTTCGACCTGGTTGAGTCCGGCGTCACGGGTGTAGAGGATTCTAAAGTCGACCTTGTCGGGTTGCTCGCTATGAACCTTTGGGGATGTGGAAATCAATTCTCCCTTTTCCGACAGTTTATCTTTCAGGTTTTGAAAGAGCTGATCAAAGTCTGCAATGTCGAAGCTGGTGGCAAGCATAAAGAGTGAACCACCTTCACCAATCGCCTGCCCCAATCGATGCTTCTCTTCTTCGCTTAGGGCCTCCCAGATTTCCGACGGTACCGCGTTAAGAATTTCATCCACTTCTAGACGGCTACTTCGAACCGTTTGCTCAGACAGTTTCTGTAGTCGGTGGGACAGAGCGTCGAGTGAACTAGTCTGGGCGGATTCCGGTCGCAGGCTGGCAAACATAGCGTCGGATATTTCGTCAAATGCTCTTAAGACTTCAACGTTCAGGTAAGCCTTGCCGACACGTAATGCGTGAAGGAGATCTTCAAACCTGTGCGCGATGTGAGCCAGGTTATCGAGGCCGTTTGAAGAGGCGGAGGCTTTGAGACTGTGAACGTTGCGAAAGATCGAATCGAGTAGCTGTCGAGTAGTTTTTCCGTCACCGGCAACTTCACGTAGTTCTTGAGTCGCGGCGAAGATCTGCTCGACACGATCTTCCAATTCGTCCAGGATTGGATCCACGGAGGAATACTACCTCAGATCTCAGATTTCAGGTTGTGTTCTAGTCCTTCGGTTGAGACGGAGCTGAGATCTTAAATCTGAGATCTGAGATTCTTACTCTTCTATTTCCGGCTGAACATTAGTCTGTGGTTGTTGTTCATCGAGATCGCGCTTGATGGCGTCGAGAATGCCATTGATGAATTGTGTGGCTTCGTAGGTGGAAAACCGGCGGGCTATTTCAAGTGCTTCGTTGATTGCGACTGTACGAGGTGTAGGTTCGTAGAGAAACTCGTAAACGGCAAGACGCAGGATATTGCGATCGACAACCGCCATGCGCGAAATGCGCCAGTGCTCTGCGCGTGAGCGAATCCGCTCATCGAGCAATTCGAGGTTCGCTAACGTTCCCGAAGCGAGGCGTGTGGAGAACTCCCGCGCTGTCTCGTCGAGATCCGATTCTCCGAGCTCAGCCCAGTAGGTGCGAACCACATCGTCCGCGGGCATTTCGGCAACGTCAGCCGCAAAGAGCATTTGCAAGGCACATTCACGTGCCTTACGGCGCGAACCCATAATAAATCAAGGATGAAGTCAGAGGTCCGAACGAAAAACAACTCGCTGACCTTTCATCCCTCCTTAAAAGCTTCCTGGTAAAGATTTACTAACTCAACCGCCGTCATGGCGGCCTCAAACCCCTTGTTCCCCAGTTTCACTCCCGCTCGATCAATTGCCTGATCGACGGTATCTGCCGTCACAACACCAAACACGACTGGGACTCCGGTATCCAAACCCGCCTTGGAGATTCCTTGCGCAACTTCATTGGCGATGTAGTCGAAGTGTGGTGTCTGACCACGAATGATTGTTCCCAGGCAGATGATAGAGTCAAACTTGTGAGACTTTGCGAGTTGCAGTGCTAACAACGGAATCTCAAATGCACCGGGCACCCTATAGACCGTGACCTTGCTTTCATGAGCACCGAGACGCTTAAGTGCATCGAGAGCGCCATCCACTAAACGGCCGGAGATGAATTCATTCCAGCGACTAGCGACGATGGCGAAACCAAATCCTTCAGCGTTAAGGCGACCTTCGTGAACCGTGGGTTGCAATCCACTTCAACTCCGCAAACAAAATCCGTACTGCTTTTGCAGTATAGGAGATGGCTGGAGAGGCAGCAAGTTGGTGAACTTTTTAGGAGTCTTACTCCGCGCCGACAAACACTCCCGTATCAACACTCTTCGGATCGCCCAGCACAACAAAACGAATGTTCCTCATGTACTTCTGTGAGACTCGCTGAACGTCTGCCGGCGTAACCGCTGATAGCTTTTCAAGAAAGTCTGTAGAAGTACGCCAACCGTTTCCGATGAGTTCGTTTTGCGCGAGCTCTCCTGCTTGGGCGGCATTTGTTTCTTGGCCCAGGTAAAAGGTCGTCAGATACTGTGCGATGATGGCCTGAATCTCATCTGCTCTAACGGGTTGTTGCTGGAGCTTCCCAACCTCGTTGAGCATCACCTTGACCGCCTGGTTGGCGTCAACAGCCGTGACATAGAACCCACCAACGTTCGCCGCCTGGCTCCGCAAAAAGGCATCCGGTGCATACGACAAATTGCGCTTGACTCGCACTTCTTCAAAAACGCGATCTCGCAACAGCGAGCTTGCCACTTTCATCGCATAAATGTCAGGCGAGTTCAGCGACGGCGCAGAGAAAAGGCCCTGGACATAGTGTGTCGGAAGCGCACGCGGCGTAACTTCCACGGTCGATTTCTCGAAGGCGAGAGCCGGGACCGGTTGGGGCTTGTAGGTTCCACGCGGAAGTTTTCCAACACTTGCGGTAACGAGTTCCTTCACATCAGCCACATTCAGATCGCCAACAATCACCAGCAAGAGGCGCGATGTTTCCATTAACTTGTCGTGATACCGACGCAAGTCGTCAGGCGTCAACTTGGCGACTGTTTCGGGCGTACCTTCAGTGTCGTTGAGATATGGATGGCCGACGTAGGCAACCTGATCCTGAAGCTTCTGTAGATACACATCAGGATTATCGGTGTCGTCGCTAAGTGAAACAATCGTTCGTTCCTGAACGAGTGCGACATCTTCTTTCGTAAACGACGGCCGGAGTATTACGTCGGTGAAAAGCTGCCACGAACGATCAAAATGCAGTCGCGTACAAGCTAGCGACAGCACGGAGTAGTCGTTGTTTGAGGAGCTACCAATCACTGTCCCTATTCGCGAGAGTTCATTTCTCATTACGTCGCGAGGAAACCCGGTAGTAGCCTCGGTTGAAGCCGATAGCATCAGCGTCTCAATCCCGGCATTTGAAGCGTTAATGTTCGACGCACCGCCACGAATAAAGAGACCAGCAGCCACCGTCAAACTTCCTTCGCGGCGTTTCACCAGGACTTTCAGCCCGTTAACTTCAAACTCACTGACCAGCGCCGCTTGTTTAGCAACTACGCTTTGAACAGTCTGTTGCGGTTGCTCGTTTGCGCCCGCTTTACCAGCTTGCCCCTTCGAGACCGCAGCTGCGCCAAAAAACAGCATCACAGCCAGTAAGACACCGGTAACAAATTGTTGCTTCATATCGAATACGGTTCGTTCAGACTTACTCAAGATAACCCTCACTAGTGTTTTGATCATTTGTCGTTATTTGCATTTGCCAGCGCCGAAACGCCCATCAGCTCATCAGGTTGAATCTTGATTCGAGCTTGAGCGTCAGGCGACATGAGTGCCAGACCGACATGAGGTTTACCCTGAATGTAAGTCGTAATGTAGCGGCTGATATCAGCGCGTGATGTAGCACGCAAGCGCGTTAGATAACCGCGGAAATAATCAAGTCCCGTCGAGGCCCACCAGAAACTCAACGTGTGCGTGTAGTCGCTGAGCTTCTCTCGGGAATACAAATCGTCTGACTCCAGCAAAGCTTTTGCGCTCTCTAGCTGTTCGTCAGTGAAGTAGTCCTTATCGTTGAAATGTGAAACCTCGTCGTAGATCGCTTTCAACGCCGCGTGAGCCTTGTCCGGAGTTGTTTGAGCAACAAGCTGGATTGGGCCAACGTTGCGCTGTGTGTAGTAACCAAGATCAACGCCGGTGACGAGACCAGTATCGACAAGGTTTCTTTGAAAGCGGGAGTTCGGCTGACGAAGGATGAACGAAAAGACGTCAGCGGCATAGGTTGCCGGATTGTCTTTGCCAATCGAAGGTCCATGCCAACCAATGTTGAGGATCACATTCTGAACAGGAGAAGTGATTACCGCACCTTCGCTCTTCGCGAGTGCCGGATGCTCAACCAGGGGAAACTCAACAAAAGGATCTTTCTCGCGCCGAGCCCAGTCGCCGTAAAACTCCTGCGCCAACTTCACGATCTCGGTTGGAACCACATCACCCGTCACTACGAGCGCAGAATTATTGGGTACGTAATATCGCTGTTGAATCAAGCGCATCATGGCTGTAGTCGCACCGCCCACCGTCTCCCGACTTCCCAACGGGTTCTTGCGACTGGTGTACTTCGAAAACATGCGCCTGTTCATTTCCTGGTTCAACGGAAAGAAAGGGTTCGACTCGTTTCGATCAATCTCACCGATTACGACTTGCTGCTCGCGCGAAAACTCGCCTTCGTCAAACGAAGGATAGCGCGCGGCGTCTTTCATGAATTGGAACGCAGTCCGAAGATTTGGACTCGTGGTCGTGAAGTAGTATTCGACAACTTCTTCCCGGGTGGTGCCGTTGTAGACGATCCCAAGCGAGCCAATCGCTCTTAGATACTCTTCGGCGTTTGCGATCGCCCGGTTCTGTTTGAAAAACATGTGCTCGTACAAGTGCGATAATCCATTCAGCTCGGGTGGTTCCGTGTAAGACCCGTTCTTAACCGCAAGCGCAATCGTAACAAGAGGGACCGAATGATCTTCAACGACGACGACCTCCAAGCCGTTGGGTAAAACCTGGCTCGCTATTTTGCCTTCGGGAAGTCTGGCCGGTGCGGCTGCCTGAGCGTTTGGCCGTCCCGTGGATGGCCGTGACGTTCGTTGAATGACCGCACCTAGCAGCGTGGAGGGCGCAAGCAGGCACACGACGAGAGAAAAAATCAAAAGACTACGTTTCACTGAAAACTCCATTTCGTTGAACTCTATGAATGCCTTTGGGAAAGCTCCCGGGGAATTCGATTCTTTGGACTGCCAATTAGATGTCAACCTGAGTAGGATTCGTCTTGCTCAATCTTCGAGAGCACCCAATCAAACTCTCCCGAGGTTATCTTGCCACCACAAAATTCACAAATCCCGGTGGCGTTAACCTTTAAAGGCGAGCCGCAATTCGGACAATTCAAATCTGTGTGGGTTTTTCCGGATTTCGCCTGTTTGCTGCGGATAAATGTCCAGTACTCACTCCACTCTCGCAACTTCTGATTCGAACCCGACACGATCTTGCCGTTTGAGTCGACCGTGTAATCGAGCCCGTGCGCCCAAATTCTCAGTGTTATGCCTTGATAGAAAGCGTCTTCCTGAATCTTGACCGGCTCCATCGCGGTGATTTCGCAGTTGTCGATAACATTCCGAAGTTTCTGACGCCGGTAAGCTTCAATCCAGTACTGATGCATCTGGAAAAGATTATCCGTTTCATGTGGCCGAGCTCTTTCCCAGTTCATTGTTGACCAGGCGGCTTGTAATTCATTGAAAATGAGACGAGCTCGTTCCTGAAACTGTTCGCCGTTGAACTCCGGGTTGTTTCTTTCGAAGTCCACTTTGATCGCGTCAAAGTTTGGTTGCACAACACTCGGATAGTCTGTACCAACTTCCTCAACGCTGGAGGTGAGTTGCGGACCGCGCGCTTCTTTACTGACTAGATTGATACTACGGACGTACCACTGAAACTCACCGCTATCGATCTTGGTTCCACAGAACGCACACGCTCCAACGGTGTCGTGCTGCAGCGGTGCGCCGCAACGTGGACAGTGCAACGCCGTAGCCTGGGCGGGTGTAGGTGAAAGCACATCGCGCTTTCGCTCAAGCTGCCAACGCTCGACGACGTAGTAACTCATTTCTGACTGGCCAGAGACTTCTGTGTAGTTGCTCTCAAAGAGAAGGCCGACTCTAACCAAAGGAGTTTCAAGGCCCTGAATCTGCTCGACCTTCATTGAGCCCACAATGATTCCCTTCACTTCCTGAAGCGAGGAACTGTTCCTCTGCAGTAACGAGGCGCGAGCTTCTTCACTAAGGTAGGGTGAGAAGAGGTCGAGTTTGGCTTTACCTCCGCCGCGAGCGTCATGGGCTTTGCCATAAAGTGCGTAGCAGAAATCTGTAAAAACAATCTCCGAGAAATTCGGATCAAATTTCTTCAGCTGTTCAAAACTACGTGCCACTACGTCAGGCGAGTAGGAGGAACCAACTGATTGCATCGCGTTCGCCATCGAGGAGAAACCGGCAGTAACGCTTCGCGCACGCCGCCTTAAGAAAAATCCAACCCCAACGATGAGCATGATATCGAGCGGAATGCCGATGAGCGGATAGTTAATTGTCAGATAGACAAGTAGACGAAGCGCTTCGAACACCAACCACACAATGGCGCCACCATCGCCACTACCGCCTCCACTACCACCGCGACTGCCGCCACCTCCTCCGCGACTGCCACCGCTATACGAATGACCACCGCCGACCCGTCCAAAGACATCGACTGCGAACAGGACCACAAGAGCGACTGCCGCGGCAATGATCGCCACGCGATAAGCATTTCTGAGTGTGAGCCAACGTTTCATTTCAGTTCAAAGCGGGGCTTATCGGGCAGTTCGTTTGGATTTTCACCAGTTGCCGGGACGTGCGTCGCCAACACTTCTCCAAACTGTTCGATGGCAGATCTGAATTTTTCGGGGTCGGGTTCTTTGCCCACCTGATGAAGTTCGAAGATTTGATGATTCCAGTCCTGGGCGGGCACTTTTTTCAAAACACCTCGGTCGGCTATTAACTCGAGTCGTCGCTCCATCAACGAGAGATAAATTAGAACTCCCATCTCAGCATCGGTGTTGGCGATGCCGGCTTCGTAAAACATCGCGGCAGCCGCGGTACGAACGGCATTCTTCCTAAACTTTTCTCTCGAGAAGAGGCGTCGCACGGCATTGCTCTTCCAGGAAATGATTGAGCCAACAACGAAGGCGACCGCGACGTCGAGCGGAACCAGGAACTCGGGAAATGAGAACGGTGAAAAGACTAGAAACAACAAAACGACCAGGGCCAGTGAGAACCCGAACAGGTAATCAGCGTGGAGGTAGTTGGCTGAGCGAGCACGAACGACGATAACCAATTCTGCGTCAGTGCTGCGTTCGATTTCCTGGACGCAGCCAGCAAGAGTGTCGCAGGCAGCGTTGTCAAAACGGGGACGAGTCATTAGGGATCAAATGGAAACGGGATTCGAGACCAGAGACTATCTTGGCATGCGGGAGGCAAAGTTGTCAGCAGGGAAGAAGTGACGAGGAAGAGAATGCTGATTTCCAAGTGCCGATTGCCGATTGAAAAAACCGTTAGTCAGCACCGACAAATTGGAAATCGGCAATGACTTCATTTCTTCGCAGCGATCGCTTTCGCCTTTTGGCGTAGCGCAGCCCGATACGGGGCAGCATCGGTTCCAGCTGCATTAGAAAGCCACGAGATGCGTGGTGTTCCACGCCCAGTGGTTGCGCCATTCATCACCATTGAGTAAGTCCGATTCTCATTCGGAACAAACAAGATGAGTCGGCGAAGTGTTCGACTCTCGATGGAATCCTTGCCACTAAAAACTACTTCTGGATAACCATCATCGTCAGCATCAACCAACTCCGTTGACCAACTCGCTCGAGTGAAGCCTTTTGTATCGAGCACCCCCTGGGCGCTCATCCGATACTTCTGTTGTCGTTTTTGCAGGACGAAGAAGTTTGTGTTTCCCGTCTTCCTCTGATTATTCACCGCGACTATGGCCTGCCCTCCATCAGTATCAACCAACTGCACTCCAGTCACCGTTCCGTGTGCGAAATTCGAAGCGATGCGACGTGCCTGATCGAGCGTCATTGCATTAGAACTCTCAAACTTCTCGCTTGGTTGGCTCAACGGTCGATTTGCTAGAGGTTCGTTCTTGTATGCAACCGGAACGATTTGCGGTTGATTGTTACCTATGGTCGCTGGAGAAAGCCTGGCGGCCGCTGCCGCAGGTTCGGGAGCACTTTCACCGCCTGTGTAGCCCCAGGCCAACAGTGCGCCAAACATGGTCACGAGAATCAATGGGGCACCAACGCGAAATACAATGTTGCGAGCCGGACTCGTTGCGGCAACCATCGACGACAACGGTTCAATATCAGGCAAAGTTCGTTCAGGTTTCAGCAAGCTGCGCTCGAGTATCGTCTTCGCAGACGCTGCGGTTCGAGGTCGATCTTCCGGTCGCTTCGCCAAGAGTGAATGAACGGCGAGAGCGAGCGGACGTGGAATGTCTTCGACTAGCCTTGGGAGCGGAGGGGCTGGTGCGGTTGCCTGCTTCACCAACAATGCCGAGGGTAACGGATCGACAAACGGCGGTCGACCAGCAAGCATTTCATAAAGCAAGACGCCGAGGCTATAAAGATCACTTCGGGCACCCACACGCTGACCAAGACATTGCTCAGGCGACATGTATCTTGGTGTTCCAACAATCTGACCTGAACCTGTGCTCGCGTGTGTCGCAGTCGCTTCAGCCGACGAGGCGAGAACTTTTGCAACTCCGAAATCGAGCACACAAACGCCTCGTTCACTGAGCATGATGTTTGAAGGTTTCAGATCACGATGAATGATGCCCAGTCGATGTGCTTCCTCGAGGACATCGCAAACCTGCGTTGCAATTTGGACAGAGCGGGAAGCCGAGAAACGACCCTCGCGGGCCAGGGCCTGCGAAAGTGTTTCGCCTTCGACAAACTCCATAATGATGAAGTGGCGTCCGTCGGGAAGGTTTCCGGCGTCGAAGATCATTGCTGCGTGCGGATGGCGAAGTTTAGCCATCGTTCGCGCTTCACGAAGAAACCGATCAGCAACGTCTTGATCACCAGCGAATTCGCGTCTGATGATTTTTACAGCAACCGGGCGTTCAAGCCCGAGGTGGGTGGCAAGATAAACGGTTCCCATTCCGCCGATTCCGATCTCACGTTCGATTCGGAATCTTCCGGCGATAAACTGGGGGACATCCATAACGGACCTTCTTTCGGGTAAGAGGTGCCGGTGCGGTGCGCAAACTGATCAGGAGAAGCGTTCGCCCGAGCGGTAACATCTATTGGGCTTTTAATGTTTTGGGGGGAGGCCGAACGAATCCGGCGGCGGTATCTTAGCACTGGAAATGGGGGAAGTGCTAGATTGAAATTGCCAACATTGCCTTGCTTGACTAACAAATTTCGGGCGGCGTTCCCGGTCGCCTCTCACCCAAATTCTTCCTACCGTGGTCTATTTATCCAATCCCGGATGGAGCGAACCTTCAACGTTGGGAATCCAAAACACTTGCCCGTTTAGTTCAACATTGCGCAATCCGTTCTTTGGTAAGTCTTTCTCTTTTAGGCCCAAAAACGTGAAATGGGGCAAATCGCTCAACACCGTTTGAAACCAACCGTGCTTCGCCATGATCTCGCGGACTCGTGGATTCTCAAACTCGTTCACATCGAAGGCCAGCATATGAATATGTTGGGAAGTACCCGGCGCAGCGATGGAGTAAAGGATCGACTTCGACAAATCCTTGCTGAAGTAGACCCCTGTTTTTTCAAGTTCCAGGACTTCAGCTATCTGTTGGTAGAGAGGAAGACTCTTGAGGTGACTTACTTGCTCGCTCGTGAGGCGCCCCTGTCCCAGCCAGTAATCCAGTGCCGGGACGAAGCGGGAATTCCAAAGTCGGACGCTGTCTTCGTAATTTCGGCGCGCGGCCTCGGCTCCGTCACGCGGTGTTATGTCGAGACCTTCCTTCTGTGCGGTCTTACGAGCTTTCCTAAGTTGCTTCAAAGCTTCAGGCTGTAATTCTATTTCGTCAAATCCGATTTGCTCCTGATCGTAACCGGCGGCCTCCTGAAACTTTGTGACTTGTTCCTCATTTGAAAAAACACAAACGGGAGGCGGCGTCACTTTCCTCGTAGCAACAAAAACAGCACCGTATTCCTCAAGGATTCTTTTCGCGACCGGATCGGAAGGAGAGCAAACGCCGTCGATCTTAGTCTTTCGTTTCTTGAATGCTTTGTTAAGTGCTTCATAGAACGGAACGGCGTCCGGCTTGTTGTTGTTTTCTCGTGTGGTAGTTGCAGTCATCTGTTGGGCGGCGGCTTCACGCGCAAATGCGGGCCACGGTCCGGCGATCGCAGTGCACAGTGTAATAAAAACCAGGGAACTGAATTGGGTAGAGCGAGGGGCTTTCAGTCGGGTCTTTGATATGTCTGGACAGCCTTTGTATACAGTGGAAACCTTATCGTCCCGAAACATGAAGCCAAATTAAAGAGACCTTTCAAACAGGCCGATGATAGTGGTCGGTGTTCATAACGGTCAACAGCACTGGCCCGTGGGTGTGGTAGTCTTTGCCATAAGAGTTCGACAATGATTAAAGCTGATTTGTTTATGGAACTGGTCGCGACCTACCGCAAACACGGTTGGGAGTTGAAGACCGCGCTACTGCTACCCGCTACTCGGCTCGAACTGTCTGCGAAAGAACCCGATCTGTTGACACCTATTACGATCAAAGAAGCAACGTTCGATGGCCTCTGGTTTTCCCGTCCATCACACAATAGTCGAGTAGCGTGGGAGCTCCGTCTCCTGGCAGAAACTCAGTATGCGCTGTTCGAAACCTTCGAAGCGGATGAGACTGAAGAACAACGCGAGGAAATGAGACTCGAGATGGAAGCACGAATGCGCGATTACGTTCACGGGACGGAGACTGAACGCGGACACTGAGTGAGAGGGCAGGAGCAGACAGCAGGGGCAGGGGCACGAGTCAACGCCGCTTTGAAACTGATTTTCTCGGTTTCATCCTTATCGGTTTCATCCTAAAAAGAATGGGCGCTCCAATTGGGGCGCCCCTTTTCTTCAACTGATGAATGGAAAATATCCAATGACAAATGGCCAATCATTGGTTCCTACTGTTTGCCCACCTTCACAGAAATCGGAATCTTCTCCAACTTGGTTTCCTCTTTGGCCTTGTCAGTACTTTCTTCTTTAACGTCATCGGTTGCTTGCCCGGATCCCTCGGCACCTCTGTAGACAACAAGGTTAACAGTGCTGTACGGAAGTGCGCGCCTCACGCGCATCAGCAATTCGCCTTTTGAGCGGATGGGAATCTTTTCAAACTCAACGACAATGTCGCCCGATTTCACGCCGGCCAGATCGGCGGGACCGTTTCTTGTAATTCTGCCAAACTTCACACCTTTAAGCTTTGTGCCGGGAACTTCTACCAAGTCGACGTTGTCGTTGTCATAGCCGAACATAGCGCGACCTTCGGGTCGCTTTTCAAACAGACCGGTTAATCGTCGATTTTCGTCGGCGGAGATGGTTGTTAGTTTTGTGGTTTTCTTTTCGCCATCACGTAAATATTCAATATCGACAGTCTTCCCAATGGGTGTGCGTTCCATCAACTCAGACATCTGATCTTCGTCGCGAATATCCTGGCCATCTACTTTGGTGATGATGTCGCCACCCACTAGTCCGGCTTTGTCTGCGGGAGTGTCAGGCGCTTCAACCCGATCAAACGTAACACCGGCATCGTTATCCGCAGTGTCGAAACCATTCACGCCGAGATACGACTTCACCGTGGGAGGAGCAATAAACCCTATATTTGCGCGTGGGCGCTGCCTGCTCGGACTGAGGATGGCCGTAAACGCTGCCGCACCGACAAAGAAAACAAGCAACGCAACAAACACCCACGCCATGCCACTCATGCGGCGGCGTTTCCTTGTAACTGCCGGATAGGGTGCCGGAGACGAAACCATAGGCCCATGAGTGCCATCAAACCGTACGGTGTCATTGTATTCGGCCACGCCTTCACCCAAACGAAATCCGCAATTTCTACAGAAACGTAGTTCTGATGGCATCGCCGAGTGGCAATTGAAACAGGTGGTCAGGGTTGGAGCCGAGGACAGAGGAATTTGTACATCTGGATTTTGAGACATAAGAACCCCACCAATTTTGGCGTTAGACGGAAGAATACACGACATTGGCTATACGCCAAACGAGCTTTTGCGGTTCGCTTTAGGTTGATTCACGCATTTTCGTGGAACCAAGTTGACTGAAGTGGCACCACTTGGCACGATGTGTGCTCAAGAAAGTAGGGTCTCAAGCAGTTCTTAGTTTCTGATCTGGCTCAAAGTTTAGGAGTTTTTCTTAGTGGCGATTCTTAAAAGGCCGCTGGAGAGGACATCAATTGTGGAAATAACTAGAGCGCTGGCAGCTCTTCGACCGCTATATGGTAAAGGAAATATTGAAATCCTAACCATCGATGGACAGCGGATTCGTGGCACGGTGCGTAGTATGAAAACAACTCAAGCTCTCACGACACCCAGTGTAAAAATTGAGTGCGCAGACGGCGAGATCATCAAAATACCATTTCCGACGATAGCTGAGATTAGGGATCATAATTAGAAAGGCGGCCTTAGGACTTTGAACTTAGGTCTTAGAGAGGACTTGACTTGTTCCTAACTGAAAGACCGAAGACTGGCCAGGGGCCGATAATCGTCGGTTTACTATTCTGACCTTTCCCGCGTATAGTACGCCGTTCAAAAGTGCCGATTTACATTTGTCGGAGGTTCTAAGAGTTGGCATCGCCTTTGGTCATCGAGGATTTTGGTAGTCGAATCGCAACTGTCTGGTCTGAGCTTCGCCCTGCCACACGCGGATTAGTTGAACGCGCTCTCCATGCAGCTGCCGGCGGCGGACAACCCGCGCGAAATTTCCAGTACGACGCACGTGCTGACCTGGAGCTCAGCAGATTCCTGACTGTGCTCGATGATCGCACAGCTGAAAAAAGCGACGCTCTCGATCCAGAAACTGTCAGCAAGGTACGCTCAGTTGCCGACACCTGTGCGTCGGTTCTGTTGGAAAAAACTGAGTCCGCAGAAGTCTTTGCCCAACTAGTCAGACGCGCTGAAGCACAACGCGACTACAAACGCATCGACATACTGGCCGACGCCCTTAACTCGCGATTTCCTCCGAGCGAAATCTGCGAACTCGCACGTTCTGAAGATGTAATTGTCCGTGAACTCGCAAACGAGGCTCTCGCACGATGTCCGATCTCCGTGCTAGCAGGACTGCTTAGTGATCCTGTTGATGCAGAAATAGCGCGCGCGGCATTGCGTAGGCAGGTGGTTGAGTATGGCTCGGAAGAAGCGCGCCAGATTGTGAATGTGCTGGATCAGGCGGACGAAATGTAGAATGTCCGACGAACTTTAGTTTGTCGTTGGTTTCGATAGCCGGGAAATCGACAAACTAAAGTTCGTCGGACATTTTATTTGGCAATCTCGTGAAGCCGCTTCACCACCTGATCGATCAACCAATTCGGAGTTGAGGCGCCGGCAGTTACTCCCACCTTCACCACCTTCTCCAAATCAGCAGGATTGATTTCCGCTGGGGTTTCAATCAGAAAACTCTTCTCACACTGTTCCTGACATACCGCTAACAACTTAACGCTGTTCGACGAATGACGTCCGCCAATCACGTAGAAAGCATCTACCTGACCGGCAAGCGCGCGCGCAGCGTCCTGGCGATCACGCGTAGCTGAACAGATCGTGTTTACGACTTGTGGCTCAGCATCGGCTTTCTCGCGCACAGCTTCAGCGACTTCAAGGAACGTCTGGAGTTTGATTGTCGTTTGTGAGACAACCAGCGGTGAACGTAGGTGTGGAAGCTTCGCCACTTCGGCGGCATCGCGAACGACGTAAGTATTGTCAGGCGCGTAGCCGACCACCCCAATCATTTCCGGATGGTCCGGATTGCCGGCAACTACAACGTCACGACCTTCCCGCGCTGCGCGTTCAGCAAGATGCTGGACACGGGTGACAAACGGACAGGTGGCGTCGATGACTTTCGCAGCTCGTTGTTCCAGATCTCGTTGGACCTGGGGGGTCACTCCGTGGGCGCGAATCACTGCGATCGTGTCGCCGTCAGCCTCGTCGGGTGAATCGATGGTTGAGACTCCTTGCGCACCAAGTCGTTCCATCTCCTGTGCATTGTGAATCAACGGACCAAGAGAGCGGATGGGCCGCGCACCCTCTTCGACCACTTCCTCAACCATTTCGACGGCGCGCTCAACGCCGAAACAAAATCCGTACTCTTCTGCGAGAAGAACTTCCATCAGGTATCGTGTCCTGTTCGGTAGAATTTACGCGAATGTCTCGGGCGGTCTGTCGTCCGAGGTATTCTGTCGACATTTCTCACGCCATTCGTCGCGGAGTTTGTCGCCTCCAGCCACCCGTTCATCGTTCCACTGGATTTCCCAGTCAATTAGATGGCGAACTTCAGATAGAAAAGCCTTTTTGAAGTCGCCGAGGGCGTGGGCAATGTCTTTGGGGAATACAGCGTAAGAGAAGTCGCCAATTTGGCGCAGGCCGTCGCAAACTGCCTCAGCTGCGTTGTTAATTCGTTCTCGAGCGTCTTCCATAAATCGTTTGAACCTCCACTCAACCGCACAAAGTCGCGTACTAAGGCGACGATTTGATTCTAGCACCAAGTTTGTACGCCCGCACGACAGGCTCGGTTCCAGAAGAGATCTTAGCCGCAGATTAAGGCAGATAAACACGGATCAGAAGAAGGAAATGTAGAAGTCAGTACCAGAAAGCGGTAGCGTGTGGCTCAATTGTCATGAATATCACGTCGCTTACGCTCGAAGCCACACGCTATCGCGTTGTGGTACCGACTACGGCTCAAACCCCTCCGTTAGGTTGGCAAACCCTTTTTCGCAATCTGCTCCATCACGTTACAGAAGCGGTCGAGTTCGCCAAGTGTTGTATAGACGTTGGGCGTGATGCGAATGCCGTTAAACTCTTCGTGAGTAATGGGAGTCGTGAAAATCCGATGCTGTGCAAAAAGGTAACTACCAATGGCTCGCGGATCAACTCCCTCCACTTTGACGTTGGCGATTGCACACGACTGCAATGGGTCAAACGAGGTGTTGAAGCCAATCTTTGGAACGTCCTTCAACCGATTCATCCAGTAACGCGACAGATAGCGCAGCCTCGCTTCTTTCCGCCTTGCGCCGATGCCATTGTGAAAAAGCATCGCTTCACCGATCGCTAAACGGGGAGCGGCTGAGTGGGTGCCAACTTCCTCAAACTTTCTTATGTCGCCAGACTGTTTTGACTCCGCCGCCATCAATGGCCATACCTTTTCGATCTTGTCGCGCTTCACATAGAGCAGCCCGGTTCCTTTCGGCGCGTAGATCCATTTGTGAAGACTCGTTCCAAAGTAGTCGCAGCCAAGATCTTTCTGAGTGAACGCAAACTGCGCAAACGAATGTGCGCCGTCCACGATTGTCTCGATCCCTCTCGCACGCGCCATGTCGCAAACAGCTTTTACTGGAGTGATCTGCCCGGTGAGATTTATCTGATGCGAAATCAGAATGAGTTTGGTTTTGGGAGTGATTCCTTTTTCGAATGCAGCCGTGATCTCGTTCAAGTTCTTGGGCGGGATCGGAATCTGTACGAGCTTGAGCACCAGGCCTTCGCGTTTTTCGCGCTGACGCAATGTTGTCAGCATTCGAGGATAGTCCTGGGTGGTGCTGAGGATTTCATCGCCTGGCTTGAAGTCCAATCCGTTAAGAAGAATTTCCAACGACTCCGAAGCACCTCGCGTGATTGCTATCTCTTCGCGATCACAGTCGAAGATTTCCGCCAGGCCGGTACGAATGGTTTCTGACTGCGGCTCTAGGATCTGCCACATCGTGTAAGCGGTTGCGTCTTCCTGCTGCCACGTGTAACGCACCAACGCTTCAGTGACAATGCGCGGACTCGGCGACACGCCACCGTTGTTTAAGTTGACGATGCCGCGAGTCACCGTGAATGAATTCTGAATAACGGCCCAGTAGTCTTCGTCCATCGCCGCTTGTGCTGGCGTTAAGTGAGCGATGTTGCGTGACGCCGCTTCCACTTCCTTGAGCAAGGCGCCGATCGTTGGAACTGTAAACGCGGCGAGACCGATGCTCTTGCCGGCGAGTGAGAGAAAGTTACGACGAGATGATTCGGTATTCATAGGTTTCTCCCTGGTGCGAAGGGTTTCCCTGTGTGGCATTAAGTCAGTACCACAACGCGGTAGCGTGTGGCTCATTGCCGGCAACCTCTACATTAAATATCCAGCCACACGCTACCGCGTTGTGGTACTGACTTCATCGCCGAGGCTGCGAGAGATATTACTTCTCATAAACAACTTCGCCATTGATAACCGTCATCACGCACTGCGTCTTCAGTATTTCCAACTCAGGAATTGTCATGATGTCGGCTGACAAGATTGTTAGATCGGCGAGCTTCCCTGTCTCAATCGAGCCGCGTAGCTTTTCCTCAAACGCTGCATAGGCCGGCCACATCGTAAACATCTTCAAGGCCTGCGCTCGTGTGACCGCCTCTTCCGGATGCCAACCTTCAGCAGAAAACCCTTTCGGATCTTTACGAGCAACCGCGGCGTAAAACTCAATCATCGGTTCGCCGCGTTCAACCGGTGCATCCGAACCTCCGGGAACAACGACACCCGACTTAATAAAACTCTGCCACGCATAAGCGCCCTTCAATCGTTCCATCCCCAAACGACTCGGAGCAAAGAACAGATCGCCTATCGCATGCGAGGGCTGCATTGATGGAATTATCCCGAGCTTGGCAAAACGCGGAATGTCTATCGGATTTACGATCTGCGCATGTTCAACTCGCCAACGTGGATCCGCTATTTTTCGCTCCGCTCGCGGAACGGCCTTCAACGCCGTTTCATACTCATCAATTATGAAGCGGTTCGCCTTGTCACCAATCGCATGAGTTTCAACTTGAATCCCCTTACGAAGTGCGTCGATCAGCATCGGCCGAAGTTCTTCAGCCTTCACCGTCAGAAAACCGGACGTGTCAGCCGCATCGGAGTAAGGACCAAGTAGTGCGGCGCCTCTTGAACCTAACGCTCCATCAGAAACGACTTTGATCGTACGCACGGTCAAACGATTCTGGAAATCACCAATGATCGGACCTTCGCTGATCAGGCGTTTCGCGCTTGCACCCGGCCCGTAAACAGCTTTGTAGATGCGCAGCTTGATCGCACCGGACGCGTAGAGCTTTTTGAAAATCTC
>Ga0207691_10001816_pt1 | contig 20873 bp, 15 predicted proteins | sample KBSM13metaG_FD_184327 | JGI IMG/M metagenome (GOLD analysis project Ga0207691, IMG submission 184327) | Miscanthus rhizosphere microbial communities from Kellogg Biological Station, Michigan, USA - KBS M1-3 metaG (SPAdes) (version 2) | ecosystem: Host-associated > Plants > Roots > Rhizosphere >... | reverse complement strand
AGCCTACTCCGCGGCGCGCCCGAGGGTCGCGCTGACCGAGGCGCAGGTGCTTCCGATCCCCGGCGAGACCGGCACCAAATACCAAAACCCGAAGGACTACACGTGTTCCGGCTGTGGCGTGATCGTTGCGCAGCCGTCGCAACTCGCGGCCTACATGCTGGTCAACAACGCCAGCGACCTGCAGATCGTCAGCAGCAGTCTCGCCGGAAAGTATGCGCTGGGCCGCAGCTTTAGCGCTGCCACCGGCTTCACCGGGTACGCTCCCGGAACGATCTTCACCGGGCTGTTCGACGGCAATGGCGGCCTCGGCACGAACTACACCATCAGCGATCTGAATCTTTCTTCGTCGGGCTCGCCGGTGGCCCTGTTCCCGTTCGTGGAGACCGGGGCGACCGTCCGCAATCTCAACCTGGCCAACGTCAACATCACCGGCACCGGAAGCTCCGCAATTCTCGGCGTAGTCGCCGGCGAGAACCGTGGCACGATCAGCAACGTTCATATCCTCAGCGGCAGCGTCAGCAGCGGCTCGCAGACGGGCGTGATCGCCGGCGGCCTGGTCGGTCAAAACAGCGGCGTCATCGCCGATTCCAGCACGGCCGCCACCGTCAGCGTCGGCGGCGCGTTCAGCACGGTCGGCGGGCTGGTGGGCCAGAACGTCTTCAACCTCGGCTTGGGATCGATCACATCGTCGTTCGCGAGCGGCAGCGTCACCGTCGGTGACTCGAGTGTCGCGGGGGGCTTGGCCGGAACGAGCAACGGCACAATCGTGGCCAGCTCGGCGACCGGTGCTGTCACCGGCGGCGGCAACAGCGTGCTCGGCGGATTCATCGGCACGCTCAGCTTCCAGAACGGCCCCGGCGAGATCACAAATTCCAGTGCCCAAGGCGCGGTCACCAGCACCGGGCCGAACAGCGTGGTCGGCGGCTTCGTCGGCCTGACGAGCGGCACCATCTCGAGCTCGACCGCATCTGGTCCGGTCAGCGGCACCAGCAGCAGCTATCTCGGCGGCTTCGTCGGCACCAATCTCGGATTGATCGAGCAATCGACCGCGATCGGCAGCGTCACCGGCAGCGGCAGCAACAACGTGGTCGGTGGCTTCGTGGGCGCCAATTTCGGCAGCATCGATGGCTCGAGCGCGTCGGGCAACGCCGCGAGCGGCGCCGACAGCGCGGTCGGCGGTTTCGCCGGCTCCAACGCCCAGTTCGTCAATTTCCAGCCAGGGTCGATCCCGGGCTCGAGCTTCCCGGTCGGGACCATCACCAATTCCTCCGCCAGCGGCACGGCGAGCGGCGGCACGGGCAGTACGGTCGATCCGTTCATCGCGCTCAACAATCCGAACTCGTCGTCGAACCTGCCGGCATTCCCCTCGATCGTTGCCGGCTGCACCGATCCCACCTGCGTATTCGTGAATACTGGCGTGCTGCCGTCGGCGCCCTTCCCGCCCTTCCCGCCATCTCCTCCGTCGTCCGACAGGCTACTCGCCTCGCTGCTGCTGTTGTCCCCCGAACTCCGGGCCTCATTGTCGGCGCAGCAGGCGCAGGTGATCCTCAACCTCACCAGCACGCTCCAGCTCGCCGCGCTCAACACTGCGCCGGTCGTGAGCACGACCCAAGGCGGCATCGGGCTGCCGCGGCAGGCGCCCGGGACTGCGCCCGGCACTGGAACCGGACCCGCGGCGGGCAATCCGTTTCTGCCGCCCGGCATCGACCAGCGCATCATCGACATCCCGCCACCGAACGAGACGCGCCTGAAGACCGACGAGGTGATGGTGCAAATCCGCACCGACATCGGCGTCGAGCGCCTGCGCGCTGCGGTGGCGAACCTCGGGGTGAGCATCCTGGCGACGGAAGATCTCACGATCCTCGGCTCGACCGCGGTGCGCCTGCACATCGACGACGGCCGCACCCCCGCTGAGGTCATCCGCGCGCTGGCGGCAGTGCAAATGGTCGCGGTGGCGCAGCCGCAATACGTCTACAACCTCGACCAGGCCGGCGCCGAGCAGGCGCCGGCGACGCGGGGCGATCCGGCCCAGCAGCAGGGCGACGCCGCGCAATACATCCTGCAGAAGCTCAGCCTCGGCGACGTGCACCGCATGATCAGGGGCACCAACGTGCCGATTGCGGTGATCGACTCCGAGATCGACGCCGCCCACCCTGATCTCGAGGGTGCGGTGACACAGCGCTACGACGCGGTGGGCGCGCCGGACAAGCCGCACCTGCACGGCACCGGCATGGCCGGCGCCATTGCCGCGCGCCAGCGTCTGCTGGGCACGGCGCCGGCCGCGCGGCTTCTGGCCGTGCACGCCTTCTCTACCAGCGTAGCCACACCCGAGAGCACGACGTTCAACATCCTCAAGGGCATCAACTGGGCGGTGAACCAGGGCGCGCGCGTCATCAACATGAGCTTCGCCGGACCGAAGGACCCTTCGCTCGAACGCGCGCTCAAGCTCGCCTACGACAAGGGCATCGTGCTGATCGCCGCCGCCGGCAATGCCGGCGCGAAGTCTCCCCCGCTGTTCCCTGGCGCCGATCCCCTGGTGATCGCGGTGACGGCGACCGACGTAGACGACAAGCTGTTCACCGGCGCCAACCGCGGAAAGTACATCTCGGTGGCGGCGCCCGGGGTCGACATCCTGGTGCCGGCGCCAGAGAACACTTACCAGATCACCACCGGCACGTCGGTCGCCGCCGCCGAGGTCAGTGGGATCGTGGCACTCCTGCTCGAGCGCAATCCCAAACTCACGCCCGCCGATATTCGCCGCATCCTGCAAGCGAGCGCCAGGCGGCTCGGCGCCGGCGAGCGCGACGACAATTTCGGCTCCGGCCTCATCGACCCGCTCAAGGCGCTGCAGATGGCCGATCCCCGCACCGCGGCCACGACGCCCACGCCCACGCCTACGCTGCGGCAGCGCTGAGCCACCAGGGTTTGCCGCCCCCGGCGCCCAATGGCGCGTTCGCCCCTGTCTTCCGGCCCAGGGGCCCGGCCTTCCTTTTTCGCCCGGATACGCCCACAAGCCTCATCTTGCGGAAGGCCACTCGGGACCATCGCGAGGTCGTGCGGCCTTCACCTGGCGCAATGCTCTCGCCATCTCGAAGCCGTCAAATTGTCCGTGGGAGAGATTGCCTGCCATGACCACCATTGATGAAACCCGGCCCGAGAGCCGGCCGTTCGAGGCCGACGTCGCCAAGCTGCTGAGCCTGATGGTGCACTCGGTCTATGCCAACAAGGACGTGTTTCTGCGCGAGCTGATATCGAACGGCGCAGATGCCTGCGAGAAGCTGCGCTACGAAGCGATCGCCAACCCCGCCCTGCTCGGCGACGACCCCAAGCCCCGCATCACGCTCGTGATCGATGCCGACAACCGCACCCTCACCGTCGAGGACAACGGCATCGGCATGGACCGCGGCGAGATCGCCGAGGCGCTGGGAACGATCGCGCGCTCCGGCACCAAGGCCTTCATGGACCGGATCGAGGCCGCGCAAGGCGGCGAGGGCGCGACGCTGATCGGCCAGTTCGGCGTGGGGTTCTATTCCGCCTTCATGGTGTCGGACCGCGTCGACGTGGTCTCCCGCCGTGCCGGCACCGACGAGGCCTGGCTGTGGTCGTCGGATGGCAAGGGCACCTTTACGGTCTCGCCCGCAGCACTCGCGGACGCTCCGCAGCGCGGCACCCGCGTCACCCTGCACCTGATGGAAGACGCCAAGACCTACACCGAGCGCGCCACCCTCGAGCGCATGGTCAAGGCGCAATCGGGCCACGTGCCGGTGCCGATCGTGATCGTCGACAAGCCCGGCGCGGAAGGCGCCGAGATCGCTGACGGCGCGGCGCTGTGGACCAAGGCGAAGTCCGATATCTCGGCCGCGGATTACACCGACTTCTACCGCAGCATGGCGGGGCAATTCGACGAGCCGGCGCTGACGATTCATTTCCGCGCGGAGGGGCGCCACGAATACACCGCCCTCGCCTTCATTCCGGGCTCGCGGCCGTTCGACCTGTTCGATCCCGACCGCAAGGGGCGCATCAAGCTGTACGTCAAGCGCGTCTTCATCACCGACGAGGCCGAGATCCTGCCGCGCTATCTGCGCTTCGTGCGCGGCCTGGTGGATTCCACCGATCTGCCGATGAACGTATCGCGCGAGAAGATCCAGGAGAGCCCGATCCTCGCCGCGATCAAGAAGGGCGTGACCAGCCGGGTGCTCGGCGATCTCGAGAAGCTCGCGGAGAAGGAGCCGGACGCCTACACCAAGATCTGGGACACCTTCGGCACCGTGCTGAAGGAAGGGCTGTATGAGGATTTCGAGCGCCGCGACGCGCTCCTCGCCCTGGCGCGCTTCAAGACCACCGCCGGCAACGATACGTGGCGGAGCCTGAAGGACTACGTCGCCGCTCTCAAGGAGAACCAGACCGCGATCTACTACATCGTGGGCGACGACCTCGATCGCCTCCGCGCCTCGCCCCACCTGGAAGGCTTCCGCGCGCGCGGCGTCGAGGTTCTGCTGCTTGCGGACCCGATCGACAGCTTCTGGGTCACGTCCGGCGTGGCCTTCGAGGGCAAGCCGTTCAAGTCGGTGACGCAGGGAGCCGCCGACCTGGCGCTGATCGCGCGTGTCGATGCCGTGCCGGAGGCGGCGGCGGAGACCGAGGACGCGGTCAAGAACTTTCTGACGTTCATCAAGGACACGCTCAGCGAAGAGGTGGCGGAGGTGCGCGCCTCGGACCGGCTGACCGACAGCGCGGTCTGCCTGGTCGCGCCCGAGTTCGGTCCCGACCGCCAGCTCGAGAAGCTCCTGGCCGGCGCCGGACGGCTGGCATCGGTGTCGAAGCCGATCCTGGAGGTCAATCCGCGGCACGAGCTCGTCGTCGCGCTTGCCGCGCTGGGCGAGGACGAACGCGCGTTCAAGGAAGACGCCGCGCGACTGCTGTTCGACGAGGCGCGCGTGCTCGACGGCGATCGTCCGACCGATGCGCGCACGTTCTCGGAGCGGCTGGCCCGGGTGCTCACGCGCGGGCTTCGCAAGCACGACGCGTGAGACTCAAGCGAGCGCGGGCCGCGGCCGTAGCTCCGATCATGCGTGGTCTACAGACGATGCCGCACACGCGGTGAACTCCCTCTCCCCGGAGGGGAGAGGGAGCAGACCGAGTTCGCTGCCGCTTCGGCGATTGACTAACCGCGCGCGCCTGGCCGTCATGGCGCCGCTGCGGCTCCCGCCGTCGCCACTTGCGCATCCTCGTGGCCCGCCGCGCCCGACACGCCGATCGCGCCGATGATCTTGCCGCCGACAATGATCGGAACGCCGCCATCCGCGAGGCAGGCCCCGAAGGTGAGCACGCGCAGCCCTATGCCCCCACCGGCGACCGCATCTTCGAGCGCCTTGGTCGGCCGGCGAAACTCGACCGCGGTGCGAGCCTTGGCTTCGGCCAGCCGGACCGAGGCGAGTTGCGCGTTGTCGAGCCGGTGCAGCATCAGGAGGTTGGCGCCGGAATCGACGATCGCGATCGATACGCCCCATTTGTTCGTGGTGGCTTCGGCTTCGGCCGCCGCCATGATCTTCTTCGCCGCCGCGATCGAGATGGGTTCGCCGTAAGGCGTGGTGGGCGGCGCCACCTGCTGCTGGGTCATTGAAACCTCGCGTGGGAAAAGCGGCGCTCAAACGGCCGCGGGGACCGAACACCGGTCGGCAAGCACGGTCGTGCGCAGAAAGGCGGCGAGCGCGCGCATCTCGTCGCTGCTGAGCGACACATAGGGCGGATACGGATCGCCGACCGGCACACCGATGAGATTGAGCGCGGCCTTCATCACCGGGGCGAGGCCCCGATGCATCCACTTCGACGGGAACAGCGCGAACTGAAGCTGCAGCTCGACCGCGCGCTCGTAGTCCTTGGCCATGAAGGCGTCGATGACGTGCCGCGCGATCTCCGATCCCGGCGGCGGCATGGTCGCGCCGGAGCCGCCCAGCTGCAGCGTCGCCAGCAACATCTGCATGGTGGTGAAATAGCGGGCGTGACCGGCGCGATCGATCTCGACGATGAGCCGCGACACCCGCGCCAGATCGCGCGAGCTCTCCTTGATGAGCTGCACGCCGGGAAGCCTGGCGAGCGCGATGGTGTCGGGAATGGACACGTCGGCGCCGGGGCCGGGATTGAGATAGAGCGTGATGGGTAGATCGGTCTCGCGCCCGATCGCCTCGAAATAGGCGATGAGATCGGCCTGCGTCGGCGCCCCGGCGAACGGCCGCATCGGCGCCAACACCTGCACGGCCGCCGCGCCGAGCTCTTGCGCCAGGTTCGCCAGCTCGACCGCGGTCCTGAAGGACGGGTGCGAGATCCCCACCATGACAGGCACGCGGCCGTCGACGAACTCGATCGTGTGCCGGATCAGGGCCTTGCGCTGTTCGAGGCTGAGATAAGTGTATTCCTGGGTCTCGACACCGGCGGCGACCACCATGGTGGCGCCGCAGTCGCCGACGACGTAATCGATCTGCCGCCGAAGCGCGGGCCGGTCGACCTCGAGATCGGCCGTGAACGGCGTGAGCGGCGCAACGATCAGTCCGGGGCTCATCATCTCGAATGTCCTCGCGCCAAAGAGCCCCGCCCTTTTGCATCGGGCCCTTCCCGTCCGCTTATCCAAGGCGCTCATGCCCAAGATCCCGGCGAGATCAGCGTCGATTGATGCAACGTTAAGCAGCTTACGGCCAGACCGATTCTCATTAAACTGGATTTTGCCCCCAGCCGGGTTCGGTCGATTGGCACAGGCGCTGCATGCGTCAAGCAGGACCATCGACCGACCAACCGTCGACGTTCCGGACCCAATCAAGGGAGGCTTTCCATGTGTGCAGGCGATGATCGCAATTGCCCGGACTTCGAGCTTCACCGCCAGAGGCTGCTCGACGATCTTGATGCCGAACGGCGCAGCTTCCTCAAGAGCGCGTTTGCCGCCACCGGAGGCGCGGCCGCGCTGACCGCCGGCGGCATGTCGCTGGTCTCGCCCGCCGCCGCCCAGACGGTCGCGCCGCGGCAGGGCCAGCCCAAGCATCACTACGTGCCGGCGACGGCCGATACCGTCCATTGGGGCTATTTCAGCAAGCTGCTCAAACCCGTGGTCGAGATCGATCCCGGCGACTACGTGACCATCGAGACGCTGACCCATCACGCCAACGACGACGCCGAGCGCATGGTCAAGGGCGATCCCGGCGCCGAGAGCGTCTATCTCTGGACCAAGGACAAGAAGGGCGTGAACCGGCGCGGGGCCGGCCCGATCGACGGCAAGCTGCTGGGGCGCGGCGCCGGCGAGGGATTCGGCGTGCACATCTGCACCGGCCCGGTCTACGTGCGCAATGCCGAGCCCGGAGACGTCATCGAATTGCGGATCATGGACGTGAAGCCGCGCCCGTGCGCGAACCCGGCCCATGCCGGCAAGACATTCGGCAGCAACGCGGCCGCGTGGTGGGGCTTCCACTACAAGGAGCTGATGACCGAGCCGAAGCCGCGCGAGGTCATCACCATCTACGAGATCGACGCGACCGGACAGCGCAATTGGGCGAAGGCGGTCTACAATTTTCAATGGACGCCGCAGACCGATCCGTTCGGCGTGGTGCACAAGACCATCGACTATCCCGGTGTCCCGGTCGACCACAGCACGATCAAGGAGAACCACGGCGTCCTCAAGAACGTGCAAATTCCCATCCGGCCGCATTTCGGGGTCATCGGCCTGGCGCCGAAGGAAGCCGACATCGTCGACTCCATCCCGCCCGGCTATTTCGGCGGCAATATCGACAATTGGCGGATCGGCAAGGGCGCGACCATGTACTATCCGGTCGCGGTGCCCGGAGCCCTGCTGTCGGCGGGCGATCCGCACGCGTCGCAGGGCGACTCCGAAATGTGCGGCACGGCGATCGAATGCTCGCTGACCGGGACGTTCCAGGTCATCCTGCACAAGAAGGCCACCCTCGAAGGAACCTCGCTCGCCAGTCTCGATTACCCGCTGCTCGAGACCCAGGACGAATGGCTGATGCATGGATTCAGCTACGCGAATTATCTGCAGGAGCTCGGCGAGAAGGCGCAGTCGACGATCTACGAGAAGTCATCGGTCGATCTTGCGTTGAAGGATGCCTTCCGCAAGATGCGGGCGTTCCTGATGAACACCAAGGGATTGACCGAAGACGAGGCGATCTCGCTGATGTCGATTGCGGTCGACTTCGGCATTACCCAGGTGGTCGACGGGAACTGGGGCGTTCACGCCATCCTCAAGAAGAGCCTGTTCGCCGGCGGCGTCGCCTGATCGCGGCATTGCGGGGAAAAACTCGCAGAACGAGGGGTGCGCGGGGAGCATCCCTCATTCGCGCGCCGATTCCTGGCGTCTGACGCGGCTTCTGCGGCAAGCGGTTCCCGTTTCGCAGGAAAGCGCTCTGGGAACCGGCCGGCGGGCGCGGCGCATCCGACGCGCAATTCGCACGCGCGCCCGAAACTCCGATATACTGGCGGTGCATATCAGGCTCGCAATGGAGAACCAGAATGGACGTGTGTCGGGCACTCGCTGGCAGATCATCCAAGTTCGTCAAACCCGCGATGACATTGCTGATCGTCAGCGCTGCGGCATGCGGCATGGCCTTGGCCCAGGAAAAGCCAACGGGCGGGCCGACGCCATCGGCGCCGGGGGCCGAGGTCTATTTCTCCGACCTCAAGGACGGCGCAACCATTCCGCCCAAGGCGACCATCCGATTCGGCCTGCGCGAAATGGGCGTCGCCCCCGCCGGCTCGGATCGCGCCAATTCGGGACATCACCACCTGCTGGTCGACACCGAGCTGCCGCCGCTCGACAAGCCGATTCCCAACGACTTCAATCACCTCCACTTCGGCACCGGCCAGACCGAGGCCGAGGTCACGCTCAAGCCGGGACCGCACACGCTGCAGCTGCTGCTGGGGGACAAGGATCACATCCCGCATAACCCGCCGGTCATGTCGTCGCGCATTCGGGTGGTGGTGGCGGAGGGAGCCGGTGCGACGGCCGAGGCCGCGACCCCGATGCGCCGGCGCAAGCGGGTGCAGACCCATACCGCGCCGCCGAAGCGCGTGGTGGTCGAGCGGCGCAGCCGTCCGGCCTACCGCTCTTATTATCCCGGCTATCGCTCCTATTACGGGTATCAGGGCTACCGGTCCTACTGACGCCCGCCGAAAGCAGACGAGACGATACGCTCGGGCGGACGGCCGCGCCGCCCGGTTTCGTGTCAGCGCCCCGCCTGCGCTGCGCGCAGGCGCTGGCGATCCAGCCACTGCGCGATCACGTCGGCGATCGCGGCGTTGTTCTTCTCGATCATCATCATGTGGCCGTTGCCGAGCACGCCGACATCGGCAAGGCGGATGAGCGTATTGGGTACACCCGCCTGGGTCAGATAGTTCGAAGTGCAGTGGTCGTAGGGGGCGTGATAGGACGCCTCCGACACGATGATGACCATCGGAATGCGCTTGAGGTTCGGCAACTGCCGCGCGGGCGCCTTCTGCAGCCAACAGCGCACCAGGTCGGGCTTGTCGGCCTTGTCCTGGCGCACGAACTCGAGCGCGCCGCCGGCGGGCACCGGCGGATCGTAGGCAAGCGGCACGTCGGCCAGCCCGGACACCTTGGTGCGCTCGGCATCCTTGAACCAGTCCGGCGCGCCGGTGTTCTCGATGTCGTGCACCGGCGGGCCGCTCGGCTCGACCGCGACCATCGCCTTGATCAGGTTCGGCCGCGCGTCGGCCACCGGCCAGTTGAACGAGCCCGATTGCGAATGGGTGAGCAGGATCGCCGGACCGATCTTGTCGAGCAGCGCCACCAGCGCGTCGCGGTTGATCTCCTGCTGCTTGGGGAAGCTCACGATCGAGGGAAACTGCGAGGCGTAGAACTGGTCGAAGGCGGGATCGCCCGGCTTGCCGGCGCCCGGCCATTGCGTGTGCAGATGCGCCTGCGGCCATTGCTTGAAGCGCTCGGGCGCGACGAAGCGCTGCTCGACGAAATTGATGCGCGACGGCTGCACCGGCCCGTACACCTGCGGCGACCAGTACGCGGCGCGGCCGCGCGCCACCTGGTCGACCACGTAGACGGCGTAGCCGCGGCGCACGAAATACTGCGCCCAGCCCTCGCGGCCGTCGGGCGTGCCGGTGAAGTTGGTGCCGGTCTGGCTGCCGCCATGCACCATCACGATCGGATAAGGATGACGGCGCCGCGCCGGAATCATGTACTCGACATACATATGCCCGACCATGGGGCTGCCTTCGACCGAGGTGTCGATCTTCCCTCCGACAAAGAAGTAGCTGGCGCTCGCGAGCGCGAGCGGTCCGCGCTCCTGCGCACGGGCAGGCGGGGCAGCGAGCAGCACGGCCGCGGATATCGCCATCGCGCAGATGATGGTCTTGCTACGAAATCCGCCCATGCATTTCTCCACCATTGTTCTGTTCATTGCGGTGCCGTTCGCCGCATTCATGTTTCGACTTCGATCCTCACCCATCCGGCTCGAAGGCGTAGCCCGGGCCGTTGCGCACGATGGTGCCGAAGCCGGGAAACCCCAGGTGCGCGCCGGCGACCGTGAGCTTGGCGGCGGCCGCATGATCGAACAGGCGTCGGCGCGTCGCAGACGCCGCCTGTGGATCGACGTCGAAAACGAGCGCAACGTCGGGCCGCGGCACCTGGATCGATGCGAGGTGAACGATATCGCCCCACACCAGCAGGCTCTGGTTGCGCGACTGGATGAGCCATCCGGTATGGCCCGGGGTATGGCCGGCGAGCAGCATCGCCGACACGCCGGGCAATGCCTCGCCATCGCGCACCGTCCGCATGCGCTCACGATAGGGTCCGGTCGTCACGCGCGCCTTGGCGATATTGCGGCGGATGCGCTCGTCGGCGCCGCTCGCTTCGTCGCGATCGAGCCAGAACGCCGCCTCCGCCTCATGCAGCACGAGTTGCGCATTGGGATAGATGGCGCGCCCATCATCGTCCACCAGCCCGTTGGAATGGTCGGAATGCAGATGGGTGAGCAGGATGGTGTCGATGCTTTCCGGCGGAGCGCCGACGGCGCGAAGGTTGTCGGCGAGCTTGCCCAGCGTCGGCCCCATGGTGTTGCCGGCGCCGGTATCGATCAGCACCCGCACGCCGTCGAGCTCGAGCAGAAAGGCGTTGACCGGGATCTCAACGGGCTCGCCGGGCTTCTTGCCCGCAAGCCGCTCGGCCTCGGCCCGCTCGAGTCCGATCACCACGTCGAGCGAGGTCGAGAGCACGCCGTCGCTGACCGCGGTCACCGCGATGTCGCCGATTCTCTTTCGTGTTGCGGTCATGGCGGACTCGGCGCCGTCAGTGAACGGTTACGACCCGGGGACGATCTGGATCAGCTCCTTGAGCTGACCCTCGTTGAGGGGCGCCGACAGGAACTTGAACTGGACGGCGTCCTTCATGCTCTCGTCGAGGCCCGAGATCGTCGCGGTCTGCAGGCTCTCCTTCGGGATGAAGTCTTTGAGCATCAGCCGGACCGCCGGCTCCGACAGTCCCGAAAACGCGATGTAGCGCGGCACCGCCTCGGGACTGGAATACATCCAGTCGACGGTCTCGTTGTAGGCCTTCATGTAGCGGGCGAACGCGTCCTTCCTTGCCGCCAGATTCTGCGCATTGGTGATCTGCACGCGGATGGTCTGGCCGCGGATGGCGGCGATGTCGCTGGCGCGCGCGATCATGCGTGCCTCGCCCTTGTTGAGCAGGTCGAGCACGAACGGCGCCACCGCCCAGCCGACGTCGACCTGGCCCGACATCACCTGGGTGATCGTCCCCGCACTGTCTCCGGTCGCGACCGGCCGCGCCTTGAGCCCGTATTCGCTGATGAAGCGCAGGACCGCGAGCTGGGAGGAGGCGCCGGTGGTGGAATAGGCGATGGACTGGCCGTTGACATCGCGCATGGAGTGCAACGGCGATCGGGCGACGACCCACCAGAAGACCTCTCTCGATCCGGTGGAGCTCGCCCCGATGATGCGTATGGGCGCGCCCTTGCCGTAGGCGCCCAGGCTGCCGAGCAATCCCGCGCTGAGCCCGATGTCGACCGCGCCGGAGACGACCACCTGCAGCGTCTCGCCGCCGCCCTGGGTGTAGAGGATGTCGAGGTCGAGGCCATGCTTCTGGAAGATGCCGGCTTGCTTGCCGAGCTCGGGGATCGCGCCCTCCCAGCTGCCGCGGATGGGTGAGGCGATCTTGAGTGTGTCGGCGGCAAGCGCAGGCGAGACGGCGCACCCAGCGATCGCCGCCAATAAGACAAGCAATCCGCGTTGGCCCATCGCCTCCCTCCTCCTTTTGTTATTACGCGGTCGAGTGCGCCCGATCGTAGTCATGCCCGCGTAAGCGGGCATCCAGTAATCACCGATATCGAGAGGCACCGCCGTGCCAATCGTCGATTTCGGCGATTACTAGATCATCCGCTTGCGCGGATGATGACAACCACAAACTCTCCTGCTCATGGCACCGCTGCCTCGGCGACCGGGCGGGTCGGCGCGCGCGTACCCTGCTCGCGCAGATACGGCATCACGTCCTTGGCGAACAGGCGCAGGTTCTTCTCGGTCAGGTCGGCGGGAAGAGTCGCGATCTGCAGCATGGCGATCAGGTTGCCGACACCGAGCTCGCGTGCATAGGCGGCGAGACGCTCGCGCACGGTCGCGGCGCTGCCGGCAACCACCATGCCGAGCTCGATGAGATTCTCCGCCGTCATCTCCATCATGCGGAAAGCGAACTTGCTTTCGAGCAGCGACTTGGTCGAAGCGATCGACGAATAGCCGGGCGGCATCCGCATCTCCAGCGGATAGTGCAGGAACTTGTTGAAGAACGCCTCGATATGGGGCTTGAGCTCGCGCCGAGCGATCTCGTCCGTCTCGGCGACATAGGTGGGTACCGCCCACCCCAGCTGCGACGGCTGCGATTCATAACCCTCGCGTTCCGCCACCTGGCGATAGAGATCGAACGCCTTCTTCGCCGATTTCACCGGGCTGAAGGTCTGGAGATAGGTGTACTTGCGCTTGGCGGATGCGCACCATTCCACCGTCTCCGAGCTGCCTTGCGAAGGGATCCACACCGGCGGGTGGGGCTGCTGCAACGGCCGCGGCCAGAGATTGACGTAGTCGAACTGGTAATGGCGGCCGTGATAGCGGAACGGCCCGGTCTCGGTCCACGCCCGCAGGATCAGTTCGTGCGCCTCGTAGTAGCGTCCGTGCGAATGGGTCGGGTTGACGCCGCTGGCGAAATATTCGGTCCCGATGCCGCGCACGAAGCCGGTGATGATGCGGCCCCCGCTCATCTGGTCGAGCATGGCGAACTCTTCCGCCACCGCCACCGGATTGCTCACCAGCGGAAGCGCGCGACCGAGGATCGCGATCTTCGCCTGCTTGGTCGATCGTGCCAGCGCGGCCGCGATCAGGTTGGGCGCCGGCATCAGCCCGTAGGCGGTCTGATGATGCTCGTTCACGCAGATGCCGTCGAAGCCGAGTTGGTCGGCAAGCTCCAGCTCGCCGATATAGCGGGCATAGAGCTTTTGCCCGACTGCGGGATCGAAATAGGAATTGGGCAGCGTGACCCACGCCGAATTGTGACGCTCGGTGTAGCTGAGATCGAGATCCGCATAGGGCATGAGGTGGAAAAAGAACGTCTTCATCCCTGTGCTCCTTGAAAGAAGGGCGCGAGCCGCGCGCCGACTTCGTGCGCGCGCTCGATCGGCAGCGCGTGTCCGGACTTCGGCAGGGCGAGCAGCTCGGCGTTCCGGATTTCGCGCTTGAACGGCTTGTGGCACGCGAACGGGACCACCTGATCGTCCTCGCCCCAGACCAGCAATGTTGGAACATCGATGCGGTGCAGCCAATAGGGCAATTGCGGATTGTGCATGCGCGGGTTCCAGCCGAGCCGCGCCAGCGCGGTGCGGTTCTGCAGCGCGATGTCGATGTCGAGCTTGGCCTGCGCCTGCTGCCACTGCTGCGCCAGCTTGGGATCGTGGAATTGCCGGCGCGCGAACTCCTCCGTCGTCCAGGCGAAGATGTCGTCGAACATGGCTTCGCGGGTCTCGACGCCGGCGGGCGCGAGCAGCGCCAGCGATGCCAGCCGGGCGGTGCTGCGGATCGCGATCTCCGCCGCGATCCAGCCGCCGAGGCCGTGCCCCACGAGATGAACATTGCGCAGGTCCAGCGCCTGCATCAGGTCGAGATAGAAGAACGCCACGTCGCCGACGCTTAGCATCCAGTCCGGAACCTGCCCGCGTCCGAAGCCCGGATGCTCGGGCGCCAACACGCGGTCTCCGCCGCTGAGGCGGTCAAGCAACGGATCCCATGCCGCGCCCGCGGCGCCGTGCAGGAACAGCACGGTCGCCCCGGCGCCGGCCTCGCGGTAGCCGAGCTTGGTGCCCGCGACGTCGATCACTGAATCTCGCATCGGCCTCCCCCTGCGCAGTGCACATTAAGGCGCATTATCTTGTTCGCGCCAAATCTTATCGGCGCCAAATCGCACCGCCGGGATGCGCACCAGCGTCGCGAATATAGGGCACGTCGCCGCGTTCAAGTCTGCCGACCGGAAGTTGCTTCGTGTTGCCGAGCGGCGCGCGCAAGCGGTATCGTCGTCCGCTAGAAGGGCATCGGGCGCGCCGGCGAAGCAACGTCCGGACAAACAACAACGCCCAACCACGAACGAGCCCGGGGAGACGATGCAGCCGAACTCACATTGGGCCGCCATCATCGGCCTGGCCGTACTGGCGCTGCCGGCGTCGCCGGCGCGCGCGCAGGACTATCCCACGCGCACCGTCACCATCGTGGCGCCATCGGCGCCGGGCGGCATGTACAGCATCCTTGCCCGGCTGATCGGTGGCAAGCTCGAACGGCTGTACGGAAAATCGTTCGTGGTCGAGAACCGGCCCGGCGCGAGCTCGGTGACCGGCGCCGTCGCGGTGATGCGCGCGCCGCCCGACGGCTACACGCTCATGGTCGCGACCAGCTCGACGCTCGCGACCAACGTCACCTTGCACAAGAACCTGCCCTACGATCCGCTCACCGACTTCGTCCCGATCACGCTCATTGCGCTTTCCCCCGAAGTCTTGCTGATCAATGCGTCGCTTCCGGTCCGCTCGATCGCGGACCTGGTCAAGCTTGCGCGCACCACCCCGGGCGGCCTCTCGTTTGGCTCGGCCGGGCCGGGAACCGCGCAGCACCTCAATGGCGAATTGCTCAAGGCCGCGCTCGGCGTCGAGATGCACCATATCCCGTACAAAGGCATCCAGCCCGCGCTCAACGATCTTGCCGGCGGTCACATCGCCCTGATGTCGGCACCGATTCCAGTCGCGTTGCCGCTGGTGCAAGGCGCAAGGGTGCGCATGCTCGGCGTCACCACGAAGGAACGGGTCGAGGCCATTCCCGACGTGCCTCCGCTCGCTGAAATCGGCGTGCCCGGCTACAACGCGCCGTCCTGGTTCATGCTGGTGGCGCCGGCCAAGACGCCCCGCGCGATCGTCGACAAGCTCCACGGCGACCTGGGCACGGTGCTGGACGAGGCCGACGTGCGCGAGGAATTCATCATGCGTCAGGGCCTCATTCCGGTGCGCTCGCCGCCGCCCGACGAGCTCAGGCGTTTCGTCGCCGGCGAGATCGTCCGCCTCGGCGACATCGTCAGGAAAACCGGGCTCGCAGGTTCGGAGTAGGGATTTGATGTATAACGGCGCGGCGATCTGCTCCCTTCGTGGGACGCAGGGCATTGAGGGACACTGACGATGACATTGCTGCCGCGTAACGTTGCGCTGGTCCTGATGCTGAGCTTGGCCGCGTCCGGCGCCACGCAGCGCGCGGAAGCGCAATCGGCCGACTACCCCAACCGGCCGGTCAGCTTCATCGTGCCGTTTGCGCCAGGTGGTGTCACCAGCCTGTTCGCCCGCATCCTCGGTCAAAAGCTTGAGCAACGCCTCGGCAAGCCATTCGTGGTGGAGAACCGGCCGGGCGGCGGCGGGATCACAGCGGCGGCGGCGGTCGCCAATGCCACACCCGACGGCTACACCATCATGATGGCGTCAAGCACGGTGCTGGCGATCAACGTCACGGTGCGCAAGAGCCTGCCCTACGACCCGCGCACGGCGCTGACCCCGATCGCGCTGCTGGCGCGCGTGCCGTTCGTGCTGGTGGTCAATCCCGAATTGCCGATCCACTCGGTCGCCGACCTGGTCAAGCTGGCCAAGGAAAAGCCCGGACAGATCGCGTTCGGAACGCCCGGCCCCGGCACGTTCCATCATCTCAATGCCGAAATGTTCAAGAGCATCTTCGGCCTCGACCTGGTGCACGTTCCCTACAAGGGTTCGGCGCCGGCGCTCAACGATCTGGTCGGCGGCCACATCCAGATGATGTTCTGCGACGTGCCGCCGGCGATGTCTTTGATCCAAGCCGGGAAAATTCGCGCGCTCGGCGTCACCACCGCGCAGCGGGTGCCGGCGGTGGCGGATATCCCGCCGCTCGCGGAAGTCGGCGTTCCCGGCTACGACACCGCCTCGTGGCATACGGTCACCACCACGGGGAATGTTCCGGCACCGATCGTCGACAAGCTCTACGCCAATATCCGCGACATCATGAGCGACGCCTCGGTGACGGAAGCGCTGGTCAAGGACGGCGCCATTCCCCAGGTGAGCCCGCCGCCGAAGGAGTTGAAAGGCTTCGTCGAGAGCGAGATCGTACGTTGGGGCAAGGTCATCGATCAGGCTGGGCTCGCGGGCTCGGAATAGCGGCCGCCCATCGGTCCCAACGCATCAGTCAAAAAGAAACGCGCCCGGCCCCCGCGGGCCGGACGCGCTCGCACTATGAGCTCTGGCGGACGCGCTGAACGAGCGCGCTCCAGCGTCGGTCAGATGCGACGGAACGTATCCACGCCGCGCACTTTCCGGCCGCCGTAGGTCATGACCCACTTCACCACGACCGTGGTCGGGTTGATCATGCGGCCGCGCCAAACCGTGGTCGCCCTACAATCGGGCGACCAGGCCTTCCAGGTCTGGAAGCCGATGAGCGGGCCCCGGAGGGCCCCGGCCGCGTCAAACACGGCGCCCGGGCAGGGCGGGCCGTAACTGATGAAAACGCCCCTGAAGTTTCCTCCAGAGTCAGTCGCCAGAACCTTCAGGAGCGAACCCTGCTGGTTCTGCCAGACCGACGGAAACAGCGCGGGCTGGGCCGACGACGTAGCGACGGAGGCTACCAAAAGAAAGAGAGCGGCGATGATACGGTACATATCTGTCTTCCCTCGTCGTGGTGGTTTGGAGGCGGTGGTACCTGGATAATGATATTAGGCCATGCAGCAATGTCCAAAGGCTCAATACAAAGATTTCCGCGCTTCTGCAACTATGGTAACTCGCTAAGGTTGAACGATTCTAGTCCGACTGTCACCCGCTGCGATTCACGTATCTCTGATAACTGGCTCGAAATGGTGCATTGCACCGCACCGCCGGCCGAAGGCCGCATCCGCACGGCGATCAGGGAATCTTCTTCACCGGTTTGGGATCGAGCCCGAACACCTTCGCCGCGGTCCCGCCGAGGATATTGCGCCGGCCGGTCTCGCTCAGGAACGGCAGATCGTAGACCACGCTCGGCAGATCGAAATCCCAATGCGGGTAGTCCGACGACCACATCAATTGGGTTTCGGCGTTGATCATCTTGAACGTCGCCTCGAGAATCGAGCGGTCGCGCGGCTTTTCCATCGGCTGCGAGGAATAGAACATCTCCCGCATGTATTCGCTGGGCTTGCGCTTGAGCGAGGGGCAATCCGACGTGCGCATCATGTAGGAGTGGTCGAGCCGCTGCATCAGGCAATAGGCCCAGGTGAGGCCGCTCTCGATCCACATCACCTTGAGCTTGGGAAAGCGCTCGGGCAGTCCGTTGACCACCCAGTTGGTCATGTGGACCATGTTGAACCACATGAAGCCGAGCGCGTGCACCGAGATGAAACGGTTGGCCAGCGACAGCGACTGGTCGTTCCAATTGTACGCCGCATGGAAGGCGATGGGCTTGCCCATCTCCTCGAGCAGCGCGTAGGTCTTGACGTAGGCGTTGTCGTGCACCGGCTTGTAGCGCGGCGAGGTCACCATGAATCCGACCACGCCCTTCTTGTCGCCGAAATCCTTCACGGTCTTGTAGGCGGCCTCCGGATCGTTGAACGGAAGGTAGAGCATCGAGATGATGCGCGGCTCGACCGCGAGAACACGCTCACAGAGCCAGGCGTTGTAGGCCCGGCACATTGCCACCTCGACCTCGACCTGAGGATGCAGGCCGAGAAACAGCATCGGCGTCGGGAACAGGCAGGAATAATCGACGCCCATGGCATCCATCCATTCCAGCGTCATGCCGACGTCACGGTGATGGGGGGCGCCGAGCTTGTCGTGGCGGCGGATGTCGTGCCGGCGCAGTTCGTGGCGCGTAATGCGCCCGCCGATGTCCTGGTAGCCGATCTGGCCGCCGAGCATGGAGGCGCGGCCGCCGCGTTTCGCCGATTCCACCGCCTGGCGGCGAATCACCGGACTTTCGATGTATTCGAACACGTCCTTGTAGGATTCACTTTCATAGTGGTGCGCGTCCACGTCGACGATGAGAAAGTCCTGGTAATTGCGTTCTCGCGCCTGCTGGGACGCATGCGCGAGATGCTGCACGGTCGAGTAGTCTTCGGCGGCGAGCTTGCGGACTTCGCTGCGGACCATATCCATGAGAGCGCTCTCCTTCTCAAGCAACGACGAAGATGTCGTCTCCACGCCGGACCACGTCGAACTTCTTCAATCGCAGCCGCCTATCACCGACGCATTCGCCGGTTCTCAGCTCGAATTCATAGCCGTGCCACGGACAGACGAAATGCACGTCGTCCGAGAACGTCTGGCCCTGGTAGGTGCGGTCGGGCGCGATCACGTCGATCACACGGTTGATCATGAGCCCCTCGCATGCCGGACCGCCGGAATGGACGCAGTAGTTGCTGTAGGCGAAATAGTCGCCGTCCTTGTAGAACACGCCGATTTCGGCGCTTCCGGCAACGACGATCCGCCGGTCGCCGTCCTGCATCTCGGACACCTTGGCAACAAAGCATTCGGGCATGGTTCGCTCCCTCACAACCATCCTAGAATGGAATTGCCTGCTGTTGAATCGCGATTTTGCGGGCCAGCCGCGCGCCGGATCCGAGGGCGGGCGGCGACCGATGTGGGATACGGATGTGAAGGGGGCGGGAGCGTAGCGGCCCGGATGTCGCGAATGCTCCATCCGGGCCACCGACGGGCCGTTACGCGGGTCGCTACAGCAGCGATCCCGGGCTCTTCTTGTAGCGATTGGCGATCGCGTCGGCGCTCATATAGGCGAGCGCCTGGATCGTGAGCGTCGGATTGAAGCCGCTCATGCTGGGGAAGGTCGAGCTGCCAATGACGAAGAGGTTCGGAATATCCCAGCTCTGGCCGTAGCGGTTCACCACCGAGGTTTTCGGGTCGTTCCCCATCCGCGTGCCACCTTCGTGATGCGCGCCCGGTGCGCCGGCCGGGCTGACCGGCGCTCGCCAGACCTGGTGCGCACCCATGGCGCGTCCGATCTCCTCCATCTTCTTCTGCATGAACTCGACGCGCGCGCGCTCGTTGGGCCGCCGCCAGTCGTAGGTCACGCGTGGCGCCGGCAGGCCCCACGCATCTTGCACGTTCGGATCCAGGTCGATGGTCTGGTCGGCATAGGGCAGGTTCTCGGTCTGCGCCACCATGACGGCGTGGCGGGAGAAGTATGTCGCGAGGAAGTCGCGATACGCCGCCCCCCAGCGCGGCACGCCGGGCGGCGTGGCGGTGGTGGTCAGTGCGATCGGGCCGCCCTGCAGATTGCCGGTGCCGATCGAGATCTGCGAGCCGCGGATGAACCCCAAATCCTTGTGGTCGAAATTGTCCGCGTTGAAGTCATCGAGCGTATGTTTCTGCGCGCTCGGCCCCATATAGACGTTGAGGTGCCGGTCGTCGAAGCCGACGAACACGTTGGCCATCATGTGCGCCATCACGTGCTTGCCCAGGTGGTCGCTCGAATTGGCGAGACCGTTGGGGAACTTCTCTGTCTTCGACACCAGCAGGAGACGGGTATTGTCGTAGATGAACGTCGTCACGATGACCAGTTCGGCCTCGATCGCGTTGTCCGAGCCGTCAGGTCCCCAATAGGAGACGCCGGTCACCCGGCCGCTGTTGTCGCTGTTGATGCGATAGCAGGTGGCTCCGGTGAGGAGCTTGAAATTGCCGGTGGCATCGGCCTCGGGCAGCTTGGTGACGAGGATCGACGACTTCGCGCCGACATGACAGCCGAAGGCTTGGCAGAAGCCGCAATAGGTGCAGCCCGGCCGGCCCTGATACGGCTGCGAGATGATGGCACGCGGGGTCGAGAACGGGTGATAGCCGAGCTTGCGCCCGGCGGCGTCGAACAGGATCTCGGCCTGGTCCTGAAGCAACGGCGGCAGCGGATATTCGCGACGGCGCGGTGCTTCGAACACGTTGCCGCCGTCGATCTTCCTGCCTTGCAGGTTGCCGGCCTTGCCCGACACGCCGAGCTCGTATTCGGCGCGGTCGTAGAACGGCTCGAGATCGGCGTAGCTCAAAGGCCAGTCGGCGAGCGAGGAGTCCGTCGGAATCGCGGACGCGCCGTAGCGCCCGATGGTGTGTGAGCGCGCACGGAAATCGTCCTCGTGCATGCGCCATGAGACGGCGCCGTAATGCACGGTGCCGCCGCCGGCCTGGTTGCCGTTGTTGAGCACCGGCATCGGGTTCGCGCGCGCATCCTTGTTCGGCCGCCAGGTCACGGGCTGGCGTTTGATGTTCGGGCGCAGATCCTGGCGCTGGAAGTAGCGCAATTCATCATGCGGGTTGAAGTCCTGGGTG
>Ga0207691_10001815_pt1 | contig 20880 bp, 19 predicted proteins | sample KBSM13metaG_FD_184327 | JGI IMG/M metagenome (GOLD analysis project Ga0207691, IMG submission 184327) | Miscanthus rhizosphere microbial communities from Kellogg Biological Station, Michigan, USA - KBS M1-3 metaG (SPAdes) (version 2) | ecosystem: Host-associated > Plants > Roots > Rhizosphere >... | reverse complement strand
TTACGGGTAGGCGTTTCCGAAGACGACCCACCCCTCCAGCCAGTGGGCGCCTGTTGCCGGGCACGGCTGTCCCGCTTTGCGGGGTCCCGGCTCCCGCTCCGGCTTCGGTTCCGGCTTCGGTTCCCGTTCCGGTTCCGACACGGTCAGGCCGCGCTCTCGAGCGCGCCGGCGCGGGACCCGACGCCCGCGTAGCGTCCCTTGTAAAAGAGCAGGGGCTCAGCGTCGGGGCGGGCGCCCAGGGCGCGGACGGCGCCGACGACGATCGTGTGGTCGCCGCCGTCGTACTCCTGGTGGAGTTCGCAATCCACCCAGGCCAGGGCGTTATCCAGGACTGGGTTGCCCAGCGGAGAGGGAGAATGGCCGACGCCGGCGAACTTGTCCGTCCCCGAGCGCGCGAACTGCCCGGCCAGATGCTGGTGCTCTGCGGCCAGGATGTTCACGGTAAACCGTCCCGCCGCACGCAGCAGCGGCCAGGTGCTCGATGTCCGTGCGGGGCTGAAAGTGACCAGTGCCGGCTCCAGGGACAGGGAGGAGAAGGACTGGCAGGTGAAACCGGCCGGCCCGTGCCGGGTTGCTGCGGTGATCACGGTCAGGCCGGTGGCGAAGTGCCCGAGAATGTGGCGGAGTGCCTTCGGGCTGAGGTCAGAATGTTCCGTCATGGCGGGTCCTTTCGAGCGCTGGTAACCCCAATCAACCACCGCAGACTCGGGTTCCCAAGCCCGGCTGCAACGCACAGTCGCGCAACGACACAACGCGTCACGGACCCGTTGCATGACGTAAGAATTCGGCACCGGGAGTTCGCCGGCCATGGCCGTTAGGCTCGGTTGATGGCAAACCAGGAAAACTTGATGGACGTCAGATCCGCGTACGACACAGTCGCCGAGACCTATTCAGCGGTGATCCCGGATACCAGCTTCGAGGCCCCGCTGGATATGGCCATGATGGACCACTTCATCGCCCACATGCGCGGCACGGCGGACCGGACGGTGATCGACGTCGGATGCGGTGCCGGACGAATGAGCAGTTATCTCGGCCAGGCGGGGCTGAACGCCAGCGGTGTCGACCTGTCGCCCGAAATGGTCCGGATCGCGCAACAACTGCATCCCGGGCTGTTGTTCGAGCTGGGAGAGCTGACGGACCTGCCCCAGGCGGACGCAGCTGCGGACGGTGTCCTCGCCTGGTATTCGATCATCCACTCTCCCCCGACGGCGCTGCCGGCGATTGCTCGCGAGTTCTGGAGGGCGCTCCGCCCTGGCGGTTCGGCGCTCGTCGCCTTCCACGCCGGCAGCGGCCACCGCACGATTGACCGTGCCTACGGACACGACGTCGAGCTCCGGGCGGAACTGCACGCACCCGAGGAGGTGGCGCTCCGGTTCACCGAACAAGGCTTTGTGATGCGCGCCCAGCTGGTGCGTTCACCGAGGGCCAAGGAAAAACATCCACAGGCCGCCATCCTCGTCGACAAACCCTTCGTGGCTTCAACACTTAGTCCTTCATAGGGGACGTTGGCGTGTTCGCAGGGCCGAACCAGCGGTGAACTGCTCTTCACGGGAGTAGTCGAGATAGTGCTTGAGGGACGGATCGCCGGTTCCCGGCATGGCTCCGGCCGCTGCCGCCTTCACCAGCCAGTCCACCTGATGCGGGATGGTCTGAGCGTATGTCCCAACAGGTTCATAGGCGAGGTCAAGGGAGGCCTTGGTGCTAAGTACCAACGGAGGCCGGAAATCCCACGGATGGTCACCGAGGCCCACGGGTGCGCTGTCATCCAGAAGCACCTCTTCCCAGTGGTGGCCCAGGTAGCGGGCAATTGCTGCGGCGATCTGCCGGGCATTCGGCGCATCTGGATCGGCGCTGTTGAGGATCCGTGCCGCGGGCACGGCGGCAACCCGTTCCACGAGGGCCGCCGTGTTCACCGCTGCCGTCGTGTGGTCCGCGCCCTGCCCCGCATGGGCCAGGAACACGGCCGGGCGCCGGTCAAGGACCCGTTTGACGAACATCCATTCCCGGGGCAGGGCCGCGCCCTCACCATGTACCTTGGACGCCCGGATCACCGTCACGGGATGGCCGCTGCCCAGGAGGGTGTTCTCTGCAGCCACCTTGTTGGCGCCATAGCCTTCCCGGGATTGGTAGTCCCCGGTTCCCGGCCGCATGGTCGGATTGTTCTCGAGGATCGGCGCATCAAAGCGGGGCGGTACATCGGAATTGACGTGGTTGCCGGCGGCGTCAACGTACACAGCCTTGCTCGAGAGCATGACGGCCGAGGTCACCGCGGCCAGGTGTGGCAGGAGTTGCCGGGCGTCGGCGTCGGTGTAGCACACCGCGTCCACGAGGAGATCGGCACCACCGGCCATCACCCCTGCCAGTGCGGCGTCGTCACGACGTTCGGCGGCGATAAATCGGGCACCGGCGGCAGCCAGGTCAGCCGGCATCTTGGTCCGGTCCCGGCCCGTCATGTCCACGGCCCAGCCGGCACGGATCAGCCGCCACGCAATAGCGCGGCCGAGAACGCCAGTGCCTCCAAGGATCACAGCCCGTTTCATTGTCCGACTCTAACGGACGGGTGCTTTTGCGGGCGCACCGCCAAAGTAGGGTACTTCCATGTTCATCATTCGCGAAGGGCGCCCAGACGATGTACCGGGCCTTGCGGCACTGAGGGCCACCTGGACGGCGGAACAGGACGCCACGCCCATGGACGATCCCGCCTTCGACGCCATCTTCACAGAGTGGATGAATGCCAGTCCCCGAAAGTTTTTTGTGGCCGACTGCGGTGGCGAACTCGTCGGGATGCTCAACCTGGTGATTTTCGAGCGGATGCCCAAACCCGGAACGGAATCGTCCCGGTGGGTCTATCTGGGCAACGCCTACGTGCTTCCGGAGTTTCGGAACGCCGGAATCGGCGGCCGGCTCGTGGAGGCATCGATCCAGTTCGCGCAAGACATCAAGGCCGTACGGATGGTGCTTTCCCCCTCCGACGCTTCACGCGGCTTCTACGCACGGCTTGGTTTCGAACCGGCCGCGGAATTGAACATTCTCAGATTTTGACCCACGGCCGCCAGGCCGATGCGCCGGCTCAGGCACGATGGACACATGGAATTGCAGACTGATCGTCTCCTGCTGCGCGAGTACACCCCGCACGGCAGGTGACCTCAGCCGGTGTTCAGCGTGGCACCTGCCCGGCTAAATGTCGGAGCGGACCATCCGTATTTCAGGTAGTTCCTCCCACTCGGGTGAAAGCAACTTACGCGTCCCATCGGGCTGAAAACCGTTCTTGGCGTAAAAGGCCTGCGCGCGCACGTTGGCCTCAAGGACCCACAGGTAGGCGGGTAAATCGCTGAGGGCGGCCTTCAACAGGGCGACACCGAGCCCAGTGCCATGGGTGCGCCTCAGAGTGTAAATGGAGTAAAGCTCAAGTTCGACGGGCAGGTCATCGTCACGTGCCGTACCTGCGTCGGCAAATCCAACTATTTCATTGCTCTCGTCCACGGCGATGATTCGCGGCTGAGTGCTGTCCAGATACGGTCGGCGTTTTTCCACGCGTTCAGGCATGCTGGCACGGCGCGCATCGAAGAACGCCGGGGACAAAAGGTGCCCGTAGCATTCCTCATGGGCCAGGGTGTGCATCCTGACAACGGCATCAGCGTCCTCGACCGCGGCCTGGCGGATCTGATATTCCATCGTCCCAGCCTAACTTTGACTTGAGGGCTTCCCAGGGTCATTTTGCAGCCGTCCCGCAGAAGGCCCCGCCGGTAAGGAAGCGACGGCGTCACCAGCCGCCGCGCGTCGGCGTATGTCCCTTTCGGGCGTCGTCGGGCATTGCCATTTCGGCCCGCAGGCCCAGGAGCCGGATGGGACGGTCTGCTTCGATTCCGGCTGCGAGGTCCAACGCCTGCGCGAGGATTTCGTCCCGGTCGAATGTCTCGGGAAGCTTCCTCGCGTGGGTCTTGGTGACGAACGGCGCGTACCGGACCTTGAGCGTCAGCCCAATCACGGGCCGACCTTCGGCCACAACATCCTCCAGGACGCGCGCTGTCAGCTCCCTCACGGCGTCGTCGACCTGGGCGGGTTCGGTCAGGTCGCGCTGGAAGGTGGTCTCCCGGCTATGCCCGCGGGCAACCCACGGGGTGTCGTCCACAACGCTGGCGCCGTCCCCGCGTCCGAGCTCCGCGTACCAAGGTCCCATCCTGGGGCCGAACTCCGGGACCAGGTCCCGGGGGTCGGACGCGGCTAGCTCGGCCACTGTGTTGATGCCGAGTTTGGCCAACCTGCCCGACACCTTGGTCCCGACGCCCCAGAGCTCCTTGGTGGGCCGACTGCCCATGACGTCGAGCCAGTTCGCGGCAGTGAGACGGAAGACGCCGGCCGGCTTGCCGAAACCGGTGGCGACCTTGGCTCGTACCAGGGTGTCGCCGATCCCCACGCTGCAGTGCAGCTGCGTTCGCTCCAGGACAGCGGCCTGCACCTGCCGGGCGTAGGCTTCCGGATTCTCTGTCTCGGTGCCTACGAAAGCTTCATCCCACCCGAGGACCTGCACGGTGGCGCCGGGCTGCGCGCGCAGGGTAGCCATGACCGTTTCAGACGCCGCGAGGTAAGCCTCCTGATCGACGGGCAGGATCACAGCATCGGGCACTTTCCGGGCCGCAATGCGTAGGGGCATTCCGGAACCCACGCCGAACGCCCTCGCTTCGTAGGACGCCGTCGACACCACGGCGCGTTCCGTGGGGTCGCCCCGACCGCCGACAATGATCGGCTTGCCAGCAAGCTCCGGCCGCCGGAGCACTTCGACCGCCGCGATGAACTGGTCGAGATCGACGTGCAGCACCCAAGGGATTCCGCTCACGGCACCAGTGTGCCCTAAACATCCCTTGCAGGCATCGGCTCTCCACCAAGCCTGGCCGGACTCGCCGTCGTCAACGTGCCCTTCCGTGCCCGCCGCTGCTGCGTACCGAAATGCTTGGAGAGCGGGTGCGGACAGCGTTGGGCGCAAAGGCCGACGATCTGGAAGGTGTCGAACTCCTGGCGCTGACGCCCTACGCTGACCTCCCAGCAGCGGCGGGGAAACGACTCCGCCTCCGCGATGGGCGGCCCAATGCACTGATACGCCTGGTGCTGCGTCCCCTCGCCCGGACCACGTCAGTGCAAGGAACCACAAGCGGACGCCATTAGGTATCAACTTTGTATCGGCCTCATATCGTTCCCGTTGCAGTTCCGGCGCCAGGGCCCAAACGCGGCTGCCGCGCCGCGCCCGTGTGCCATGCTGGAATCCGGCTGTCCCGGGATCGCCAGGCCGGCCTCCGGCCGGTGAGCGATCGGGCGGCCGTCAGCGGCCGGCGACGGCTACAAACGGATCATCACCGCGGAACGCGGGGCGTAAGAAGGGACAGCGGCATCAGGAAGCGTGGAGTTCAGCAGCCATCGGCGGGGCGCGTCCGCCGCGTCGCGCTGGCGTTGGCGCTGCCTGCCGTGCTCGTCCTGTCCGGCTGTGTGGCGACGCCGCAGAGCGGCATCACAAATTCCAGCAGCCCATCAGAGCTCATTCCCGCCCCGGCGTCGGGCGCCCCCACCACGAGCGCACCGCTCGAGACTGCCCAGACGTCGAACAAGGCTCCGGTGTATTGGATCGGCCGCGGCAACGACAACGCGTTTCTCTACCGCGAGTTCCGCGACGTTCCGGATCAGGACAATCCCGTCACCCGCGCCCTGCGGGTCATGATGTCGCAGAAGCCATTGGACCCGGATTTTTTCACGCCCTGGCAAAATCCGAAGAAGCTGGCGACGTCGATTTCCGGCAAGAACGTCATCACGGTGGATGTCTCCGCTGATGCCTTCAACAGCAACGTGGATGCGGCCATGGCCGAGCGCGCCATCCAGCAGCTCGTCTACACGGCGACAGCTGCCGCGGCCAGCGCCGGCCTCATCGATGCCGGACAGCAGGTCCAGGTGGTTGTGCTGGTGGACGGTCACACCGACTACGTCGCCTTCAACCATGTCCGTCTGGGCGAGCCGACGTCCCGCAGCGCCGGGATGGTGGCACCAGTGTGGATCATTGATCCGCAGGAGGGCACGTCCGTGGCCGACGGTTCGGTCAAGATCAGTGGCCGCAGCACCGTCCAGGGCGGGAAGCTCCGCTGGGCGATTCTCAAGGTTGACGGCGACGGCGACAACGCCAAGACCGCGTATCTCAACGGCAGCGCCACGGCCTCGGCCGATGCAGCCCGGCCCGGGCTGTTCACCTTGTCCGTGAACCTCGGCCCGGGCAATTACGAGGTCCGGGTGTCCCAGGTGGACGCATCCGACAGCGCCAAGGAAGTATTCCAGGACACCCGCGGGTTCACGGTCAAATAGAAGTCACCTGGACAAGGCGTCACGTCAGCTGCGGCGACGGCTGCCGCAGGTCACCAACGGCCGAGGATGTCGCTGGCCAGCACAGTGGCGGCGGGCCCGGCCGTGGACGAACGCAGCACATGGTGCCCCAAAAGAGCCGTAACCGCGCCGGCGTCGCAAAGCCGGGTCACCTCCCGCGGGCTGATGCCGCCTTCCGGACCCACGATCAGCAGGACCTCACGGGATCCGGCATCGTCTGCCACAACCTCGCCGGGCCCATCACTTTCCAGCCAGGCCTCGAGTACCTGCCGGAGCGGGCGCACGGCGTCTTCGTGCAGGATGACGGCGAGGTCTGCCGCCGCTACGGCCGCCTGCAGCCCGGCGCCGTCGACGGCGGCCCGGACCTCGGGAATCCATGCCCGGCGCGCCTGCTTGGCAGCTGCCGTCACCACCGACTGCCACTTGGCATGCGCCTTCGCGGCCCGCTCAGCCTTCCACCGCACAATGGACCGCTCGGCCTGCCAGGGAATGACGGCGTCAATGCCCAACTCGGTCGCGGTCTCGGCCGCCAGTTCATCGCGGTCGCCCTTGGCCAGGGCCTGGACCAGGACCAGCCGTGTTCCGGGCCGTGGTTCCTCAGCCAGGTCCACGCATTCGACGGTCAGCTCCCCGGCAGCGACGGCTGTCACGGTGCCGGTCAGGCGCTTGCCGGCGCCGTCCGCGATGTCGACGGCTTCGCCGACGCCGATCCGTTTGACGGTGACGGCGTGGCGGGCCTCGGTGCCCCCGAGGACGAAGGCCGAGCCGGGGACCTGCTGGTTCAGGGTGCCTGGGGCGGTGAAGAAGACCGGGTTACTCACCGCTACAGGTTACCGAGCCGGTCCCGCAGTTTGGCGAAGACGCCGCCGCTGGCCGCAAGCTTTCCTTCCGTGAGGTGCTCGCCACGGTGCTTGGCCAGCTGGCGGAGAAGTTCCTCCTGGACGTGATCGAGCTTGACCGGCGTTTCCACCTGCAGGTGCACCTTCAGATCGCCGCGGCCGTGGCCGCGCAGGTGCGTGACGCCGAGACCGCGAAGGGTGATGATCTCGCCGGACTGGGTGCCGGCCTTGACGTCGATTTCCTGCTGTCCGTCGAAGGTGTCGAGGGATATTTCGGTGCCGAGGGCGGCCGCCGTCATGGGAATGTTGAGGCTCGCGTGGAGGTCATCGCCCTCCCGCACGTAAGTGGCGTCGTTGTTGACCCTGATCTCCACGTACAGGTCCCCGGCGGGGCCGCCGGCGGGGCCGGCTTCGCCCTGGCCGGACAGCTGGATGCGGGTGCCGGTGGCCACGCCGGCCGGGACCTTGACGGTCAGGGAGCGGCGGCTGCGGATCCGGCCCTGGCCGCTGCATTCGTTGCACGGGTCCTTGATGACGGTGCCGAAGCCCTCGCAAGACCCGCAGGGGGCCGACGTCATGACCTGGCCCAGGATGGACCGCACGGCGCGCTGGACCTGACCGCTGCCGCCACAGATGTCGCAGCGGACCGGGTGGGTGCCCTCCCGGCAGCAGGACCCCCCGCAGGTGGGGCAGATGACGGCCGTGTCGACCTCGAGCTTTTTGTTCACGCCGAACACCGCATCGCGGAGGTCGATCCGGACGCTGATCAGCGCGTCCTGGCCGCGGCGGACCCGGGACGCCGGGCCGCCCTGGCCGCCACCGGCGCCGAAGAAGGTCTCGAAGATGTCCTGGAAGGCGAAGCCCTGGCCCGAGTAGCTGCCGCCGCCGAACCCGTTGTCGGTGCCGTTCTCATTGCCGGTGGTGTCATAGACCCGGCGTTTCTGCGGATCGGAGAGGACCTCGTAGGCGTGCGTGACGGCCTTGAACCTGTCCGAGGCGTCCTCCCCGGGGTTCACGTCCGGGTGCAGGGTCCGGGCCAGTTTCCGGTAGGCCTTCTTGATCTCCTCCCCCGATGCGTCGCGGGAGACTCCAAGAACGTCGTAGTGGCTGCTCAAAGTGTGTATCTCTTCCTTGTTGTACTGCCTGTGGGGCACTGCCTGTGGGGCAAGAAGTCGTATTCGGTCCCGGGCCTGTCAGGGCCCCAGGATCCTCGAAAGGTAGCGGGCCACCGCTCGGACGGCGGCCATGGTGGTGGGATAGTCCATCCGGGTGGGCCCAAGCACTCCGACCTTGGCCGTGGCGTCCGGCCCGTACGCGGTGGCCACGACCGAGGCCTCGGCGAGACCGTCGTAGGGGTTTTCCCGGCCGATGCTGACGGTCACGCCGCGCGGGTCTTCGGCCATTTCGCTGAGCAGGCGGAGCATGACCACCTGTTCCTCGAGGGCCTCCAGCACGGGGCCGATGCTGAGCGGGAAGTCCACATTGGAGCGGGCCAGGTTGGCGGTGCCGGCCATGACCATGCGCTCTTCACGGCTGCTCGTAGCCAGGGCCTCAAGGCCGCGGGCAAGCGCCTGGGCTGCTCCGCGCCGCGCGGGCGGGCCACCGGCAATGACGGCGGGCAGCAGCTGCGGCATCAGGCTCAGCGGCTTACCGGAGAGGCTGGCCAGAAAACTGGTCCGCAATTCCGCCAGCGCGTCGTCGGGAATGTCCTGCCCGACGTCGATCACGCGCTGCTCCACCTTGCCGGTGTCCGCGATCAGAACCGCCAGCACTTTCCGGGGCGCCAGCAGCACGAACTCGATGTGCCGCACCCGGGCGCGGCTGAGCAGCGGATACTGCACGACGGCGACCTGGTTGGTCAGGTGCGAGAGGAGCCTCACGGTCCGGTCAAGGATTTCGTCGAGGTCCTCGGATCCTTCCAGCAGCGCCTGGATGGCCCGGCGCTCGGCCGGCGACAACGGCTTCACCGCTGAGATCTGGTCGACGAACAGCCGGTAGCCCTTGTCAGTGGGGATCCGGCCGGCGCTCGTGTGCGGTGCCGTGATCAGGCCCTCGTCTTCCAGCGCCGCCATGTCATTTCGGATCGTGGCGCTCGAGACGCCGAGATGGTGCCGTTCAACGAGCGCTTTGGAACCAACGGGCTCACGCGAATGGACGTAGTCCTCCACGATGGCGCGCAGCACTTCGAGTTTGCGCGGTTCGCTCACGCTCCACCTCCAATCGACTGTCCCGCTGTCGGTGCCACCTCCCTCGTCCGGTCCGGGTCCACAAATGGTGCATGGACGGCCCGCCACAGGACAAGGGTTAGCACTCGACATGCCTAAGTGCTAACCAGTCTAATATGAGTCGCCGCGTTGTTAGCATTGGATTCGCTCCAGGCGTGGCCCGCGGGAACGCGATTCCCGTCACGCCGGCGCCGAGACCGTGGCAGCCGCTGCCGTTGCCGCGCCGTCGCGGTCCGGTTCCGGCCCCCGGAGAGTTCCACCGACCGCCGTACATTCCGAGTGCAAAGTAAGCGTGTAGAGATGTCGTACCAGAACTGGGGACCCCAGGACCTGTCCGCCCCCGCCAAGACCCAGTTGCCGGAAGTCCCGGTGGAACGCGGGATGGTCCTCGAGGAGGTCCAGTCCGGCTGGGTGGGCGCCGTCACCCGGGTGGAGAAGTCCGGCGGCATGCACGTGGTGGCGCTGGAGGACCGGCGGGGCAAGTCGCGGTCCTTCCGCCTCGGCTTCGGCTTCCTCTTGGACGGCCAGCCCATCCGCCTGATGCCGCCGGCCCCGAAGAAAACCGCCCCGGCCGCCGGTGCCGGCCGCACGGCGTCGGGCTCGGTGCGGGTGGCGGGACAGCGTGCACAGGTGGCCAAGGCCAGCCGCATCTGGGTGGAAGGAAAGCACGACGCCGAACTGGTGGAGAAAGTGTGGGGCGATGACCTCAGGGTGGAGGGCATCGTCGTCGAGCCCCTGCACGGCATTGACGACCTCGCGGCCGCCGTGGCGGACTTCGGCCCGGGCCCTGGCCGGCGCCTCGGCGTGCTGGTAGACCACTTGGTGGCCGACTCCAAGGAGTCGCGGATCGCCGACGCCGTCATGGCCTCACCGGGCGCCGCCGGCAACGTCCTGATTGTGGGGCACCCTTACGTGGACGTGTGGCAGGCCATCCGGCCCGCGGTCCTGGGGATCGAGCGGTGGCCTGTGATCCCCCGCGGCACGGACTGGAAGACCGGGATCCTGATGGCTTTCGGCTGGCCCCACTCCACAAAGGAGGACATCGGCCTCGGCTGGCAGAAACTCCTGGGGGCTGTCCGCAGCTACGCTGATCTGGAGGCGTCGTTGCTCGGCCGCGTGGAAGAGGTCATTGACTTCCTCACCGTCCCCTAGTCCGCCGCGGCGGCCGCCCCTGATCTCCATTTCCGGGCCCGAGCAAGTATTCTTGAAACGGCGGCCGCGCTTCTGGTGCGGTCCCGGCTATTTCAGGCACAACCCAGGCAGCAACGCATCACCGCAATCCGAAGGGCTACACCGTGGCAGATAACGCACGCGAACACACGGGCAATCAGGCTGGCCATGGCCAGCCCCCGTACCATGGCGTTCCGGCAAACGCGCTGCCGCTGACGGCCAGCGAGGACCGCCAGTGGGCCACGCTCGCGCACTTCGGCGGCATCCTGGGCTGCGTGCCGTCGCTGCTGATCTACCTCATCTTCAAGGACCGCGGCCCGTTCACGGCGCAGGAATCCAAGGAAGCCCTCAATTTCACGCTGCCGCCGACCCTGGCCGCGGTGCTGGCCAATCTGCTGGTCTTCATCCCGGTGGTGGGCAACCTCTTCGCCGTGCTCGCCACGGTGATCTGGATCGCCGTGACGTGCTTCTCGGTGGCGGCCGGCATCCACGTCAACCGCGGCCAGCCACACCGTTACGAGTTCAACCTGCGCTGGATCAAATAGCCGGCCCGGACCCAAGCAAGAGAGCCGGCCGCCGCCCGTCAGGGGCAGCGGCCGGCTCTCTTTTGTGCGGCAGGGTGTTGTGGCCGCTGATGCGGCAGCCAACTAGTGGAGGCTTTGCCGGGCAGACTAGTCCGGCAGGATCCTGCGGACGACGGCGTCAGCCAGCAGCCGGCCCTTAAGCGTGAGAATGAGGCGGCCTTTGAAAGCCGCCGCGGGGTCCACGAGGCCGTCCGCGATCAGCCCTGCGACAGCGTGCCTGCCGGTGTCCCCCAGGCCGCCGAGGCTTGGGATGTCGAGTCCGGAATTGAGCCGGGCCTCGAGCATGACCCGTTCCACGTTGCGGGTTTCGGAGTCCAGCGTTTCGCGTCCGGCGGCGGGTGAAGCGCCGGCGCCGAGGCGGTTGGCGTAGGCGGTGGGGTGCTTGACGTTCCACCAGCGGACGCCGCCCACGTGCGAGTGTGCCCCGGGCCCGATGCCCCACCAGTCGTCCCCGCGCCAGTAGGCGAGGTTGTGCCGGCAGGCCTGTTCGGGGGTGCGGGACCAGTTGCTGACCTCGTACCAGTTGAGCCCGGCGGCGGAAATCAGTTCGTCGGCGAGTTCGTACTTGGCGGCGTGGTCGTCGTCGTCGATTTCCGGCACTTCGCCACGGCGGATCTGCGCGGCAAGCTTGGTGCCGTCTTCAACGATCAGGGCATAGGCGCTGATGTGGTCGGGGGCGTAGGACAGTGCGGTCTCGAGCGAGTAGCGCCAGTCCTCCAGCGACTCCCCCGGCGTCCCGTATATGAGGTCGAGGCTGACCGAGAGCCCGGCATTACGCGCCCACTGCACCACCTCGGGCACCCGGCTGGGCGTGTGGGTGCGGTCCAGGACCTTCAGGACGTGCGGTACGGCCGACTGCATGCCGAACGAAACGCGGGTGAACCCGGCGTCGGCCAGCAGCTGCAGGGATGCGGGCGTGACGGAATCGGGGTTCGCCTCGGTGGTCACCTCGGCGCCGGGCTGCAGTCCCCAGGCGTCGATCGCGGCGGTGAGGATGCGCGCCAGGTCCTCCGCCGGCAGCAGCGTGGGGGTTCCGCCGCCGAAGAAAACCGTGCTGAGGGGACGGTCGGGCAGGCCGCTGACCTTCAGGGCCGCGGCGGCGAACTCCACTTCCGCGATCGCGGTGGCGGCGTAGGCGTCCTGGGAGGCCCCGCCGCCCAGCTCGGTGGCGGTGTAGGTGTTGAAATCGCAGTACCCGCAGCGGACCGCGCAGAACGGGATGTGCACGTACAGCCCAAAAGCGCGCTGATCGGCGCCCTCGCCCGCCTGGGCGGGCAGCAGCCCGTCTGCCGGCGCCGGATCGCCGAGGGGAAGAACGCTAGGCACGGGCCCGGCCTGCCGATACTGCAGCAACAGTCATTACCTGCACCGTTACTTCTTGGCCTTGTCCTTGGACTCGTCCGTTGTCAGCGCGGCGATGAAAGCCTCCTGCGGCACCTCGACGCGGCCCACCATCTTCATGCGCTTCTTGCCTTCCTTCTGCTTTTCCAGCAGCTTGCGCTTTCGGGTGATGTCACCGCCGTAGCACTTGGCAAGGACGTCCTTGCGGATGGCGCGGATGCTTTCGCGGGCGATGATCCTGGAGCCGATGGCGGCCTGGATGGGCACCTCGAACTGCTGGCGCGGGATGAGTTCGCGCAGCTTGCCGGTCATCATCACGCCGTAGGCGTAGGCCTTGTCGCGGTGGGTGATGGCGGAGAACGCATCAACCTGTTCGCCCTGGAGCATGATGTCCACCTTGACCAGGTCGGCCACCTGCTCGCCGTCGGCCTTCCAGTCCAGTGACCCGTAGCCGCGGGTCTTGGATTTGAGGATGTCGAAGAAATCGAAGACGATTTCGGCCAGCGGCAGGCGGTAGCGGATTTCCACCCGGTCCTCGGAGAGGTAGTCCATGCCGCCCATGACGCCGCGCCGGCTCTGGCACAGCTCCATGATGGCGCCGACAAACTCGTTTGGCGCAAGGATAGTAGCGGACACCATCGGCTCACGGACCTCAGCGATCTTGCCGGTGGGGTATTCGCTGGGGTTGGTGACGTGGACGACCTTCTTGTCCTCCAGCGTGACCTCGTATTCGACGTTGGGCGCGGTTGAAATGAGGTCCAGGTTGTATTCGCGTTCGAGCCGCTCGCGGGTGATTTCCAGGTGCAGCAGGCCCAGGAATCCCACGCGGAAGCCGAAGCCCAGCGCGGCGGACGTTTCGGGCTCGTACACCAGTGCGGCGTCGTTGAGCATCAGCTTCTCCAGCGCATCGCGGAGCACCGGATAGTCCGTGCCATCGAGCGGATACAGGCCGGAGAAGACCATCGGCTTGGCGTCCGCGTAGCCGGGGAGGGACTCCGTGGCGGGCTTGGCCAGGTTGGTGACGGTGTCGCCCACCTTGGACAGGCGGACGTCCTTCACACCGGTGATGAGGTAGCCGACCTCGCCGACGCCAAGGCCCTTGGAGGGGGTGGGTTCCGGGGAGCTCACACCAATCTCAAGGAGCTCGTGCGTGGCACGGGTGGACATCATCTGGATGCGTTCACGCGGGTGCAGCATGCCGTCGACGACGCGGACGTAGGTGACCACACCGCGGTAGGTGTCGTAGACCGAGTCGAAGATCATGGCCCGGGCGGGGGCGTTCGGGTCGCCCACCGGTGCCGGCAGGTCGCGGACGATCTTGTCCAGCAGGACCTCGACGCCCATGCCGGTCTTGCCGGAGACGCGGAGCACGTCGTCGGGGTCGCCGCCGATCAGGTTGGCGAGTTCCGCCGCGTATTTCTCGGGCTGGGCTGCCGGGAGGTCGATCTTGTTCAGGACCGGGATGATGGTGAGGTTGTTTTCCATCGCCAGGTAGAGGTTGGCGAGGGTCTGGGCCTCGATGCCCTGGGCCGCGTCCACCAGCAGGATCGCGCCTTCGCAGGCCGCGAGCGAGCGGGAGACCTCGTACGTGAAGTCGACGTGCCCGGGGGTGTCGATCATGTTCAGCGCGTAGCTGGTGCCGTCGAGTTCCCAGGGCATGCGGACGGCCTGGGATTTGATGGTGATGCCGCGTTCGCGCTCAATGTCCATGCGGTCCAGGTACTGGGCCTTCATGTCACGGGACTGGACAACACCGGTGAACTGGAGCATCCGGTCGGCCAGTGTGGATTTGCCGTGGTCAATGTGCGCAATGATGCAGAAGTTCCGGATGATGGCCGGATCTGTTGCGGCGGGCACCGGGGCGGTGCGGGCCATGGGAGACACGCAGGGTCCTTACTGTTGGCATTACTGTTGGCTTTTCCACGGCTCGGTGCGGATGCTCGTATGCCATCCTGCGACGTGGCGCATTTCTGTCCCTATAGTCTCCCACGTCCGGGCCAGTGGCAGTGCATCCCTGCGTTGCGTTGCGCGCTGCCCCGGGTCCGGTGGACTCTCGGCGGGATTCCGCCCGCCGATCTGGCCTCGGTTCCGCGCGCGGTTGGCCCCCGGATCTGGCTGCGTGCTGCGCCGTTCCTGGGTCCGCCCCCGCCTGGCCGCCAGCCGACTACGGCCACCCTCTGCCCCACCTCTCCCCCGCTCTTTCCCTGCCCTTTCTCTGCAGGGGTTGCCGGTATGGTTTCCCCATGGCTTGGAACTTACGATCGATCAGCGGCGCGGTCCGCGATGCCCTGCGCTTCCTGGATAAACTTGGCGGCTCCGCACCGGGAACCACCCGTGGGCCGGCGGCAAAACCCGCCCGAAAGCCTGCGGCGAAGCGGCGGCCGGGCCAGGCGCGCCCCGGCACCCCGGCCCGCTCCACAGGCGGCGCCCCGGCCGCCGGACTGACCGGGACATATCCCGGCGACTTCCGGGGGCGGGCCGCCGTCCGCTATGCCCCCGCACCCAACGGCCTGCCCGAGCCCGGCGAAATCGTCTGGACCTGGGTGCCCTATGAAGAGGACTACTCCCAGGGCAAGGACCGCCCGGTGCTGCTGGTGGGCACCAGCGGCCGGTATTTGTTGGGCCTGATGCTGACGAGCAAGGACCACGACGGCGACTCCCGCCGGTCGGATGACTACGTGGACATCGGCACGGGACCCTGGGACCGCCAGTGGCGGCCCAGCGAAGCGAAGCTGGACCGGGTTCTGCAGATCAGCGCGAAGGACATCCGGCGCGAAGGAGCGATCCTGGACGCAGGCCGCTTCAACGACATCGCGGCCGCGCTGCGGCAGCGGCACGGCTGGAGCTGACCCGGCGGACGCCGTGCGCGGCGGCGGATCGCCACCCGCACTCGTGCCTGCACGTTGATCTCTGCTATTATTTACAGCTGTGTGTCCGTGCAGGTCGACGGCCACAGATGGTTGGTCGCCATAGGTATCCCCACGCCGCTCAGTCAATGGCCAATCTGAAAGCCCTCTAGACCATTTTCCGCATTGAAAAAGAGAGTTCACACGTGGCTAATATCAAGTCCCAGAAGAAGCGCATCCTGACCAACGAAAAGGCTCGCCTGCGCAACAACGCAGTCAAGTCCGAGCTGAAGACGGCCATCCGCGCCGTCAACACCGCCGTTGAGTCCACCGACAAGGATGCTGCGGCTGTTGCACTGCTTTCTGCCAGCCGCAAGCTGGACAAGGCCGTCAGCAAGGGTGTTCTCCACAAGAACAACGCTGCAAACCGCAAGTCGGCCATCTCCAAGAAGGTCAACGCGCTCTAAGGTTTCCAGTTCACTTGAACTGATGATTGTGGCCGGCACCCCATGGGTGCCGGCCACATCCAGTTAAGCCGGTTCCGCAATGGGCCGACTCCGCACCCGTTCTCGTACGACTCCGGTACGCCGCCGGCTGCCCGCAGCCGGGTCCGCGCCGGCAGGGCCGACACGCCGGGCCCCTGGGTTCGAACGCGGGTGTCAGGAACTCCTGGCCGACGTGGCAATCACCGTTACCGCATGTTCCACCGCATAGACAGGATCCCGGGAGAGGCCCTTGACCTGGGCGTCGGCCTCGGCGGTGACCTGGATGGAGCGGACCAGCCCCTCGGGCGTCCAGCGCCGGACTTCCCGCTGGGCCTGTTCGACGAGCCAAGGCTGCATACCCAGTTGCTTGGCGATCTGCGACGACGACCCCTGCGCGCCGGCCACCTTGGCCAGGGAGCGCAACTTCGACGCCAGGGCAGCCACTATCGGCACCGGGTCCGCACCGGTGGCCAGGGCGTGGCGAAGTGTGGAGAGGGCCAGCGGGCCGTTGCCGGCCATCGCGGCGTCGGCGACCTTGAAACCCGTTGCCTCGACCCGGCCGCCGTAGTACTTGTCCACCATGGCCGCGTCCACGCCGGTGGTGGCGTCAGCGATCAGCTGGCTGCAGGCGGCGGCGAGTTCCGCGAGCTGCGCGCCAACCGCATTGACCAGGGCGTGCACGGCGTCGGGGTCGATACGCCGGGAGGCCGCCCGGAACTCGGCCGTGACGAAGGCAATCTTCTCGGCGTCTTTCTTGAGCGGCTGGCAGTCAACAACGGGCCAGCCCGCGGCCTTGATGGCGTCCAGCAGCTTCTTGCCGCGGACTCCCCCGCCGTGGCGGAGCACCAGGAAGGCCTCCGGTTCCGGCTGGACCACATACTTCAGGGCATCGGCGAGGAAGGCATCGTTCATCGCCTCGAGCCCGTCGACCTCGATGAGCTTTTGTTCGCCGAACAGCGAAGGGCTGACGTTCATGGCCAGGGACCCGGCCGTGTAGCTGCCGGCATTGAGCCGCGTAATTTCGACGTCGGGCGCCACCGCGCGGACCTGTGCGCGGATACGGTCCATGGCCCGGGCACCTATGTAGTCTTCCGGACCGCCCACCAGGACGACGGCAGCAGGTGTCACGTCACGCCAGGTGGCGGTGTTCGACGCCGAGGTCCTGGGCCGTTGGGTCTGGGCAGCAGCCACTCGTGATTCCTCCCGGAAGTTGGTTTGCGGACTCTAAGCGTCCCACGCCCGGACCGGTGCTCCAAGCCGCGGCTGACGGCCCGCCGGCCGGCTGACCGTGCCGCCGAATGCGGCCGTCCGTCGAGGACGGCGACCACCCGCGCGTGTGCCGCGAGAACGCCACGGGCGGCCGCGGCCGGGTGCAGGGCGAGCCATGCTGCCGCCAGCACAGCCGCGGAAAAGATTCCCATGGTGGCTGCACCGAAGGCCCCTTCCGGCCAGGGCAGGGCGGCGCCCGGGAGTGCCGCGAAGAACCGGGCGACCCCCGCCACCGCGCCAGCGAAGGCAGCAGCGGCGGCCATGAGGAGGCCCGCTGCGGCCGGGAGAGCGGGCAGGAGCACCACGGCGGCCGTGCCGAGGAGTGTAACTGGCGCCACGAGCGCAGCGGCGGCCACATTCGCGGGCACGGTGTAGGCGCCGAACTGCGGCTGCAACAACACGATCGCCGGGGCGCAGAAGAGCTGGGCGGACAGGGGTACGGCGACGCCGGCTGCCGCCCAGCGCGGCACCGAAGGTGGCAGCCAGTCCATGATGCGGCGTCCGGCGACCACGATTCCCAGCGTGGCCAGGACCGAGAGCAGGAATCCGAAGCTGGCAGCCAGGACCGGCTGCGCCAGCAGCAGGCCGATAACGGCAACACAGAGCAGGCTGAGTCCGCGCCCCGCCCGGCCAAAAGCTACTGACGCGAGGCCGATGCTGCCCATGAGTGCGGCCCGCAGCACACTCGGATCCGGTCCCACCATGAGGACGAACAGCGCCAGCCCCGCGAGACTGGCCGCGGCCGCTGCCGCGCGCGGAAGGCGGAGCGTGCGGGCGGCGAGCAGCAGCGTCCCGAGGATCAGGCTGCAGTTGGCCCCGCTGACGGCGGTCAGGTGCGTCATCCCGACGGTCTTCATGGCGGCTTCCAACTCGGGGTCCAGGGCGCTGGTGTCGCCGGTGACCATGCCGGGCAGCAGCCCGCCGGCGTCGCCCCCGAACCGTGCCGCCGCGGCGGTGAAGGCGCGGCGAAGCTCCCCGGGACCCTGCTGCCAGGGCCCGGATCCCCGCAACAGCGTTGGAGCCGACGTCGCTGCCAGGAGTCCTGCCTCCGGCTCCCCTGGCGCGGAGGGACGGAGTTTGCCTGTGGCGCGCAGGTGCTGGCCCGGAACGGCGACTCCCCACGTGGCCCCGCCCATGACGACGAACCGCGCGTCCCCGGCGACCCTGTGGCCGCCGAAGGTCATCGCCGTCAGGATCACGGGAACTGCCCAGCGGTCCGGCACGCCACCGGCACCGGGAATCCTGAGCCTCCGGGGGGCGCCTGCAATTTCCAGTTCCGCGACGACGGCCGCGCGGGCGGCCACAGCTTCAGCGATGGCGCCGTCGTGCCGCCGGGAGGCCTCGACGGCGGCGTGCGAGCCTGCCGCGAGGGACAGCAACAGCGCCACAGCCACTGTGGCGCGAATGCTGCGCGGAACCGCCTGCCCGGCACTGCGGCCGCGCCCGTGGCCACACCGCCCACTCCTGGCGCCCCGCTCCCTCGCCGGGCGGGGGCCAGAACGGCCGAGGATGACGCGACCGGCCAAGAAGAACATGCCTGCGGCCGCCGCCAGCGTCGTGCAGAGACCGGCCAGCCCTGCAGGGGGCAGCCAGTTTCCGGCAACGGCGGTCCCCCAGACAAGGAGCGCCGGGAGAACCAGACGAACGTCCGTCCGCCGTGTCCGTTCGCTCGGGCGCTGACGCGCGGAGGTGTAGCGCGCGGGTCTGCCCGATCCGCGGATCCGGCCTGAGGCCACCGGTTCCTCGTGTTCCGCACGCGCCGGGGAATCGACTGCCGCATCGACGTAGCGCTGCCAGCGGCTCTGCGGGACCGCCACAGAACCCGGCGGGCCGGTCCGATCCACGCCACGCCGTGAAGTGCCAGGCTGTGCAGTGCCGGGCTTTTCGATCTCAGGATTTGCCACGTCAGATACCCACCAATGGGAGCAGGGCCTCAAGCAACTTCGGACCGATCCCGTCGACGGCGTCGAGCTCCTGCACTGTCTTGAACCGCCCGTGCTGCTGGCGCCAATCCACGATCCGCTGCGCCAGCACCGGCCCGACGCGCGGGAGGGTCCCGAGTTCCTCGAGGCCGGCGGTGTTGAGGTTGACCTTCCCGCCCCCGCCGACTGGCCCCGTGCCGCCCGTACCGGACCCGGGCGCAGGTGAGCCGTCCATGGGCGCATCCGCCTGACCCGGTTCGCCGCGGATGGGCACCAGGACCTTCTGCCCATCCTCCAGCACGGCGGCCAGGTTGAGCCGGTCCGGATCCCCGAGAACCGTGGGCCCGCCCGCCGCTGCAATCGCCTCATGCAGCCGGCTTCCCGCCGGCAGTTGAACCACCCCTGGGCTGGCCACGGCACCGGCAACATGGACCTCGATGCTTTCCGGCTCCGCGGTGGCATCATCTCCCGGCGGCGCGGTTGACCCGCCATCCGCCGGATCGGGTGCTTCCTCGGCGGCCGGGGCGGAGTCGCTAAGAGCCACCACCTGCGCGCCGCCGGTCCCGGCCTGCCACCAGAAGCAGCCGCCCAGCACCACGGCAAGGACGCCCAGCAGGGCAGCAGTCTTAACCCCTGTCCTGGCCCGAAATCGCATAGCCAGCGCCTGTCTTCCTGCCCGGCGGTACCCGCGGGTTTCATCCGCATGGTGTGAAGTGCCGCCCCCTACGCGCCGTCCAGCAGCGAGGACGGCATCAGCTGCCCGGACCGGGACAGGGCTGCCTGGCGCCGGAACCTGCAACTCCAACAGCCCCGCTGAGTCGCCTGGTTCCCGGCCCGGATCCGCGGATTCGCCCGGATCCGCAGCATCTTCCGCACTCCGGGCAGCCCAGCGCGTCGCTGCCAGGCGTTCGCGGGCAACCCTGACGCCTGTGGCGGATTCAGTTCCCGGGTTGCGGCGTGGCATGGAACGACTCTAGGCAGCCCTCACCCCCGCTGATACCGGGGACCGGGCGTATGTGGAAATACCTGCGTAATACGCGTAGATCCGCGGCATCAGGCAAGTATTCCCTACGCTGGTGCCCGCCCGGACCCGGTGGTAACGTCTGCATCCAATCGAGAAGACTTTGCCGGCTGGGGGCAACCCTGATCGCCTGGATGTAAATGTCAGGCGTCGAAAGCTGGTGTGCAATGAAGTGGTTGTTTGGGTCCGCGGCGGTGCTGGCGCTTGGCGGCACCATGCTGCCAGCCCCGCCGGTCGTGGCAGACACTACGCAAGCCACCTCAACCCAGGTGGTCAAGTTTTCTTTGGAAAGCAGTTTCTGCCCTCAGCACGGTCTGTACGGCATAGCGCATGTTTCGGTCGACGGCACGGCAGGAATGACTGCCGACCAGAATTTCATCTGGACCACCCAAACAGCCGCCACCTCGATCCATGCAGTTCCGCCGCAGGGCGCCGTCGCCAATGTCACGGTTGTCTACCACTGCAACGTGCAGGTGCTCTGGTGGCTGGAGCCCGGAAGTGCCCGCAGGGTGCAGGCCGCCCTGTGGGTCAACGGCTCAGGCCAGCAGCCCAGCTACACTATCGGGCCGAATCAGCCAGACCCCGGGCCAACGCCGCCGCCAACGACTCCGCCTCCAACGGCCCCGCCGGCCTCCTCAACGCCAACGATTCCACGAACGTCAGTGTCGGGACCCGCGCCCACGACGCCACCCGTCATTCCGACCACCGCGCCATCGTCCGAGCCGGCCGCGTCACCGACGGTCCCGGAAACACCCGCCCCGCCAACGTCCGAGCCGGCCGCCCCACCGACGGTCCCGGAAACGCCCGCCGCGCCGACG
>Ga0207691_10001811_pt1 | contig 20910 bp, 19 predicted proteins | sample KBSM13metaG_FD_184327 | JGI IMG/M metagenome (GOLD analysis project Ga0207691, IMG submission 184327) | Miscanthus rhizosphere microbial communities from Kellogg Biological Station, Michigan, USA - KBS M1-3 metaG (SPAdes) (version 2) | ecosystem: Host-associated > Plants > Roots > Rhizosphere >... | reverse complement strand
CTGTCAGCGACGGTGCTGCGCTACCCGGTCCTCGAATTCGGCGACATCGCTGTAGTACGCCTGGACAAGCCCTGATGATGCCGGATTGGTGTAGATCTCGGCTACCGGGTTTGCGATCACGTCGGCGATTTTGTCAGCGACTTCCTCGGCCGTCTGCACGTTGCCTGCGGCGGTTTGCCCCTGGCGGTCGGGGCGTATCGCGTCCGGGGTATTGGCGTTTGGCGCAAAGTCGGTCGCAACAACGCCCGGCATTACGAGCGTGACGTGGATGTTGGGTGAGCTGGCGCGAAGGTCCATCCTCAGATTCGCTGTTATTGAATTCAGCGCAGCTTTCGATGCGCTGTAGGCAGAGCGGTACGACGCGAGCGGGACACGGCTGAGGAATGACGAGACGTTGATGAGATGTCCCTTTCCGCGCTCGATGAAGTGCGGACTCACCGCCTGCATTCCGTACAGCGCCGACTTGAGATTGACTGTTATCATATCGTCGAGGTCGGCATCAGTGACATCGAGAATCGTCCGGGTGAGTCCGCGGCCGGCATTGTTGACCCAGACATCGATTCGCCCAAACTCTTTGAGCGCCGCATCGCGGAGCTGGTTTACAGCTTCGCGTTGCATGACATCAGTTGGAACCGCGAGTGCTTTCTCTGCGCCGGCGGCTTCAGCGTCGCTCGCGATCGAGCGGAGCTCCGACTCACGACGCGCCGCGAGAACGAGCCGCTTTCCATCTCGGCCAAGTCGCTTTGCGAGTGCAGCGCCGATTCCGCCGCTTGCTCCCGTAATCACTACAACGTCGCTTTCCGACATTCTCAGCTCAGGTTTGACGGTTGCTTGAAGATTAGCTCCCACTCATCCAGCATGCGATCGAAGCTGAAAGACTCACGAACCCGCTGAATCCCGGCGAGCCCCATTCTTTGTCGAAGGGAATGATCGGCAAGGAGGCGATTGCATTCCGCGGCGATCTCCGATGGCTCGAACCCGACAATCACGCCGGGCGGATCTCCGCCACCGGGTGTTGCGAACAACGCTTCTTCGGCTCCGCTGACTCTGGTGCTCACGACCGGCCGACCGGCAGCCATTGCCTCGAGCATCGAATTCGCCATTCCCTCGAAGTCGGAGCTGAGCACGAACACATCAGTAGCGTCCAGAATCGCAGCGACGTCGGAGCGAAAGCCAGGGAGGTGAACTCGAGGCGCGATGCCAAGCTCCATCGCAAGCAGGCGCAGAGAATCGAGATCAGGTCCATCGCCGGCGATAACGCAGTGCACATGCTCGGGAAGCAGCGCTACCGCGCGAAGCAACCTGTCGTAACGCTTCTGCTTGACGAGTCTTCCCACCGAGCCGATCAGTGGTCTTTCGTCGCCGATGCCGAGCTTGCGTCGAAGAGAAAGTCCGGCGTTCGATCGAGGGTGATCCGCCACTCCGTCGTAAATGGTGACGAACTTTTCCGGCCGCACCATCGGCAGCGCGGAGATCAAGGGATCTCTCATCGCATCGGCGTTGAGCACCACTAGGTCCACCCATCGCTTCAACGCGATACGATAAGTGCGCCCGCCTGGATTGTTCGGAAGTGCCGCGACCTTGAGAATACAAAGGGGCACATCCGCCATTTGCGCGGCGAGCCCGCCCAGCCAGCTTTTCTTGAAGGTCGTCAGCAGCAGTGCATCGGGCCGTTCGCGCCGAAGCATCCGTGAGAAAGCCAATGCGTCCTGAAACATCGCGTCACCACGGAGCACGCGCACGCCCGTAGGAATGCTAAACGCGGAGGCGGCCGTAGCGACTTTCTGATTTCGACAGAGCGACAGAACGCGATGACCCCGGTTCTGCAATCCAGCGAGGAAGCGCGCAACCCAGATTTCGCCGCCGCCCACCACCAGCGACGCGTTGTGCGCGATGATGTACATCTACTCCGCCGTGAGCCACTGAATAGCTTCCTGCGCAACAGTCACCGGCAGCTCGTGGCCGCCCTCGAAAAGCCGGTACGTCACCGGATAACCTTCGCTCTCGAGTCGCGGCACGATCAACGGAGTGGTTTGGTTGTTGAGCAGGGGATCGCGAGTGCCGTGCGACGCGAAGATGCGGGGAAGCCCGCGTTTTCCCGGGGGAGTGTAGAACCCTGGAGAAAATGCAACGAGCGCACTGAACAGGTCGCCGTTGTAAACACCAAGTGACAACGCGTACGATGCGCCGTTGGAGAAGCCTCCGAGAGCAATGCGGCTACGGCCGATGTTGTACCCGCGAAAAACTCCCGCGAGAGCAGTGTCGATGAAGCGCACATCAGGGCCAAATCCACCAAGTGAGAGATCCCACGTGCCTGCACGCGACTTGGGACAAAGCAGAATCAAGCCGGCAGGATCAGCCAACGATGCGAGAGGAAGGGACTTGAAATCTTCTGGAGCTCCGCCCCCGCCGTGGAGGAGCAGAAGCAGCGGCGCTGGACGATCCGGAGTGTAAGCGGGCGGAACGTAAAGAAATCCGTCGCCCGGAATTCCCAGCTCGACAAAACCCGTTACCGGTTTTTCAGTCGCACCGTGCGGCCGGGCTACGAGCGTGGCAGCGTCAGGCGGAGCTGGTAGTGGCTCTTCGATTGCCGCATCGCATGCCAGCAACAATGCGCTCGCATGAGCTGCAGAAACTTCGAGGAAGCGGCGTCGTCGCAAAACTTTTATGGAGTTCCAACTATCAGCGAGATAGTTCCCCATCGATGCCAGCTTGGGGCGGTGTTGTAATCGCGACTCATGCTCACGGCGCGGTATTCGACGAAGTAACCGCCGACGCCCGCTGCAAAACCCCATACGGACTGGAACACGAAGGGCTCCTTTTCCACCAGTCCTCTGGTGAACGACGAGTTACCCTCGATGAGAAGATTCCGCGCGACCCAGGTTTCGTTCGCGCCGAGGATCGCGTATGCGCGAAATCGGCGCCGATCTGATGGTGACGTCGGCATCCACGGATGCGGCGCATTGTGTCCGACGTGGATCTCGAGTCCCGCATTCGCCCCCGACTGAATATTTGTCGCCACGGCTGATCCGCTGGCGACGACGGTGGCTGCAGTTCGACGGCCTGACCGTGCAGGAGTCAGCAGATACTGGGCACCATAGGTGGCCCCAAGCACCGGCTGAGTTTTCACCTGATAGTCCCAGCCCTGCGGTCGGCGAAGATCAGCCAAGCGGTGAAAAGCTTTCTGCGCGGCTTCGGCTCCGGAGATTTTCCCAGTTGTTCCAACGCGAATACCAAGCGTATGAAGAATTTTTGGTTTCACGAGCTGCGGGCCGAATTCGCCAAGAAGGAGTCCTGCGTACGGTCGCTCACCTGGCACAGGCATGGGAGAATCGTGCGTTGGGTTCCAGATGTACTGCATGATGCTGACGACACATTAAATGTGAATAAGGTTTTTAAATAAAAAAGCCCCTGCATGCAGGAGCTTTTAAACAGGTGATAAGTCATATTATTTCTTCGGTCTCTTATACTGCGCGTACCAGATTATTTTTCCATCCTTCACCTGGTTTATATCATGATAAGTAGCAGAATCTACTTTTCCATTTTTGTACGTATCGTATTCATCATACCAGGTTACAATGAACGATGAGTTTTTATCCGTGGAGTGCATTTTTTGCCAACCGGCCATATCAATTTTAACGGAGGCCAGGCTATCACGGTATGTAGTCCACATTTTCATCAAGTCTGCATTGGATTTTACAAGATGATCACCGCTCGACATGTCCACCACTACTGTATCGCCCATTCCTTTTGATAGATTGGCAAAATTTCCATCTGCCCAGTCTTTGTAGCTCATCAATACTGTTTTAAGATCGGCATCCGATACATCCTGGTTCCAGCTGCTGGAGTAAGAAGCAGTATAGGGAAGATCAACGGCGGGCTTATCTGTATTGGCAGCAACTGCGGCATCGGTTTTAGCTTTATCATCTTTACAGGCAATTATAAAAATGCAAACGGCGAAATAGAAAAGAATCTTTTTCATATAAAATTGTTTTTGTTGAACGACCGGGCGAATCAGGGAGTGATCAGAAGGTGGAGTGAGGACATAGTTGAAAGAGTAACAGGAAGGTAGTCAGAGATTTTGTAAGTAGAAAATAAGATTTTACCCTTAGGCGATTGGTTTTGCAAAAGTTGATTGATACAACCATGAAAATCGTGACGCAAATTACTACCTGGACATACAAAGAATGCAATGCTCGTCGTGCCTTCTCTGCATGCCTGGTTTCGAAACAAATTTGTGCAGCCGCAGTAATTCAAACCGGACACTGATTGTATCATAACCGGTCATTACTGTAAGAACATTTATTCAGAGATAATTGATTTTTAATGAAATGCCTTTCCGGCATTTTGTTGGCATTCCTGTTAGCAGTGATGAATGGGCGGCAATGTGAATACTGGAATAAGCAGCGGTGTTACTCAATTGCCGTACATTCATTACAGGCATAATCACATCTCATACTCATTGCCATGTCCAGATATATTTTCTCCACAGGATACTTTGTAAAAATTGCCTGGCGACACTTGTTTAAAGACCGCCAGTTTACTTTCCTCAATATACTTGGCCTTTCTGCCGGCCTCGCCTGTACATTGCTGATCTGGTTTTGGGTAAATGACGAACTGAGTTTTGATAAGTTTTTTGCAAAAGACGATCAATTGTATCAATTGATGGAGCACCGGCGGGCGGCAGGGCAAAGCGGCGGTACATCCGACGAGTCATCGGGTGTTCTTGGCGAAACTTTAAAAGCTCGCATGCCGGAAATCGAATATTCAACCGCAGTAGCACCGCCCGAATGGTGGCAGAAGTTTACGTTATCCAACGGTGACAAGAATATCAAAGCAATCGGTCAATATGTTGGTCCGGATTATTTTAATGTTTTTTCATTTAAGCTGGTTGAAGGCAACAGGAATAAAGTACTGGCAGATAAAAACTCCATTGTTATATCCGACGAACTGGCGCGTAGACTATTTGGTACCACCGAAAATATAATTGGCAAGGCAATTCATTTTCAGCATGACCGGGACTTTTTTGTATCAGGTGTATTTGAGAAAATACCTTACCATTCCTCCGCGCAGTTTGATTTCGTTTTGTCATTCGAATACCTGAAAGAGATACAGGGTTGGGTAATGAGTTGGAATAATACGGGTCCGCACAATTATGTGATCCTGAAAAAAGGAACGGATATCGCTTCCTTTAACAAACGCATTGCCAACATCGTTACAGAAAATAGCGGAGATACGACACGATCTGTTTATGCCACGCGGTTTTCTGCAAATTATCTTGCCCATACTTATGATCATGGTTCGGAAGTAGGCAGTAAGTCAGTGTATGTTCGCATGTTTTCGTTGATTGCCATTTTTATCCTGGGTATTGCGTGCATCAATTTTATGAACCTCTCTACTGCAAAGGCTTCGCAGCGAATGAAAGAAGTAGGAGTAAAGAAAGTAGTAGGTGCAGGTCGCTGGCAATTGATTCTCCAATTCCTGGCAGAATCAACCTTACTCACATTGTTTGCGATGGTGATCGCCATTGCTATTGCATGGGCGTTGCTTCCGGAGTTTAATAACCTGACGGGTAAACAAATCACATTGAAGTTTGACACACAACTGATCATTACAATATTAAGTGTAATTGTCATCACTGGTCTATTGGCCGGCTGTTATCCTGCATTATACCTGTCAGGTTTCAAACCGGTGAAGATATTAAAGGGAAAACTTCAATCTTCCCTTGCCGAAACTGTTTCACGAAAAGGATTGGTGGTTTTTCAATTTACGTTGTCAATTATACTTATTATATCGGTGCTTGTCGTATATCAGCAAATACAGTATATACAGAAAACTAATCCAGGTTATAACAAAGACAATGTGATCCGCTTTAATACAGAAGGTAAAATGTTGAACAATGAAGAATCGTTTATGGCGGAACTGAAAAAAATACCAGGCGTAGTGAATGCGAGTTTCACCTTTAACAATATGGTTGGTCGCAACTTTGGTACTTATGGATTGGATTGGGAAGGTAAAGATCCGAATGCATCGATATACTTTGAAGGTTTTGGCGTGGATTATGATTTTATCGAAACAATGGGCATGGAAATAATCGCAGGCAGAAACTTTGGCCGCAGCTTTGGAGATGAAGTAAACAAAATCATACTGAATGAAACATCGGTAAAACTCATGGGTTTAAAAGACCCCATCGGTAAAACAATACGTTTAAATGACCGGCCTCATCAAATCATCGGCGTGGTAAAAGATTTTCATTTTGAATCGTTACATGAACCGGTAAAACAATCATACATGAAGCTCACCGGCGGTAATAATACCTGGAATAAGATGATGGTGAGAATCAGGGCAGGTCATCAAAAGGAGACGATCGCCGCCATTCAACGTTTCTATGAATCGTTTAATCCCGGCTTTCCATTTGACTTTAATTTTCTAGATGAAGCATATCAAAAGCAATATTTGACAGAAACAAGGGTAGGTGTATTATCAAGATATTTTGCCGGATTGGCTATCCTTATTTCCTGTCTCGGATTATTTGGTTTGGCTGCATTCACTGCACAAAGGAGACAAAAGGAAATCGGCATCCGCAAAGTAGTTGGTGCGTCTGTACAAAATATTACTACAATGCTGTCCAAAGATTTTTTAAAGCTGGTGTTGATTGCTTTATTGGTCGCGTTTCCGGCATCGTGGCTCGCTATGCACGAGTGGTTGCAAAGCTTTGCTTATCGCATCAATATAGGTGCGGGCGTATTCATCATTGCCGGGCTATCGGTGATGGTTATTACTTTATTAACGATCAGCTACCAGGCAATAAGGGCAGCGCTGGCCAACCCCGTAAAGAGTTTGCGAACGGAATAGTTTGGTGAATAGAGAATAGTGACACCGGGCTGTTTTCGCTATGTGTTCCAAAACCCCATGTTGTTCAAATGATTTAAAAAACAAAAAGTCACGCTTTGTATACGTGACTTTGGGTATATGTAGACAATGTTGTTTTATAAGCTGTACTTACGCAGCTATCGCCTTGTCCTCAACTGCATTTTCATTTCCTTTCACTGTTATCAGCAATAAGGTTGTGATGTATTTACCGTTCATAACTCTATTTTTAATTGTTTTAAATTTATTTTTTGTTCCTTTTCGCGATTTTCAGCCGCTTCTGATAATAGGACGCAGCAGTGTAAAACAGGTTACAGGTTTCAATAAATATTTTCGGCTATTTTTTCCTTTAACAAAAGCTTTACAAACGGTAATACCGGATTGTTTCTGCGACATTATTTTTGTGTTTCCAACTCAGCCATACAACTATCACTAAAACATCGTTGCAGTATGAATTTATTAGGTAATCTTATCTGGCTGATCTTTGGTGGATTTCTCGCAGCACTGGGTTATTTTTTTGGCGGACTTATTTTATGTGTCACGATCATTGGCATACCCTGGGGCCTTCAATGTTTTAAACTGGCGGAGCTGGTGTTATTTCCTTTTGGTAAAAAAGTAGTGAGTGACAGCAGCAACGGAGGTTGTCTTAGTTTACTCTTTAACATCGTCTGGTTACTTTGTGGTGGATTGTATACGGCCATCGTGCATGTTTGCATGGGATTGCTGTTGTTTATAACAATTGTCGGCATTCCCTGGGCAAGACAGCATTTTAAACTTGTTGAAATTTCGTTATTGCCATTCGGGAAGAAAGTTGTGAATGAGTGATTGATTAAAACTGAAGACCAATAAAAATTTATTTACCTCTTCATTGATTTTTCTTTTATACCTCCTTAACCTGTTCCCCCGCAAATCAGTAAAGAAGCGGGTCAATATCGTTCACAACATCTGAGAGAATAACTGAAACGCGAAATCATCGTCACAAAACCCTGGCCATGACTATTAACAATTCCACTTACGCAACGATTAACGGAGCAACCATGCAGCAAAAAATTTTCCATTGTGTGTCAAAATTTCGTTTACCTTCCTATTAGCATTCTCTGCAATCATAATTCTATCCGCACTGAACACTTATCCATCAGTCTGTTCCTTTGGTAAAAATAAAGCATGGTGATTATTGGCCCCCGTTTATAACGGTCATGTACAGGTTAATCCTTTCATGAAAACCATTGAAAAAGGAATTTCTTTTTTCATAATAAAACCAACAATCATGAACACTAAAACGTTGCTTGGCGCTCTTATTGCTGCAATTGTCGCCTTCCTCCTGGGATGGCTTATTTTCGGAATTCTGCTGATGGACTACTATACAAATAATATGGTTCAGTATGCGGGCCTTGTAAAAAATCCGCCGGAAATACTGCCAATTGCTATCGCTAATCTTGTATGGGGAGTTTTGCTCGCTTTGATATTCAATATGGCCAATATAAACTCTGTATCGAAAGGCTTTTCAACAGGATTGATTCTTACTTTCCTGATTTCGCTTGGCTTCGATCTGTTTATGCTTGCCCAGTTCAACCTGTACAATACCAAAATACTTGCTATAGATGTACTATTAAACGCTGCCTTAGGTGGTGTGGCAGGAGCTGCTCTCGGATGGTGGTATGGCAGACCTGTAAAAAGCTGATATTTTGGAAGCTCACCATTAAACATGCATACCTCGGCGCCCCGGCACGGTCAAAAGCCCGGGCGCATTTTATTGTTCAACAAAGTCGAGATTTTTACCAAACGTTTCTTCTGTGAAAATTGCTGCTGCAATAGCGATGCCCATGAGAATAATACCAGTTATCCAGCCACCCGTTACATAGCTATCAAATACATTTCGCAGGTATTTAAACAACAAAAGTATTAGGGGCAAGGCGCCCCGTACCATATTGGGAATTGTAATAGCAGCAGTAGCACGAAGGTTAGTGCCAAATTGTTCCGCACTCATCGTTATATATACAACCGTAAATCCCGAACCATAACCCAGGCCCGCACAGATAAGATAGAAATAACCTGCCGTTCCGCCATTCTGCAAAAAATATAACGTACAGAAAAGAATAGTAACACCATAAAAAATAAATAATGATTTCTTACGGCTTTTCAACCATTGACTCAATAAGCCCACCGTTAAATCGCCAAAAGCTATAGCGATATAAAGAAATAAGATCGCTTTGGCGGGATCAATACCCGGTATGCCGAATTCTTTGCCAAATTGATCTGCGAATGTAGCAAGTACACCGATGATATACCAGGTAGGCAAACCGATCAATATGCAACGTATATACCGCAAAAACCTTTTCCGGTTTGTAAAAAACATAAAAAAATTTCCCCGTGACACAGAAGTCACAACCGTTTGCTTGTACAAACTACTTTCGTGAACGGATACACGAAGTATCAGCAGCACTAAGCCCATAACACCACCGATATAGTAGCAGGTGCGCCAATCAAAAAATGAATTCATGATAAACGCCGTTACCGCGCCCAGTATGCCAAATGCAGGAATCATGGCCGTGGCTATTCCTCTTTTCTCTTTGGGTAATAATTCACTCACCAGGGTGATACCTGCGCCTAATTCGCCGGCAAGACCGATGCCCGCAATAAAGCGAAGCAGGATGTATTGAGATACGCTGGTGACCATTCCATTCAGGATATTGGCAACCGAGTACAGAAGAATAGACCCAAAAAGAACTTTTAACCGTCCTTTCTTGTCACCGAGTATTCCCCAGATAATTCCACCGATCAATAAGCCAATCATTTGTATGCTGATAATAAGTTCGCCTTGTGTCAATATTTCTTCAGGAGAAAGGCCCATGTCGCGAAGAGAAGGTTTGCGAACAATGCCAAATAAGAGCAGATCATATACATCTACAAAAAACCCTAATGCACTTACGATAACGGCAAGATGAAAAAGACTGGTTTGTTTTGATTGCATACGATGACACCGACAAATATAACGGTCATACGAAGATCATATTTATGTAATTATTTGTTCTCTGCTGGCATGGTTTTTTTGCATTTGCTAATGCTGAAAAGTAAGTTATGGATACGAACAGGCTTTCCCAGACAATTATGGCAGGATTGAATGCGCAGATGACAAAAGAGGCTCATGCCTCACAGATATATTTGTCCTATGCAGCCTGGGCCGATGACCAGGGCTACGCCGGCGTTGCCAATTTTCTATTTCGTCATGCGCAGGAAGAGCGCAATCACATGATGAAGATCCTGGAATACATTTTAGAAAGAGGAGGCAAAGTAAAAGTGGAGGCCATACCGGCGCCCCCTGCAGATCCGTCAGATATCAATAATTGTTTTGAAAAAGTGTTGCAGCATGAAATTGATAATACAAATGCTGTTTACAAATTGGTGAAACTAAGTTTTGATGAACAGGATTGGATCACCTGGAACTTTATGCAGTGGTTTGTAAAAGAACAGGCTGAAGAAGAAACGTTAGCATTGAATTTATTGGATAAAATAAAAATTGCCGGTGGTGCAAAAGCAACAAGCGATGCCTTGTATGCTTTAGACAGGGATCTTGAAAAAGAACCCGATGAAGCAGTACTGGCGCAGGAAAAGACAGCAGAAAATCCATAAGATTAAGAAGCTGTTTGGTAGCAAAAAGCAGCGATAGTTTTATTGCTGCTTTTTTGCATCATATACTGTTTGTGTTAAAACGCTTTTTCCCCTTCGGGCAATAATAAACTATTCTGCCTGCACAAACCCGGAAAGGGTTTTATTTTTCTATCTTCGTAGACCAATTTTTACCAAAAAATCATAGCTGTGAACCGTATTGACCGACTGATGGGAATTCTCACTGTATTGCAATCAAAAAAATTTGTGCAGGCAGAAAAAATCTCGGAAAAATTTTCGATCAGCATACGAACCGTTTATCGCGATATAAAAGCATTAACCGAGATTGGTGTGCCCGTTAGTTTCGAAAATGGCCGGGGTTATTTTATTGTACAAGGCTATTTCCTGCCACCGGTATCATTTACCAATGAAGAAGCAAATGCGCTGATACTGATGGGTGCAGTGGCACAGCGGTTCAGCGATAAATCAATCAAGAAACATTACGAAACCGCGCTGAACAAAGTAACAGCCGTAATGCGCGGTGGTGAAAAAGATAAAGCTGAACAACTGCAGGAGCAGATAAAAATGTTTGTACCGGAGAATTGTCCTTATACTGTTGATAACAACTATGAATACCTTACAACATTACAGAACGCGATATCTGCCCGGAACGTACTGGAAATGCATTACCAAAATAATAACGAAGAAATAAGTAAACGCGAAGTAGAAGCGATCGGGCTGATATTTTACGCGTACAACTGGCACCTGATTGCCTGGTGCCATATGCGCAATGATTATCGTGATTTTCGTGTATCCCGTATTCTGAAAGTAAGAGATACGCAATCTGTTTTCAGAAAAGCGGACCATATTGATATCAATGATTACATGAAGGGGATCCCGGTTAATTATTAATTCAGATGGATGATTTTGAAAAAATAAGAAACTCACTTTTACAATTTATCAATTTCCCGGACGAGGTATGGGAAGAATTCAAAAGCCATCTTGTATTTCAAAAATTTAAAAAAGAGGAAACAATTTGTAATGAAGGCGACGTTGAGAATTTTATCTACTATTTAAGTAAAGGTGTCGCCCGTTCTTTTTTTCTGAAAGATGGCAGGGATTATACACTCGATTTTTTCTTCGATCATGATTTCGTTACTTCATTTACTTCTTTCCTGACCCGCAAGCCTTCTTTGGTAAACATCCAGGCCCTGGAAGATTGTGAAACTTGGAAAATAAGCCACCAGTATATCTATGAGCAATACCGGAAATATCATTCGTCGGAAAGATTAGGTCGTCTTATAGCAGAAGCGCAGTTTATGAAACGCAGCAGTAAGGAAATGGAACTGCTTTCACTAACCGCCGAGGAACGGTATAAAAATTTGTTTAAAAAGAATCCTGCCCTCGTCGGTAAAATATCGGTAAAACATCTCTCCTCTTACCTCGGCATTCACCCGGAAAGTCTAAGCCGGATAAGAAATAAAGTCACTTCCGGAAACTAACATACATCATTTTATCACAGTTGGTTTTGATGCAGCTTTGTATTGTAAAAACAAACTACATGAAACCGTTAGTCGTTTTGATTGTCGTATTTATTGTCGCGTCGGCAATTGATAAATTGATCACAGGAAACTTAGATTATTCACTCGCCGGAAAAATAGCAATGTCTGCGATGCTATTGTTCACATCGTTGGGTCATTTCAAATTTGCTGATGGTATGGCAAACATGTTGCCATCGTCCATACCGCACAGAAAAGAAATAATAGTATTTACCGGCGGAATTGAAATTGCAGCGGCAGTTGGTTTATTGATTCCTGCCTTGCAGTCGTTGACAGCCTGGTTGCTGATACTATTTTTCATATTAATACTTCCGGCGAATATAAGTGCTGCTCTTCGTGGTATAGACTACCAGAAAGGAACTACGAATGGCCCCGGTTTAACGTATCTCTGGTTTCGGATACCACTACAGATTTTATTCATTGCGTGGGTTTATTACTTTGTTATTTTCCTGCATTAAAAATTTTGCTTCTAAAAAACGGCTGCCATAGGGTTGTCACCGGCCGGATTTTATTTTGTATCAGCATATGATACAAACAAAACAAATAAAGACACAAAGCCCGGTTGGTCTTACAAAACATGCCGCCTGGGAGATCGGGGTAAGAAAGACTATTGACTTTCCGTTTAATGTAGTGTGGGATTTTATGGTTTCCAGCAAGGGCCTTGCAAACTGGCTGGGCGATGTAGGTAATCAGAACCTGGAATTAAACGTTGCGTACAAAACAAAGGAAGGCACCGAAGGAATGGTAAGCCTGATCACACAGCACTCTCACATACGCCTTACGTGGCGAAAGAGAAATTGGCAGAACACATCGTCATTGCAGGTAAGAATAATTCCATCGGGAAACAAAACGACCATCAGTTTTCACCAGGACAAACTTAAAGATGACATACAAAGGGAGCGCATGAGGGAATACTGGCAGGCTGTAATTGATAAAATTGAAAAAACATTGACGGTAAACAATCAGCAATGACTGGTATAAGACACGAACGCCATCATTTTGAAATGGATAAATTTTAAATTATGAGTGGAAAAATATCGGCAAATGCCACTGTACAGATCAAAGCAAACAAAGAAGAAGTTTGGGATGCGTTAACCAACCCCGATAAGATCAAACAATATTTTTTTGGTACCAACGCCATTTCCGATTGGAAAAAAGGAAGTTCATTAAAATTTACAGGAGAATGGGAGGGCAAAACATATGAAGACAAAGGAACCATACTGGATACGCAGCCTGGTACACTGTTTCGTTATACTTACTGGAGTTCTATGGGTAAGCTTGAAGATAAGCCTGAAAATTATGCGACTGTCACTTACGAGCTGGTGCCGGCCGGTGATGAAACAGTTCTTAACGTTACCCAGGATAATATTTCCAACCAGGAAGCAAAAGAACATTCTGAGCAAAACTGGAACTATGTGCTGGGCGAATTGAAAAAGTTTGTTGAAAAATAATCGCATTGAAAGTCAAATAACCTGCAAAACGCAGGTTATTTGACTTAAGGGTATCCCCGGTATTTATTGACGATAAAAAATTTCAGAATTAACGGGACACCCCAACAGGTTCCTTCAATGATTTAAAACCGTTGTACACTCTCTTTTTACTTTTCAGATACTTTTCATGAATCACCTGTCCCATCGTTTTATTATACACCTTACTTTCCACCCATGATATAACATCTAAATAAGCAAAAGCTCTTGTTTCGAAGCGGCTATCTTCAAGGTGTTTGATCTTATTCAGAAACTTTTCCAGTTCGGGCTTAAGTAACCGGGGCGAGACATCAAATGAACTGCGCAAAAAGCGAAACATTTCTTCTTCCACTACAGTGAGGTTTTGCATCTTCGCCATGAAACGGTACACTGACTTTATGAGCGATTCAATTATATCATAATTCCCAAGCTCATAATGCGCCATCAGGTGCAGCAGGCGGGCGTAGCATTGCAGGTCTATACGCAATTCGATCGGTCCATTGATGATGCGTTGTAAATAATCGATTGATTTATCGTGTTGCCCTGCCCCAAAATAAAGGCTCGCTATTTTATAATTAAATACAAGTATGCGGTGACGATCGACATACAGATCATATTCTGCCAGTTTTTTTTCAATCTCGGGTATCAGCTTTAATCCTTCGTCGAATGTTCCCCGCATCAGGTGTTTGTTGATCTTGGCACTGTTGATATAAATAAACGTGTGTGTGCGGAAATTATCATGTTCATTGGCGGCAGGCGTTTGCGAAAAGGCTTCAAACTGTTTTAATACTATATCGAATTTTTGATAATTGCGCAGATCAAACAATGCATTGAGCAGGTTATGAATACCTTTTATGTAGTGACCTGTTTCAATTGCTACCATGAAAGGTTGTTCCTCGTACAGGTCAATCCATTTTTGACTGTAACGATAGTACATTAAAAAATCCTGGCGGATAAATGCATACCAGCAATAGCTTTGATAGAGATATAGTTTTTCATAAAAACCATTTATTGCATTTACATCCTCCGGCAAATAGTTTTTAAAAAACGATTTGATATCTGCTTCATCCAGTTCATTGCGTGCATGACCATGCAATACATACCACCGGTATAACAACAAAGCAAGATTGGACAGCTTTGTCACACGATTGATGTGTTCACTGTTTTCCAATGCTTCATGGGCAAGCGCTTCTGTTTTTTCTGTTGTGCTTCGTGTAATGTGAAGCGTTTCTATTTTTTTTTCAAGCGAAAGAATCTGAACCAGCGTATTAAACTTTTGATTTGTCCTCGCCAATTCTTTTGCTTTTTCCAGGATACGCAGGCTCTGGATTTTTAAACCCTTATTATATAATAAACGGGCATTGTCCAGGTGTTCACTCAGCTGCAGGTCCACATTATCATGACTCTTTAAAAGCCGAAGACTTGCTAACAACTGTTTGTAAAGATGATTTTTAAGATTCGCCAGCTGCGTTTTTGTTATATCCGGCATTTTTTTGAGCAGAAGCCGCTCATCATATTCGTGCATTTTGTCAAGCGCATCGTAAAGCTGGATGATTTTAAGATCTTCCTTTGCCGAGCTGCGCTTGATATAGAGTTTAAAATGCCTTTTTTCCGACTTTTCGAGGGAATGAACTAGCTGGAATAAGGTATCTGTAAACCGGTTGGCCATCATTGCAAAAATACCCTCAAACTCAATACCAGCAAGGGTTTTTGATTTTTTTTGCCGGTTTGCGATAATAAAATTTGACGCAAGATGTTTTGAAATGGAAAAATTCTCATCTTACTTTTGATTCAGCATTGAGCTGAGAGTAGAAGCAAGCAATCGTGAAGGCAAATAATTCGTCAGAGGCTCAAGAAAAAAAGCAGTTAAAAACTGCGAAAAAACAGAATTCTATCTTTTTTTCATATGGCAAGCAATCGTTAGAGGTCAGCTGTTTCTACAGTGGACCTTTTTTCTTTTAAGCCCGCACAAGTTAGGGGTTTATATAATTAACAAATACTTTTTAATAAAAATTTTTTTTGCTCCAATTCATTGCTCAAAATCAATCTATTGCCAAACACTTGCTTTCTTAAATTTTAGCCGCTTATATATTTATTGATATTACTGCAGGGGCTATCTTTACATTTGCCGCCTGAAACTTTCCATCTGACCCCAAACAAAACTTAAGGTTTCGTGTTGTAAAAATCCATCCGGGTATGTTTTGCCGTATTGCTCCGGCTCTGTGAAAATCCAACGATAAAACATGTTATGCAGAATGTATTCAGCAAAGAGAAAACAAAAGGGTTAATATTTTTTGGATTTTTCAGTGTTGCGATGTTCGGGAGTCTTTCCGTGTTTTCGCAGCAAAACAATGCCGATAGTTTGTTGCAGGATGCTACGCTGCCGAATGTTATACAGTATACATTAAAGAGGCAACCACTCGTTCAGCAATCCCTCATCGATGAAAAAATTACTGATCTTGAAATAAAATCAAAACTTGCCGATTGGTATCCGCAATTAAATTTCAATTACGTCTATCAGCGCAATTTCCAGGTTCAGACTGCTATCATTGGCGGTAATCTTATCAAACTAGGGGTAGATAATACCTCGGGATTACAATTTACCGGAACACAAACCATTTTCAACCGCGATGTGTTGATAGCCAACAGAACAAAAGGCGACGTTCGCCAGCAGGCAAAGCAACAAACGGCCAGCAGTAAAATAGAAGTGGTGGCCAGCGTGTCTAAAGCATTTTATGATGTGCTTGCTACGCAACAGCAGATCAACGTAGCTAATGTAACCATTTCCCGCCTCGAAAGAAGCCTGAAGGATACCCGCTCACAATATGATGCCGGTGTTGTAGATAAAACAGACTATAAAAGAGCAACGATCGCGTTGAATAATGCAAAGGCCCAGAAAAAAAGCAGTGAAGAATTGTTAAGGGCTAAAACGGAATACCTGAAGTCAATAATGAATTACCCCATAGCGTCACCGTTAGCTATTTTATATGACAGTGCTGCTCTTGAAAAAGAAACCGGTTTTGATACAGTGCGTACTGTTGATCTTTCCCTGCGGATAGAATACCAGATCTTACAAACTCAACGAAAATTGCAGGAGGCCAACGTGCAGTATAACAAGTGGAGCTTTATTCCTTCATTGAGCGCTAATGGCGCGTACCTGCTCAATTACCAAAACAACAGCTTTAGTAAATTATATAATCAATCCTATCCTAATTCCTATGCAGGTCTCACATTGGCGTTCCCCATTTTCCAGGGAGGCAAAAGAAAATACAATATACAGCAGGCCCAATGGCAATTGAAAAGAACAGAACTGGACATTGTAAACCTTACCAATTCTATCAACGCAGAATATAGCGGTGCAATGGCAAACTATAAAGCGAACTATGCAAATTTTGTTGCCGTAAAGGAAAACGTTTCGCTGGCACAGGAAGTATACGACGTCATACAATTGCAATACAGATCGGGAATAAAAACGTATCTCGAATTAATAACTGCGGAAACGGATTTAAGGACATCACAGATAAATTATTTCAATGCATTGTATGATGTGCTCAGCAGCAAGATAGACGTGGAGAAAAGCCTTGGCGATATACGATATTAATGTTTTTATAAAAAGTTTCAAAGTCTGAATAACATGCGATTTAAATCATTCCATTATTTTTCTGCAATTGCTTTGCTGCTGTTGTTATCGGCATGTGGCGCCAAACAACAGCAGCAACAGCAGGGTCCGCCGCCGGCTATCCCGGTTGCAACGGATACAGTAGAAACAACTGCAGCTCTTTATTATGACGAATACCCGGCGACAGTAACAGCGCTGAACCAAACGGAAATAAGAGCACAGGTCACCGGTTATGTCACCGGTATTTATTTTAAAGATGGCGATAAAGTAAAAAAAGGGCAACGTTTATATTCCATAGATGCACAATTGTACGATGCAAACTTTCAGCAGGCATTGGCCAACCAGGCTGTGCAGGAAACAAATTTATTGAAGGCACAGAAAGATGCAGATCGCTATCATGAGCTGGATAAGAACGATGCCATAGCCAAGCAGCAGGTTGACTATGCAGATGCAGCATTGGAAGCGGCAAAAAAACAGGTCGCCGCTGCAAAAGCAAATGTAAACGCAATTAAGGCGAATGTAAATTTTGCTACAATCTATGCACCGTTCAACGGAACGATTGGCATATCGCTGGTAAGAAGCGGTACATCGGTTGTTGCCGGTCAGACCGTGTTGAATACTATTTCGACGGACAATCCTATCGGTGTTGATTTTGTTGTAGACCAGAGTGAAGTGTATCGTTTTTTGCAACTGCAGCAAAAGCAAAAAAAGACCGGCGATTCTACATTTTCGATTGCCTTTGGTAATGATTTATATCCTTATCACGGAAATATTTATTTGATAGATCGCGCTGTAGATCCACAGACAGGTACTATTAAAACAAGATTGATTTTTCCAAATGATAAAAACGTGTTGAGAGCTGGTATGAGTACATCAGTGAAAGTATTGAATAACGCTTCACAAAAGGTCGTGACAATTCCATATAAAGCGGTAACGGAACAGCTGGGTGAATTTTTTGTGTATGTGGTTGGAGACAGCAGCAAGGTGTCGCAACATAAATTAGTATTGGGTAAACAGATCGGGAGAAACGTAATTGTAAAGGATGGGTTGAAGGAAGGCGATGTGATTGTGGTGCAGGGAGTACAGAATCTGCGCGAGGGAGCGGTAGTAACAACAGCGCCACCACAACCGCAGGGCGCACCGAAGAAATAGCAAGGACCTGGATAGAAAAGAATGTACAACGCCCCGTGTTCAATTTTCAATGATGAATACAATCATGTTGGGGTAATTGAAAATTGAACATTGGTTATTGAACATTTATTATTAGAGAAGTACAAGACATTTATTTCTGAATTAGGTGAAGAGCGAAAACGTTCACTATTCACCATTCACCATTCACGTTCATGATAGCAGAAACTTTTATAAAACGGCCGGTAACAGCGATTGTAATTTCCGTCGTTATCGTTTTGGTGGGAATTATTTCAATGATCAATCTTCCCGTTGCGCAGTATCCTGAAATTTCTCCACCCACGGTCAACATAGCAGGCAGCTTTATCGGCGCTGACGCACAAACGGTGGAGCAAACGACTACTACTGCCATTGAAACGCAGGTGAACGGTACGCCGGGTATGACCTATATGAGCAGCAACAGTACCAGCAGCGGTCAAAGCGGTATTACAGTAAACTTTGAAGTGGGTACGGATATCAACATTGCTACACTGGATGTACAGAACCGTGTAAGTGTTGCTGAACCCACACTGCCGGATGCCGTAAAAAGGCTGGGGCTTACCGTTAGAAAGCGTAACCCGGCGATTATGGTGGCGCTGGCATTTTATTCTCCCAATGGAACACATGATTCCAAATTCATCGGTAACTATGTCAATATTTATGTAAAAGATGCGATACTGCGTGTAAAAGGTGTCGGTGACGTGCTTTCACGCGGTGATGATTTTGGTATGCGCATCTGGTTGAATCCTGAGAAACTGGCGGCATTAAACATGACACCTGCTGAAGTGAATGCGGCCCTGCAGGAACAAAACATACAGATCGCTGCGGGAACCATCGGTGGCAATCCACAACCCGGCGTGCAGACTTTTGAATATAGTGTGCTGACGAATAGCCGCATCAATACCAGGGACCAGTTTGAGAATATTATTGTACGGACAAGGCCGGCCGATGGAAGCATCGTTTACCTGAAAGACATAGCAAGAGTAGAACTTGGAAGATTTGATTACAGTGTAAACTCATTTGTAAATGGTAAACCTGCTGCATTTCTGCTGATCTACCAGGCACCGGGGGCTAATGCATTACAGACATACGAAGGAGTAACAAAAGCGCTTAATGATCTAAGAAGAACATTTCCGAAAGATATTGATTACCTGATACCCCTCGAAACTGTTTCAGTAGTAAAAGCATCTATTCATGAAGTAGTCATCACATTGCTCGAAGCATTAGGGCTCGTGGTATTGGTGGTGTTTTTGTTTTTACAAAGCTGGCGTGCCACGTTGATTCCTGTATTGGCGATACCGGTGTCACTAATCGGCACATTCATCTTATTTAATACGCTTGGCTTTACGATTAATACACTCACGCTGTTTGCGTTTGTACTCGCCATCGGTATCGTTGTGGATGACGCGATCATTGTGGTAGAAGCAACGCAACATAATATTGATCATGAAAAGATGTCGCCGAAAGAAGCGACCCGTAAGGCAATGGCAGATATATCCGGGCCGGTTATAGCCATTGCATTGATATTGGCTGCGGTGTTTGTACCGGTGGGTTTTGTTCCCGGCATTGTGGGAAGACTGTATCAGCAATTTGCCATAACCATTGCAGCATCTGTCATCATATCTGCATTCGTTGCATTATCACTTACGCCGGCATTATGCAGCATCATGCTGAAGCCGTCAAAAGAGGAAGGTGCGAAAAAGAACATCATGGAGAAATTTTTCGCAGGCTTTAATCATTGGTTCGGGCGCGTAACTAACGGTTATGCAAAAGGTGTAGGAGGATGGATACGCCGGTCACCGTTAGTGATCATTATGCTGATTGTATTATTCGTTGGCTTATTCTTCCTGTTTAAAAATAAACCAACAGGTTTTATTCCGACGGAAGATGAAGGACGATTATTGGTAACCTATGAAATGCCCGAAGCAACATCCACTACGCGAAGTGTCGAAATGTTGCGCAATATAGCTGGCCGCGTACGCAGTCTTCCGGAGGTGCAGACTGCAGGAGGATTGGCGGGTTTGAATGTTGTCAGTTTTTCTACAAAGGCAAACTCGGGCACATTGTTCGTAATGCTGAAGCCCTGGGACGACCGCAAAGAAAAAGGCCAGCATGCACAGGATGTAATGAATAAAATACGCGGAGCCGTAGCCGATATCAAAGAGGCGAGAATATTGGTGATTGCGCCTCCTGCCATTCCGGGCCTTGGTGCAACATCCGGTTTTACGTTTGAATTGCAACAAACAAGCAGCACAGACAGTATTCAGCAATTTGAAAGAATAGCCCGTGAATTTCTCGGAAAGCTTAGTCAACGACCGGAAATAGGAGCCGCATTTACATTCTTTAATTCACGTACACCGAGCTACCAGGTAGATGTGGACAGAGAGCAGTCGAAAAAAATGGGTGTACTTGTTTCCGATGTTTACACAACCCTGTCAAACTTTTTGGGTAGCAGCTATGTGAACGATTTTAATATTTACGGAAGAAATTTCCGCGTGATGTCGCAGGCCGATAGCAGTTACAGAAGTTCATTGGGAGGGATAGAGAAATTTTATGTGCGTAACAGCCAGGGCAATATGATTCCACTCGGTTCGCTTATAACATCCACATTAATAGAAGCGCC
>Ga0207691_10001810_pt1 | contig 20910 bp, 14 predicted proteins | sample KBSM13metaG_FD_184327 | JGI IMG/M metagenome (GOLD analysis project Ga0207691, IMG submission 184327) | Miscanthus rhizosphere microbial communities from Kellogg Biological Station, Michigan, USA - KBS M1-3 metaG (SPAdes) (version 2) | ecosystem: Host-associated > Plants > Roots > Rhizosphere >... | reverse complement strand
TGGGCCTAATCCAGGGCGCCTATGACGCCAAGGCCGAAGGCTTCGCGCCCGGAGGCCTCTCGCTACACAATCTCATGAGCGGCCACGGCCCCGACGTCGACAGCTGGCGCAAGGCGTCCGAGGCGGAGCTCAGGCCGGTGAAGATCGAGGGGACAATGGCCTTCATGGTCGAGACCTGCTGGCCTTACCGGCCGACCGACTGGGCGCTTGAGCGTTCCCAGCCCGATTATGATCAGGCATGGGCGGGCTTCCCCAAGGCGAAGCTCCCGTGACGACGCTCAAGAGTTGGTGCGCAAGTGCTGAGGGCAGCGACTTCCCGATCGAGAATCTGCCGCTCGGGATCTTCTCCGTAGGCGAGAGGCGGCGCTGCGCCGGCGTTGCGATCGGCGATTATGTCCTCGACCTCGCCGGCATCGCCGACCTCCTCGACGAAGATTGGCGCGAAGACCTGGCCCAGCCGGTCCTGAACGGCTGGCTCGCCCGCGGGCCGGAGGCGCACAGCGCCCTCCGCCAACGCCTTCAGGAACTGCTCTCCGACGAGCGCTATCGCGACGAGGTCGAGCCGCAGCTTGTCGGCCAGACCGAGGTCCGGCTCCACGTCCCGTGCCTCGTCGGCGACTACACCGACTTCTACGTCGGCATCCACCACGCCACCAACGTCGGTAAGCAGTTCCGGCCCGACAATCCGCTGCTGCCGAACTACAAATATGTCCCGATCGGCTACCACGGCCGGGCAAGCTCGGTCCGAGCAAGCGGCGAGCCGGTGATCCGCCCCAGCGGCCAACGCAAGGCGCCCGACGCGGACGCGCCCGAATATGGCCCAAGCCGCCGTCTCGATTACGAGCTCGAGCTCGGCATCTGGATCGGCGAGGGCAATGAGCTGGGTTCGCCCATCCCCATCGGCGAAGCTTCCCACCACATCGCCGGCTATTGCCTCCTGAACGACTGGTCGGCGCGCGACCTCCAGGCGTGGGAATATCAGCCGCTCGGGCCGTTCCTCGCCAAGAACTTCCTGACCAGCGTTTCGCCCTGGGTCGTCAGCCCCGAGGCGCTGGCTCCGTTCCGGAAAGCCATGCCGCCGCGCCCGCACGGCGACCCTGAGCCGCTGCCGTATCTCGACGATCCCGCCGACCGCGAGAGCGGCGCGCTCGGGGTCCAGCTCGAAGTCACGCTGACCACAGAGAAGATGCGTGCCGCCGGCCTCGCCCCACACATTCTGTCGCGCGGATCGGCAGATGCGGCCATGTACTGGAGCGCGGCACAGATCGTCGCTCACCACAGCTCCAACGGCTGCAACCTCCAGCCGGGCGACCTCATCGGCACGGGGACATTGTCGACTGACAGCACCTCCGGCCTCGGTTCACTGCTGGAGATCAGTCAGGGCGGGAAGCATCCGATTACGCTTCCGAGCGGCGAAACGCGCAGCTTCCTTGAAGACGGCGACGAGGTCATGCTGAAGGCGTGGTGCGAAAGCGACGGTGCCGTCCGCATCGGTTTCGGCGAGTGTGTCGGAAGAGTCGTGCCGTCGGCCTAGCAAACGTCCGCGATGTGGAAAGCGGACATTCCGTCAGTTCCCAAAACACACTCGCGGGCGGCCCCTCGCTACCAAGTAACTTCAGTTCAGGCTCGACGCACTCCGCGGAAGGTTTCGCGCATGTCCTCTGTCAGTAGCTGCGGCTGCTCCCAGGCGGCGAAGTGCGTGCCCTTGTCATGGGCGCGGTAGAAGACGAGGTGCGGATAGGCCGCACGCGCCCAGCTCTCCGGTGCCTGGTAGATCTCATATCGGAACGCGCTGACGCCGGTGGGCAGCGGCACGTTGCGCGGGTCGAAGAAACCGGCCTTGCTATTGCGCATCTCCCAATAGAGTCGGGCCGACGAGACCGCGGTGTTGGTGAGCCAGTAGAGCGTCACGTTGTCGAGGATGTCGTCGCGGGTCAGGCCCTCCTGCGCGCCGTCGAATACCCGAGCGATGAGGTCGTAGCTCTGGATATCATGGTCGAGCATCCACGATGCGAGACCGATCGGTGAATCCGCGACCCCGTAGAGCGTCTGCGGGCGCTGGTTCATCTCGATCGCATAGCCCAGCCCGTGAACATAGAAGTCGGTAAGCTGCTCCCAGGCATGTTGCTCGTCAGGGGACAAGCCGGCCGGAGGAGGACCGGCCGGAAGCGCCTTGCGGATCGCTTCGGGAAGCGTCGCCGACATATTCGTGTGGATGGCGAGCAAGCCAGGCGGCTGCTGGAGGGCCATTACCTCGCTGATCGCGTTCCCCCAGTCGCCTCCTTGGGCGACATAGCGGGTGTAGCCGAGCCGCTTCATCAAAGTGTCCCACGCCTTGGCGATGCGCGGGACGACCCAGCCGGGCTCGGTCGTCTTGCCCGAGAAGCCGTAGCCAGGGAGCGACGGAATCACGACGTCAAAGGCGTCTGCCGCTGTGCCGCCGTGCGCGGTCGGGTCAGTCAGCGGGCCGATGATCTTCAGTTGCTCGATGATCGATCCGGGCCAGCCGTGGGTGATGATCACGGGAAGCGCGTCTGGATGTTTCGACTTCACGTGGATGAAGTGGATGTCGAGCCCGTCGATGTTGGTGATGAAGTTGGGATAGGAGAAGAGATGTGCCTCGGCGCGGCGCCAGTCGTGGTGGTTCGCCCAATAGTCAGCGAGCTTCTGCATCGTCGCGAGCTGCACGCCCTGGCTGTGATCGTTGACGGTCTCGCGTTCGGGCCATCGTGTCGCCTTGATCCGACGCTTCAGGTCAGCGAGCTCCGCATCGGTGGCATGATAATGGAATGGCCGGATTGAAGAGTCGTCCACGGGCTGAAAGGCGGCAGCTGCACCAATGATCGGTACGTCGCTGGCCGTCGTGCCAGCCGCTGGCGCGGGGACCGGCTGAGTTGGAGTGAGAGTTGGCGCGCCAGGCGGTGCCGTCGTCGATGCTGCAGCGCCCGAGAGGGGAAGGACGATCGCGACGCTCCCAACCAAACTTGATGCCAGGAAATGACGACGGCCGATTAGGGGACGGAGTCCGGACATGATCCTTCTCCTCGATTTTGATCTGGGGGAGACGCCTACGGAACGCTGACGATCGGTCGCGGATGAACGCTACGCCACAGGGACAGGCGGCCGACAGTGGCCCTGCGCTCCAGCAGTGAGTCGGTCAAATGAAACTGACGAAAGTTAAGGTCGTTGCAGCCCTGAATTCTCCGCCATCAGCTTTGTCACACCATGGAGCCGGTCGAGCGCGGGCGTCGCAATCCCGCGTGCCCGGGCAATTTCCCGGGGCGCCCCCAGCAAAGCGTCAAGCTCGATCGGCCGGCCCGCTTCGACGTCCTGCAGCATCGAGGTCTTGAACGCCCCCAGCCGCGCAGTGACGGCCATCCGGTCCTCGGCGCTTTCGCCGATGGGACATCCGATGGCAGCGCCAATCGCCGCAAGCTCGGCCATCCCATCGACCATCCAGGCACGACACTCGGCGTCGGCGAGGATCCTGTCGCAGGTAGCGCGGGTCAGTGCCGACAGCGGGTTGATCGTCGCGTTGCCCCAGAGCTTGTACCAGATCGAACGGCGGACATTGCCGGTGATGTCAGGTTTCAAACCCGCTTCATCCAAGAGCGCGAACAGCCGCGCGACGCGATCGCTGGTCTCGCCACCCACAGGCTCACCGATGATCAGCTTGTCGGCATGCTTCACGACGACGGTCTCGCCAAAGCGGCTGCACGACGCATGCACGACGCAGCCGACAATCTGCTCGAACGGGAAAGCTGCGGCCACGCTGCCGTCGGGATCGACGGATTTGAGCTGCATGTCCGGCACGAACCACCAGGGAACACCATTCAGCATCGGCACGATCATCGTGCCGGGACCAACGAACGCTCGCGCCGACTGAGCAGCCTTTGCGAGCGCGGTGGCCTTCACTGCAACGATCAGCACGTCGGCGGCACCTTCGAACTGAGCGAGTTCGTGAGTCTGGGTTTCGCCGGCTTCCTTAAGCGCGATCCGATCGAGCGCGCCGCGACTGGTCAGCGCCATCACCGGCTCACCCGCAAGCGCGAGCTTCGCAGCAACCCACCCGCCGATCGCGCCCGCCCCGACAACAGCAATTTTCATGGTCGTGCCCGATGGGCTAAGATGCCACCACCGGGCAAGGGGGCTGCCGCATGATCTTCCGTCAATTGTTCGAGCCGGTCTCGTCGACCTACACTTACCTCATCGGGTGCGAGGAGACCGGACAGGCGGCGGTGATCGACCCGGTACTGGAAAGCGTGGAGCGCGACCTCGATGCAATCCGCGACCTTGGCCTCACCCTTGTCTGCACGATCGAAACCCACATTCATGCGGATCACATTACCGGCGCCGGACGCCTCCGCGCGTTGAGTGGCTCGAAGGCCGGTTTCCCGGCCGCGAGCGGCGCCGAGCACGTCGACTTCACCATCGCCGAAGGAACGCCAGTCGCTGTCGGCAGATTGCGGCTCCACCCGCTCTACACGCCGGGTCATACCGACGACCACCACTCCTACGTCATCGAAGGCCACGGGCCCGCGCGGGTGTTCACAGGCGACGCATTGTTGATCGAGGGCTGCGGACGGACCGATTTCCAGAATGGCGACGCGGCAACGCTCTACCGTTCAGTCCACGAGAAGATTTTCGCGCTCGGCGACGAAACGCTCGTCTACCCCGCCCATGACTACAATCAGCGTTTTGTCAGCAGCGTCAGCCAGGAGCGTGCACGCAATCCGCGGCTTGGCGGCGGCAAGAGCGTCGAGGAATTCGTCGCCATCATGGATGCGCTCAATCTGCCCCGGCCGAAGAAGATGGACGTCGCCGTCCCGGCAAACCGCGAGTGCGGAGAAATCCAGGTCGCCTAAGCGGAGACCCAGTGATTGAGGTCGCGGCCCAGCAAGCGGCCTAGCAGTGCGACGTCGTCGCGATACATTTCCCGCATCTCGTCGCGAACGCGCTCGGTTACCTGTGGCTTGCCGGCGGGAATGCGGTTCCAGTGGATGATCTTGGTGCGCACCGCCATCACCTTCTCGAGCAGCGGTCCAGGCTCGCCGGCGCCTGCCGCGATGACCTCGCGATCCTCGCTGTCGAACAGGAAAAAGAGCGACCGGGGCGGACGCTTCATCAACCGGTGAATCCACGCGATGCGCGAATCCTTGCTCTCGGCATGACGCTCGAACTCGCTGCGCCCATCGTCGGGGAGTTCCAGGAATTCCAGCGCGCTGCGGTAAGCCGCGCCAGGATCCGACTTGAAGTCATCGAAAACGGTGACGTGGCAACGCTCGCGGCCGACGAGTTCGAAGAAGCGCTCGACATGCTTGCCGAGGAAGCCGGCTTCCCAATAGTCCAGAAACCGCGGCTCGAGACAGCTGCGCGGAATCTTGCGGCCAGCGCGCCGATCGGGCGTCAGGTCCCAGGCGCGGTTGAAATCGCGCAGATTCTCGTCGCCGTTGTAGAAGAGGCGCTGGTGCAGCGATGGCACCATCTCCAACGGATTGCGCACCCCGATCATGAACTTCGCGCGGGGCCAGAGCTTCAGGATCGGCTCGAGTTGCTCGGGAGCATAGAGGTAACTGACGGAACCCTCGGCGAAGAAGGAGGCCCCCTGCCGGTCGCGGAAGTAAAGATCGAGATACCTCTTGCGGATGACATCGCGCAGGTCCGCGGGCTCACGGCCGCGAAGGTCATGCATCAGGAAATAATGCGTCTCTTTCGGCGTGGAAAAGCAGACGTCCGAGTGCTCGCGCAGGTACTCCGACATGGCCGTCGTTCCGCAACGCGGTGCACCAACGATGAAGGCCCAACGCGACGTTTCGTCGAGGCCAGGTGTAAGCGCCCACTGTTCCAAGATGATCTACCCTGTTGTTATCGATTGCCGCCCTTTAGGGACATCCGCAGTATCTTTCGACAGGGACGGATGTGCCACTGCCTTGCATCCCCGGCAAGGACCCCCGCTGCCAATAAGCATCCCCACTAATATCGTTCGTTAGGGCATGAGGCGTGGGCGCTCGCGGCATTCCGGGATGAACGGTGTGACTTCGGACTTGCATCGGAAATTCGACTAGCGTGAAAACTCGACCACGTTGTCGGCGCGCTCTCCGGCAATTACCGCGTCGATGCGCGCGGCGAGCTCGGCAAGGCGGTACGGTTTGCGCACCACCGTCTCTTCGGCGAGATCGTCGGCAAACACCTGCAAGTCCGCATAGCCGCTTGCGAACAGCACTGGCATTTCCGGAGCAATCTTGCGCGCCTCGCGAACCAGCTCGACCCCGTTCATCGCCGGCATCGCAATGTCGGTAAGCAGCAGCGAGAATTGCTGCGACTTCAATTGATCGAGTGCCTCGGCACCACCCGGCACCGCGACGACCTTGCATCCGATGTCTTCCAGCATGGCCGTGCACACCTCGCGCACGCTGTCATCGTCATCGACGAGCAGGACCGAAAGTAGCTGGTTCTTGCGCTGGTTGTCCTGAGTGACCTGTCCAGACGCGGCGAGCACCCGGGTGCGCGGCAGGTAGATGGTTACGGTGGTGCCCTGCCCTTCGGTGCTGTCGATGCGCGCCGTTCCTGCGGACTGCTTGGCGAAGCCGTACAGCTGCGCAAGGCCAAGGCCCGTCCCGCGGCCCGTTTCCTTGGTCGTGAAGAACGGCTCGAACGCCCGCTTCAGGATTTCCGGAGACATTCCGGTGCCGCTGTCAGCGACCGAGATTGCGACATATTCGCCGGGCGCCAACTCACTCGACAACGCCGCGGGAACTTTGGCTACATTTTGCGTCTCGATCGTCATCCGGCCGCCGCTCGGCATTGCATCGCGGGCGTTGAGCGCGAGGTTGAGGATCATCACCTCGAGTTGCGTGCGGTCGGCCAGCGCATTCCACAGTTGCGGCTCCAGCCTCGTCTCGATGCGAATGTGCGGTCCGATCGTCCGCGAGAGCATGTCGCCCATTCCCGAGACCGTGTCATTGGCGTTGAGCGCGGTCGGCGTCAGCCGCTGCCGGCGGGAGAAAGCGAGCAGCTGCGACGTCAATTGCGCGCCACGCTCAGCCGCCTGCAGCGCATTGCTGGCAAGCTTGCGCAAGCGTTCGTCGTCGGTGCGCCGAAGCAGCAGGTCGAGCGAGCCGACGACCGCCGTCAGGAGGTTGTTGAAGTCGTGGGCAAGGCCGCCGGTCAGCTGGCCGACCGCTTCCATCTTCTGAGCCTGAACCAGTCGCGCCTCCGCCTTCTCGCGCTCGGCCATTTCGGTGGTCAGGCGGTCGTTCGCCGAAGCCAGGTCGGCGGTCCGCTCCCGCACCTTGGTCTCCAGCGATTCCGCTACTTCGTTGAGCGCCGCGCGCGCCTCTTCGAGCTCGCTGAGGTGCCGTGCAGCCAAGCGCTGCCGTTCCCGCCCGCGGATTGCCGACCTCACTGCGCTGACCAGCGACGTCGGATGGAGCGGGCGCTCGAGCACCGTCGCGTTGATGGCCTCTTCGACATGCCTGAGGTCACCGCGATTGCCGTTGCCGCGCCGCGCCAGGACTACGAAGGGAAAGTCGGACCAGGTCGGCTGGCGCTCCAGTGCGTCACGCAAGTTACCGAGCCCGACGCGGGTCAGCGCGTCGTCCGTCATCACGGCACCTGCATGCGTGCCGTCGGTCAGCGCGGCGATAAGCTTCGCGCCGGTCGGATCGGCTTCCGTCGCAATGCCGGCCTCGGCGAGCAGCGCGCACAGCACGGTGCCGTCCCGCCCTTCGGGCGCCAGCACCAGGATGGACTGATCCACGCTGCTGTCTCTACGCACTCCGTTCCCCGAGCAGCGCGCCCCGTCCCTCGTACGTCGGCACACCAGTCAGGACGCCGCGGAACCCCTGGAGCCGGTCGCCGACGCGAATGCCGCCGCTGTCGATCCGCATTTCGCGGATCGAGCTTTCGTGACTGCCCGTGCGCTTCTTCACCACCGAGATCGCGCGACGGATCTCCCCCTCCGCTTCGAAGTATCTCAGCAAGATCACAGCGTCAGAAAGATAGGTCATGTCGACAGGGGTCTGCATGGCCCCGATCATCCCGCTCTGCGTAAGGACGACAAACGTGAGGGCGCCCTGCTGATTCAGATACGTCAGCATTTCGTGCATCTGGAGCAGCAGGAACTGCTCCTCCGGCATCGCGTGCTGGTAGCCGGTCAGGGAATCGAGCACGACGACGCTGCAGCCTTGCTCTTCGACCGCTCCGGCAACCGCGCCGGCCAGTTCACCTGGTGACAGCTCAGCAGGATCGACCTGACGAAAGATGAAATTGCCCTGCCGCTGCGGTTCTTCAAAGTCCCAGCCCAGGCCGCGGGCGCGGGAGTGAAAGATGCGCTCGGTCTCGTCAAAGCTGACGAACAAGGCCTTTTCTCCGCGCTTCATAGCCTCGGCCGTATATTGCATCGCGATCGTGGATTTGCCGCAGCCCGAGGGCCCGATGATCAGCGTCGACGTGCCATAGTCGAGGCCGCCGCCGACCAGGGAGTCCAGCTCTGCGATGCCGCTTTGCGCGATGCCTTGGGCGGCACCGATCTGGGGATGTGAGCCCGCGACGAGGCGAGGGAATACCTCCAGCCCGCCAGTCCGGATCAGGAAATCATGGAAGCCGCCATGAAAGGCGCGACCACGCATCTTGTACACGCGCAGCCGCCGCCGCTCCGCGCCGTATGTTAGCGCAATCTGCTCGAGGCGGATGACGCCATGCGCCAGGCTGTGAAGACTGAGGTCATCCTCGCGCTGAGTCAGATCGTCGAGGAATAGTACCGTACAATTCCGCGACGCGAAGAAATGCTTGAGCGCAAGGACCTGGCGGCGGAAGCGCAGCGGGCCCTGTGCGAGCAGGCGGATCTCAGAAAGGCTGTCGAACACCACGCGGGCCGGAGCGACGCGCTGGACCTCCTCCATCACGAGCCGGACGGTCTCGCCGAGTTCGAGGTCGGACGCGTAGAGGATCGACTGCTCGCGCTCGGGATCCAGGCTGAGTTCGGGCGGAACCAGCTCGAAGATTTCGACGCCGTGGATATCCCAGCCATGCGTGTGCGCGACGTTGATGAGTTCATCGCGACCTTCGCTGAGCGTGATGTAAAGGCAGCGCTCGCCCTTGTTCTGCCCCTCCATCAGGAACTGCAGTCCAAGAGTCGTCTTGCCTGCTCCCGGTTCGCCCTCAATCAGGTGCGTCCGGTTCGAAGCAAAACCGCCACGAAGAATGTAATCGAGTGCCGGAAGCCCGGAGCTCACCGGCCCCGCATCCTGCAACAGTTCGGCCGCACCGCGACGCTCGTTCATGCACACTCCCTAAGGGCTTGGGCCGCATAATGGCTGTTGCTGGGCGATGGAAGGTCCAAGCCCGGCAGAAAAGCCATTAGACAGCGGCACTTAGAACACATCCGTAACGAGTGGGTTCCGTCGCGAATGCGAAATCGTGCGGCAAGATCTTTGGGGAAGTGGTGCCGCTTGCGTGACTCGAACACGCGACCCCATCATTACGAATGATGTGCTCTACCAGCTGAGCTAAAGCGGCTTGGTTCTTCTTGAAGAAGCGCGCGCCCACTATCAGCGCCGGCCGAGACCCGCAAGCGCCGGTAACTGGCTAACCAAACATGCTTAACGCTTTAGTAATGCCGCTAGGCGATCTTGCCCCAGCCGAGTGGGAAAGTGGGGCCTGCGTAATCGATGGACACCTTTCGGGATTATCCGCACGATTTTGACCTGCCTCTGGCGGGCGATTCAGCGCAACCATATGACGTGTCGGCGGCCATCGGCACCGATGAGCGGCGCATGCACGTGCGCGCCTACAATCACTGGGTCTCCCTGCTGAACGGCCGCGATTTCCCATCGATTGACGATCTCGAGTCCGAGAATGTCGAGGATTTCGCTTCTAATAGCGTGCTGCTCGACTTCACTTGCGGCCGAGACAATCCCGCCATCCCCTATGTCGGCGCTGCAATCCGCGACGAATGCGCACTCGATGACGATGTGCGGAACATTTCCGACGTGCCGAGCCGATCGCTGCTGTCGCGACTGACCGACCACTACATGCAGATCATCGCCAACCGCTCCCCAGTCGGCTTCGAGGCCGAGTTCGACAATCCGACCGGCGAGACGATCTGCTACCGCGGTATCCTGATGCCTTTCTCGTCCGACGGCGAGGCGATCGATTTCATCTACGGCGTGATCAACTGGAAGCATGTGGACGAAGAGGCCCAAGAGGCGCCCCATTTTGGCGATCCTGTTGAAAACGAACCTGAGGCGATCGAAGATGCGCTGGAGCTGACAGAGCCATTCACTCCCGAAGTCGCCGGCTTCGACGCAGCCCCGGCGACGGAAGGGCCGTTGGAGACTACCGAGCCGGTGGACCAAGTCGTCGAGCCGGTGATCGAAGAGCAGTCAGACGCAGAGTCCGCCGAGGCCGCTATCGAGCTTGAGGATTTCTCGGCCGCGCCGCCGCGCGTGCCCTTCTCCTGGGAAGTCGAAACCGACGGCGACGAAGATACGGTGCCCGAGGTTACCCTCGACGCCGATGCGGGCCTCGCCGACCGTTTGTGGGCGGCTCGCGAGACCGCCGAAACGGTCAAGGCCGGCGAAGGCCGCACCCGTGCCGCCCTCTATCGCGCGCTGTCGCTCGCCTACGACTTCGCGCTCGCCGCCGATGCGAGCCCCGACGAATATGCGGAGCTGCTCGAGGAATCGGGCATGAAGGCGCAGGCCCGCGCGCCGATGACGCCGATCGTGAAGCTCGTCTTCGGCATTGATTATGACAAGGCGCGTCTGACCGAGTTCGCCGCTGCTCTATCGTATGCCAAGCGCCAGGGCGTAGAGATCGGCGGCTTTCAGGATTTCATCGAGAAGCAGGCTGGCGGGCTCAAGGCGCTTGTCGCAGCCGAGCGCACCGCTCGCCGTCCGGACGCGAAGGCCGACACCAAGACCGAGGCCGCGCGCGCTCAGCTGAGGACGGTCCCAACTGTCTCGCTTGCCGACGTTCCGGCGACGGAAGAATTTGCGCTGGTCCTGACCCGCCGCAATGCCGACGGCCATCACGAGCCGGTCGCCGTGGTCGAGGACGAAGCACTAGTTGAGAAGGCGATCCGCCGCTCGGTTTAGGCGCTTCCACGGGGTTGTCGCTGTTGTGGAGGCGGGTCTATAGGCGCGCCGGCGACAAGCTTTCCCGGAGCAATAATTTCTTATGACGGCCCATCAGCGCCTGGACCCGCCCTTGGTCGAGTCAATTAGGAGGGCGCTGACCGGAAATGCGCTCCCAGGCGAAACCAAGGGATTTACGCGCGACACCGAACGCGAAGCCGCGGAGTTTCTCGCCGCGTTAGCCGCCAGCCGGAAGCCCGGCGAGCTCGCGCTCTCAATCGAATCCACCGGTGGTGAAGCGGGCAACCGCCGGATGCGGATCGGCATCGTCAACGACGACATGCCGTTCCTGGTCGACTCCGTCGCCAATGCGATCGCGTCCAAGCAGCTGACCATCTACCGCCTGCTCCATCCGGTCGTCTGCGTGACCCGCAACGACAAGGGCGATCTGCAGGCGCTCGAACCGCTGTGCCACGACAAGAAGCGCCGCGAGTCCATGATGTACATCGAGCTCGACCGCGCCGACGCTCGCGGCCGGCAGGAGCTCGCCGCCGATCTTCGGCGCGTGCTCGGAGACGTGCGGCTTGCGGTCCGTGACTGGGAATCGCTCCAGCGCCAAATGCGCGAGGATGCGGCCTCCATCGGCGACAACGAAGGCGCTGCGCTGCTCAACTGGTTCGCCGACGGAGCGATGACCCTGCTCGGCTACCATGTCGAACGTCCGCGCGAAGTCCCATCGTCTGCACTTGGAATTTTCAGCGTCCCGGGCGCGCCCACCGATGAAGGTGGGGCGGAAGGCGCGATGCGCTATCTCGAGAAGAACGCCGCGCCGCTAATGGCCAAAGCGGAGCGGAAGTCGACCGTCCACCGCCGCGTTCCACTCGACCTGGTCGTCGTTCCGATCAGGGAGAAGGGCAAGGTCACCGGCATCGGCGTCCACGCCGGCCTCTGGACCAGCGAAGCGCTTCGGGTCCCGCCCGAGAACGTGCCGGTCTTGCGCCAACGGCTGAAGCAGCTTGCGGAGGACTTCGGGTTCGATCCCAAGGGCCACTCCGGCAAGGCATTGCGGCACGCGATCGCATCGCTTCCACGCGATTTGGTGATCGCGGTCGATTATCAGTCGCTGCGTAGCCTCGTCATGATGGCGATGTCGCTCGCCGACCGGCCTCGCCCGGCGCTGCTCCAGGTCCGCTCCATCCTCAAGGGCCAGCTGTTCACCTTCGTCTGGCTTCCGCGCGAGGAACTGACCACCGCCCGCCGCACGGCCATCGCGTTCCTGCTCGAGCATGAAGTGGGCCGCGAGATCACCAGCTGGTCCGTCGAACTCGGCGACGGCGACCTCGCGCTGATCCGCTACACCCAATATATCGACGAGGCGGCACCCTCCCCGGATTCCGAGGGTCTCGACGCGGCCGTCGTCGAGATGGTTCGAGGCTGGGCGCCCGCCGTAGAGGCGGAGTTGATCGCCGCTGCCGGCGCCCCGCGGGCTACCCGTCTCACCCTCACCTACATAAACAGTTTCCCCGACGGCTATCGCGCACGGACGGCGCCGGAGGAGGGCGCCGCCGACATCCTCCGCCTCACTGACCTCGCCGATGAGGATGACCGCGCAGTCCGGCTGTCACGGCTCGATACGGATGCGCCCGGTCACTTCCGGCTCAAGACCTACCGCCGCGGCGGCCTCATACCGCTGTCCGACGTGGTTCCGGTCCTCGAGAATTTCGGCTTCCGGGTGCTCGAGGAATTTCCAACCGCCCTCAGCGGCGGCAACGGCTATATCCATGACTTTCGCGTCGAAGTCGCCGCCGGAACCGATGAGCAGGTAATCTGCGACCGGGTCGGAGAGATCGAGGGCGCCATTGCCCAGGTCCTGTGCGGCACGGCCGAGGACGACGAGTTCAACCAGCTCGTGCTCTATGCGGAGCTCGACATGCAGGCCGTGGTGTGGCTCCGCGCATGGTTCCGCTACCTCCGCCAGACCGGCAGCAGCTTCAGCCTGGTCACCGTCGTCGACGCGCTGCGCCGCGCGCCCAATGCGACACGCGCGCTGATCGGCCTGTTCATCGCCGCGCACGACCCTGCCACGACCAACCGGGCTAAGCAGGTCGAAGACTATGCAGAGCAACTCGACCGTAGCCTCGCGAAGGTGCGCTCCATCGATGACGACCGCATTTTGCGCAGGCTTCGCGCGCTGGTCGAAGCTGTACTGCGGACGAACGCCTTTGCTCCGGCTGCGGAGGAGGCGCTCGCCTTCAAGATCAACAGCAGCATGGTCCCGGGCCTGCCGGCGCCCGTGCCGTGGCGCGAGATCTGGGTCTATTCGCCGCGCATCGAAGGCATCCACCTGCGCGGCGGCCCGGTCGCCCGCGGAGGCCTCCGCTGGTCCGACCGGCGCGACGATTTCCGCACCGAGATCCTCGGCCTGATGAAAGCGCAGCTGGTCAAGAACGCCGTGATCGTTCCGACCGGCGCGAAGGGCGGCTTCTATCCCAAGCACTTGCCCGCCATGTCCAACCGAGACGCGTGGCTGGCGGAGGGCACCGAGAGCTATCGGATCTTCATCCGCTCCCTGCTCAGCGTCACCGACAACCTCGTCAACGACAACGTCGTTCACCCGGAGGGTGTGGTGATCCACGATGGCGACGATCCGTATTTCGTCGTCGCCGCCGACAAGGGCACCGCGACCTTCTCCGACATCGCCAACGCGATCGCGCTTGAGCGCAATTTCTGGCTCGGCGACGCTTTCGCGAGCGGCGGCTCCAACGGCTACGACCATAAGGCGATGGGCATCACCGCCAAGGGCGCCTGGATCTCCGTCCAGCGTCATTTCATCGAAATGGGCGTCGACGTTCAGACCGACGAAGTCACCGTCGCCGGCTGCGGAGACATGTCGGGCGACGTGTTCGGCAACGGCATGCTCCTGTCCAAGGCCCTGAAGCTCGTCGCCGCCTTCGATCACCGCCACATCTTCATCGATCCGAATCCGGATCCGGCGAAGAGCTGGGCGGAACGCGCGCGGATGTTCGCGCTGCCGCGGTCGAGCTGGGACGATTACGACAAGAAGCTGATCAGCAAGGGCGGCGGCGTCTGGCCGCGCACCGAGAAGTCGATCCCGCTGAGCGCCGAAGCGCGCGCGGCGCTCGGCATCGACGCCAAGGCGCTCGACCCCGCGAGCCTCATCAACGCAATCCTGAAGGCGCCGGTCGACCTGCTCTGGTTCGGCGGCATCGGCACGTACATCAAGTCTTCGGCCCAGAGCCAGGCGGATGTTGGCGACCCCTCTAACGACGCGCTCCGCGCCAATGCGAGCGAGGTTCGCGCCAAGGTCATCGGCGAGGGCGCCAACCTCGGCATCACCCAGGCCGGCCGCATCGAGTTTGCCGAGGGCGGCGGACGCATCAACACCGACTTCATCGATAATAGCGCGGGCGTCGACTGCTCCGACAACGAAGTGAACATCAAGATTCCGCTCAACCGTGAGATGCGGGAAGGGCGGCTCGATTTCGGCAAGCGCAACAGCCTGCTCGCCAGGATGACCGAGGATGTCAGCAACCTCGTCCTCGAGGATAACCGCCTGCAGACGCTCGCTCTCTCGATCGCCGAATCCGGAGGAGCGCTGGCGCTTCCAGGCCACGTCCGGACCATAGAGCTTTTGGAGGCCTCGGGCCGTCTCGACCGAAAGGTCGAAGGCCTCCTGTCGAGCGAAGACCTGTTGCGTCGCGGACAGGAGAATCGTGGCCTTACACGCCCCGAGCTCGCGGTCGTCCTGTCCATCTCCAAGCTGGTGCTGCAGGATGCCGCCGAGCAGCTGCGGCTCGCCGAGGACAAGCTGGTGGGCCCGCAATTGTTCGACGCCTTTCCAAAGGCGATGCGCAAGGTCCACGCAGACGCGATCCGCGCCCACAGGCTGCGTAACGAGATCATCGCGACCAAGGTCGCGAACCGGCTCGTCAACAGGCTCGGGCCCGGCACCGCTTTTGACCTGACGGAAGAAGAAGGCGCATCGCTCCAGCAAGTGATCGCGGCATTCCTCGTCGCGGAGCGCTTGCTTGACCTCGACAAGCTTTGGACCGAGATTGAGCAGGATAACTTGCCCGAGACGGTCCGCATCGAGCTCTTCTCGATCGCAGCATCCAGCATCGCCTCACATCTCGCCGACATCCTCCGCGCCGGGGGCGGCGAGACACGGGTCGATCAACTCTGCGCGCTGCTTGAGCCTGGCGTCCGGAAGATTTCCGCCGCCGCCGCCAAGCTCATCCGCGCAGAGGTCAAAAACGAGGCTGCTGCCCGCCGTGACCGCCTGATCGCGCTCGGCGCGAGCGACGACATCGTACGTCTGCTCGTCCGCCTGTACGAGCTCGACGGCGTGTTCGGCGTCGCCGCTCTGTCCGCCCGCAAGAACCTCGACGAGCTTGAAGCGACACGTGCCTATACCCGCCTCGGCGAAGCGCTCGGGCTCGACTGGGCGCAGCAGCAGCTCGCCCGCTTTGTTCCCGGCGATCAATGGGAGCGGCTCCTGACCGCCGGCCTTGCACGCGATTTCGAGCAATTGCGGATCGAGTTCCTTGGCCGACGTCGCAACGGCGACATTGACGGCGGGGTGGAAGCGTGGATCAACGAGCATCGTGACCGCATTGCCCAGTTCCGCCAGCTGATCGGGCGGGCGCGCGGCGAGGGTCACGTCAGCGCATCAATGCTTGCGCAGATCGCCGGCCAGGCTCGGATTCTGCTCACCCGCTGATGCGCATCGCGATCCTGGTCCCCGATCCGGATTATCCGGAACCGTGGCGCTGGACCTACGATCCGGAAGCTGAAGCGCTGACTTCGGCGGGGGCCGAGGTGACCCCGGTCGCCTGGACCGAGGCCGGCGATCTTTCGACCTTCGATCTCGTGCTGCCACTGGTCGTGTGGGGTTATCACGTCGATTATTCACGCTGGCTCGATCTCCTCAACCGCGCGGAGCGCAAGCGCTGGCACATGATCAACCCGCCCGCGCTGCTGCGCTGGAACGGCGACAAGGCCTATCTTGCCGAGCTTGCCGAATGCGGGGTTTCGACCGTCCCCACGCTCGCCGTCGAGGCCTGCGGCGACGCCGACCTGGAAGAGGCACGGCGGCGGTTCGACTGCGAGTGGCTGGTGGTGAAGCCGCCGATCTCCGCCAGCGCCATGGGGACGCACCGGCTGGGCCCGAAGGAAGACGTGCCGGAAGACAGCCGCGGCCGTCCGATGATCATTCAGCCGCTGGTGGAAGAGATTGAAAAGACTGGCGAGTTTTCGCTGATGCTCTTCGACGGACAGTTCAGTCACGGGGTCGTGAAGCGACCCAAGAAAGGTGATTTCCGGGTTCAGGAATATCACGGCGGAGTGACGCTGCCCTGCCCGGTCCCGCCAGCCGGTGCGGTTAGTCTCGCTCAGGCCGCGCTGGCCGCCGCTCCGGCGCCGGCAACCTACGCGAGAGTCGACATCGTCCCCGACGATTCAGGTGCGCTGATGATTATGGAGCTCGAGTTGATCGAGCCCTCACTGTTCCTCGAACATGCACCGGACGGCGGCGCTTCATTCACCCGATCGATCCTCTCACGCGCTCGAACAGCCACTGCCTGATCGCCGAAGTGAGGTTGGGCGGCTGATCCGCGTCGAGCCGCGCAACGTCAATCTCCGCAACAAGCGCATTCAACGGACAGCCGCGCTCTCGTGCCGCGGCCTCCAGCGCACGCCAGAACATCGGTTCCAGGCTGATGGAGGTCTGGTGGCCGGCGATGAGTACCGACCGTTTCTTTGGTGGCGCGTAGCGCGCCATCAATACATGTGCTGGCCGCCGTTGATCGACAGCGTCGAACCGGTGACGAAGCCCGCATTCTCATCGACCAGGAAGGCGACGCCGCGCGCGATCTCCTCCGCCTTCCCGAGCCGGCCCACAGGGATCTTGGCGACGATCTTGCCGAGGACCTCCTCAGGAACCGCGGCGACCATGTCCGTGTCGATATAGCCGGGAGCGATCGCGTTGACGGTCACATTGTTGCGCGCACCCTCCTGCGCCAGCGCCTTGGTGAAGCCGTGGATGCCCGACTTGGCGGCGGCGTAATTGACCTGACCGTACTGGCCGGCCTGCCCATTGATCGAGCCGATGTTGACGATGCGCCCGTAACCCCGGCCCTGCATCCCTTCGAACACCGCCTTGGCCATGTTGAAGCAGCCGCCAAGGTTGGTGTCGATGACGTCCTGCCACTTCTGATGGTCCATGCGCTTCATCGTGGTGTCGCGGGTAATGCCGGCATTGTTCACAAGCACGTCGACGGACCCGAGATCGGCTTCAACTTTCCGGACGCCTTCCTGGCATGCGTCGAAGTCCGAGACGTCCCACTTGTAGGCTGGGATTCCGGTGCGCTCGGTGAACTCGCGAGCGCGCTCGTCATTGCCGGCGTAATTGGCCGCGACCTTCATCCCCATGTCCTTGAGCGCGACGCTGATCGCTTCGCCGATTCCGCGCGTTCCGCCAGTGACGACCGCCACTCGAGCCATGACCCTCTCCTTCTCGATCCGCGTCGCGCTTATTGCTGCGGCAGCCAGCCTGCAAGTTCACGAGAGACAAGACCCTGCAACATCGCGATACCTTCGCGCGAATCGTTGAGGCAATCGAGCAGCGCGAACTTGTCGCCGCCCGCGTCGAGAAAGGTCTTGCGGCCCCGGATCCCGAGCTCTTCCAGAGTCTCAATGCAGTCTGTCGAAAAGCCGGGCGCGGCGATCGCAACACGCTTCACGCCCTGCTTCGGATAGGCGGCAAGCGTAGTGTCGGTCGCCGGCTCCAGCCATTTGGCGCGTCCGAACTTCGACTGAAAGGCGATGTCGACCTCGCGCCCCAGCGCATCGCCGAGCAGGCGCGCGGTCTTCTGGCAGTGGCAATGATAGGGATCGCCTAGCTCCAGCGTCCTTTGTGGCATGCCGTGGAAGCTCAGCAGCAGCCTCTCCGGCTCGAAATCGAGCGCCTTGAGCTGCGCCTCGATGTGTACACGCAGCGCATCGATATAGAGCGGATCATCGTAATAAGGCGGCAGGGTCCTCAGCGCCGGCTGCCAGCGCATCCGCGCCAGCACCCCGAACACCGCGTCAGTCGCTGTCGCGGTCGTGGCGGCGCAATATTGCGGATAAAGGGGTGCCGCCAGGATTCGCGTGCAGCCCTCGGCCACCATATTCTCCAGCGCCGCCGCGATCCCGGGATGGCCGTAGCGCATCGCGTAGTGGACGCTCACGCCGCGCAATTTCTTGCGGAGCGCCTCGGCCTGGCGGTGGGCGATCGCGCGAAGCGGCGAGCCTTCGTTCGTCCACACCTGGTTGTAGGCCTCTGCGGACTTCTTCGGGCGAGTCCGAAGGATGATTCCGTGCAGAATCGGCTTCCACGCGATCGGGTGGATCTCGACCACGCGACGGTCGCTCAGGAACTCGGCGAGATAGCGGCGCACCGCGCGCTCCTCCGGCGCGTCGGGCGTGCCGAGGTTGATCAGCAGCACGCCGACCTTCGGCTCGGGGATCTTCGGATGGTCGGTCACGCCGTCGCCATCAGGTCGAACGGCAGGCCGCGCAAGCGCCTGCCCGATCCGGCATGGATCGCATTCGCGACCGCTGGGGCGAGAGGAATGCAGCCGAGCCCACTGACGCCGCCCGGCGCGTCGCTGCTGGGAATGATCTGGACCACGATTTCCGGTGCATCGCTCAGGCGCGGCAATGCAATACCGCCGATCGGCCGCGCCCGCGGCATTCCGGCGATCCATTCGGGCCGCGGAACGGTGGCCTGCGCAAGCGCCCAGATCAGGCCTGCGGAGATTTGCTGCTCGACGATCCCGCTGTTGATCACCCGGCCGCAATCAACCGCAGCCACCAGCCGGTGCACCTTCACGCGCTGATCGTCGCCGATGCTCGCGCTAGCGACGAGGCCGATGCACGATCCGAACGCGGACGCGCCCGCGATCCCCATCGTGCTCGCGGCGCCTCCGCCGTCCCAGTTCGCCATGCGTGTTGCGGCCTGCAGGCAGCGCGCGAGACGCCCGTTGCCTCCAAGCATCGACATCCTGAAGGCCAGCGGCTCCATCCCGGCCGCATGGGCCAGCTCATCGATGAAGCTCTCGGTGAAGAAGGCGAACTCGCGCTGCGGCGAACCGCGCATGTAGCCGAACTCATAGGGAAGCGGCGTAGATACTGCGTCGATCCTGACGTGCGCGATCGTGTAGGGCGGCACCGAGCCGTCCAGCCCCGTCTGGCCGAGCTTGCCGGGAACTCCCTTTTCCCCGAGGCGCGCGAGCGCAGTACCGAGCCCATCGGCAGTGGCGACCTTCATCGCCCATGCGGCGGTGATGCCGCCTGTGCCTGGTAGCGCCGTCATCCGCGCCATCGCGCCGGGGCTAACACGGTCATGATTCTGGCACGACGATTGCGAAAGAGTGAGCTGGACCGGCCGCCCCGTCGCCTTCGTCAGTTCCAGCGCGATTGGCGCTGCGGGCGATTCCATCGCCGCGCCGGCAGGTTCTCCCGCGGGCATCGGATAAAGCGTCGAGCCATTCGCCTTGCCGAAGCCAGGCGCCAGCGTGGTCGCCCAGAGCTCGGCCCCATCGGCGCCGACGCGGGCCGTCGCCGCCGTAGGCTCCAGTCCGACATGCTGCGAAGGAGCGGCATAATAGGTCGCCGCCAGCGGGCGCGAGCCGCGAACGGCCCCCGCATAATCGCCGCGACTGAACCATTCCCGCGCGCCCCCGCTCGCGAGAGCCCCCTCGAACAGGGGCCGTGGATCGGGAAGGCCCTTGTCACCTGAGAAAACGGGATTTGCGGTGTGCAATGCGCGTTCGGCCGCCCACCAAGTCTCGGCGACGACGGCGATCCAGCCGTCCCTCGCAGCCACGTGTCGGACGCCGGGAAGAGCAGCGATTGCCTCCCGATTGTAGCTCGTGAGGCGTCCACCCGGCGGCGCGAGCCGTGCCGAGGCGAACAGCATCCCCGGCAACCGAACGTCAGCCGCAAAGCGCCAGCTGCCGTCCGCTTTCGCCGGTCCGTCGAGCCGTTGCAGGGGCTGTCCGATCAGGTGCGACTTGCCGGCTGGCCGAAGCGGGGTCCTCATCGGCGGCGCGCGCCCAGCGGCTTCCTCGGCAAGTTCGCCGAACGTGACCGTCCGGACCCCGTTGATGACAAAGCCGTCAGCGGTGTCGCATTCAGACGGGCTGACGTTCCAGCGGTCCGCTGCGGCGCCGACCAGCATCGCCCGGGCTGTCGCCGCCGCCTCTCGAAGCGGCTGCTCGTACGCGCGCAGCGAGGTCGAGTTGGCGGTGATCCTGATGCCCTTGGGGAGACCCTCCTCCTCGGCCAGCGGATTAGCGTAGGCCTTGGCGAGCGGTGCGGGCTCGACCCCCACCGTCTCCCACGCCGCGCCGAGCTCATCGGCAACGATCTGCGCCAAGCCCGTCCAGGTTCCCTGCCCTACCTCGACCTGCGGCACCGCGACCGTCACTTTGCCGTCCCGCGCGACCTTGATGAACGAGCCGAACGTCTGCTCGCCCTTCCCGGCTGAAAGCTCGCTCTTCCAATGATGCGGCCAAAGCGAAAATGCGACGATCAGGCCGACGCCTACACCGCCGCCGATCAGCAGGCTGCGGCGGTCGATCCTCAATTCGCGTATTGGGCCTTGAGCGCCCGGCGGTCGATCTTGCCCGTGCCGAGGCGCGGCAACGGCTCGTCCGAGAAAATGAAGCGCTCCGGAATCTTGAACCTGGCGATCCGCCCGTCGAGGAATTGCCGTAGCTCGCCCTCGGTCAGCGCCGACTTGGCGTGGATCACCGCAACCGGCACT
>Ga0207691_10001808_pt1 | contig 20935 bp, 14 predicted proteins | sample KBSM13metaG_FD_184327 | JGI IMG/M metagenome (GOLD analysis project Ga0207691, IMG submission 184327) | Miscanthus rhizosphere microbial communities from Kellogg Biological Station, Michigan, USA - KBS M1-3 metaG (SPAdes) (version 2) | ecosystem: Host-associated > Plants > Roots > Rhizosphere >... | reverse complement strand
CGGGCGGTGCTTGTTGACGATCACCCACGGGCTGGTGGGGTCCGAGAGGGAGTGCTGCGGCCCCGGCGCCGCGGCCGAAGGAGGGTGAGCCGCGGCCGACGGCGCCTGCGTCGCCGTAGTGGTGCTTTCCGGAACGGGCGCCGACGATGAGCTTGCCGGCGGGGTCGACGCCACGGCGGCGGTCGGCGTCGAACTGCCAGTGCCTGGCGTAGGCCCCGGCGTGCCGGACGGAGTGAAGGACTGGGCCGGGGTGCAGGCAGACAGCGCCGCGAGGCCCGTGCCCGCCAGCAGGAGGCGGCTGAAGGCCCGGCGGCTCGGCGATTCCGGACCGGCTTCCTGCCGTCCCGCCGTCCCGTCCACGTCGTCGTAGCACACCTGTGCTAGACCTTCCTCAGCAGCATCCGGCGGATGGAGTGGTCGGCGTCCTTGGTGAGGACCAGTTGCGCGCGGCCCCGGGTCGGGAGGACGTTTTCCTCGAGGTTGGGCTCGTTGATGCGCTTCCAGATCTCACGGGCAGTCTCCTCGGCCTCGGCATCGGAGAGCGTGGCGTAACGGTGGAAGTACGATTCCGGCTGGGCGAAGGCTGTGCTCCGCAGTTTGCGGAACCGGTCCACGTACCACTCCTCGATATACGAGGTCTTCGCGTCGACGTAGATGGAGAAATCGAAGAAGTCGCTCAGGGCCAGGCCCTGCCTGCCGTCCTGCCGCGGCCTGGCCGGAGCCAGGACGTTCAGTCCCTCGACTATCAGCACGTCCGGGCGGCGTACCACCACTTCCTTGCCGGGGACGATGTCATAGGTGACGTGGGAGTACCAGGGGGCCCGGACCTCCTCGGCGCCGCCCTTGATCTCGCTCACGAAGCGCAGCAGGGCACGGCGGTCGTAGGACTCCGGAAAACCCTTGCGCTCGAGCAGTTGCCGGCGCCTGAGCTCGGCGAGCGGGTAAAGGAATCCGTCCGTGGTGATGAGCTCCACATTGGGGGTGCCGGGCCAGCGCCGGAGCATTTCGCGCAGGACGCGGGCGATGGTGGACTTGCCTACGGCCACCGAACCGGCCACGCCGATCACGAACGGCGTGCGCTGGGTGCTTTCGCCGAGGAATGTGGTGGTGGCCGCGTGAAGCTGGCCCGCGGCTTCCACGTAAAGGTGCAGGAGCCGGGACAGCGGCAGGTAGACCTCGCGCACTTCCTTGATGTCGAGGGGGTCCCCGAGGCCGCGAAGGCGGAACACATCCTCTTCATTAAGGGGCTGCTCCATCTGGGCAGCGAGCCGGGACCAGGTCTGCCGGTCCAGCTCCACGAACGGGGAGACACCTTCCCCGTTCGCTTCATTGCGTTGCAAAGTCACCCTAGAGATTCTGCCCTTCACAACGCCGAGAGCGAAATGGACTGGCCGGTGGAAGCCGGGGCAGGCCGTCCTGAGCCCCGCGCGGGGGCCTTCACGCCCGCCGTCCCACGTCCTCCCTCCCGGAAACCCGCTAGGCTTATGACCATGTGTGGAATCGTTGGATATGTGGGCCACTCAGATGGCCGGGTAAATGCTGGACACAATGCCTTGGACGTTGTCCTTGAAGGATTGCGGCGCCTGGAGTACCGCGGCTACGACTCCGCGGGTATCGCTGTAGTGGCCGACGGCACGATTTCTTCCCGGAAGAAGTCCGGCAAACTGAGCAACCTCATCGCGGAGCTGGACGCCCGCCCGCTGCCGGAATCCCTCACGGGAATCGGCCACACGCGCTGGGCGACGCACGGCGGCCCGACGGACCAGAACGCTCACCCGCACCTGGCCGACGGCGGCAAGCTGGCCCTGATCCACAACGGCATCATCGAGAACTTCGCCGAGCTCAAGCTCGAGCTCCAGCGCAAGGGCGTCACCTTCGAATCCGAGACCGACACGGAAGTGGCGGCCGCCCTGCTCGGGGACATCTACCGGAACCAGCTCGGCGGTGACGCCAGTAACGGCGGCCTGACCCGGGCCATGCAGCTTGCCTGCCAGCGGCTCGAGGGCGCTTTCACGCTCCTCGCCGTCCACGCCGACCAGCCCGATGTCGTGGTCGCTGCCCGCCGGAACTCCCCGCTCGTCGTCGGCCTCGGCGACGGCGAGAACTTCCTCGGCTCCGATGTCTCCGGCTTTATCGACTACACCCGGCGCGCTGTGGAACTCGGCCAGGACCAGATCGTCACGATCACCGCCGACTCCGTGGAAATCACGGACTTCTACGGCGCCCCCGCCGAGGGCAAGGAATACCACGTCGACTGGGACCCTGCCTCTGCCGAAAAGGGCGGCTTCCCGTCCTTCATGGAAAAGGAAATCCACGACCAGCCGGACGCCGTGCGGCAGACCCTGCTGGGCCGCTCCGACATCCACGGCAAGCTGACGCTTGATGAACTCCGTGTTGATCCGGAGCTGCTCAAGCACGTCAACAAGATCATCGTCCTGGCCTGTGGCACTTCCGCATACGCCGGCCAGGTGGCGAAGTACGCCATTGAGCACTGGTGCCGGATCCCCACCGAGGTCGAACTCTCGCACGAATTCCGCTACCGGGATCCGATCGTGGACGAGAACACGCTGATTGTCTCCATCTCCCAGTCCGGCGAGACCATGGACACCCTCATGGCGGTCCGCTACGCCAAGGAACAGGGCGCCAAGACGGTCTCCATCTGCAACACCAACGGCTCCACCATCCCGCGCGAATCGGACGCCGTGCTCTACACGCACGCCGGACCCGAAATCGCCGTGGCCTCGACCAAGGCGTTCCTGGCCCAGATCACGGCCGCCTACCTGCTGGGCCTTTATTTGGCACAGCTGCGCGGCAACAAGTTCCAGGGCGAGATCAAGGACATCCTGGCCGACCTGGGCAAGATCCCGGCCAAGATCCAGCGCATCCTCGACAACGAGGCCCAGATCAAGGAACTCGGCCAGTCCATGGCTGACGCCAAGTCCGTGCTGTTCCTGGGCCGCCACGTCGGTTTCCCGGTGGCGATGGAGGGCGCGCTCAAGCTCAAGGAGCTCGCGTACATCCACGCCGAGGGCTTCGCCGCCGGAGAACTCAAGCACGGCCCGATCGCGCTGATCGAGGAAGGCCAGCCCGTCTTCGTGGTGGTCCCGTCCCCGCGCGGCCGCGACTCGCTGCACTCCAAGGTGGTCTCCAACATCCAGGAAGTCCGTGCCCGCGGCGCCAAGACGATCGTGATCGCCGAAGAAGGCGACGAGGCCGTCAAGGCGTACGCCGAACACGTCTTCTACATCCCGGAGACCCCGACGCTCCTGGCGCCGCTGCTCGCAACGGTTCCGCTGCAGATCTTCGCCCTCGCACTCGCCTCGGCCAAGGGTTACGACGTGGACCAGCCACGCAACCTGGCCAAGAGCGTGACCGTAGAATAACGCCATGATTGTTGGCATAGGCGTAGACGTCGTAGACATTGAGCGGTTCGGGCGCCAGCTCGAGCGCACCCCCGGGCTGCGCGACAGGCTGTTCGTCCCCGCCGAGCGGGAACTGAACACGCGGTCCCTCGCCGCGCGGTTTGCCGCGAAGGAGGCCGTGGCCAAGGTGCTGGGGGCGCCGGCCGGCATGAACTGGCAGGACTGCTGGATTGGGCTGGACCAGAACGGCCCCACCGTCCAGGTCAAAGGCACCGTGCTGGCCGTGGCGGAGTCCAAGGGCGTCAAGCGCTGGCACTTGTCCATGAGCCACGACGGCGGGATCGCCACGGCGACGGTTGTCGCCGAAGGCTGAGACGGCCGTCCAGACAGAACCGGCCCCAGCGCCAAGCATTCCCCAGCGACCGCGAATGGACTGAAACCATGATCAGCGCCTACACCGGAACCCAGGTGCGTGAGGCCGAAAAGCCATTTCTCGACGACACACTGGGCTCCGGTGCGGGCGTTGTTCTTATGCAGCGGGCCGCGTACGGCCTAGCCAACGCCGTGATCCGCGAACTGCGGGGCCGCGGGCAGCGGCTGTACGGCTCGAGCGTGACCGTGCTGGCGGGCAAGGGCAACAACGGCGGAGACGGGCTCTTCGCCGCGGCGCTGCTGGCCCGCCGCGGCATGCGCACGACGGCGGTGCTCACCGCGGGCGCGGCCCACGACGCCGGGCTGGCGGCGTTCCGGAAGGCCGGCGGGCATGCCGTGGCCCTCACCGGGGACAACGCCGCCGAACTCGCCGCGCTGGCCGGCGGCGCCGACGTCGTGATCGACGCAGTCCTCGGGACCGGAGCCCAGGGCGGGCTGCGCGGACCGGCCGCCGAACTGGTAGCGGCTATGGAACGTGCCCGGCCTGGCTCCCGTTCCCCCTTGGTGGTGGCCTGCGATATCCCCAGCGGGGTAGACGCGGACACGGGGGAGGCGCACGCGCCGGTGCTGGCGGCCGACATGACGGTGACCTTTGGGGCCGCCAAGGCCGGCCTGCTGGCGGACCCGGGCGCGGACTTCGCGGGCGCCATCCGGGTGGTCCCGATCGGAATCGAGCAGGCGCTGCCATGGCCTTCCCTGCGACGGCTTGAGGCCGCAGACCTGTCCGCCCTCCTGCCACGCCCGCAGCGGCGGGCGCACAAGTACTCCCGGGGGGTGCTGGGGGTGGTCGCCGGCTCCGGCGCATATCCCGGCGCCGCCGTGCTGGCCTGCCAGGGCGCCCTGGCAGCCGGCGTCGGAATGGTGCGCTACCTGGGGCCGCCGGACGTCGCCGACCTGGTCCGCCGTTCCTGCCCCGAGGTGGTGTGCAGCGCCGGCGCCGTGGCCGACACGCACGTTCAGGCCTGGCTCGTCGGCTCCGGACTGGATGACACCGATGAGGAGCAGCTGCAGCGCGCCCGCGACGCCGCCGACTCGGGCCTGCCCACGATCGCCGACGCCGGCGCGCTGCCGGCCCTGCCTGATGTGCTGGCCCCGCAAGTGATCCTGACACCCCACGCGGGCGAACTGTCGGCATTGCTTCAGCGCCTCGGGGTTGTGTTGGACCGCTCCGCGGTCGAAGCATCCACCCTCAGCGCAGTGCGGCGGGCTGCGGGCCTGACCGAAGCCACCGTGCTGCTCAAGGGCGCCACGACCCTTGTGGCCTCCCCCTTCCAGGACTTCTACAGCCAGTCCGAAGGCACCCCCTGGCTCGCCACGGCAGGCAGCGGCGACGTCCTGGCCGGAGTCATCGGCGCACTGCTGGCGCAGTTGGGCGCCGACGTCGGGCGCTTCGGTGCATACGACATCGACCCCGACGCCAGATGGGCGGCGATCGCGGCGATGGCAGCCAGCATCCACGGTCTTGCCGGAGTCCGGGCTTCCCGCGGGGGACCGGTGACAGCAACGGCCATCGCGCGTGCCGTTCCGGAGGTGATGCGGGAGCTGTAACAAACTGCGGCGCCCCGAGCGCCCGGGCAAATACTAACCCTACTTACAAGTAGTCTGTCTAGAGAATATTCGTTCCGCACGAGGAGTACACATGGAAGTCTGGCCCGGATCGGCTTACCCGCTGGGAGCCACTTTTGACGGCACCGGCACCAATTTTGCCCTGTTCAGCGAGCGCGCCGAGCGGGTGGAACTGTGCCTCCTTGCTGACGACCTCACCGAAACCCGGATCGAACTGACCGAAGTGGACGGCTACGTGTGGCACTGCTACCTGCCGCAGGTCCAGCCCGGCCAGAAGTACGGCTACCGGGTCCACGGCCCGTACGAACCCGAACACGGCAACCGCTTCAACCCGAACAAGCTGCTGATGGACCCCTACGCCAAGGCCGTCCAGGGCCAGATCGACTGGGACCCGGCGCTCTTCACCTACGAATTCGGCGACCCCGACTCGCGCAATGACAGCGACTCGGCTCCGCACACCATGCACGGCGTCGTCATCAACCCGTTCTTCGAGTGGGACGGCGACCGCCAGCTGCGGATCCCCTACCACCAGTCGGTCATCTACGAGGCGCACGTCAAGGGCCTGACCGAGCTCCACCCGGAAATTCCCGAAGAGCAGCGCGGCACCTATGCCGGCGTGTCCCACCCGGCCGTGATTGAGCACCTGAAGAAGCTCGGCGTTACCGCGATCGAGCTCATGCCCGTCCACCAGTTCGTCAACGACGGCACCCTGGAGGAGAAGGGCCTCAACAACTACTGGGGCTACAACACCATCGGCTTCTTCGCGCCGCAAAACACCTACAGCTCCTCCGGCGACGTCGGGCACCAGGTGCAGGAATTCAAAGCCATGGTCCGCGAGCTGCACAAGGCCGGCATCGAAGTGATCCTGGACGTGGTGTACAACCACACCGCTGAAGGCAACCACCTCGGCCCCACGCTGTCCTTCAAGGGCATCGACAACCAGGCCTACTACCGGCTGGTGGACGGCGACCTGAAGCACTACATGGACTACACCGGCACGGGCAACTCCCTCAACGTCCGGCACCCGCACTCCCTTCAGCTGCTGATGGACTCCCTGCGCTACTGGGTGACGGAAATGCACGTCGACGGCTTCCGCTTCGACCTCGCCTCCACTCTGGCCCGCGAGTTCTACGACGTGGACAAGCTGTCCACCTTCTTCGAACTCATCCAGCAGGACCCGATCGTCTCCCAGGTCAAGCTGATCGCCGAGCCGTGGGACATCGGCCCGGGCGGCTACCAGGTGGGCAATTTCCCGCCGCAGTGGACCGAGTGGAACGGCAAATACCGCGACACGGTCCGCGACTTCTGGCGCGGCGAGCCCTCGACCCTGGGCGAATTCGCCTCCCGCCTGACCGGTTCCGCGGACCTCTACGAAAGCTCTGCCCGGCGCCCGGTGGCCTCGATCAACTTCGTCACGGCGCACGACGGCTTCACCATGCGCGACCTCGTGTCCTACAACGAGAAGCACAACGACGCCAACGGCGAAGGCAACAACGACGGCGAATCCCACAACCGCTCCTGGAACTGCGGCGAGGAAGGGGACACGGACAACGACCACGTCCTGACCCTCCGCGCCCGCCAGCAGCGTAACTTCATCGCCACCCTGCTGCTCTCGCAGGGCGTCCCGATGCTCCTGCACGGCGACGAGCTCGGCCGCACCCAGCAGGGCAACAACAACACCTACTGCCAGGACTCCGAGCTGAGCTGGATCCACTGGGACGCGATGGACCAGCCGCTGGTGGAGTTCACCGCCGTCGTCAACAAGATCCGGCACGACCACCCGATCTTCCGCCGCAGCCGCTTCTTCGACGGCCGCCCTGTGGTCCGCGGTGAGGGCGAGAAACTGCCGGACATCGTCTGGCTGAAGACGGACGGCACCGGAATGCTCCCGGAGGACTGGGGCAGCGGCTTCGGCCGGACCATCGGTGTGTTCTACAACGGCCACGGCATCCAGGAACAGGACTCCCGTGGACGCCGGATCACTGACGACAGTTTCCTGCTTGGCTTCAACGCCCACGACGACGACGTGGACTTCGCCCTGCCGGCCGAGGAGTACTCACGGTTCTGGGACGTGCTGGTGGACACCGCGGACCAGGCGGACACTGAGGCGCCGCTGAAAGCCGGGTCTGTGCTGAAGCTGGCGGCAAAGTCGATGGTGGTGCTCCGGGCCCACTCCGGCCCCGAGGTGGAGGTGGACTACTCCGCGGCAGCCTCCCTCGCCGCGATGGCCGAGCACGAGGATTCGGCGGATGCCGGTTCTGCGGTCACGGCACCGGAAGCTGCGGCGGACCCGGCACCGGAGGCTCCGGCGGCGCCGGAACCGGAGGCTCTGGCCGAGTCGGCGCCGGAGCCCCCGGCAACCGGCGCCTCCAAGGGCTCCGCGAAAGCCTCCGGCTCGAAAAAGGCGGGGGCCGACAAGCCGAAGACGCCGAAGGGCCGGGCTAAATGAGAACCCCCGTCTCGACGTACCGGCTGCAGATCCGGCCCGGGTTTACGCTGCAGGACGCCGCGCAGACCGTGCCGTACCTGAAGTCGCTGGGCGTGGACTGGATCTACCTCTCGCCGATCCTCACGGCGGAGCGCGGCTCGGACCACGGCTACGACGTCACCGATCCCTCCGCCATTGATCCGGACCGGGGCGGCGCGGACGGCCTGCTGGCGGCGTCGGCCGCCGCGCGGGAGGCCGGCATGGGCGTGCTGGTCGACATCGTGCCCAACCACGTCGGCGTCGCGACCCCGGCCCAGAACCCATGGTGGTGGTCGCTCCTGAAGGAGGGGCAGCAGTCCCGCTACGCGCAGGCGTTCGACGTCGACTGGGACTTCGGCGGCGGCCGGGTACGGATCCCGGTGCTGGGGGACGACTCCGACGTCGACGCGCTGGAAATCAAGGACGGGGAACTGCGGTACTACGACCACCGGTTTCCGCTTGCAGAGGGCACGTATACCGCAGGTGACTCCACTGCCGACGATCCCCGCGAGGTCCACGACCGTCAGCACTACGAACTGATCGGCTGGCGCCGGGCCGACACGGACCTGAACTACCGCCGGTTCTTTGCCGTCAACAGCCTGGCCGGAATCCGGGTGGAGATCCCCGAGGTCTTCGATGAAGCCCACGCGGAGGTTGTGCGCTGGTTCCGGGAAGGGCTCGTCGACGGGCTGCGGATCGACCACCCGGACGGCCTCGCCGATCCGGAGGGATACCTGCACCGGCTGCGGGAGGCCGCGGGCGGCAGCTACCTGCTGATCGAGAAGATCCTGGAACCGGGCGAGGCCCTGCCGGCCGGCTTCGAGTGCGAGGGCACCACCGGCTACGACGCCCTCGCGGACGTGGACCGGGTGTTCGTCGACGCCGCGGGCCAGGGCCCGCTTGACGCGCTCGACGCCGAACTGCGCGGCGGCGCTGCCGACTACGAGGACATGATCCGCGGCACCAAACGCCGGATCACGGACGGAATCCTGCACTCGGAAATGCTCCGGCTGGCACGGCTGGTCCCTGCCGGGGCAGGACTGGGCCAGGAAGCCGCGGCGGACGCACTGTCCGAGATCATCGCCGCGTTCCCGGTCTACCGCAGCTACCTTCCGGAGGGTGCTGACGTCCTGAAAGAGGCATGCGAACTCGCGGTCCGCCGCCGCCCCGAACTGGAAGGCGCCGTCGGCGTGCTGCTGCCGCTGCTGCTCGACGCGCAGGCCGAACTCGGCATGCGCTTCCAGCAGACCTCCGGGATGGTCATGGCCAAGGGCGTGGAAGACACCGCGTTCTTCCGCTACACCCGGCTGGGCACCCTGACCGAAGTCGGCGCCGACCCCACCGAGTTCGCCGTGGCACCGGAGGAATTCCACACCCGGATGGCCCGGCGCCAGGCCGAGCTGCCGTTGTCCATGACCACCCTCAGCACCCACGACACCAAGCGCAGCGAGGACACCCGGGCCCGGATCTCGGTCCTGGCCGAACTCGCACCGGAATGGCAGGCATCCCTGCAGCGGCTGCAGAAGCTGGCGCCGCTGCCGGACGGCCCGCTGGCCAACCTGCTGTGGCAGGCCGTCGCAGGCGTCTGGCCCGCAGACCGCGACCGGCTGCAGTCCTACGCGCAAAAAGCCGCCCGGGAGGCCGGGAACTCGACCAACTGGATCGATCCGGACGAGGCCTTCGAGGCGAAACTTGCAGCCGCCGTCGACGCCGCCTTCGACACCCCGGAGGTGACCGCCGAACTGGAATCCCTCGTGGCCCTGCTGGAGCCCTACGGGGCCGCCAATTCCCTGGGCGCCAAGCTCGTGCAGCTCACCATGCCCGGGGTGCCGGACGTCTACCAGGGCACCGAATTCTGGGACCGCTCGCTGACCGATCCGGACAACCGGCGGCCGTTCGACTTCGGTGCCCGCCGGCGCGCCCTCGCCGCGCTCGACGCCGGTGAGCGTCCGGCGTCGTTCCTGGACGAGGCAGCGAAACTCCTCGTCACCTCGCGGGCCCTGCGGCTGCGCCGGGACAGGCCGGAGCTGTTCACCGGGTACACCCCGGTCACCGCCACGGGCGCCGCCGCAGCGCACCTGCTCGCCTTTGACCGCGGGACTCCCGCAGCCCCGGGCGCGCTGACGCTCGCCACCCGGCTGCCCCGCGGCCTGGAGCAGCGCGGCGGATGGCAGGACACGACCGTCGAGCTCGCCGCGGCCATGGCCGATGAACTGACCGGTGCCACACACGGTCCGGGCACCGTGGCCGTGGGGGAGATCCTGCGGGACTACCCCGTGGCCCTCCTGGTGCCCACCGCCTAAGCAGACCTTGAAGTACCGACATGGGGAACGGAAGAATGCCATGACCTTGCCTGCACACGGAAGCGACCGCTTCGATCTCTGGGCACCGGAAGCGCAGACCGTCGCGCTCCTCGCTGACGGCCGGAAGTACGACATGACCCGCCGCGGCGCGGAGGCGCCCGGCTGGTGGACCGCCGCCGGGGCGCCCGCCGACGGGGACGTGGACTACGGCTACCTGGTGGACGGGGATCCCACCCCGCTGCCGGACCCGCGGTCCCGCCGCCAGCCCGCGGGCGTGCACGCGCTCTCCCGCACGTTCGACGCCGGACGCCACCAGTGGGCTGACGGCCAGTGGGCGGGGCGGGAGCTCAAGGGCGCCGTCATCTACGAACTCCACGTGGGCACCTTCACGCCGGAGGGAACACTGGACGCCGCGGCAGGGAAGCTGGCGTACCTGGCGGAGCTGGGCATCGACTTCGTCGAGCTGCTGCCGGTCAACGGGTTCAACGGCACCCACAACTGGGGCTACGACGGTGTCCTCTGGTACGCCGTGCACGAAGGCTACGGCGGGCCCGCCGCGTACCAGCGCTTCGTGGACGCCGCCCACGCCGCCGGCCTGGGCGTCATCCAGGACGTCGTCTACAACCACCTCGGCCCCAGCGGGAACTATCTTCCCCGCTTCGGGCCCTACCTGAAATCGGGGGAGGGCAACACCTGGGGCGACTCGGTTAACCTGGACGGCCCGGAATCGGACGAGGTGCGCCGCTACATCCTGGACAACGCCGCGATGTGGCTGCGGGACTACCACGTGGACGGCCTGCGGCTGGACGCCGTGCACGCCTTCAAGGACGAGCGCGCCGTGCACCTGCTGGAGGACTTCGGCGCCCTCGCCGACGAAATAGCCGCCGAGACCGGACGTCCGGCCACGATGATCGCGGAATCGGACCTGAACAACCCGCGCCTGCTCTACCCGCGGGACACCAACGGGTACGGGCTGGCCGGGCAGTGGAGCGATGACTTCCACCACGCCGTCCACGTCAACGTCAGCGGCGAAACCACCGGCTACTACGCCGACTTCGACTCGCTCGGGGCGCTGGCCAAGGTCCTGGAGCGCGGGTTCTTCCACGACGGCAGCTACTCCAGCTTCCGCGCCCGCCACCACGGCCGGCCCATCGACCCGGCTCAGGTCCACCCGGCCGCGCTGGTGGTGTGCAGCCAGAACCACGACCAGATCGGCAACCGGGCCACCGGGGACAGGCTGTCCCAGACCCTGGGCTACGGGCCGCTCGCCCTGGCCGCCGTCGCCACCCTGACCTCGCCGTTCACGCCCATGCTGTTCATGGGCGAGGAATACGGGGCCACCACCCCGTGGCAGTTCTTCACCTCCCACCCGGAACCGGAGCTGGGCAAGGCGACGGCCGAGGGCCGGATCAGGGAGTTCGAGCGCATGGGCTGGGACCCCGCCGTCGTCCCCGACCCGCAGGATCCGGAGACCTTCACCCGGTCCAAGCTGGACTGGGCCGAGGCCTCGCGAGGGGACCACGCCCGCCTCCTGGAGCTGTACCGGGCACTCATCGCGCTGCGCCGCACCACGCCGGACCTGACTGAACCCGGCTTCGAGGACACCGCCGTCGACGTCAGCGAGGACGAGGGCTGGCTGCTGCTGCGCCGCGGCCGCACCGAGGTGGCGATGAACTTTTCCGCCGAGGCGCGGCGGGTCCCGGTCCGCGGGGCGGCCCTGGCCCTGGCAACCGACGACGGCGTCCGGCTGGACCCGGCTTCCGGCGCGGAACCCGCTGCTGGCGGCGCGGCGCCGGCCGCACCACTGCATCTACCCGGCCACAGCGCCGCGGTACTCACCCACTAAGGCAGGATATGACGTATGACATATTTGGCAGCTGATACCCGCTACGACTCCATGCCCTACCGCCGCGTGGGGCGCAGCGGCCTGAAACTCCCGGCCATCTCACTGGGCCTGTGGCACAACTTCGGCGACGACAAGCCGTTCGAAATCCAGCGCGCCATCCTGCGCCGCGCCTTCGACCTGGGCGTCACCCATTTCGACCTCGCCAACAACTACGGCCCGCCCTATGGCAGCGCCGAGACCAACTTCGGCCGCCACTTCAAGGACGACTTCAAGCCGTACCGCGACGAGCTGATCATCTCCAGCAAGGCCGGCTACGACATGTGGCCGGGCCCGTACGGCAACTTTGGCTCCCGCAAGTACCTGCTGGCCAGCCTGGACCAGTCGCTGGGCCGGATGGGCCTGGACTATGTGGACATCTTCTACAGCCACCGCCCGGACCCCGAAACGCCGATGGAAGAAACCATGGGCGCCCTGGACCAGGCCGTGCGCTCCGGCAAGGCGCTCTACGCCGGGATCTCGTCCTACACCCCGGAACAGACCATCGAGGCCGCGGGGATCCTCAAGGAACTCGGCACCCCGCTGTTGATCCACCAGCCCAGCTACTCCATGCTCAACCGCTGGACCGAGAACGGCAGCCCCAACCTCTTCGAGGCGCTGGAGCAGGTGGGCGCCGGGTCCATTGCGTTCTCGCCGCTGGCCCAGGGTATGCTCACCGACCGCTACCTGAAGGGCATTCCGGCCGACTCCCGGGCCGCCCAGCACAAGTCCCTGGGCGAATCCATGATCACCGAGGAGAAGCTGGACCGGGTGCGCGGGCTCAACCGGATCGCCGAGGGCCGCGGGCAGACGCTCGCGCAGCTGGCCATCGCCTGGATCCTGCGCGATCAGGGCAAGGGCTCGTCGGTCACGTCCGCACTGGTGGGCGCGTCCAGCGTCCGGCAGCTTGAGGACACCTTGTCTGCGATCAACAACCTGGATTTCACGGCCGATGAGATCGACGCGATCGATGAATTCGCCGTCGAATCAGACATCAACCTGTGGGCCCAGAAGTCGTAGGCACCCGCAGTTAACACAAGCGCCGGGGCCGCCGGGGAACAACCGCGGCCCCGGCGGCGTTGACTAGACTACTAAGGGCGCCTTACGGCGTCGTGTCCGCCTGCCGCCCGCACAACTGATGCATTAGATCAGAGTGCGGCCGCGCCGGTCACCCTTGTTTCTCAAAAGGAGTTCCGTGTCTTCACATCCGATTCGTGTTGCAATCGTCGGCGTAGGTAACTGCGCCGCTTCGCTGGTCCAGGGCGTCCAGTACTACAAAGATGCCGACCCCAAGGCCACGATCCCGGGCCTGATGCACGTGGAGTTCGGCCAGTACCACGTCGGCGACGTGCAGTTCGTTGCCGCGTTCGACGTGGACGGCAAGAAGGTGGGGCAGGACCTGTCCGACGCCATCCTGGCCAGCGAAAACAACACCATCAAGATTGCCGATGTCCCGCCGACCGGCGTCACGGTCCAGCGCGGCCACACCCTGGACGGCCTGGGCAAGTACTACCTCGAGACCATCGAGCAGTCCCCGGAGGAGCCGGTCGACGTCGTCCAGGCCCTCAAGGACGCCCAGGTTGACGTCATGGTCTGCTACCTGCCGGTCGGCTCCCAGCAGGCCGCCGAGTTCTACGCCCAGTGCGCGATCGATGCCGGCGTGGCGTTCGTCAACGCCCTGCCGGTCTTCCTGGCCGGCACCAAGGAATGGGCGGACAAGTTCACCGCCGCGGGCGTGCCGATCGTGGGCGATGACATCAAGAGCCAGATCGGTGCCACCATCACGCACCGCGTCATGGCCAAGCTGTTCGAGGACCGCGGCGTCACCCTGGACCGCACGTACCAGCTGAACGTCGGCGGCAACATGGACTTCAAGAACATGCTCGAGCGCGACCGCCTGGAGTCCAAGAAGATCTCCAAGACCCAGGCCGTCACCTCCAACGTCGAGGCCGAGCTCGCCGCCAAGGACGTCCACATCGGCCCGTCCGACTACGTCCAGTGGCTCGATGACCGCAAGTGGGCCTTCGTCCGCCTTGAGGGCCGCAACTTCGGCGACGCCCCGGTGTCCCTGGAATACAAGCTCGAAGTCTGGGACTCGCCCAACTCCGCCGGCGTGATCATCGACGCCATCCGTGCCGCCAAGATCGGCCTGGACCGCGGCATCGGCGGCCCGCTGGTCTCGGCGTCGAGCTACTTCATGAAGTCCCCGCCGGAGCAGTTCAACGACGACCTCGCCCGTGAAAAGGTCGAGGCCTTCATCCGCGGCGACCTGGAGCGCTAACCGCCCCCGCTGCCGCCCTGCCTCTGGACGCTCCCTCACGTTTGGCGTGTTCCAACCCGACGCTCCCTCACCAATGGTGGGGGAGCGTCGTCGTTTTCGGATTGGGGCCGGGGATGCTCCCTCACCTTTGGTTGATACCGACCCGATCCTCCCTCACGTCTTGCAGACATCGGCGGCTCGCTGCCTCAGATTGCGCTGGAAAAGCCAGCTGCGGCCGGCGGGCTGAGGTATGAGGTGCGGAGGATTCGCTTCATCTTGGTGACGGCGCCGGAGAAGCCATCCGCGAGGTCATCTTTTGTCAGGACGAGCACTGTCCATCCGGCTGCCTCGAAGGCCTTGTCACGGCGGCGGTCGCTGAAGATCTGTGCGGGGAGCAGGTGGTGCCCGCCGTCGTACTGAACCGCCAGCCGCCGACGGCGATACCCAAGGTCCGCCGTCGGCGCGGCAGGACTGTCCGGTCGCAGCGGGAGCTGCAGTTCCGGTTCCGGGAGCCCGGCGTTGCACATCGCTAGCCGCAGCAACGTCTCCGGCGCTGAATCCGAGCCCACGCGCATCAAGTCCAGTGCGGCACGGGCGCGGACGATTCCCTGCAGGTTCGGGTGACGGCCCACCATCCAACGCAGCTCATCGATGGTCGCAAAGGGATCAGTACGCCCTTCCAACCCCAGTCGGGGAATCCGCACCAGCTCATCGCCCAGGCAGACCAACTCCGGCAGGCTCAACCGCAGGGCGAGGTCGAGCCACGTCCGGGAGCGCGTGCTGATCCGGATCCCGTCCACTGTCTCGACCTCGCCCTCCAACGCAAGAACCGTGTGTCCGAGGATGCCTTTGCGCCGGACCTCCGGGAGCGCCCGCGGCTTGCTCAGGTGTAGCTCCTCCGAGTCCGAGAGCCACGGAGGCAATATCTGGCATCGGAGCCTGGCAGCGGTGACGTGGGAGATCCAGGCGCCGGGCGACGCTGCGGCCAACGCACGAGCCGCCGCCTCCAGCTCGAAGTCCCAATCCGTGGGCCGGTAGAGACCCCGGCTGATGTGAATTACGTCGGAGTGCCTGAGCCTGGTTCTCGGCACTCCCAAGGACCTTGCATCCGCGATGGTAAAGGGTGCTGCGCTGAGTGGACCGGGAAGCTTCGTAGGCTTTTCCATGCTGGCATTTTGAACCTATTTGGAAAGCCGCGCAGGAGTTATCCACAGATGTCCCGGATCGGCGCGGCGGCAGGCGCAAGCGCCGCGCCGGACCTGAGGGAGCGTCGGTTGGGGAGTTGCCGGACCTGAGGGATCGTTGGTTGGGGGGATGCAGGAGGTGAGGGAGCGTCAGGTGGGTTAGAAGAGGCCGACCGGGTTGCCGGCGTCGTCTACGTCCATCCGCATCGCTGCCGGCACCTTGGGCAGGCCAGGCATGGTCATCACGGCGCCGGTGAGGGCCACGATGAAGCCCGCGCCGGTCTTGGGGATGAGATCCCGGACGTGGATGGTGAAGCCCTTGGGCGCACCGAGCCGGGTGGCGTCGTCGGTGAAGGAGTACTGGGTCTTCGCCATGCACACCGGCATCCCGGACCAGCCGTTCTTCTCGATCTCGGCCAGCCGTTTGAGCGCGGGCACGGAGAAGTCCACGCCGTCGGCGCCGTAGATCTCCTGCACGATGGTCCGGATCTTGTCCTCCACGGACATCTCCAGCGGGTACAGGTGCCGGAAGCCGTGCGGGGCGTCGATCGCGGCCGCCACCTTCGCAGCGAGCTCGTCGCCGCCGTCGCCGCCACCGCCGCGGCCCCACACATCGGCCACCGCGGCCTGGACACCCTCCGCGGCGCACCACTGAAGCAGCCAGTCCAGCTCCTCCGCGGTGTCCGTGGCGAATTTGTTGACCGCCACGACCGGGGTGATGCCGAACTTCTCGACGTTCCGGATGTGGCGCCGCAGATTGGCGACGCCGGCGGCCAGCGCCTCCACGTTCGGCTCCTTGAGCAGGTCTTTCGGCACGCCGCCGTGCATCTTGAGCGCCCGGACGGTGGCCACGAGGACGACGGCGGACGGGGCGACGTCGGCCATCCGCGCCTTGATGTCCATGTACTTTTCGGCGCCGAGGTCCGCGCCGAACCCCGCCTCGGTGATGACGATGTCCGCAAGGCGGCGGGCCGTCTGCGTGGCGATGAGGGAGTTGCAGCCGTGGGCGATGTTGGCGAAGGGCCCGCCGTGCACCAGCGCCGGGGTGCCGGCGATGGTCTGCACGAGGTTGGGTTTGATCGCGTCCTTGAGCAGCATGGTCAGGGCGCCCTGGACGCCGAGGTCGGCCACGGTGACGGGCCGGCGGTCGTAGGTGTAGCCGAACGTGATCCGGCCGAGCCGGTCGCGCAGATCGTTCAGGTCCGTGGCGAGGCAGAACACGGCCATGATCTCCGAGGCCACGGTGATGTCGAAGCCGTCCTGCCGCGGCGTGCCCTGGGCCGGCCCGCCGAGGCCGATCACGACCTCCCGGAGGGACCGGTCGTTCATGTCCAGGACGCGCTTGAACGTCATCCGGCGCGGATCGATGTTGAGCTCGTTGCCCTGGAAGATGTGGTTGTCCACGAGGGCCATGAGGGCGTTGTTCGCCGAGGTGATGGCGTGGAAATCGCCCGTGAAGTGCAGGTTGATCTGGTCCATCGGCAGCACCTGGGAGTAGCCGCCGCCGGTCGCGCCGCCCTTCATGCCCAGGATGGGGCCGAGGGAGGGTTCGCGCAGCGCGATCATCACGCTGTGCCCGGCCCGGGCCAGGGAATCCGCGAGCCCCACCGTCGTGGTGGACTTGCCTTCGCCGGCGGGGGTGGGCGACATCGCGGAGACCAGCACCACCTTGCCGGGCGCGCGCACGGGGGCGCCCGCCGCAACGGTCAGCTTCGCAGGGTCGATCTTGGCCTTGTAGGGTCCGTAGAGCTCCAGCGCGTCCGGGGTGATGCCGGCGGCCGCCGCAATCTCCCCGATCGGCTTCATGACTGCCCGCTGGGCAATTTCCAGGTCGCTGGGGATGTTGTTCCCGGCAGTGGTGGTCTCAGACATCGTTGTCCTTCGGCTCGTGGCGTCGGCGGGTTTGTCCCGGTCCGGTGTTGCCGGGCGGGGTTGGAGCGGTCGGGGTGGGTGGATCCGGTTCAGGGTGTGTGGCCCACCGGGATGGTCAGGCTTCCAAAATACTGGCTCACGGCGGTGTGGTAGCTCTCCAGCGTAATCGCGGCGGTGCGTTGCCAGCCGAACTCCTGGGCATGGATCGCGGCGGCGCGCCCCATGTCGGTGCGGGTTTGGGTGTCGTCGAAGAGCGACTCAAGGGCGTCCGCCCAGTCGCTGGCCTTGTGGCCCTCGATCAGCATCCCGGTCCGTCCGTCCTGGACGGCGCGGGAGAGGCCGCCGACTTTCGTGGCGAGGACCGGCGTCCCGCAGGCCTGCGCCTCCAGCGCCACCAGACCGAAGGACTCGCTGTAGGAGGGCATCACCACGACGTCGGCGGACCGGTACCAGCCGGCCAGCTCCGGGGCGTTCACCGGCGGGTGGTGGGTGGCGACGTCGTCCATTCCGGCGGCGCTGATCAGCGTCTTGAGGTTGAAGTCCTTGGCGCCGCTGACGGCCCCCAGGATGGTCAGCTGCAGGTCGATGTCCGGGCGCCGGGAGCGCAGGAGCGCCGCCGCCTTGATCAGGATCTGCGGGCCCTTGAGCCGCTGGATCCGGCCCGCGAACAGCAGATGGAACTTGCCCGGGGCGATGCCGTGCTGGGCCCTGGCCCGGTTCCTGAAGGCCGGCGTGAAGACGGCCAGGTCCACGCCGGGCGGCGCGACGTCAATGTGGTCGATGTCGGCGTTGTAGTGCGAGACCAGCTCGGCCGCTTCGGTGCCGGTATTGGCGATCAGCCGGGTGGCGCCGTCGACAATCCGGTGCTCGCCGTCCTCACGCCGCCGCGGCTCGGGCTGTTCGCCGGACTCGAGGAGCTGGTTCTTGACCTTCGCCATCGTGTGCATCGTGTGGACGAGGGGCAGCCGCCACAGCTCCGCGAGCTCCAGCCCGGCCACCCCGGAGACCCAGTAGTGGGAATGGATGACGTCATACCGGCCGTGCGGCTGGAGCTGCCGGATCCGGTTGATCTCGGCGACCATGCTGTGCAGCAGCCCCGGAAGTTCCTCCTTGGGCAGCTTCCGGGGCGGGCCGGCGAGGACGTTGTGCACGCACACGCCCGGGGATGGGTGTTCGACGGCGGGCTGGGTGGCCGAGGTGGACCGGGTGAAGATCTCCACTTCCACGCCGGTTTCGGCGAGGGCCGCGGCCAGCGCGCGGACGTACACGTTCATGCCGCCGGCGTCACCGGAGCCGGGCTGTTCCATGGGTGAGGTGTGCAGGGAAAGGAAGGCGACGCGGCGGATCAGCGACACGGTTCCCCTTTCCTCTGCCCATTTCTTTCTGCGCAATGCATGTCGATAAAACATTACTCCTGAAGTGCCTGCCGGTTCACGGGCCCGCAGGCTCGGTCGGCAGACCAGGGCGTGCTGCTAACGTGGCCGCTGTGAACACAACGACAGGACAAGAACCTGCAGCCGGCTGGACCATCCGGGAGGCTGGCCCGGAGGACTGGCCGGGCATCTGGGCGATCCTGGAACCCGTCATCCGGGCCGGGGAGACTTTTACCTGGGACCGGGACACGGCCGAGGACGAGGCCCGCGCACGCTGGTTCAAGCAGGCGCCGGGCCGGACGTTCGTCGCGGTTGCCTACGACACCGGCGCGATCCTTGGCACCGGCGAGCTGCACCCCAACCAGGGCGGCGGCGGCAGCCATGTGGCCAACGCGGGTTACATGGTCCACCCGGCCCAGGCCGGCCGCGGACTGGCCCGGGCCCTCTGCGCCTATTCACTCGACGCCGCGCGCGACGCCGGTTTCCGGGCCATGCAGTTCAACGCCGTGGTGGAAAGCAATGTCCGGGCCGTGGCAGCGTGGAAATCCATGGGCTTCGAGGTGCTCGCGACCATTCCCGAGGCGTTCAACCACCCTGAACTGGGCTACGTGGGCCTGCACGTGATGTACCGAAAGCTGTAGGGTTTCCGGCCCGGTGCCGCGGGACGCTGATGTTGGCGGGCCGTTAAGGCCCACGGGCAGCTACGGCCCGCTGTGCCAGAGACGGCCCAGTTCCGGGAACGCTGCTTCATAGCCGGCCAGCAGTTTTCCGGCGAGGTCATCCGAATCCACGAGCGGATGCCTGGCGAACGCGGCGAGGGCCGCCTCCCGCCGGCCGGTCGTCGCCGCCTCCACCACGAGCCGTTCGACGTCCTTGACGCGCCGCAGCAGCTCCAATTGCGCCGGTCCCGGACGGTCCTGCGGGACCGGCCCGGCGCCGTCTGGCGTCACCCGGCACGGAACTTCGACGACGGCGTCGGCCGGCAGCCCCGGGACAGCCGGCACCACCTGCGCGCCGGATCCGGCGCTGCCCGCTTCCGGGCCGGCGGACCCGGCGGTGGTGACGGCGTTGCGTGTGTTGAGGATCAGGTCCGCCGCGCCGCCGCCGGAGAGGGCGCGCATGGCCGCCAGCGCCACCCGCTCGTAGCCGCCGCCGGCGAGGTCGGTCTCGTCGCGGCGTTCGCCCGAGGTGCGGGCCTCCGCGAGGTAGCCCTCCTCGCGGGACCTGCGGGCATCCTCCCACAGCGCAAAAGCCTCGGCTCCGGCGGCAGCCAGCCGGGGATAGAGCTCGGCCTGCTGCCGGGCGATCGATTCCCCCCGGGTCTGACCTGCGGCGCGCATGCCGGCGACCGCCCGAACGGTGTCGTAGTAGTAGAAAAGATATTCATTCGGCAGGCAGCCAAGGCTGGCCAGCAACCCGGGGGAGAACAGCCGGCCTTCCTCGAATTCCGACAGCGCCGCAGGGTTCGCGAGCAGTGCCGGGAGGGCGTCCCGGCCCCCGGCTTCCAGCCGGTACAGCCAGCCGAGGTGGTTCAGGCCGTAGTAGCCCACGCCGTCGAGCGTGCCCTCGGGCAGCGCGACGCCGGCGGCCCGCGCCGCGCGGTGCACCAGGCCGCTGGCGGAGTCGCAAATCCCGATCACCTTGGGGCCGAGCACGGGGACCAGGGCCTCCGTGACCATGCCGGCGGGGTTGGTGAAGTTGAGCAGCCATGCCCCGGGGCAGCGGCTCCGCATTTCCTCTGCGAGCCGCAGCATCGGCGGAATGGAGCGCAGCGCGTAGGAGATCCCGCCGGCGCCGGTGGTTTCCTGGCCCAGGAGTCCGAGGTCCAGGGCGATCCGCTCGTCGGCGGTCCGGCCGGCGGTGCCGCCGGGCCGGATGGCGGCGAAGACCATGTCGGCGCCGTCCAGGGCCTCGGGGAGCGAGGACACGGCACGGATCTGCGGGCCGGAACCCCGCGGGCCGGAACCCGGCGGCCCCTGCCGGGCCAGGGAGGCCAGGACCGCCTCGATGGCCGCCAGCCTGGCGGGGTCGACGTCGTAGAGCACCAGCTCCCGCACCAGCCCCGCGAAAGGCCCGGCAGAGAGCGCCCGGTAGACCAGGGGGACGCGGAAGCCGCCCCCGCCGGCGATCGTGAGCCGCATGCGGACAGTCTATTCCCCGCCTTGTTCCCCGCCGGTTTGGGCCCCGCTTTCCCCTGGTATCCCTCGGCGGCGGTACGGCGTAATGTGCCGTAT
>Ga0207691_10001801_pt1 | contig 21033 bp, 19 predicted proteins | sample KBSM13metaG_FD_184327 | JGI IMG/M metagenome (GOLD analysis project Ga0207691, IMG submission 184327) | Miscanthus rhizosphere microbial communities from Kellogg Biological Station, Michigan, USA - KBS M1-3 metaG (SPAdes) (version 2) | ecosystem: Host-associated > Plants > Roots > Rhizosphere >... | reverse complement strand
TCCCTTGGGGACATCCCGTCCCTTGGACATCCCGTCCCTTGGGGACTTCACCATCCCGTCCCTTGGGGACTTCACCATCCCGTCCCTTGGGGACTTCACCATCCCGTCCCTCGGAGACATCCCCGTCTCGCAACGAGCGCCGACTCGACGACATCGACCGACCCGCGTCGCAAAGCGGATCGAACACCGCAGCGGAGCGCGCGTCGGCGCGGCCCCTGCACAAACCTGGAGGTGATTCATGAGCACGAAAGAACGAACGAAGAACGACCTGCGGCGGGGCGGGCTGAAAGCCGCCATGGCCGGCCTTGCCGTTTCCGCGCTGGCGGGGCTTGGCGTGGTGCCGGCGGTCTTCGCGCAGGGTATGCAGATGCCGTCGAGCCCGGTGACGATCAACGTCGTCGACGTCGCCGGCAACCTCGCGCTGACACAGGACGCGATGGAAGAATATGCGAAGAAGAACCCCAAGCTGGTCGCCAAATTCAACTTTACGAAGGCGCCCGCGCCTGAGTTGCCCGGCAAACTGAAGGCCATGCAGGGAGCGGGCCGCAGCGACATCGACCTCGTGCTGACGGGCACCGACTTCCTGGCGGCCGGGATCGAGCAGGGCCTGCTCATCAAGGTCCTGCCCGACCATGCGTCGAAGTTTCCCGGCCTGATGGGCAACTACCAGCCGGCAGCGGCGAAGATGCAGGAGCTTGCCGCCGATTACGGCATCGCGGTCGCTTTCATGCCCGCCGGGCCGCTGGTCGAATACAACCCCGCCAAGGTCCAGCAGCCACCGACGACCCCGCAGGAGCTGCTGGCATGGTGCAAGGCCAATCCGAACAAGCTCATCTACGCGCGGCCGGCGAACTCGGGGCCGGGACGCACCTTCATCATGGGGCTGCCGTACATCCTCGGCGACTCGAACCCCAAGGATCCCGTCAAGGGCTGGGACAAGACGTGGGCGTATCTCAAGGAGCTCAACTCCTGCATCGAGTACTACCCGACGGGCACCGGCGCGGTGATGAAGGAGCTGGGCGAGGGCTCGCGCGACATCACGCTGACGATGAGCGGGTGGGACATCAACCCGCGGGTGCTCGGCATCGTGCCGAAGGACTACAAGGTCGTGCCGTTCAAGGGGATGACCTGGATCAACGATGCGCACTACATGGTCGTGCCGAAGGGCGTGCCGCCCGAGAAGCTCGCCGTCGTGCTCGATCTCATGGCATACATGCTGACGCCCCCGGCGCAGGCGTACACGTGGGACAAGGGCTACTTCTATCCCGGCCCGGCGGTGAAGAACGTGCCGATTACGATGGCGCCGAAGGAGAGCCAGGATGCGATCAAGGAATACGGCCGGCCGGAGTACGACAAATGGCTCGCCGAGTTCCCGCACACGCAGTCGCTGCCGCCGTCCGCGCAGGTCGAGGCGTTCAAGATCTGGGACCAGCAGGTGGGGGCGCAGAAGACGAAATGAGGTTCGTCCGGATCTGGCGGAGGACGGCGAAGCCGTCCACCCCAGCCACGGACTGACTCGCCGCGTTCGATCGTCGGCTGCGCCGACGTTCAACGCGGCGATCGCATGCATGGCCCGCACTGAGCTCATCGGGGTGATTCAGCTATGAAGCATGATTTCAGTGAGTTGCGGCTCGACCGCGTGACGCGCCGCTTCGCCGGACACGGCGGCGCCGCGTTCAACGCGCTGTCCGCGCTGACGATGACGATCAAGCGCGGCGAGTTCATCGCCTTGCTCGGGCCCTCGGGTTGCGGCAAGTCGACGGCGCTCAACTGCATCGCCGGGCTGCTGCCGCTGTCCGACGGGTCGATCATGCTGGACGATGTCCGCATCGACACGCTGCCGCCGGAGCGCCGCGGGTTCGGCATGGTCTTCCAGAACTACGCGCTGTTCCCGCACATGAGCGTCGACCGCAACGTCGGCTTCGGCCTCAGGATGCGCGGTGTCGCGGGGGCCGAAGTCGCGACTCGCGTCGCGAAGGCGCTCAAGATGGTTCAGCTCACGGGGCAGGAACACAAGCTGCCCGGCCAGCTCTCCGGCGGCCAGCAGCAGCGCGTGGCGATCGCGCGCGCGATCGTGATCGAGCCGCCGCTTGTGCTGATGGACGAGCCGCTGTCGAACCTCGATGCGAAGCTCCGGATCGAGACCCGCGCCGAGATCAGGCGCATCCACACGGAGCTTGGTAGGGCGACGATTTATGTCACGCACGACCAGGACGAGGCGCTTTCGCTCGCCGATCGCATCGTGGTGATGAAAGATGGCGTCGCGCAGCAGATCGCGCCGCCGGAGGAGGTGTACCTGCAGCCTTCGAACCTGCACGTCGCGCGCTTTATGGGGTATCGCAACGTGCTCGAGCTCGACGTTGCCGGCCAGGACGGCGATCGCGTGACGCTGACCGGTCCCGGGATCAGGCTGCTCGGCACGAAGAAGCTGCCGCTCGCCAATGGCCGGGCCGCCGTTGCGATTCGTCCGGAGGAAGCGTCGATCGGCACTGCGGGAGACACCAATGCCGTCGCCGGCGAAGTGACGAACGTCGAATACGGAGGCCGCGACTCGCTCGTCGACGTTCGCACGCCGGGCGGAATCGTCATCCACGTTCGCGCGCCGCATCCTCCGCGCGTCGGCGAAGCGACCCACGTCGTGGTGCCGGTCGCCCGCGCGCTCGTCTACCCGGTCGGCTAGCGGGCACGCAACCCATGGCCGCTTCCGCGCCGCTCGCCCGCGAGCCGTTCGACAAATCGCTGCTGCTGGTCGCCCCGGGGGCGCTGTTCATGCTGCTCCTGTTCGTCTATCCGTTTCTCTACGGATTGTGGCTGTCGTTCACGCCCAAGGAGGGCGGGGCGCTCGCCAACTACGCTCATTTCTTCACCACCGACAACCTGTGGCCGACGATCTGGACCACGCTCAAGCTCGCGCTGCCCGCGACGCTGATCAACGTCGGGCTCGCGCTTCCCATTGCGTTCAAGATGCGGCTCAAGACGCCGTATCAGCGCATCGTCACCACGATCCTCGTCGTTCCGATCACGCTCGGTACCGTGCTCATCGCCGAGGGAATGCTGATCTACTTCGGGCCGAAGGGCTGGCTCGCTCAGTTCCTGCAGTTTTTCCATCTGTACGACGGTCCGATTCGTCTCACGCACAACTTCACCGGCGTGCTGATCTCGCTCGTCGTTTCGGGCTTTCCGTTCGCGTTCCTCCTGATCCTGTCGTACATCACGGGAATCGACCCCGGCCTCGCGAGGGCGGCCGCCACTCTCGGGGCAGATCCCAAGGCGCAATTCCGGCAAATCTACCTGCCGCTGCTCGCGCCGGGGCTCGCGATGTGCTTCTGCCTTGCTTTCGTGCAGGCGTTCTCGGTGTTCCCGTCCGCCGTGCTGCTGGGATCGCCCGCAGGCCCGACACGAGTGATCTCGATCGCCGCCTACGAGGCGGCGTTCGAGCAGTACGATTACTCGCTCGCATCGGCGATCGCGATGATCATGGGCGGCGTGCAGCTCCTCATCGTCGTCGCGGTGCTCGGCTTGCGTAATCTCTTCTATCGCGGCCCGGTGGTCGGAGGAAAAGGCTAGCGTCATGAATCGAGAACGCACCAGGATGCCGCGATGACCGCGAAAAGCGACCTGATCGATCGCGCCTGGCGCGGTTTCCTGCTCGGTCTCATGACGCTGTTCGTCGTCAACATCGGCCTCATGATCGCCGCCGTGGCGACGAGCTCGTTCGCCCGGCGCTGGCTCGGCACCTGGCTGCCCGAAGGCTGGACCACGACGTGGTACACCGCTGCGTGGAAGGAATTCCAGCTCGGCTCCGTGCTGTTCGTCACGGTCGAGGTCGTGCTCGCGGTCGTGCTGCTGTCGCTCCTGATCGGCGTGCCCGCTGCCTACACGCTCGCGCGACGGAATTTCGTGGGCAAGCGCGCGCTGATGCTGCTGTTCCTGCTGCCGCTGATGGTGCCGCCGATCACCTACGGCATTCCGCTGGCGACCGTGCTCTACCAGTTCCACCTCGCCGGTACGATCTACGGCGTGATCCTCGCCAACCTCATCCCCGCGGCGCCGTTCGTGATCCTCGTCATGACGCCGTTCATCGAGCAAATCGACCCGAACCTCGAGTCGGCCGCCCGCGTGTTCGGCGCCCGCACGGCAAGCGTGTTCCGGCACGTGCTGGTGCCGCTTCTTGCGCCGGGTATTCTCGCGGCGTCGCTGCTCGTGCTGGTACGCACGATCGCGATGTTCGAGCTCACCTTCCTGACCGCGGGCTCCGATTCGCAGACGCTCGTCGTCGCGCTCTACTATGCCGTCTTCGCGGCGGGCGTGCGCGCACCGCAATCGGTCGACGCCATGGCGATGATCTACATGGGCGTGACGCTCGTGTGGCTCCTGATCGCGCTTCGCTTCGTCAATCCGACGCAGCTCGTGTCGCGGGTGAAGGAACATCCGCAGGGAGCCGTGTGAGCAACGCCGGCGGCGCGATGAGCGCACAATGGCGCATGAGAGCGCACGGGGGCCAACGGTCCAGCATGAGCGAAAAGGGCCGCCCCAAGCGCGAATTGTCCCGAAGCGCGATCGCGCGCAGGGTAGTCCAGTGAGCGAGCGACGGTTGTCGGCGTCGACACTGCCGGATCTCCCGTCGTCCGTGACGAAGCCGGCTTACGACATCGCCACCGCCCGCATCGGCATCGTTCACCTCGGCCTTGGCGCGTTTCACCGCGCTCACCAGGCGGTGATGACCGACGCGGTGCTTGCGAGCGACTCGCGGTGGGGCATCTGCGGCGTCAGCCTCAAATCGAAGCGGGTTTGCGATGCGCTTGTACCGCAGGACGGACTGTATTCGGTGCTGGAGAAAAGCATCGACGGGACGAGAGCGCGCATCGTCGGTTCGGTGCGCGAGATGCTGTTCCTCGGCACCGAGCGCGACCGGCTGCTCGCACGGATCGCCGATCCGGGCGTAGAGATCGTATCGTTGACCGTCACCGAGAAAGGCTATTGCCACGACCCGGCGACGGGCCGCCTCAACTTCGAGCACCCGGAGATCATCCACGACCTCGCGAATCCCGCGTCGCCCTCGAGCACCATCGGCGTGCTGACCGCCGGCCTTGCGGCGCGTCGCGCGGCAGGCGGCGGAGAGATCACCGTCGTTTGCTGCGACAACCTGCCGCACAACGGGCGCACGGTTGAGGGCATCGTCCGCGCGTATTCGGAGGCACTCGATCCGGCGCTTGGCCAATGGATTGCCGCGAACGCGACGTTTCCCTGCACGATGGTCGATCGCATCGTGCCGGCGACGACCGACGCCGATATTGCGGAAGCGGCGCAGCTCATTGGCGTGGCGGATGCGGCGCCGGTGGTCGCCGAGCCGTACATCCAGTGGGTCATCGAAGACCGGTTTGCCGGCGCACGGCCGCGCTGGGAGGATGCCGGCGCCGTGCTCGTCGCCGATGTCGCGCCGTTCGAGACGATGAAGCTGCGCCTTTTGAACGGCAGCCACTCGGCGCTCGCTTACCTTGGTTATCTCGCGGGATACGATTTCATCTGGCAGGCGTCGTCCGATGCGGAGCTTGCGAAACTTGTCGAACACCTGATGACCGACGAAGTGATCCCGACGCTCGAGGCGCCACCCAACGTCGAACTCGCCGCTTACGGCGCGCAGATTCGCGGGCGTTTCCGCAACCCCGCGCTGCCGCATCGCACGCAGCAGGTCGCGATGGACGGCTCGCAGAAGTTGCCGCAGCGCTTCCTCGCCACGGTGCGCGAGCGGTTGGCTTCCGGCAAATCCATCGCGCATCTCGCGCTCGCGATCGCTGGCTGGATTCGCTACGCAAGCGGAACGGACGAGGCCGGCCGGCCGATCGCGGTCTCCGATCCGCTCGCGCCGAAGTTCGCGGCGATCGCGGCGGGCTCCGGCGGCAACGCTTCACAGATCGCCGACGGTTTCCTCGACCTCGTCGAAGTGTTCGGCGCGGACCTCGCAGGCAACGTCGCGTTTCGCCGCGCCGTGAGCCGGGACGTGGGGAGCCTTTTTCGCGACGGCGTGCGCCGTACTCTGGCGGTGCACATCGCGCAACATCGTTCGTAGGACTTCGATCATGGCTGTCCCCCTCGAGCTTCATCCCGACCGCCTGTTTCCGGTTGACACCGTCACGCGCGGCCTGGCGCGCGCCTTGTACGCGACCGTCGAGCATTTGCCTATCGTGAGCCCGCACGGGCACACCGATCCGCAGTGGTACGCCGACGATCCGCCGTTCCCCGATGCGTCGGCGCTGTTCATCACGCCCGACCATTACGTTTTCCGGATGCTCTACAGCCAGGGCATCCGGCTCGAGGACCTGGGCATTCCGCGGCGCGATGGTGGGCCCATCGAGAAGGACGCGCGCAAGATCTGGCGCACGTTCGCCGCCAACTATCACCTGTTCCGCGGAACGCCCACGCGGGTCTGGCTCGACCACGCGTTCTCCACCGTGTTCGGCATCGCCGAGCGGCTGTGTGCGCAGACGGCCGACCGTGCGTTCGACCGCATCAACGAGTGCCTGGCGAAGCCCGAGTTCCGGCCGCGCGCGCTGTTCGAGCGCTTCAACATCGAAGTTATTGCGACGACGGAGTCGCCGCTCGACACGCTGCCTCACCACCAAAAGCTCAAGACCTCCGGCTGGAAGGGACGCGTCGTGACCGCTTACCGCCCGGATCCGGTCGTCGATCCGGAATTCGAAGGATTCCGCGAGAACGTGCGGCAGTTCGGCGAGCTCGCCCGCGAGGATACGTCGAGCTGGAACGGCTATCTCGCCGCGCACCGCGAACGGCGCGCGTACTTCAAGACGATGGGCGCGACGTCGACCGACCACGGCCATCCCACGGCCCGCACGTGCGATCTTTCCGCCGACGGCTGCCAGCGTCTTCTCGATCGCGCACTTGCGGGCTCTGCCACGCGCGACGAGGCCGAGCAGTTCCGCGGTCAGATGCTGACCGAGATGGCACGAATGAGCGTCGACGACGGGCTCGTGATGCAAATCCATCCGGGCTCGTTCCGGAGCCACAACCCGCAGCTCTTCCGCGACTTCGGCCGCGACAAGGGCGCGGACATCCCGACCACGACCGATTATGTGCACGCGCTAAAGCCGCTGCTCGACCGCTTCGGCAACGAGCGCAACCTGAGCGTGATCCTGTTCACGCTCGACGAGACCTCGTATTCGCGCGAGCTGGCGCCGCTCGCCGGTCACTATCCGATATTGAAGCTCGGTCCGTCGTGGTGGTTCTACGACAGCCCGGAGGGCATGCTGCGTTTTCGCGAGCAGGTCACCGAAACGGCGGGCTTCTACAACACCGTCGGCTTCAACGACGACACGCGTGCGTTCATGTCGATACCGGCCCGCCACGATGTCGCGCGGCGCATTGATTGCCGCTTCCTTGCAACACTTGTCGCCGAGCACAAGATCGGCGAAGACGAGGCCTTCGAGTTGGCACCTGAGCTTGCCTACGCGCTCGCGAAGCGCGCATACAAGCTCTGACGGGCTTTTAACGGGTCTCTTCAAATCGACCGTCGAGCAGCGAATTGAACGACCCGGTTGGTCTGCCTTTGTCGGCACGCTCGCGCGCGGCGACTTTGCGGCCAACGTTCCCTGGAGCAACGAGTTCGAGGAGTTGGGTTCGGTGCCCGCCTTCCAGGCGTCGAACTAGAACGCTTGCAGGTCCTCTCCGATGATCGCAGCTTGTATTCGGCTCGCCTTTGCATTGCTAGGCTGCTTCGCATTCACCGCTATGGCCTGCGAGCCGGGCTCTTTCCCGCTCTTCGGCTGTGAAGCAGACAACAGCCGCAAGTTCATCGAGCTCTGCGCGCCGCAGCCGCTCGATGCCGACACCGGCTACCTCCGTTACCGCTTCGGATCGCTGGACAACGACCGCGAGGAGAAAGCCGTCGAGCTCGAATACCCGCCGGCGCTCGAAGGGTCGCTGAAGCGCTTCTACGGCGCCACCTACACGCACAACGGCGTGTACACGCAGTCGGTGCGGTTTGTCACCGGCAACGTGGGCTATGCGGTGTACACGCGATCGCGCGGCACGCAGACGATCGATGCGGGCGTCGAAGTTCGCGACCGCAAGACCGGCAAGAAGAGCGTCGTCTCGTGCAGCGAGCGGCCGCGCTTCTACATCTACGAGCTCCAGAAATTCATCGCTTGCGATCCGGAAACGCCGGTCGGCCTCGCCTGCATCCGGTAGCTCCGTCGCTGGCCTTGACCCCATGCTGAGGCTCTACACCTTCTTCGTCTCGCACTTCTCCGAGAAGGCGCGCTGGGCGCTCGACTGCGAAGGCATCCGGTACGAGGAAAAGGTGCTGGTGCCCGGCCCGCATCAGCTGCTGACGCGGCGCGTCGCGCGTCGAACCGAGGTTCCGCTGCTCGAGCACGACGGCAGGTACGTGCAGGGCTCGGGCGCGATCCTCGATTACATTGCCGATTCGCTGGGCGGCACGCGGCTGTCACCGGCGCACCCGAGAGAGCGCGCGAAAGCGCTGGAGCTCGAAAAGACGCTCGACAAGGTCTTCGGTCGCGGCGTCCAGCAGGTTCTCTATTCGGTGTTGTTGGAGGATCGCAGGACGCTGGTCGAGCTGTGGTCGGCGGGCGGACCGCGCTGGGCACCGGCATTCTTTGCGCTTGCGTTTCCTGCGGTCGCCAGCGCCGTCAAGCGAATGTACAAGACGGGCGATGCCGACGGTGTCGCGCGGGCGAAGGAACGTTTCGCGACGATGTTCGACGAGCTCGATGCCGTGCTGGCAACGCAACCATATTTCGGTGGCGAGCAGCCGAATCGGATCGACATCACGGTCGCGTCGCTGCTCGCGCCGCTGACCCGCGTGCCCGAGCATCGCGTGAAGTGGCCGCCGATGCCGGCAAAGCTCGCCCGCCTCGAAGCGGGCCTTCGCGGCCGGCCGACGTGGAACCACGCGTTGCGCATGTATCGCGATCACCGCTAGCGGGAGGCGCCCGGTAGGAGGACGCGATCGGCAAGGCCGCATCCCGGCCCGTTCACTCCCGCTCGCGCGTATCGATCCAGATCGTGACGGGCCCGTCGTTGACGAGGGCGACCTGCATCGTCGCGCCAAACTCGCCCGTCGCCACTATTCGACCGGACGCGCGCGCGAGAGCCTCGACGAAGGCGGCGAAACGCGGTCGGGCTTCTTCCGGCGCCGCGGCGCCCGACCACGACGGCCGGGCACCCTTATTCGTCGAAGCGTAGAGCGTGAACTGGCTGACGGCGAGAATCGCGCCGCCGACGTCGATCAGCGAGCGATTCATCACGCCGGCATCATCGTCGAAGATGCGCAGCGAGACGATCTTCCGCGCGAGCCACTCGCGATCTGCGTCGGTATCGTCTGCAGCCACTGCCGCCAGCACGAGGACGCCAGGGCCGATCTCGCCGATGATGCTGTTCGCAACGGTCACGCGTGCTTGCCGCACGCGCTGGATCAGCGCACGCAAACGCCGCCCGAGCTGCCGCGAGCTGCCAACGCCCGAGCCGCGCCCGTCATTTCTTGATGACCCGCCGGTCGATGTCGACGACCACACCCTTGCTGAATTGCAGCATCGTCGTCGTCTCGGAATCGCCCGGCGCGGGCATGTACGTCCAGCGCGGCGAGGGCGTTCCCTTGGTGCCGACGGTCACGTCAGGATTGCCGACGCGCGCCAGCACCTCGGCCTCGGTCATGCCGACACGCAGGTGCGCGCGTTCCGCCGCGTTGGCCGCGTTGGCCGCGTTGCCGGCTTTGGCGACCTTCGCGTCCTTGTCCGCCTTTGCGTTCTTCGCGGGCGCTTCGCGAATAACGTCGGCGGGCGGGATGCTGGATGGACGTCGGGCCGGCAGGATGGTGATCTCGGGCGGATCCGTCTGGAAATTGCGCAACTCTTTGCCGGGACTGCACGGCATCTCCTGGTAAACGGGAATGCCGCCTTCGCCCGCGCACTTGTACACCTGGGCGTGCGCGAGCGAGGCCGTGAGAGCGGCGGCAGCGCCCAACAAGGATGCAACGAAGCGGACTGTCTGGATGTTCAAACGGAACCCGCGGGCGAAATGTGCGGTCCAGCAAGCATTACCATACCGCTTTTTGGCAGGCGCAGGACTAATCCGGACGATGGACCTCCTCATGCACGGTGCCGCGAGCGACCAAACCCCTGGCATCGATGGGCACTCCGTGCTTCGCATCGTTTGCTTCCGCGTGCTCGTTCGAACCATCGTCCTGGTCGCCGCCGCGGCGCTCGTGTCGGGTTGCTCGGAGATCGAGTACTACTGGCAGGGAATCGCCGGGCAGACGGATCTTCTGGCCCGCGCAAAGCCGATCACCGAGGTGATCGCGACCACGTCGGATACGGCGCTCAAGAACCGCCTCGCCCGTGCGCAGGAGATCCGCGCGTTCGCCTCGCAAGAGCTTGCCCTTCCCGACAATCGAAGCTACACGAGCTATGCGGATCTCGGGCGGCCGTATGCGGTCTGGAACGTGTTCGCCGCGCCCGAGCTTTCGCTCACACCGCGGCAGTGGTGCTTTCCTGTCGCCGGCTGCGTCAACTACCGCGGCTATTTTGCGGAAGCGGATGCGCGTGCGGAAGCGGCGAAGCTCGCCGCCGCCGGCGACGACGTTCATGTGTCGGGCATCCCGGCCTATTCGACGCTTGGATATTTCGACGATCCCGTGCTGTCGACGTTCGTGCGCTACCGCGAGGTCGATCTCGCGCGACTGATCTTTCACGAGCTTGCCCACCAGGTCGTCTACGTGAAAGACGACACGTCGTTCAACGAATCGTTCGCCGTCGCGGTCGAGGAGGCGGGAGTCGGGCGCTGGCTCGCCCACGAGGCGCGCATTCGCGGCGAGTCGGAGCGCGCAGCGCTGATCGCGGAGCTCGAGCGCGGCCGAGAGTTGCGCACGGCGTTTCGCAACATGATCGGGACGACACGCGAGCGGCTTACCAAACTATACGCAAGCAACGCGAGCGACGAGGAGAAGCGAGCCGGCAAGGCGGAGGCCTTCGCGGCGTTGAATGCGTCGTACGAAGAGCAGAAGGCTGCGACCGGCGGCGGCGTCTCGTTCGACCGCTGGTTTGCCGGCGGCGCCAACAACGCGGGCATCGCGGCGATGGCACTGTACGCGGATCGGGTTCCCCAATTCACGGCGCTGCTGGCGGCGGAGAACGGCGACTTCCCTCGGTTCTACGCCCGGGTGAAGGCGCTGGGAGCACTGCCGCCCGCCGAGCGCGACCCAGCGCTGCTGGCCGCCCTGGGGCGATAGATCCTAAAGCCGCGGTGTGGCGGCAGCAGTCTGCTGACCACCGTCCGTGCGCCCTAGACGCTTGTTTTCCCGGGAAAAACGCGCTAGAATCACCGATTCCTTGCCTCACCCCGTTGCAGACCCGGGGAGGCCGCCCGGCGACGCGTCACCGTGGGAACCCCTCAGGGGGTAGCGTGACGGCGATCGCCCCATCATGACCAAAAGGAGTGCTCTGCATGCGTCACTACGAAGTGGTTTTCATCGTGCATCCCGACCAGAGCGAGCAGGTGCCCGCGATGGTCGAGCGCTACCGCACGACCATTACCGGCAAGAAGGGCGTCATCCACCGGCTCGAGGACTGGGGGCGCCGCCAGCTCTCCTATCCGATCGCCAAGGTCCACAAGGCTCATTACGTGCTGATGAACATCGAGGTCGACCAGGAAACTCTGGACGAGCTCGAGCACGCGTTCAAGTTCAATGACGCGGTGCTGCGGCACCTGATCGTCGCGATGGAAGGCGCTGTCGTCGCCCCGTCGCCGATGATGCGCGAAGAGCGCGCGAAGCCGTCGCGCGACGGCGACCGCGGTGATCGAGGCGACCGCGGTGATCGAGGCGACCGCGGCGATCGCGGTGATCGAGGCGACCGCGGTGATCGCGGCGACCGTGGCGATCGCGAGCGTTCACGGCCGGCGCCGGCGCCTGCGGCTGAAGCCGTTGCCGCTCCGGCACCCGCCGAACCCGAGGCGTCGACGTAAGCCCGGGGGCAGGCTCACGTGCCCACCGACGCGCCCTCCTCGGCGGTCCAAAAGCTCAATCGGCTCATGCTCGACGCGACACTCGCCGAACGCGGCGCCCTTCGTTACACGCCGGGCGGAATTCCGGCGCTTGATTGCGTGCTGAAGCATGCATCGACGCAGCGCGAGGCCGGCGGCAATCGCAAGGTCGATTGCGAACTCGCTGCCGTCGCGTTCGGCGATCCGGCGAAGGCGCTTGCGAAGGTGCCCACGGGGACCGCAGTTCGCTGCCAGGGCTTTCTGGCTCGCCGCTACCGCACCGGCATCACGGTTGCGCTTCACGTCAACGAATTCGAGACACTAGACCACGCACTGGAAGGAAACTGACATGCCCCGTCCCACTGGAAGGTTCGGCAAAAAGAAGGATGGCAAGAAACGCGAGCGCGGGAATAATCTCTTCAAGCGCAAGAAGTTCTGCCGATTCACCGCCGAAGGCGTGAAGCAGATCGATTACAAGGACATCGAGGTCCTGAAGGACTTCATCCAGGAGAACGGCAAGATCATGCCGGCGCGCATCACGGGCACCAAGGCGCGTTATCAGCGCCAGCTGGGCGTCGCCATCAAGCGGGCCAGGTTCCTGGCGCTCGTGCCGTATACCGACCTGCACTGATCCGAGACGGCAATGGAAATCATTCTGCTGGAAAAAGTCATCAACGTCGGCAACCTGGGCGATGTCGTCAAGGTGAAGCAGGGTTACGCGCGCAATTACCTCATCCCGCAGGGGAAGGCGAAGCGCGCGACGCCCGAGAACATCAAGCTGCTCGAAGGCAAGCGCGCGGAGCTCGAGCGCGCGGCGAACGAGAAGCTGACCGCGGCGCAGGACCAGGCGGCGAAGCTCGAAGGCATGCGCATCCAGATCTCCCAAAAGGCAGGCGTCGACGGGCGCCTGTTCGGCTCCGTCACCAACTTCGACATCGTCGAAGCGCTGAAGGCGCATGGCATCACGATCGAGAAGTCCACGGTGCGCATGCCGGACGGGCCGCTCAAGCACGTCGGGGAGTTTCCGCTCGTCGTCGGCCTCTACCTCGACGTCACGGCGAACATCAACGTCGTCGTGGAGGCTGAAGCTCAAACCGGCTGACCTGCTGGCCGTGCGCTGCAAAATGAAGGGGCCGGCGACGGCCCCTTCGTCATTCGGTCGCCATCGGAGCTACTGAATGAGCGGTAGAATCGACCAACGAAGCGCTGCCATGCCCGACGATCCCCAACTCGACCGCCTCAAGCTTCCGCCCCACTCGCTGGAAGCCGAGCAGTCGGTTCTGGGAGGGCTCCTGCTCGACAACGAAGCGGCCGACAAGATCGGCGACGTCATCGGCGACGGAGACTTCTACAGCGACGCGCACCGGATCGTCTACTCTCACATCCTGAAGCTCGTCGCCGACAGCAAGCCCGCGGACGTGGTCACGGTATCGGATTCGCTCGCATCGGTGGAGAAGCTCGACTACATCGGCGGGCTCGCGTACCTGGGCGCGCTCGTCGAGAACGTTCCGACCGCCGCGAACATCCGCCACTACGCGCAGATCGTGCGCGACCGGTCCATTTTGCGGCAACTCGCCGGCACGGCCGGCGACATCGCGGACTCCGCCTACAACCCGCTCGGGCGTGGCGCCAAGGAGATCCTCGACCGGGCCGAAGCGAAGATCCTTCACATCGCCGAGCAGGGCGAGCGCGGCGCCCGGCAATACGAGGAGATCGGAAAGCTCCTGGCCGAAGTCGTCGAGCGGATCGAGACGCTCTACAACCGCGACGATCCATCCGCCGTCACCGGCGTACCGACGGGCTTCGCGGACCTGGACGAGAAGACGTCGGGGTTGCAGCCTGGCGACCTCATCATTATCGCGGGGCGCCCGTCGATGGGCAAGACGGCGCTCGCGCTCAACATCACCGAGCATGTCGCGCTCAATGCGAAGATGCCGGTCGCCGTGTTCTCGATGGAAATGGGCGCGTCGCAGCTGGCGTTGCGGATGATCGGCTCCGTCGGGCGGCTCGACCAGCACAAGCTCCGTACGGGGCGCCTGGTGTCCGAAGACTGGGAGAAGCTGTCCGCGGCGCTCGGGCGCCTGTCCGATGCGCCGATCCTGATCGACGAGACGCCCGCGCTCAATGCGATCGAGGTCCGCTCGCGTGCCCGCCGGCTGGCGAAGACGTATGGCAAGCTTGGGCTCGTCGTCGTCGACTACCTCCAGCTCATGCAGGCGTCGACCCAGGGGGAGAACCGCGCGACGGAGATCTCCGAGATCTCGCGCGCGATGAAGTCGCTCGCGAAGGAGCTCAAGGTTCCGGTGGTTGCGCTGTCGCAGCTCAATCGCTCGCTCGAGCAGCGCCCGAACAAGCGGCCGGTGATGTCGGATTTGCGCGAGTGCGTCACCGGCGACACCCTCGTGCTGCTGACGAACGGCGAACGCGTTCCGATTCGAAGCCTCGTCGGAACCGAGCCCGAGGTGTGGGCGCTGTCGGACGAGCGCAAGGTGGTGGCGGCGCGCAGTGATCGCGTATGGTCGGTCGGTCGCCGGCAGATCACTCGAATTGCACTCGCGAGCGGCCGTTCGATCCGGGTGAGTGAACGGCATCGCCTGTATTGCGCCGCTGGATGGATGCGCGCCCAGGACTTGCGCCCTGGCGACCGGCTGGCGCTTGCGAGGCATGTTCCATCACCGGTGCAGCCGCTGCAATGGCGCGACCATCACGTCGTGCTACTCGGTCATCTCGTCGGCGACGGCAGTTATCTCTCGCATCAACCGTTGCGATACACGACCGCATCGGCGGACAACAGCCGGGCAGTGAGGGAGGCGGCAGAAGCTGCCGGGTCGACCGTCTCGCGACATGATGGCCGCGGCCGCTGGCATCAGCTCGTCATCGCGGGCAACGGCAATCGCTGGCATCCGGCTGGCGTGAACCTGTGGTTGCGCAAGCTCGGCGTCTTCGGTCAACGCTCGCATGAAAAGCGCCTGCCGGCCGATGTGTTTCGCCTGGGCGATGCGCAGGTCGGATTGCTGCTTCGTCATCTGTGGGCCACCGATGGCTGCATCGCCGTGCGCAAGCCGGGAACGAGGGGGAGCCACCGCGTGTATTTCAGCACGTGCAGCCACGGGCTTGCCCACGATGTCGCCGCGCTGTTGTTGCGCGTCGGCATCGTTGCGCGACTGCGGAGCGTCACGAGCGGGCCGCATTGGCCCGTACACACCGTCGACGTCTCCGGCGCCGGCCAGCAACAGCGCTTTCTGGATCGGGTCGGCGCTTTCGGACCACGCTGCGAGCCGGCGCGACAACTCGGTGACGTTCTCGCCACGACCGTCGAAAACACGAACGTCGACACGCTTCCCATCGAGGTGTTCGAGCAGGTCCGCGCAGCGATGCGCGCGCGGGGCGTGTCGCAGAGGGCAATGGCCGCCCGGCGCGGGACGGCCTGCGGCGGCGCTGCGCACTTCCGCTTTGCGCCTTCGCGGACGACCGTTCGCGACTACGCGGAGATCCTCGACTCGCCGGACCTCCACAGCCTCGCCGACGCAGACCTTTTCTGGGATCGTGTCGTCGACGTGCGCCAGGACGGGGAGGAGGAAGTCTTCGACTTGACCGTGCCGGGTCCGTCTTCCTGGCTCGCAGACGGCATCGTCAGCCACAACTCGGGCGCGATCGAACAGGACGCTGACGTCATCCTCTTCATCTATCGCGACGAGGTGTACAACCCGGACTCGCAGGACAAGGGCGTCGCGGAAATCATCATCGGCAAGCAGCGCAACGGTCCCATCGGGACGGTACGGCTTACCTTCCTCGGCGAGCACACGCGGTTCGAGAATTCCGCGGGGCCCGGCAGTTACTAGCGCAGCCCGCGCGTCGATGTGCTCGGCTTTGCGTCACGACCCCTGGGCACGCGGTGGAGGCCAGTAGACGATCCGGTTTCGCCCTCCGGCCTTCGCGGTCAGCAGCGCCTCATCTGCATGAGCGATCGTCGTTGCGATCGGCGCGTCGGGAACGCGCGTCGCTGCGCCGATCGATAGCGTCACCAGGAGGGCGCCGCCGTCGGAGTCCGAGCTCCAGCGGCAGGCGTCGACGGCGTCCTTCAAACGGCGCAGCACCCGTGCGCTCCCGTCGCGGTCCGCGCCCGCCAGCACGAGCAGGAACTCATCGCCGCCGTAGCGCACGGGAAGATCGTTCGCGCGGCAGTGCTCGGCGATGATCGCCGCGACGCGCTTCAGCACCATGTCGCCGACCGTGTGCGAGAATGAGTCGTTGATCGCCTTGAAGTTGTCGATGTCGATCAACGCCACCGTCAGCGGCACGCTGTTGCTGTCGCTTGCCGCCAGCAGCACGCCGACCTTCGCGTCGAGCCCCCGCCGGTTCAGCAGCGAAGTCAACGGATCGTGCTCCGACGCTTCGGTCAGCGCTTCGGCGTGCTTTGCGAGCGCCTCTTTGTCCTCCGCGAGGAGCTCGGCCTGCTCGCGGAATTGCGTCGCCTCACGCGTCGCGTGCTGGAAGTCGAGCCACAGGTGCGCGGCGCGGGCCGCATGCTCCCGCGTCGTCGAGAACTGGGCTTCACGCATCGCGTGGAAGCGCTTGAACGCGACGAGCGATGCCTTGACGTCTCCTTCGCGCTCGTATTGCGCAGACAGCTCCGAGCAGGCGTCGGCGAGCAGGCTCTTCGCGTCGGTGGACTCGGCGAGCGCGATCGCCTCGTTGAAGTAGCGCCGCGCCTCCGCACCGTCGCGCCCGGCGCAGAGGCGTCCCAGCTCGAGCAGGGCCTCGGCCTGCACCCGCGTCTCGTCGAGATCGCGGCCCAGCGCGAGCGCAGCGGTGAGCGACGCGAGCGCCTCTTCGTCTCGCCCGAGAAGCCGGTACATGGTTCCCGACTGGCCGAGCGAATGCGCCTCGTCGTATTTGTTGCCGAGCTCGCGCGCGAGCCCGAGCGCCTCCTGCGAGAGCGCGAGCCCCGTCGCATATTCCCGCTGGGCCGTCTCGCGATCGATGGCCTGGTCGCCGCGCTTTTGCGCGACCAGCGTCCGGTTGTGAACGAGCTTCGTCAGCAGGTTCTTGTTGTTCTGCGCCGCTGCAAGCTCGACACCGAGCTTCAGGTAACGCTCCGCCTCGTCGACCCGGCCCGACGTCAGCGCCACCGACGCGAGCGAGTTCTGGATGTTGATCTCCAGCGCGTCGAGCTTCAAGTCGCGCGCCGACTCGAGGGCCAGGAGCAGCGAGGCGATCGCATCTTCCTGCGCGCCGAGCCGGTGCTGGCACAAGCCCACGCCGGCGAGCGCCGTCGTCGCGCCGGCCAGGTCTCCGTGTCCGCGGTACAGGCGGGTCCCTTCGAGTAGCAGCTCGAGCGACGCGACGAAGTCCGTGACGTAGAAGTGACAGCGGGCGAGCGTGTGAAGCGCGCGCGCAATGAGCTCCGAATCCTGAAGGCTTTCCGCGATGCTGCGCGCTTCTCCCGCGAGCGTGAGCGCGCGTTTAGCGTGCCCGGTTTTTGCGAGATCCGTGGCGAGCGCATCCAGCGCCCGCACACGCGCAGCCCGCGTGGTCGCCTCTGCAAGCGCCGCTTCGAGGGAAAGGATGGGCGGCTGCTGCATCGTGGCGCGCCCCGGCAAGTGCCGCGGCGAAGGCGCTGCTAGAGGATTTCCGCCGCGTGATCGGCGAGCCTCGAGCGCTCGCCGCGTTGCAGGGTCACGTGCCCGGAATGCACCCAGCCCTTGAAGCGGTCGACGACATACGTGATGCCCGAGCTGCCCTCCGTCAGATACGGCGTGTCGATCTGCGCGATGTTACCGAGACAAACGACCTTCGTGCCAGGTCCCGCACGCGTGACCATCGTCTTCATCTGTTTCGGCGTCAGGTTCTGCGCTTCGTCGATGATCAGGAACTTGTTGATGAACGTGCGGCCCCGCATGAAGTTGAGGCTCTTCACCTTGATCCGCGAGCGGATGAGGTCGCGCGTCGCGGCGCGGCCCCACTCGCCGGCGTCGTCGTCCGTCTTGTTGAGCACGTCGAGATTGTCCTCCAGCGCGCCCATCCACGGGTTCATCTTTTCCTCCTCCGTCCCGGGCAGGAACCCGATGTCCTCGCCCAGGGGCACGGTGACGCGGGTCATGATGATTTCGGAAAAGACCTTGAACTCGAGCGTCAGCATGAGCGCGGCCGCGAGCGTGAGCAGCGTCTTGCCCGTGCCGGCCTGCCCCAGGAGCGAGATGAAGTCGATGTCCGGGTTCATGAGCAGGTTGAGCGCGAAATTCTGCTCGCGGTTGCGGGCCGTGATCCCCCACACGTTGTTCTTCTGGTGCGTGTAGTCCTTGAGCGTCTGCAGCACCGCGGTGCGGCCGGTGATCTCCTTGACCAGGACGTGGAGCGGCTGCTCGCCCGGCTTTTCCTGAAACAGGAACTCGTTGACGAGCAGCGAGGCGACGAGCGGCCCGGCGATCCGGTAGTAGGTGTGGCCGCCCTGCTGCCACGACTCCATGCCCTTGCCGTGCTTGTCCCAGAAGTCGCCAGGGAGCTCGCGCATCCCGCTGTACAGGAGGTCCGTGTCCTCGAGGACCTTGTCGTTGAAGTAGTCCTCGGCGGCGATGCCGAGCGCACGGGCCTTGATGCGCATATTGATGTCCTTCGACACCAGGATGACGCTCCGCTTCGTGTGCAGGTGTTGCAGATGCATGACGACGGCGAGGATCTGGTTGTCCGCCTTGCCGTTGGCGAGCGACGCGGGCAGAACGGTGGTGATCACTTCCGTTTGCAGGTAGAGGCGGCCCGTCGCGGCGCCGCCCGATTTTTCAGCGAGCGGGATGCCTTCACCGATGCCGTCGGGCGTGGCGTTGACGAGCTCGTCCAGGAACCGCGAGACCTGCCGCGCGTTGCGCGCGACTTCGGACACGCCTTTCTTGTTGTTGTCGAGCTCCTCGAGCGTCAGGATCGGCAGGTAGATGTCGTGCTCCTCGAACCGGAACAGGCTCGTCGGGTCGTGCATCAGGACGTTGGTGTCGAGGACGAAGAGCTTGCTGGCGGGGATCAGGCGGGGAGCAGCACTGGATTTCGCGGATTTGGCGGACCTGCGTGGAACGAGGGTTAAGGGCGCGGGACGGATCTTGCGCTCGACCATGAGCCTCCTTGAGGACGTCGACAGGGGCAAGCGATCCTCGAAGAACCGCTTGCCACCCATCCTAGCGCGCCGCTTCGCGAAAACACAAGCAATGGGGGCGTCGGTAAGAGCTCGGCAGCACCGGTTGTGGTGAAAAGATAACGCCCCGCGGGCGAGCGCCGATAGCTCACAGCGTGCGCACGAACTCGAGGACCTCCGCGGCGTGCCCCGGCACCTTGACGCCGCGCCACTCCTTCGCGAGCACACCCTCGCCGTCGATGACGAATGTGCTGCGCTCGATGCCGCGCACTTTCTTGCCGTACATGTTCTTCATCTTGATGACGCCGAACAGTGAGGACAGCGTCTCGTCGGCGTCGGACAAGAGCGGGAACGGAAATTCCATCTTCGCCTTGAAGCCCTCGTGCGATTTCATGCTGTCGCGCGAAACGCCGGCGACGACAGCGCCGAGCTTCCGGAATTCCTGATGGAGATCGCGGAAGTCGGCGCCCTCGGTCGTGCAGCCGGGCGTGTTGTCTTTCGGATAGAAATAGAGCACGACCGGGTGGCCTTTGTGATCGGACAGGCGGAACGTTGCCTCGCCCGTGGCCGGGAGGGAAAAGTCGGAGAACTTCTTGCCTGCCATGGGATGGCCTTCTTTCGGGGGCGGACCGCGCTCATCAGCGCGCCTCTTTGGCGCGACTTTCTCGTTGATTTCATTGTACCGTCGATAGCGAACAGAAGTCGTCCTCGCCCCTGCGATCGGTCGTCACGTTCAGTCGAGGTCGAACTTGCCTTCGTAGCGCTCTTTGAGCGCCGGATCCTGGTCTTCCTTGCGCAGGAAGCAGTTGCCCACCGCGAGCGCTTCGATCTCCGTGCCCATGAAACAGCGAAATGCGTCTTCGGGCGTGCAGACGATGGGCTCGCCGCGCACATTGAAGCTCGTGTTCACGAGCACCGGGCAACCCGTCAGCGTCTTGAAACGGCTGATGAGATCGTGATAGCGCGGATTCGTCTCCTTGTGCACCGTCTGGACGCGTGCCGAATAGTCAACGTGGGTAACCGCGGGGATCGACGACCGCGGAACATTGAGCTTGTCGATGCCGAAGAGCGACGACTGCTCTTTCGTCATCGGAATGCGATGCGCGTTGGCGACGTCTGCGACCAGCAGCATGTAGGGACTGTCGGTGTCGAGCTCGAACCAGTCGGCGACGTCCTCTCGCAGCACTGAGGGGGCGAACGGACGGAACGACTCGCGATACTTCACCTTGAGGTTCAGGAGTTTCTGCATCGTCGGCGAGCGCGGGTCGCCGAGTATCGACCGCCCGCCCAGGGCGCGCGGCCCGAATTCCATCCGGCCCTGGTGCCAGCCCAGCGCCTTGCCCTCGGCGAGCGCGCCGGCGGCATGCGCAATGAGCGCTGCGTCGGGCAGCGAGGTGAACCTCGCGCCCGCGACCCGCAGCCGACGCTCGATGTCGTCCTGCGCATAGACGGGCCCGAGAAACGAGCCTCGCATGCCGTCGCCGCTTGCGATTGGCGCGCGCGGCTCGCGCTTGTACATGTGCGCGGCGACGAGCGCGGCGCCGATCGCGCCTCCGGCGTCGCCCGCCGCCGGCTGCAACCACATGCGGTCGAAAACGCCACGCTTCAGCAGCTTGCCGTTCGCGACGCCGTTTAGCGCGACACCGCCGGCGAGGCACAGGTTGCGTTCGCCCGTTTCGCGTGCAACGGACGCCGCGAGCTTCAGCACGATCTCTTCGGTCACCGCCTGGACGGAAGCCGCAAGGTCCATGTCCCGCTGGGTGAGCCGCGCCTCCGGGCGGCGCGGCGGTCCACCCAACAGCGCATCGAAGCGGCCATTGGTCATCGTAAGTCCGGTGCAATAGTCGAAGTAGTCGAGGTCGAGGCGGAACGTGCCGTCGTCCTTGATGTCGACG
>Ga0207691_10001800_pt1 | contig 21035 bp, 20 predicted proteins | sample KBSM13metaG_FD_184327 | JGI IMG/M metagenome (GOLD analysis project Ga0207691, IMG submission 184327) | Miscanthus rhizosphere microbial communities from Kellogg Biological Station, Michigan, USA - KBS M1-3 metaG (SPAdes) (version 2) | ecosystem: Host-associated > Plants > Roots > Rhizosphere >... | reverse complement strand
GAGCTCCTCGTGCTGCAGGCGGTAGATGCGCTGCGGCATCGGCGCCCCGGGCGGAGAGCGGAATACGAGGGAGAACGGCGTGCGACCGCCCGCGCGCGCTGGGTTCGCCGATCCGCCGTTGGCCGGCGTCACGGCAATCAGTCGGCTCGAGATGGTGGTCGTCTCGTCGACCACGAGCCGGAAGACCTCTCCGACGCGTCCGGCGAAGGTCGTGATATCGAGCGACTCGAGCATGGGGAACCCGATCCAGTGGACTGGCGTGTTAGATGTTGAGAGCAGGCGAGGCAGGCCCTATAGCCAGAATTGGCAAAGCGCAGAGCTTCCGTGACAGGCGATGTGCGGAGCGCATTTGCCAATTCTGGCTCTGCGGCCAGAATCGCCTGCTCTCAACATCTCAACTCGTCCCACTAGGGGCACGAAGCACCTGATCCTGTTCGACAGCAAGATCCACCTTCGTGATATCCGGCCGGAAGAACAGCGCCACCGTCCAGTCGAGCACCATCCGAAGGCGTCGGTCCCAGCGCGGCATCTGCATGAGGTAATACGTCCGTCGCACCCACCACGCGGGGAATCCCGTTAGGCGCACGCCCATCACGGTCGCGACGGCGTCGGTGTGTCCGAGCGACGCCATGGTGCCGAGCGTGCGGTAGACGAACGCGGTAGGCGTGCGCCTGCCGACGACGGCCGCAACGTTCCGCGCGACCTGTCGCGCTTCGCGCGTCGCGTGCTGCGCCAGCGCGGGATACAGGTGACCGTCCGGTGACGGGATGGCCGCGCAGTCGCCGAGCGCCCAGACCTCCGGGTGACTCTGGCTCCGCATCGTGGCGTCGACGGCAATGCGTCCACGCTCGTCGTGGGCGACGGGGATGCGAGTCGCGATAGCGTTAGGCACGACGCCCGCCGCCAGCACGATGGTCGCCGCCTCGATCGTCTCACCCGCGAGATGGACGTACCCTGGCTCGATCGACCGCACGGGCGTCGTGGCGCGGATGTCCGCCCCGCGGCGCTCGAGCACGCGCGCCGCCTCCTCCGCGAGCGTCGGGTCGATCTCCGGCAGGATGCGCTTGCCGGCCTCGAACAGGTGAAAGCGCACTTCATCTCGATGTAACCGCGGGTAGTAGCGAAGCACATCATCCGCGAACGCCGTCAGCTCGCCGAGGAGCTCGACGCCGACCAGCCCGCCGCCGATCACCACGATCGTCAGGCAGCGACGGCGGACCATCGGATCCGACGCCGCATCCGCACGCTCGAAGCGCTCGATCAGGTGGTTCCTGAGTACGAGTGCGTCGGCCATCGTCTTGAACGTGAACGCGTTCGTGGAACCAGGAATCAGCGTCTGATTCGTCGTCGCGCCGAGTGCAACGATGAGATGGTCGTACGGAAGCTCGTACGAGACGCCTTCCGCGGCCACGGCGTGGACGACGCGGCGTTCGACGTCCACGTGCCCGACGCTCGCCTCGACGAACCGCGCTCGTCGCAACGCAGGACGGATGGGCTGCGCACAATGCCGCAGCTCCAGGACGCCGGTACACGCTTCGAACAGCAGCGGTGTGAGCACGAAGAAGTTGTCGCGGCTCACGAGCGTGATCTCGACATCCCGCTTGTCGCGAAACAGTCGTTCGATCTCGCGTGTCGCGGCGACGCCGCCGAATCCACCGCCCAGTACGAGGATCCTCGTCGTTGTCGTCCGTCCTGCCGTCTCGCTGCCGCGCGCGGTAGTCGTATCGTCTGCCCGATCGGCTGCGGCGTCGATCTCTATCGGCGTTCCGACAGCGAACGCCGCGTGATGCCCCGCGCCTGCGCGCACGGAACTGGTTGAAAGGACACGCCTATCCATGATCACCTCCTCACGCCGAGCGATAAACATTCAGCGTGCTTTCTCGAGGAGCCAGATCGACCCTGCGACCGAACGGGTCGAAGACTGATACAGGCGCACGACCCGTCGAGTCCTGATTGACCAGGACCGTGAACCCGGCATCCCAGCATCGCTGCGCGAGGTCGTCGGGGTCATCGACATCGAGCACAATCGGTTTCGCGGTGCTGACCAGCCCACCGCTGACCTCGATGAGCGAGCCCGCGACGAGGAACCAGAGACTTCCGTTGGCACAGGCGTCTCCTGCCGGCCACACCTGTCGACCCTTCAGCGCGCGACGATAGAACACCCGCGCTGCCCTCTCTTCGCTCGGCGTCATGACGGTTCGCCGACGCGAGCGCATATGCGTTTCGCGGAACACTGCCCTTGCCGATGCAGGCGATACGGGCCTGGCCTTCCGCTCGAAGCCATGACTCTTGCACATCATCGTTCTCCTGGTGATCGCACGATATTTCGTCGTTGTTGGCGTTCCGTTGCGTATGAGAGACGGAACGCCAATCGTGATGTGACAGCCAAGGCCACGTCGGCATGGCTGTCACATCCGCGAGGCCAGGACGTCTGTGTTGTTATGATCGCTCGAAACTCACTGGAGGAGCTCTCGGCTGAGAGCGCCCTCGAACACCGCCCGCGGCTTCTCGGGCTCGCCTACCGGATGCTCGGCGACATGGATGAGGCCGAGGACGTGGTGCAGGAGGCCTACCTTCGCTGGCAACAGACCAACCGCCAGGTGGTGCGGTCGCCGGAGGCGTGGCTGGTGACCGTCGTCAGCCGCCTCGCGGTGGACCGGCTCCGACGACTCAGCACCGAACGGGCGGCCTACCCTGGTCCGTGGCTCCCGGAACCGATTGCCCTCGACGCGCCGGGGGTGCCTAACGCTGAGCCTGCTCCGGATCATCAAGCGGAGCTCGCATCCGACCTGTCCGTCGCTCTACTCGTGCTTCTGGAGCGTCTGGCTCCGGAAGAGCGAGCCGCGTTTCTCCTGCGCGAAGTCTTCGGGACCGACTATGCGGAGATCGCGCACATCCTGGGGCGACGGCCGGACGCGATCCGCCAGATGGTGCATCGCGCACGCGACCGCGTACGCGCCGACCGGCCGCGCGTGCCTACGCCGCCCGATGCGCACGAGCGGATCCTCGAACAGTATCTCGCCGCGCTCTCGGCGGACGACGCGCCCGCCCTGCTCGCGCTGCTCGCACCGGACGTGACGCTCGCTGCCGACGGCGGCGGAATCGCGCGCGCCGCTCGCAACCGGCTCGACGGCTCGGACCGCGTCTCGCGCTTCCTGTTCGGCGTCTGGCGCAAGGTGGGTCCGACAGCGGTCCGACGCCTAACGCGGCTCAACGGCCAGCCAGCGATCCTGACGTTCGAGGACGGCGTAGTCACCACGGCTACGACGGTCGACGTGGAAGACGGACGCATCCGGGCGCTTCACCTCGTCCGCAACCCCGAGAAGCTGCGACATGCATTGGAGGCTGTCGGGCCGATCATCTGACGCGGCGATCGCGCCTCGTGGCGGTTCGCTCAGTCCACTGCGGGAGCCGTACCCATTGTCGCTGGCATGCGAACGGCCACGACGCGCCCGCGCGCGCACTCCACCTCGTCCGCGAACACGGAGGTCTCCACCACGACCTTGCGCTCGGTCAGCTCGGTGGCGCGCGCTCGAAGCACGAGCACGGGGCCGAGTGGGGTTGGCCGCAGGTAATCGACGTGAAGCGACGCGGTCACGAAGCGTGGCGTCGGGTCGATGCCCGGCCTCGCGCCGGTCGCCTCCATGGAGGCTGCCGCTGCCGTCGCCATCGAGTGGCAGTCCACAAGTGACGCGGTGAGCCCGCCGTAGACGTAGCCGGGAAGCGCCATGTGGTGGGGCTCGGGCTGGAAGCGAGCGAGTGCTTCGCCCTCGTGCCACTCGCTCTTTACGTGCAGCCCGTGCGCGTTGAGGCGCCCGCAACCGTAGCAGTGGGCGAAGTCATCGGGGTAGAGATCCTGGAGTGGTCGCATACGAGGAGAACCCTCGCTCACTTCGATCCGGTTCTGTCTGGCACCCGGTCCACATAGCTGTCGCCCGTGATCATGCGCACCACCCGCCCGCCTTCCTCGACGAACCGCACCACTTCGCCCACCGGCCCGCCACCGGAAGCCGCCACGTAGCGAAAGCGCCCCTCGCCAAGGGGCTCGAGGGTGACCGGATTGTCGACGTTCGCCGCGTTAGGCGTGATCACGACCAGGCGCTGGTTGAGCAGCACCACCTGGCTGTCGCCGAACACACCGCGGTAGAGCCCCACGAAGCGGGACCACGACGGGTCCCACGCGACCACCTTCGGCTTCGCGGCCGATGCCTTCGCCACCGCTGCTCCCACGGTAGCCATCAGCTGGCGTGCGATGTCGTTCGGGTTCGAGTCGTTCGTGTTGGTCAGCACGATCACGCCGACCTTGTCGTCGAGCTGAATCAGCGTCTGGGTCGTGTAGCCAGGGTAGCCGCCCCCATGACCCACATACGTCTTGTCACGCACCCGGCTCACCGCGAACCCGATTCCGGTGCCCGAGGTCCAGTCGTTCTCCAGCGAGCGGACGCGGTGCATCTCCCGCAGCGAGCCGGTGCTCAGGATCTGGCGACCGCCCATGGGCCCTTTCCGGAACTGGGCCGAGACGAACTTCGCCATGTCCTCGACGGTCGAGGTGAGGCCGGTCGCCGCCGCCATCCCGCGCGCGTCCATGAAGGGCAACACCTCACGCGACCCGTCCGGCATGCGCCGCCCGTACCCGACCGCGAGTCCCTCGACGTTGCGGTCCACGCTCGACGCGCTCATGCCGAGCGGCTGAAAAATGTGGCGCTGAACGTAGTCGGCCCACGGCTCACCGCTCACCTGCTCCACCACCATGCCGGCGATCGTGTAGGCGAGGTTCGAGTACTTCCACCGCTCCTGCGGTGGGAACGGCGCTTCCCGGTCGGCGATCAGCTTGCGGATCTCGTCGGCGGTCGGGAACTGCATTGTGGTCCAGTGCGGGCCTGCTTCACGTGGGAGGCCTGACGCGTGACCGAGGAGCTGCTCGATGGTGATCGGGCCGTCGTCATCCCCTGCGGGCTTCACCTTGAACCATGGCAGGTATTTGGAAACCGGATCATCGAGTCGGAGCTTGCCCTGCTCCCGCAGCTGCATGATGGCGGTGGCCGTGAACAGCTTGCTGTGCGAGGCCATGCGGAACTTCGTGTCCGGGGTCATCGGCCGCTTGGCCTGGACGTTGGCGTGCCCGAATCCGGCCGCCCATACGAGCTCCTGGTCCGCGACCACGCCGACGGCGATTCCCGGTAGCCCGCGGTAGGCGATCTGTCCCTCCAGCCAGGCGGAGAAGAGGCGCTCCGCCCCGACCACGTCAGGATCCGTCGATGCTCTCGAGGCGGCGGGTGGGCTCTGCGCGACGATTGCGGTCGCCGCGAGGAAACTGAGGGGTAGCAGGCGAGCGCGTGACGCGAGTCGAGACATGCGGTCCTCGGGAAATCGGGGTGGCTAACCCTCGCGCGTCGGCCAGGAGCCGTCAAGGCCGCGTTAGGTCGAGGGGTCGATTCAAACGCTGCGTCGGTTGCGGCTATCGAACTACGGAGGCCCTTCAGCGCACACTCGGCACCGAGGACCATGAATCGCGCCGTTTCACAACCCATCGCCGCATTGCTCGCTGTCGCTTCGGTCGCGGTCACCATCGAAGCACAAGCAACCCCCTACACCGTCACCAGTGGCCGAGTCGTGTCCGCGATGCAGCCGACGATCCGTCTCGACCTAGACACGTCGCTCGCCTACGTGGGCTCGCAGCGATGGATCCTCTACGACGTGGCGCAGGCGGAGCAGCACCTCTTTGTGCAAAAGGTCGGCAACGACGTCCGTCGATTTCTCTGGGTTCAGTTCGAGGAATACATCCCCTCGTCGAATGGCAAGTACGATTACTCGAAGTCGAAGCCCATCTCTGCATTCGGGCGCGAGCTCCGGACCGACAAGGAGCTGTGGACGGTGCCGACGACCGAGGCACGCCCGGAGTCAGATGGCGCGCACGCTCGGCAGTTGCTGCGCGACCATGGCATCACGCTGCCGGCGCACATGCTGTACGAGCGATTCATCTACCTCCCGGACTCGACGAGACGGCGGGAGTTGATGGTGATCTACGCCGAAGACGTGCGAGCCGTCGGAGTCGACGTCAGCGCACTCGAGGGGTCGCCGGAGGCGACGGCGAGATTGTATGCGCTGCTCGACGAGCACGAGCGGCGCGCGCTACGGGCGTTCCGGATCTCTCCGATCTCATCCCGGCAGCGTTAGGCAGCGGCACCCTTGCTCCGGATGCGCGAATGGGCGACATCGTGGTGCACCTAGCGGCTGGTGGGGACCGGACCGAGCTTTGATCACGCTACTGCCTAAGCCCGATCACGACGTCCGCGAATACGTGGACGCGAACGCTCTGGAACCCAAGACTCACGATGACCAGTAGATCCGCCTCGGTCGCGCTCGCCCTGACTCTCGTGTTCGCGTCATCAGCGCACGCACAGTCGACTCCGACCGCATATCAGACGCTCGGCCGCGATATCCTGCGCGAGCTCATCGAGACGAACACCACGTTCTCCGCGGGAGGCACCACGAAAGCGGCCGAGCTTCTCGCTGCTCGGTTCCGCGCGGCCGGATTCCCGAGTGCCGACGTGCAGATCGTCGGGCCGGATACAGGCGTCGACGCCAAGGACAAGAATCTCATCGTTCGCGTCCGTGGAAGTGGGAAGCGCCGACCGATCCTGCTCATTGGGCACCTGGATGTCGTGGAAGCGCGGCGCGCGGATTGGGTGCTCGATCCATTCACGCTGACCGAGCGCGACGGTCACTTCTACGGGCGCGGTACGCTCGACATGAAGAACGGCGACGCGGCGTGGGTTGCCGCGCTGCTGCGAATGAAGCAGGAAGGAATCGTTCCGGAAGGCGACTACGTTCTCGCGCTGACGGCGGGAGAAGAAGGTGGCGGAACCGGATACAACGGGATCCAGTGGCTGCTCGAGCATCGCCGCGATCTACTCGACGCCGAGTACGTCCTCAACCCCGATGCGGGCGGCGGCGAGTTGCATGACGGCAAGCCGATCTCGCTCGACGTGCAGGCCGCGGAGAAGGTCTTCCACTCCGTCCACCTCGTCGTACGCAATCCAGGCGGACACAGCTCGCTGCCGACGAAGGACAACGCGATCAACCGACTCGCAGCAGCGTTAGGCAGGGTGAGCGCGTACGAATTTCCGATCAAGACGAATGCGGTGACGCGGGCGTATTTCGCGCGCACCGCGTCGCTCAGCAGCGGGGCGCTCGCCGCCGAGATGCGTGCCGTGAGCGCGACCGCCACACCGGACCGCGCCGCCGCCGCTCGGCTCGCCGCTCGGTCGCCGTTCTATAACGCCCAGCTTCGGACGACGTGTATCACGACGCTCATCGAGGGTGGGCACGCCGTGAACGCGCTGCCGCAGCGCGCGGAAGCCACGGTTAACTGCCGCATTCTTCCGGGTGAGGATCCCGCGGAAGTGGAGCGGACCATTCGGAGAGTCGTGGCGGACACCGCGGTCGTCGTGACTGCCGCTGATACGGCGAGACCGAGTCCGCCGTCGCCGCTCCCGCCAGCGCTGGAGAGCACGATCCGCTCGGTCACAGCATCGTTGTGGGGGCCACTCCCGATCATTCCGAACATGGAGACCGGTGCGACCGACGGACTGTTCCTCCGCAACGCGGGAATGTCGGTGTATGGCGTGAGTGGCCTGTTCGTCGACCCGAGCAGTGCGGACGACACACGCGCACACGGGCTCAACGAGCGCATCGGCGTGAAGGCGTTCTACGATCAGCTCGAGTTCACGTATCGGCTATTGAAGGCGCTCGCGGTGAGCACGGCGTCGTAGGTGTCATTCCGAGCGGAGCCCCAACGGGCCGCAGTCGAGGAATCGAGACTCTGCTCGGTAGAGGCTCTCTACCCCGATAGTCTCGATTCCTCGACTCACTTCGTTCGCTCGGAATGACAACCCGCTCGGAATGACTACTGCGACTACCGCCGATCCGTGGGATCCGGCCCCGGACGCGACGCCGGGTTTCCGTCAATGCGGTCCTTGACGTCGTCGGCGGCGTTGACGATGCGGTCGGCGACGCCCGAGCTCGTCGACCGGCCTGCCGTGCCGCTCCGCTGGCCGCGCTCTCGCGTGAAGAAGCGCTGGTCGTCGTACTCAGGGCTCGAGTAGAAATCGACGTCACGATCGGAACCTGGAGTCGAGCTCACGCTCGAGCGAGCCTGCGACCCGGCAGCCGTTCGCCGCTGACCGAGCCATGATCGCAGCGACGTCTCGTAGTCGCGGGACAGCTCCTTCCGGTCATAACGCGGCACGCTAGCCAGATCTGTGCTCGCCAGGTCCACAATCACGTTGTCTCCCGCGTCATCGAGCCGAGCCTGTCCGATCGGAATCAGCGCGTAGTCGCGATCGGTGTCTTTCGCGAGACTGCGGTCGAGCGCGACCTCGATGTAGCGGACGCGACGCTCGCCAGTGTCGACGATGAGATCTTCGACCTTCCCGACCTTCGTACCGTCAGCCGAGCGAACGTCCCAGCCGCGTGGATCGGGGCTATCCTTGGGAAACTCGAACTTGTCGAGGTCCCTCGTGTGGACGAGCCGGCCGGACGAGGCCGTATCGTCGTTGCGAGCCAGGCGATCGCGATCATGTTGTGCCATGTCATACCTCCTTGGGCAATCGCGTCGGTGTCACCTCGCTGGGACTTGCGGACTGACGCCGAGCGCGACGTGTGGCCGGGATGGTCGCAAGCCATGTTCCGCTATGGCGAGCTCTGCGCAGTGCCACCGAGAGTGTACCGATGAGCGAGATCGCGACCAGGGCTCGTTTCTTGACGACTTCAGAAGTGTGGCAGCTCGAACGATAGACCATGGGTGACCCTCGACGCGTCCGTCCGGATGAAGTCGAGATCGTGATCGCGCGCGAGCTCCGGAAGGCGGGCCTCGCGCTGTCGATCGTCCGCGTTCTCTCGCGACGCGCGCTCGCGCCGGAGGATCCGAGTGAGTACGCGATGGAGTTGGCAGGCCTAACGCCGACTTCGACCGCCAGCGGCGCGACACCACGTGACGTTCTCATCGATTTCCGGAACGAGGCTCGTGTCACCAATGTCGATGCCGTGCGCGCGCTCGACGCGCGAGCGGCGCCGGTCACGCCGACCGCGGCAGCCGATGGACCCAAGCGCCTTCAGCCGGTCGCGCAGCCGACCGAGCGGCCTCCGGACGTCGCTCCGAGCAGCCCGCCTCTCCGTGTCATGGTATCCACGGCCGGCTTCGACGTCACGGCGGCGCGGGAGGCGGTCACGTTAGGCATGGTACTCCTTCGCCTCGCCGACGGCGGCGCAGCGTTCCTGCGAAGCCAGTGGGCGATGGGTGATCAGCCTCCGGCCTGGGTTCCCGAGTACATGGCGGAGCTGGTCGACCTTGGCCCCACGGGGGACGTCCGCTATCAGCTCATCACCGGCGAGCTGAAAATCCTCTCGCGCTGAGCGGCTATGGACGCTTCGGTCGTAGTTTCACGGCGCCGCCACTCGTGTCGGCGGTGGCGTCGCCGCCCGTCGTGTCGCGACGAGCCGTCGGGCGACTCGGGTTGACGCGGCTTGTGTCGGCTTTCACGAGATCCGGCCGCGTCCGCATCGCGTTCGCCAGAGAGAGATCCACCGGCTTGTCGTAGATGATCCGACCGGGGAGCTTCGGCGTCCGGAGAGCCGAAACGACCTGACTGTCGGCGAGCACGAGCTTACCCTGACTCGCCATCTCATCCGCATCGAGCGTTCGCAGGTCCGTCTTGTTGCTTCGGTCTCTGCAGCCGCCTAACGCCAGCGCCACACCGACGAGCACCACCGCACGTCCACGCATCATGCCAGCCTCCTCGGCTCCTCCGCCGGGTCGCGATCATCGGACGGCGCGCCGTGCGCGAGCCACTGCCGGAACTCCGTGCTCATTGCCGCGAGCCTCCATTCATCCCAGATCGAGAGCGCCATCGCACGCACAGGGCCGTCCGCGAGCCCCGCGTCGAGACAGCGCTCCGCGAGCCACTCCTCGAAGTCGGCCGGCTCCGGGTCGTCGCGTACCGCCTGCTCGAGCAACTCGCGCTTGATGCGGAGCCCGATGGCATCCGGCGTGGTATCGCGGACGCGTCGCTTGCGACGCCCCTCGGAAGCGTCGAGCGTATGAAGCAGCTCGGCGCAGAAATGCGTGGGGCGAAGTGGGCCGAGTGACATTCCGTCGGACTGCGGCGTGAGCTCCATCATCCGGCTCCCGGGACCGCGGCCGATGCGCTCGCGCGAACGACGTCGAGCGAGAGCGGGAAACCGACGTGTGATGGCCGCTCGTAGCCGCGCTCCTGCGCGATGAGGTCGAGCTCGATCGTCGCCAGGTCAGTGATCGCGAGCGCGCGCAGTGGCGCTGCCTGCAACGTCGAGATGCCCTTGATGTATCCCTTGCACGTGTCGCACACGTCGACGCGGCGCGTCTGCTCGGCGCCCTCGGGGAGCAGCGCATGCAGTTTGTCGTGATTGATCTCGCTACAGAACGGGCAGCGGAGTACGGGGATCGGCCAGTCGCTGCTGCATCGCCCACAGCGGAGGCGGCGATTGCGCTCGAGCCCGCGGATCTCCACCAGTGTTGGCCATGCGCCGCATACCGGGCAGTACCCGTGGCGCCAGTCTTCCGGAATGCGATCGCGGAAACGCGTTGCACACGCGCGCAGGATAGCGATCGTCGCCAGCGGTGCGACGGCCGAGAGCGTCCCGGCGTCCGCGCCCGCGCGCTCCGCCACACGTTCGATGGCCTCGGCGTCCTGCACGATCGCGCCGCGAAGCGCGCCTAACGCATCCAGACGACGAGGCCCTGGGCGCGTCAACCGCGCACCCTGAGCGCCGTGGGCTTCGGCGTGCGCAGCCGCTTCGCGGAGAAGCTCGCGTACGAGTTGCCGGACGCGGCGCGCATCGACGCGGATCACCGTCCCATGAAGCAGCGGGGCGCCTGACGATGCCTCCGAGAGCTCAGGAACGGCATCAGCCCACGCGGCATCGTTGGCGGAATCAAGCGCGATGTCGAGCAGTCTCACCCACGGACGCCAGGCCGGGTCGAGCTCGGCCTCTGCTACCTGGGATCCGGAAAGTCGCCCGGCAGTCCGGACGCTGGTCGTGGTCCCCTGCATTGTTTCTCGGGTAAGAGACATGGGGTCTCGTAGTACATGCGCGATCCGGCGTGCATCTGCACGATCGGGTCGCGATTCCTGACGTCGCCACCGGCTCCGCCGCCGCGAACGCGTTCTCCTTCCGGACTTCTGCACGCCGCCATCCCGAGCCCGGCGGCCACGACACACGCCATCGCGCCCCTCGCTCCGGCGGCGCTCATGGCCTCGACACTCGCGTACCTATCACGCGCACCTGTTCGGACGGAAAGATCGTCGCGATGCGCAACATGAACCCGCCGAGCAGTACCAGCATCGCGGCCGTACCAGCGGTGAGCGCACGTCCGCGAAAGCGTGTGACTCGCCCAAAACCGATGAGGATCGGCGCGAGGATGCCGCCGACCACGATCAGAGCGAGCACCGCGCCCCAGGCGTTGAGGAACGCGCGCGCCGCGGAACCGAGTGAGATGAGGAAGATCAGGAGCACGACCAGTTCCATCACGAGCACGTATTTGTCGAAGCGCTCGAGGTCAATCACCGATGTCCCTTCGCTCAGTCGACGCCGCCGCGCGACGAGTATCAGCGTGGCCGCCGCGCTCGATGCTGCCGAGAGCAGGTACAGGATGCCCAGCCAACTCGAGTCCGCCCAGATGGGCCGGTTGGTGACCGACAACAGGACACCGGTGTAGCCCGCGATGAAGAAGCCGGCAATACCGCCCCCGATCGCGATGATCGTCGACCACGGGCGCTCGCCCAGGCGGCGGGCAGCGCCAAGGCGCACCTTCCCATCCGCGTGCAGCGCGCCTAACGCGCCGAGGAACGAGAAAATCCCGAAGAACAGGAGTCCCCAGACGCCCACCGACATCGGCGCCCAGTATTTGAACATCGGCCGGCCGGTCTTGTTCTGGATCATCATGTGCCAGAACCGATCTGGCCGACCGAGATCGACGACGAGCAGAATGCCGCTGATGGCGACGCCAATGATCGCGATGTAGTAGCCGGTCCTGACGATGGTTCGGTCGCCCGGTCGTCCGAACAGCTGCAGGAGCGCAGCCAGAAAGAAACAGCCGCCGGCGATGCCGCCGATGAAGAAGTAGAGCACAATGAACCAGCGCCAATGCGGCGGCTCGGTGAAGAACGTGTCAGGCATGCATCGGGAATAGGGAATCGGGAATGGGGAATCGAGAACTGACCGACGACGTCACGCGTCCGGATCCCGCGTTGGCCTCTCTCCTTCTGCGTCAGCTACATCTTTCATGCGATTGTGGCGCAGCGTCACGAGGCCAACGGCGCCCACAGCTACCGCGCCGGCGGCCGACAACGCCGCGCTCGAGGCCAGATTCCGCGACGGAAGCCCTGGGTCCGGTGGCAGGCCGTATACCTCGGGCTCATCTACCAACAGGAAGAAGGCGTTCAGCCCGCCTAACGGGCCGTTCGGGTCCGCCCCGTAGAGTCGAGCACGTGACTCGCCGGCCGCTTTGAGCTGCTCGACGCGGCCCGCGGCCCGTTTGCGGAGCTCCTCGATGGGACCGAACTGAATCGAATCCGTCGGGCACGCCTTCGAGCACGCCGGCTCGAGCCCCACGCTCATGCGATCGTAGCAGAGCGTGCACTTCTGCGCGGTGCCCGACACTTCGTTGATGTCGATGACGCCGAACGGGCACGCACCAATGCACGACCGGCACCCATTGCAGACGTCGGATTGGATGACGACCGTGTCGAACTCGGTGCGGATGATCGCGCCGGTGGGACACACCTCGAGGCAGCCGGCCTGAACGCAGTGCTTGCAGACGTCGGAGAGCATGAGCCAGCGGCCATCATACTGCTGGTCGAACTGCTCGACGAACTTCACGTGACGCCAGGTGTTGCCACTCAGGCGGAGCGTGTTGTCGTAGCTCTGTCCGCTCATCTCCGGTTGTCCGCCGGCGCGCGCGGGCAGTTGGTTCCAGCTCTTGCACGCGACTTCGCACGCCTTGCATCCGATGCAGACGGTGGTGTCCGTGAAGAAACCCATTGCTTCAGCCATGGTGCCTCGCATCGGGAATCGGGAATGGGGAATCGGGAATCGAAACAGCCGGAACGCCTCGCGGCGGACAGGCGAAGCGTCGAAGGCGCATCGATTCCCTATTCCCGATTCCCGATTCCCGAGTAGTCATGCCTTTTCCACGTTACAGACAAACGCCTTTCCTTCGTGCATCGACACGTTAGGATCACCCACCCAGGCCGTCAGCGTGTTCACCACGTCGCCGGTGCCGAGGCCCTCCCAGCCCCAGTGCCACGGCATTCCGACGTGATGGATGCGTTTTCCGCCGACGGTCATCACGCCAATGCGATTGGTGACGAGCGCCTTGGCGTGGATCGTCGCGCGGGGCGTCGAGATGCGAACCCTGTCCAGCGTGTTGATCCCCTTCTCGCTCGCGAGCGCGTGGCCCAGCTCGATGAAGAGCTCCGGCTGCAGCTCGTTGAGCCACGGCAGCCAGCGACTCATCGCGCCGGCGAGGTAATGCTCCGTCAGGCGGTATGTCGTGATGACGTGCGGGTACCGTGCGTCACCCACCTTCGCGAGCTGGTTGTACTCCTTGTTGCGCGCCCAGTACTTGAACACGGGACTGCCCTGCTGCTTCGGGTACAACGGGTTCTGTATCGGTGACTCGACGGGCTCGTAGTGCACGGGGAGCGGGCCGTCCACGAGCCCGGTCGGCACGAACAGCCATCCCTTCCCGTCCGCCTTCATGATGAACGGGTCGGTGCCCGAGAGCGCGTCGAGCCCGAGGCCGCCCGGCTTCGGCTTGGCGTTAGGCGCCTTCGTCGGCGAGAAGTCCGGCACGTCGTAGCCGATCCATTTGCCGTTCGGCGTCGGAGCGCCGGTCTGGGCGTTAGGCGCGTTCACAGCGCTCGCGTCCCACCAGACCCAGCGTTTCCGCTCGCTCCACGGGTTCCCCGCCGGATCGGCGGACGCGCGGTTGTACAACACGCGCCGGTTCGCCGGCCACGCGAACCCCCAGCGCAGGTGCGCGCCCGGAGCTCCCGGCGGGTCCGGCTCGCGCTGGGCCGTGAGGTTGCGACCGAATTCGGGGAAGCAGCCGCAGTAGATCCACGACGCACACGTCGTCGAGCCATCGTCCTTGAGGTCGCCGAAGCCGGCGAGATGACGATTCGGGTCGTTCGTGTAGAAGCCGTTGATCTCCTTCAGCACCTCGAGCTCGTCGGCGTCGCCCGAGTTCGACTGCTGCGTACGTCCCTTCGCCGGATCGGGGTCGTAGTTCCAGAAGAGATTCTTCCACCCCTGATCGCGCGGCAGCGTGCTGTTCGCATATGCCCGCTTGAGCCGCTTCCCGAGCTGATAGTAAAACCACGTGTCGGTGCGACAGTCGCCCGGCGGGTCCGCCGCCTTGTGATGCCACTGCAGCATCCGCTGCGTGTTCGTGAAGCTGCCGTCGTACTCCGCGACCTGCGTGGACGGGAAGAAGAAGATCTCGGTCTTGATGTCCTCGATCTTGACGGTGCCGTCCTTGATCTCTGGCGCCGAGTGCCACTGCGTCGCCGTCTCGGTGAGCCAGTTGTCCTTCACGACGAGCCACTCGAGCTTCCGCATCGCGCGTCGCTGCGCCGCCGCGTTGAGCGACGTCGCCGGGTTCTGCCCGATGCAGATCATCCCTTTCACCCGCCCCTCGTCCATGGCCGCCATCGTCGCCATGTGCGAATGATCGCCGAGGATCTTGGGATGCCAGTCGTATCCGAAATCGTTCTCGGATGTCGCGGCGGCGCCGTACATCGACTTGAGATACGAGATGAAAAACTTGGGCGTGTTCGCCCAGTAGCTCGTCGGCAGCGTCTCGACCGTCAGGTAGTCACGGAGCGTGTCGTGCTTCTTGAGCGCCGTCGGTGCCGGCATGTAGCCATGAATGCTGTGGTACAGCGTCGGCACGTCGGTGGAACCCTGAATCGCGGCGTGGCCGCGGAGCGCCATGACGCCGCCGCCTGGCCGGCCGATGTTGCCTAACAAGAGCTGGAGCAGCGCGCACGCGCCGATCATCTGCACGCCGTTCGTGTGCTGCGTCCACGCGACGGCATAGGCGAACGCCGACGTGCGGTCGCGTCCCGAGTTCGCGAGCAGCATGTCGGCCACCTGCGTGAACTTCTGCCGCGGGCACCCGGTAACCTGCTCCACCATTTCCGGCGTGTAGCGCGCGAAGTGGCGCTTGACGAGCTGAAAGACGGAGAACGGGTCCTGCAGCGTCGGGTCGGTGCGCGGCGCGGGTTTGAGCAGCGACCGGACCAGGGCATCGAACGGCGGCCCCACCTGCGCCGTCCCTGCCGCCGCGGCGCCTGCCGCCCTGCCCGTCGCCTGCTGTCCGCCGCGCGGCTGGCCCTGTTGGCCCGACGGCACGCGTTGCTCGCCGGACTGCGCGGTGTTCGCGACGCGTCCCTGATCGCCGATCTGCGTGCTCGCGTACTGCCACGTCGCGGGGTCGTACTGTCCGAGGAATCCGTTGTACGGCCAGTCGGGCTTCTCGGTGTATTGCATGAGTCCTGAAAACGCGCCGTCGAGATCCTCCGTGTCCTTGAACCCCGGGTTGATGAGCGTCGCCGCGTTCGTGTAGTTGACGACGTACTCCCTGAAGAACGGATCCGAGTTCCAGCGCTCGCTGTTCAGGACGTAGGTGATGAGCCCACCGAGGAACGCGACATCGCTGCCCGCTCTGATCGGCGCGTGCAGGTCGCACATCGCGCTCGTGCGCGTGAAGCGCGGATCGACGTGAATGAGCTTCGCGCCGTTCACCTTCGCCTTCATCGGCCAGCGGAACGCGACCGGATGACACTCGGCCATGTTCGAGCCCATGACGACGAAGCAGTCGGTGGACTCGAGATTGCGCGGATACGTCGTCGCCGCGCCTCGACCTAGTCGTGACCCCAGACCGGGGACGCTAGAGCTGTGTCATATCCTGGCCTGATTTTCTATCGCGACGATCCCGAGCCCGCGACAGAACTTTTGCGCGACGTGGTTGAATTCGTTGTCGAGCGTCGCGCCACCGAGGTGGAAGAGGGCCGGTGTCATGTTCACGAGCTTCCCGTTCGGCAGCCGCTCGATGAACGTGTCGTCACGCGTTTTCTTCACCAGCTCGGCGACGCGATTCATCGCCCACTCGAGGTCCACCGTCTCCCACGCGGTGGCACCGGGCTTCCGGTGCAGCACCTGCGTGGGTCGGTTCGGGTTCCGATGGAGCTGGTAGATGGCGGCGCCCTTCGGGCACAGCGTACCCTCGTTGTGCGGACTGCGCGGGTCGCCTTCGATGTTGATGATGTCGCCGTCCTTGACGTGGATCAGCGTGGCGCATCCGACGGAGCAGAACGGGCAGATGCTGGGCACCGTTCTCGAGTCCTTGATGCGAAGCTGCTGCGCCTTCGCGCGTGCGGGCGCGAGCGTGAGCCCAAGCCCGACGAGCCCGCCAAGCGCCGTACCGGCGCCCGCACCCGCTGAGTAGCGAAGGAATTCGCGACGGGAGACCTGCATGTCCTGAATGCTCCTGAGCAGCTCAGTTCAGCGATCGAGTACAGTGGGCGCCGCGATTTCTATGCCCTGACTGTGCAACCGTCGCGCATTCTCGGGGTGTGGTTTTGTTCCCCGGGCGCGCTCACCAGACTAGAAGTCAAAGCGGGTGCTCAACGCGATCTGACTTCCCTTTCGCTCGGTCGAGGTCGTCGGACCAACGACGTACTCCGTCCGGTTGTACATCCATTCCAGTCCGAGTGAGTACGGCCCGGCCTTGTAGCGCAGCATCGGCGAGAACAGCCAGCTGTTGAGTCGGTCGTTTCCCGTCCCGCGAATGTCATCGTCGTCCGGGTCGTCCGTGCCGTAATAGACCCATACGCCGACGCGTCGCGTGATATCGATGCCAGCCTGTGCCCACGCACCCCACCCCTGGATGTCGCCGAACTGGATGATGTGCGCGAACTGGTGGGCCATCGCCTTTCCGCTGTACGCGTTGCCTTGGAGCGTGATCACGCCGCTCTGCACGCGCAGGCCGCCTTCGAACATGTGACTGTCGAGATTGTTGTCCGCCGGCTTCGGCGTTCCCCGCGCACGCACACCATTGAGATTCTTCCGGTCCCAGTGCCCGACGGCGTACGCGCTCCAGGTTCCCGCCCGGAATTTGCCGTCGATGTTCAGCGCACCTTCGAGTTGCGGCGATCCGGCCTCGCCCGCGCTCGGCTGGTCTGGCGTTGGCTCGTCGGACCACGAGCCGCGCATCGCCGCGAGAGAGAGGCGCGCAGTCACGGGTGACGATTTATCGGTGAGCGACTGGATGAGAAAGATTCCAGGAAAGCGCCATCCAACGAATCCGCCCGATCCCCAGCCGAGCGGAAATGCGATGTGCGTAACGGAGGTCGGCATGATGCCGGTCGTGAGCGACCATGCCTGACCAATGCGCAGCGTCGTCGTCCCATTGGTCAGATCGGCGTACGCAACGCGAAGGCGAGGCGTCGGCTGCTCGTCGGCGAAATTCCCGGTGCCATTGAACGCGGCGAAGAAGTCGACCTCGAACGTCGCGTTCGTGCGCCAGTTGCTGTTGCCGATCTCGGGACCGCGAAGGCCGAAGGTGAGTCGCGTGTTACGCACGTCACCGCCATGCCACCAACCAGCAAGCTCCGACTGAACGAACTCGGCCTGCTGTCCATTGGCGAGGCTGAAGCGCGCGTCCTGCGCGAACAGCGTCGCGCTGAGGATTCCGCCCATAGTGAGCGTCACATCACTACCGAGCTTGACCTCGTGTTGACCACTGCTCGCGCTCAGCGGCAAGCACAGCAGGGAGGCGAATGCCAACGTCGACCGGTATGACAACGAGATCGAGGCCATGGGCAGGCTCCGCAGCGACGGGTGATGGTCTCGATCGTTGACTGATTGGGAGACCAAATACCGTCGCGCCGCAAGGCACGAGCCGAGCGTGCCAATTGTGTTCGAAGAGCCGTGAAGCCGTGGCGGGCGTGTAACACTCTGGAGCTTGCTGCCATCACATACCGGTGCTCGAACCCTGACCTCCATCCACCGGTATCCCCAAATGCGCCGCCATGCCGTGTTGCTGTTTCTCGTCGCCACCACTTCGGCTTCCGCGCAGTCCGGCGCGAGCAGGTATCCGTTCAAGCCGGTCCCCCTTCCCGATTCCAGCGAGATCGCGCTCGCCGTCTCGGCCGCGCCATCGGAGGTTACGGACAAGGCAACCGTGTACGCGATCCGTGACGGGAAGGTGGTCACCCTTCGTACCGGATCGAACGGCGTCGCGTGCCTGGTGGCCCGCGACCTCCACGAGGGCGGGCTGTATCCGATCTGCTTCAACGCCGAAGGCACGCGCACGGTGATGCGCCGCGAGCTGATGCAGGTGCAGCTCCGCTCGTTAGGCGTGAGCGAGGACTCAGTGGACCGTGCAGTGAGCTCGGCGTACGCGCGCGGTGAGCTGACGGCGCCTCGTGAGCTGGCGCTGGCGTACATGATGTCCCCGCGCCAGGTGCTGTTCTCGTCGCCGGACGGCGCCGGACGGCGCGTCGGGGCGTGGCATCCGCATCTCATGTTCTACGTGCCGGGCGCGACGCCGGCGAAGTTCGGGCTCACTCAGGACGGAGCGGGTGAACCGATCTCGGTGGGGTCGCCGGGGACGCCGCAGGCGGAGATGATCGTCAAGGTCCCGAAGTGGGCGGATGGCTCGCCGGTGGCCGGCGGCGCGAAGGATCGCGACTAGCGCTGTCATTCCGAGCGAACGAAGTGAGTCGAGGAGCTGCGTCATTCCGAGCGGAGGCCGCAGGCCGGAGTCGAGGAATCGTTGCTGTCCGGACAGAGGTCTCTCTACCGCGACGCCGAGGATTCCTTTACTCCGCCGCTTCGCGGCTCCGCTCGGAATGACCATGCTCCGCGGCTGCGCTCGGAATGACAACGGTTGACCGGACGAGCTACTATCGCCATAGTAGCGCTGCGCCTGTAACTGAGCGCGAGTCCAGTCACCCGAGCGACGGCAGGCCGGTCCATGTCGCGACCGCACGATTCCGAACGACTCCAGTTCGCCTGCCGGCCAGGGCCAGACCGCTTCGCGCGCGGCGTTAGGCTCCGAGCGTTGTGGCTCCGAGCCGCCGTGTTCGCCTGGATGGGATTGTCGCTCGGCTGCGCATCGGCCCGCATCCGCAAGGCGAACGCGCTCGCGCTTGCCGCGGCCGATACCCGCGTGCTCGAAGGGTGCTACGACTGCCTCGCGGAGGCGCGCGCGACGTATGCGCGTGTCGCCAACGACAGGCACACGAAAAAGCCGGCCCCCGTCATCGCGCGGTTGTTCGAGACCGACGTGCTGCTGGCCCTTCGAGAGAAGGAGTTGGCACTCGACTGGCGGCCGAGCGTGGACCGTGCACGCTCGCTCGTCGCGCGGCTTCCCGCCGCGATGGAAGCGACGCACGTACTCGACATCGTCGACGCCGTCTTCCCGGACGGCAACGGCGTATCAATGAAGGCCACGGCGGCGCTGCTGAGGAAGTACGCGCCTTACACCACCAAAGTAGACAGCGAGCTCGCCTGGCTCGCGCGCGTTCCGATGACCCCCGAAGTCCGACGGTACATCGCGCTCTCGCTGGACTGCTCCTTCTCCGACCGACGGAATACGTCGGGCGATACAACGAACACGTTCGCCAACCGGCGCCAGGTTCCCGTCAACGCGCCGCCATTGATCGCCTATCGCGCAGCGAGTTGCGACCCGGTCGACACGCTGGCCATGAAGCGCGTGCTCGCCGCCGCGCCTTCGTTCGACGAAGCCGCGTACGCGCTTGCGCGCCGCGCGATGTGGGAGACCGACGAGACGGGCGGCGACTACGCACTCGGCCTGTTCGCGCGCGCGCATACTCGCTTTCCGCGCGCACCAGGCGTGATGTTCCTGACCGGGTGGGTCAACTTCACGCTCGGCGACTGCCCGGAAGCGATTCGCCACTATGACCAGACGCTCGCCATCGAGCCGGCGCACGATCGCGCGCTGCTGCAGACCACGCGCTGCCTAACGACGCTCCGCCAGGATTCCGCGGCGATCGCCACAGCGACGCGGTTCATCGCGCTCGAACCGTCCAACATCGGCGAGGGCTACTACTGGCGCGCAGCCAATCGACTTCGCCGCAAAGAGCTGGACCTCGCCCGCAGCGACATCGAGGCCGCCAAGTCACGCGGCCGCAACACCGAGAACCTCACGCTCGCCGGGATCATCGAGCACGAGCAGGACAGTCTTACAGTCGCCGAGGCCGATCTGCGCAGTGCACGGCGGCTTCCGATGGGCTCGGAGAACTGCACGGCGGGCTTCTACCTCGGCAGCGTGCTGACCAAGCGCGAGATCTGGGCGGAAGCGGCCGCCTCGTTCGACTCGGCGATGGTGTGCTACGATGCGCGGGCGCAGGATATCGCCGCGAAAATCGCCGAGGTCCGTAGCGCGCGCAAAGGTACCGCGGCGTTCAAGGCAAGGCGTATCGCGTCGCTCGAGGAAGACCTTGCTGATCGGCGTCGGCGGTATCGGACGTCGGCGTTCAACGCCGCCAGCATGAATGCTCGGCTGGGAAACGTCGCCCGGGCTGAGGAGCTCCTCGTGATCGCGGCGGAGGGGCGGGAGCTTGCGGATCAGGTGGCGAAGCTGCGGGACCAGCTCGCTCGAACGAGTCCGCCCGCGCCGCCCGTCCTGCCGACGCGACGAGTGGCGCCGCCCGAGTTGCCCCGCCATTGAGCACGGGGCTCGCTTCTTGATTCCCGCCCTGCTGGTTGGCCAATCCGTGTCCCTCCAGCAGAGGTGACGGCGTCGTGTTCTTTCGAAGTTGGGAGGCGGTACTTCGTGTCGCGCTGAGCGCGGCGGCCGTCTACATCCTGGTAGTCCTGGTACTCCGGATCATCGGCGCGCGCGCGCGAAGATGTCGGGGTACGATCTGATCGTCACGATCGCGCTCGGTTCGCTCGTC
>Ga0207691_10001794_pt1 | contig 21072 bp, 18 predicted proteins | sample KBSM13metaG_FD_184327 | JGI IMG/M metagenome (GOLD analysis project Ga0207691, IMG submission 184327) | Miscanthus rhizosphere microbial communities from Kellogg Biological Station, Michigan, USA - KBS M1-3 metaG (SPAdes) (version 2) | ecosystem: Host-associated > Plants > Roots > Rhizosphere >... | reverse complement strand
CGCCAGCAGGCCGAACAGCGTGTCGTCTACGGTGACCGTCTCCGCCGCCGCGCGCCGGTTGAGATCCGAGACGGCGCTGGTGTCGCGGAACACCGTCAGCAGCGATTCCATCGCGTCCGCTTCGTCGAGCGCCGCCCGCGCGCCGCCCACGTCGCCGGCGTCGTCCGACGACAGCATCACCTCGAAGCGACAGGCCATCGCCACGCGGTGCACGCGGATCCAGTGATCCCCCGGCCGCCGCCGGTCGCCGAAGTCGAATGCGAGAAAGTTTCGCCGCGTCAGCGTGGCCGACATCAGAACACCGCCTTGACGACCTTCGCCAGGTGAACCGGTCGCATCATACTTCTCACCATCGTGCCCGGCTTCTGGGCGCGGACGTCGTCCATGTCCACGCGTTCGACGTCCTGCAGCCGGATGGCGGGCCTGGCCTCCGGCGCGGCGAACGAGAAATCCGCCCCGCGCAGGTCGAGGCCGACCACGTGCCGGGCGAAAAGGGCATAGGACGGCATCCGGCCGAACATGTCCGGCTCAGGGTAATCCTTTTCCTTCTCCTCCGGATCGAGATCTGCGTCGGCGTTCGTCCCGCCGCCCGCGTACTCGATGCGGATGCCACTGAGCCGCAGGTCTTCGATCGGATAGCCGGGAATGCCGCTGATCAGAATCCCGTGCGCCCCGCTGACGCCCGACGCCACGACGTTGCTGATGCTGACGCGGCGAATCACCCCCGGCGGCGGCTCGCCCGGGGTGCGCGCGCGGTTGCCGCGGCGGACGAAGATCGGCGCGTTCGCGATGCCGCGCATCGTCAGGTTCGAGATGGCGACGTCCTCGATCGGGCCGCCGTCGACGCTCTCGATGGCGAGGCCGCGGCTGTAGTCGAACAGGCAGTTCGAGATGGTGATGTTGCGGAAGCCGCCGCTGCTCTCGGTGCCGAACTTGATGCGGCCGGTCGGGCCGCGATCGCGCGCGCCGCCGTATTTCACGGTCCGCTTGTAGCTGCCGTCCAGATAGCTGCCCTCGTCGTACCCGCTCACCTGGCAGTTGGTGATCGTCACGTTCTCGGTCGCGCGGGCGACGCCGAGACCGTAGCTGCTCTTGAGGCAGATCCCGTCGTCGAACGGCGAGTTCACCGTCATGTTCGAGAGGCGGACGTTGCGGCACGCGTCGACGTCGATGCCGTCGCGGTTGGTGTCCATCTTCACGTTGTCGACCGTGAAGTTGTCGACGCCGGTCGCGAGGATGGCGAAATGCCCGCCGTGCGCGATGGTGATGTCGCGGATCGTGACGTTGCGGCTGTTCTTCAGGGCGATCGCCTTGTTGCCGGTCCCGGCGGGGGAGTTGGCGTTGGCCGAGCGGTTCAACGTGGTCCCGCGAATCGTGCCGGTGCCGGAGATCGCGACGTCGTCGAGGTTCTCGCCCCAGATCAGGCTGTTGTGCCAGTGGCTGTGGCCGAAGTCCTGGTACTTGTCCCACTCGTTCGGCTCCGGCGGGTCGCACGGGGCGCGATCGATCGGGCCGGCCTCGACGGTGGCGCCGTGATCGATCAGCAACGCGACGTGGCTGCGCAGGTGAATCGATCCGCTGAGATACGTGCCGGGACCGAAGACCACGGTCCCGCCGCCGGCGCCGGCCGCCTCCTCGATCGCCTTGTTGATCGCCGCGGTGTCGACGGTCTTACCGTCGCCGACTGCGCCGAACTTCCTGACCTCGAAGCGGAGCGGCTGCTGCGCGCCGGCCGACGCGACGAGGAGGGCCGCCACGCCAAGGACGGTGACAACTCTACGCATGGGGGACATTCTCCGTGCGGATGGCCGTCCAGACCGGGCCATCCGGAAATCGGAACGACTCCCGGGCCGCCGCCTTGATCGTGCTGCTGTAGCCCGGCGCCTCGGGCGCCAGGTAGCGGCCGCCGCGCATCGCCACCGGATCGACGAAATGCTCGTGCAGGTGATCGACGAACTCGGTGACGCGGTCGTCCATGCGCGCCGACACCGACAGGAAGTCCCACATCGACAGGTGCTGCACCAGCTCGCAGAGCCCGACGCCGCCCGCGTGCGGGCACACCGGGACTCCGAACTTCGCCGCCATCAGGATGACCGCGAGATTCTCGTTCACGCCGCCCAGGCGGCAGCTGTCGATCTGGCAGAAGCCGATGGCGCCGGCCTGCAGGAGCTGTTTGAAGAGCACGCGGTTGGCGCAGTGCTCGCCGGTGGCGACGCCGATTGGCGCCACCGCCCGCGCGATCGCCGCATGGCCGAGCACGTCGTCCGGGCTGGTCGGCTCCTCGATCCACCACAGGTCGAAGCGGGCCAGCGCGCGCACGCGCTCGATCGCTTCGCCGACGTCCCAGCGCTGGTTGGCGTCGATCATCAGCCGGCAGTCGGCGCCGATCGTCTCGCGCACGAGCCCGACGCGCCGCGCGTCGTCGGCGGGATCGCCGCCGACCTTCACCTTGAAGTGCGTGAAGCCTTCCGCGATCGCCTCGCGGCACAGGCGGCGCACCTGCTCGTCGCCGTATCCCATCCATCCCGCCGACGTCGTATAGGCGGGATACCCCTGCCGCAGCAGCGCCGCCTCGCGATCCGGTATGCCGTGCCGCTGGCGCTCGAGCAGATCGATCGCTTCGTCGGGGGTGAGCGCGTCGGTGATGTACTGGAAATCGATCGACGCCACGATCTCGCGCGGGGTCATGTCGGCGAGCACTTTCCACAGCGGCTTGCCCGCGCGCTTCGCGTGCAGGTCCCAGACGGCGTTGACGATCGCCGCCATCGAGATGTGGACGACGCCCTTTTGCGGGCCGAGCCAGCGGAGTTGCGAGTCGCAGGCGAGGTCGCGCCAAAACGCCGCCGGCGCCGCCATGATGTCGTCGAGTGCGCGGCCGACCACGAGCGGCTCGAAGGCGCGGATCGCGCCGGCGCAGATCTCGTTGCCGCGGCCGATCGTGAAGGTGAAGCCGTGGCCTTCGAGCCCCGCGTCGGTATGCAGGATGACGTAGGCGGCGGAATAGTCGGGATCGGTGTGGACGGCGTCGGTGCCGGCCTGTGTCAGCGACGTCGGAAAACGGAGGTCGATGACCTCCATGCTGGTGATCTTCATGCGCTCACCGACCGCACCCGGTCGAGCGTCACCGCGGCCACGATGATGCCGCCGGTGACAATCTGCTGGACCCAGTTGGCCAGCCCCTTCTGCGAACACCCGATCTGGATGACGGTCATGATCGCCGCGCCGATGATCGTGCCCGCCACCGTGCCGCGGCCGCCCGACAGGCTGCCGCCGCCGATGATGACCGCGGCGATCACGTCCAGCTCGAGGCCGATGGCGACCGTGGGATCGCCGACCGAGAGCTTCGAGAACTGCAGCAGCCCGGCCATCCCGGCCAGCGCGGCGCCCAGCGTGTAGACGGCAATCTTGGTGCGCTCGATCGCCACGCCGCACAGCCGCGCCATGCGCTCGTTGGAGCCGATCGCGAAGACGTGGCGCCCGAAACGCGTGTAGCCGAGCAGCCCGCCGATCAGGAGCGCGACCACCAGCAGCGTCCAGATGCCGGGCGGCACGAGCAGGCGCCCGGTCTCGCTGCGCAGCAGATCGTTGAGCCAGGTGATCGGCGCCTCGATGCGGCGCTCCTCCGCCAGCCCCTTGGCCGCGCCGCGGACGACGAGCATCGTGCCCAGCGTGACGATGAAGGGCACGACACGCAGCCGGGTGATCAGCACGCCGTTCACCAGTCCGCAGGCCGCCGCTGCCGCGACGCCCGCCGCCGCCGCGACGAGCGGCGCGCGATCGGCGCGCAGCGCCAGCGCGATCACCACCGTCGTCAGCGCGATGATCGACCCGACCGACAAATCAATCCCGCCGGCGGCGATCACCACGGTCATGCCGAGCGCGGCCATGCAGACGATGGCGGTCTGCCGGGCCATCAGCTCGAGGTTGGCCGGCGCGAAGAACTGGCGGCCGACGAGCGCGCCAAAAATCGCGGCGACGAGGATCAGCCCGACGAGCGTGCCGGTGCGATCCAGGATCGATCGTGCGGTCATGCGGCGTCGGCCCCGGTCGCCTGCATCATCAGGTCGTGCTCGGTCAGGCCGGCGGCGGGGCGCGGCGGACGGAGGCGTCCGCGCTGCATCACGGCGATGCGATCGCACAACCCGAGCAGCTCGGGCAGGTAGCTGCTGACCATCAGGACGGCGCGGCGCCGTCCGCCCGCCGTGTCGGCGACGAGCGAGTCGATCAGCCGGTAGATCTGCGCCTTGCTGCCGACGTCGATGCCGCGGGTCGGCTCGTCGAGGATGAAGACGTCCACGTCGTGGTGCAGCAGCCGCGCGATCGCCACCTTCTGCTGGTTGCCGCCAGAGAGCGCGCCGGCCGGCTGCGAGGCGCCGCCGCAGCGGATCGCCATCCGCTCGATCCACCGCGCCGCGGCCTCCCGCTGCCTCGCCGGCAGCACCACCCCGAGCGCGCCGAAGCGATCGAGCCGGGTCAGCGTGAGGTTGTCGGCGATTGAGAGCCCGAGCGCGAGCCCCTCGGACTTGCGATCCTCGCTCAGCATGCCCATGCCGGCGCGCCACCGATCGCGTGGCGCTTCCGCCTGAAGGCGGAAGCCACGAGACACGCGACTTGACAGGCCGCCGGCTGGCTCCGGTCCTCCGTGGCTTCCGCCTTCAGGCGGAAGTAACTGCACTCGGACGCGCCCGCGCTTCACCGGCTCGAGCCCGAAGATCGTGCGCAGCAGCCGCGTTCTTCCAGCGCCCACAAGACCCGCGATGCCGAGGATCTCGCCGCGATGCAGCGTGAAACCCGTCGACCCCGGTTCGAGCGCGTCAACCTGCAGCACCGCTTCACCCGGTGTCCGCACGCTGCGGGGAAAGAGCTCCGCGGGACGGCCGCCCACCATCATCGACACGATCGCTTCGTTCGAGGTCTCTGCCGTCGCGCCTCCGCCGGCATTGCGGCCGTCGCGCAGCACCACGACGCGGTCGGTGATGGCTTTCACTTCCTCGATGAAGTGGGAGATGTAGACGATGGCATGCCCCTGCGCTCTGAGTCGTTGCAACAGCGCGAACAGGTGCTCGACGTCGGGCCGGCCGAGACTGCTGGTCGGCTCGTCGAGCGCCAGCACGCGGCAGCCGACGGCCAGCGCCCGCGCGATCTCGACGAGCTGCTGCGCGGCAACCGAGAGCGACCCGACCTTCGTCGCGGGATCGATGTCGGTGTGTCCCAGCTGCGCCAGCGCCGACGCGGCCATCGCGCGCATCCGCGCGCGATCGATCACGCCGAAGCGCGCCGGCTCGACGCCGAGCAGGATGTTCTCCATGACCGAGAGGTCCGGCGCGAGCGACAGCTCCTGATAGATCATCGCGACGCCGGCCCGCCGCGCCTCGATCGGCGAGCGCGGCGCGTACGCCTCGCCGCCGATCGCCATCGAGCCGGCGTCAGGCGGCAGCGCCCCCGCGAGAATGGCCATCAGCGTGCTCTTGCCGGCGCCGTTCTCGCCGACGAGCCCGCAGATCTCGCCCGGCGCGACCGACAGATCGACGCCGTCGAGCGCGACCGTCGCGCCGAAGGCCTTGCGGATCCCGCGCATCAGGCATCCCGCCGGCTCGCTCACTTCTTCAGATCCGGTTCGAGCAGGGCCTTCATCTCCGGCGTGTCCATGTTGTCTTTGGTGGCCACGTGCACGCCGGTGTCGATCCACTTCTCGACCGGCTGTCCCTTCAGGTGCGCCACCATCGTCTTGACCGCCTCGTAACCCATGTGCACCGGATCCTGCACGACCAGGCCGTCGAGGCCGCCGTCACGCAGCCCCTTGACGAGGTTCGGCGAGGCGTCGAAGCCGACGAACTTCACCTTGCCGGCCCACCCGTTGTCCTGCAGCACGCGCAGCGTGGCGAAAGTGACCGACTCGTTCGGCGTGAAGATGCCGTCCACCGACAGGCTGCCGTCCGGCTTCTTGTAGGAGCTGAGCAGCGCTTCCGCTTTCTTGTACGCCCCTTCGACGTCGGCGCCGCCGTACTGGTTGGAGCTGACGACTTCGATGCCCGGGTTCTGCTTCATCGCGTCGAGGAACCCCTGCTCGCGCTTGCCGGTGCTGTCATGCCCCTCGGCGTAGCGCAGCAGCACGACCTTGCCCTTGTGGCCGAGGGACTCGGCGAGCCGCTGGCCGCCGAGCTGACCCCCCTTGAGATTGTCGGTCGCGACGAAGCTGACGTAGTCGCCCCCCTTCAACCCCGAGTCGAAGATGACCACGGGAATCTTGTGACGCACGGCTTCGGCCACCGGCTGCACCAGCGCGGTTTCGTCGAGCGGCGCGAGACAGATGCCCGACACGCCGCGGCTGACGAAGCCTTCCACTTCAGACACCTGCGAGTCGCGATCGTCCTCGCGCAGCGGCCCGCGCCAGATCACGTTGGCGCCGAGCTCCCGGCCCGCGCGCTCGGCTCCGGCGCGGATGCTCTGCCAGAACACGTGCGTCGTCCCCTTGGGAATGACCGCGATGGTGAGGCCGCTCGAGGGGGTGGACGTCGACGTCGATGGCGATGTGCCGCCGCAGCCGGTCATGAGCGCGACGAGCAGCAACGCCGCGATCGATCTTCCGCCTAAAGGCGGAAGCCACGTGAAGCGCAGCGGAAGCCACGTGAATCTCTTCGGTCCCATGAGGTTTCTCACAGTCACCCTCTTGCCATTCGTGGCTTCCGCCTTTAGGCGGAAGTCGTCAGGTTCCACAACCGCCGCGCCGTGCCGCCGAGAATCTGCGCCTGTTCGTCCGCCGAGTACTCGCCGATCGCCGCTTCGATCAGATCCAGCACCGCGCTGTAGCTCGCGGCGAGGGTGCAGACCGGCCAGTCCGATCCCATCATCAGGCGCGACGGCCCGAAGGCGTCGAGCGCCGCATCCAGGTACGGCCGCAGCATGCCATGCGTCCAGTTCCGCCAGTCGGCTTCCGTCACGAGCCCCGACAGCTTGCACCAGACGTTCGGCATTTCCGCGAGGCGGACCAGGTGCGCCTGCCAGTGGCGGTACTCGCCGTGGCGGATGTCCGGCTTGCCGACGTGGTCGAGCACGAAGTGTTGATCGGGAAAGGCCGCGGCGAACGACACCGCCGCCGGCATCTGCCGCGCGTAGACGAGGATGTCGTAGGACAGCCCGGTGCGCGCCAGTTGCGCGATGCCGCGGCGGAACTGCGGCCGCGCCAGGAAGTCGTCCGGCTCGGCCTGCACGATGTGGCGGACGCCGACCAGTCGAGCATGATTCGTGAACGCGTCGAGCTGCGCGCCGAGCTCGTCAGACTGGAGATCGACCCAGCCCACCACGCCCGCGATGCAGGGGTTGCTGTCGGCGAGCTCGAGCAGCCATCGCGTTTCCTCCAGCGTCTGCCGCGCCTGCACCGCAATGCACGCGTCGACGCCGGCCCGCCGCATCACGTCTTGCGCGTCGGCCGGAAGGAAATCGCGCCGCAGCGGCGACATCGTGCCGTCGATCCATCCGTACTCGACAGGGTCGTACTGCCAGAGGTGCAGATGAGCATCGACGACGTGTCGGGGCTGCGCGCTACTCATCTCACCGGCGTCCCGCCGCGCGCGCTCGACTCGTAGCAGGCTTCAACCACCGCCATCGTCTTGATCGCGTCGTGCACCGATCCGACGAGCCGCGCGTCTTCGCCGCTGACGACGCGCTGCAGGTTCGACATCGGGCCTTCGAACGCTTCGGTGAACCAGGAGCCGCGCAGCGGCACCGGCATCCAGTCACCGCCGTCGAGCGCGACTTCCATCGTGTCGGCCGGCCCGGACGGATAGGCGAGATTCACGCCCCACGTCACCCGGGCCGCCCCGTGCACCCCTTCCACCAGCATCTGCGAGGCGCGGTGGCGCGGCCCGGACCGATGCGTATGGTTCAGCACCAGCGAGCAGCGCAAGTGGTCGCCGTAGTCGAGGATGATCGAGCTGCGCGTGTCGCGCAGGTCCGGAAAAGAGGGGTGCGCCACACCTTTGCAGTAGACGCCGCGCGGCTCGCCGGCGAGGGCGCGAATCGCGTCGATGTAATGGATCGAGTGATAGACGACTTCGACGCGGGGCGCCTTGCGCAGGAACGCCCAGAGATGCCACGGCTGATCGATGACCACGCGAACGTCCATGTCGACCAGCGTGCCAACCTCTCCACGCTCGACCAGATCGGCGAGCGCGAGCATGCCCGGGCTGAAGCGCAGCTGGAAGTTGACCGCCGCGACCAATGCCCGCTCTTCGCAGATCGCGAGGATGCGGCGCGCGGCGGCGAGGTCCGGCCCCATGGGCTTCTGCATCAGCACCGCGGATCCGTGCGGCAGCCGTTCGAGGATGCCCGCGATCTGATCGCCGGGGACCGCGAGGTCGAAGACCACGTCCGGCGTGGCGGCGGCCGCTTCGAGCGAAGGAAACACCGTCGCGATCGAGAAGGCCTGCGCGGTCGCGCCCGCCTGCTGGCGATCGACGTCGAAGATCCCCGCGACGGGGAAGGCGAGGCGGCGGTAGGCGGGAAGATGCGCGTCGCGGACGATCCCGCCGGCGCCGACGATCACGATCGGCCGGGGATGCGCGGGCCGCGGCCAGGCCTGGAGCAGCTGGCGCATCCGCTGACGTTCAAGCCCTTCGGGCCGACCCGGGCCTGGGCCGCGCGGCGTCGGAGTCGGCATCCCCATAGACATCGACATTCAGATCGAACACCGGCTGCATCACCGCCCACCAGTCGCCGGCCGCCGATCCCGGAGCGGGCTGCTGCATCGACTTCATCAGCGCTTCCCATTCGCCCACGCGCGGATCCGACGCGACGTGCTGCGCGAAGGCGCGCGTGAAGTCGCGGCCGGGCGCCATGTCGACGACCATCACCAGGCGGCGGTCGAGCAGGTAGATCTGCATGTCGGCGATGCCGACGCGGCGCAGGCTGTGCAGCACTTCCGGCCAGACGCGGCGATGGTGCGCTTTGTAGGCCTCGACGACGGCCGGGTCGTCCTTCAAGTCGACGGCCAGGACGTGCCGCGTCATGCGTGTGCCGCCACTTTCTGCCGCGCCCGCCCGAGGCGATCGATGCCGAGCTCGACGACGTCGCCGGCGCGCAGGTAGATCGGCTCGGGCTTCATGCCGAGCGCCACGCCGGCCGGCGTGCCGGTGCTGATCACGTCGCCGGGCAGCAGCGTCATGAACTGGCTGACGTAGCTGACGAGCGCGGCGACGCTGAAGACCATGTTGGCGGTGGTGCTCTGCTGCCGCGTCTCGCCGTTGACCGTCAGCCACATGCCGAGCGCCTGCGCGTCGGGGATCTCGTCGCGCGTCGCGAGGAACGGACCGATCGGCGCGAACGTGTCGGCGCTCTTGCCCTTGACCCATTGCCCGCCGCGTTCGAGCTGGAAGGATCGCTCCGAGTAATCGTTGTGCAGCGCGTAGCCGGCGACGTGCTCGAGGGCGCGCGCCTCGTCGACACAACAGGCCTGGCGGCCGATCACCACCGCGAGCTCGACCTCCCAGTCCAGTTTCGTGCCGCCGCGCGGGATCACGACCGGATCGTTGGGGCCGGTGAGCGCCGTCGTCGACTTGAAGAAGATCACCGGCTCCTTCGGCAGATCCATCTGGCTCTCCGCGGCGTGATCGCGGAAGTTGAGCCCGATGCAGACGATCTTGCTCGGGCGCGCGAACGGCGCGGCGATGCGCGCGGCCGGGTCGAGGCGCGGCGCCGAGACGCCGCCGTCGGTGAGCCACGCCGCCAGCGCGCGCAAGCCGTCGCCGCCGAAGAAGGCCTCGTCGTACTCGCGCACGAACGCCGACGCGTCCACGCGCGCACCGTCGTCGAGCAGCACCGCGGCGCGCTCCTTGCCGGGATCGCCGAAGCGGGCCAGTTTCATACCGCGGTCACTCCACCGTCGAGCGGATAGGCCGCGCCGGTGACGAACGACGCTTCGTCGGAGCACAGGTAGAGGGCGAGGGCGGCGACGTCGTCGGGCGTCCCCATCCGGCCGATCGGCTGGTACTCGGAGAGCGTCTGCATCATCTCGGCCTCGCGCCCGGGATAGTTCTTCGCGAGGTAGCCGTCGACGAACGGCGTGTGCACGCGCGCCGGGCAGATGCAGTTGCAGCGGATGCCGCGCTTCACGTAGTCGACCGCGATCGACCGCGTCATCGTCAGCACCGCCCCCTTGGTCATCGAGTAGGCGAAGCGATCGGGCAGGGCGATCAGCGAGGCGATCGAAGCCATGTTCAGGATCACGCCGCGTCCCTGGCGCAGCATGATCGGGATCGCGGCGCGCGCGCAGAGATAGACGCCGGCGACGTTGACGCGGTAGAGCCGGTCGAAGTCCTCCGGCGTGGTCTGTTCGATGGTTCCGACATGCGCGATGCCTGCGTTGTTGACGAGAATGTCGACCCGGCCGTTCGATCCCAGCGCGTCGAACAGGGCGCCGACCGCGTCTTCATCGGCCACGTCGCAGGTCTCGGCCGAGGCGCGCGCCCCTTCCCCGGTAATGTCGGCGGCCGTCCGTGCGGCTGAGGCGGCGTCGCGATCGACGGCCACCACGGCAGCGCCGCGGCGGGCAAATACGCGCGCGATGGCCGCCCCGATCCCTGAACCCGCCCCCGTGATCACGGCCGTTTTTCCCTGCAGATCGAACATGCGCCGGCGGGGCGAGCCTATCACACCGCCGAGCCTCGAAGTCAACGCATTCCAGTTTACTTTAACGCTAAAGTGTGGTCTCTTACCGGCGGCAGGAAGGGGGGAGGGCTCATGAGACGCGTCATCGTGCTGATGCTCGCGCTGGCTGCCGTGTCGTCGGCGGCTCTCGCGCAGGATTTCCGCGGCGCCATCACCGGCCGGATCACCGATTCGTCGAACGCCCGCATGCCGGGCGTCACCGTCGTCGCCACCAACGTCGAAACCAACGTCGCGCAGACCACCGTCACCAACAGCGAAGGGGACTACACCGTCCTCTACCTCAATCCCGGCACCTACACGGTGACCGCGGAGCTCTCCGGCTTCAAGAAGCTCGCCCGCAACAACCTGCAGGTGCGCGTCGGCGAAAAGCTCGGCGTCGATTTCACGCTCGAAGTCGGCGCGATGGCCGAGACCGTCCAGGTCAGCGCCGAAGCGCCGGTGCTGACGACGACGTCGGGATCGACGGGCCAGACGATCAGCGAGAAGACGATCGCGATGATGCCGCTCTCGGACGGCAACCCGTTCGCGCTGGCACGGCTCGCGCCCGGCATCGCCTACAACGGCGACCTCAAGTTCTCGCGGCCGTTCGACAACGCCGGCACCTCGGGCATCGTCACCGGCGGCGCGCCGGGTGGCAACGAGTTCTCGCTCGACGGCTCGCCCAACATGGCCAACGGCCGCCGCGTCGCGTTCGTGCCGCCGGCCGGCGCGGTGCAGGAGTTCAAGGTCGAGACCGCCAGCTTCGACGCGGGCAGCGGCCACACCGCGGGCGCGACCGTCAACGTCACGCTCAAGAGCGGCACCAACAACCTGAAGGGATCGGCGTACACCTACTACCGGTCGGACAAGCTCGCCGAGACCGACTTCTTCATCAAGAAGAACAACGCCGACAAGCCGGAGCTGGGCTACAACCGGCCGGGATTCACCCTCGGCGGCCCGATCGTGCACGACAAGACCTTCTTCTTCGCCGCGGTCGAATGGCTCTACGATCGCTTCCCCGAGCCTCTGTCGCAGACCGTACCCACCGAGGCGATGCGCAACGGCGACTTCTCGGCGCTGCTGGCGCAGGGCATCCAGCTGTACGACCCGCTCTCGGCGCAGATTTCGTCGGGCACCTCGGTCGTGCGCCAGCCGTTCGCCGGAAACATCATTCCGCAGAACCGCATCAACCCGATCGCGCAGAAGGTGCTGAGCTATTACCCGCTGCCGAACCAGCCGGGCGACGCCGGGGGACGCAACAACTTCTTCTACGAGAATCCACGGACCGACGACTTCTACTCGGTCTCGACCCGCTTCGATCACGCCATCGGCGCCAACCAGCGGCTGATGGCGCGCTACACGCGCAACGATCGCCGCGAGTCGCGCAACGCGCAGCTCGGGACGGTCAACGGCATCGTCCCGACCGGCAACTTCCTGTTCCGGAAGAACGACGGCGTGACCGTCGACCACACGTGGACCCAGACCAACACCTCGGTGTGGGAGTTCCGCGGCGGCTGGCAGCAGTTCCGCGAGCCGAACGTGCGCCAGCACGAAGGGCAGTTCGATCCGGCGTCGCTGGGATTCTCGCCCAGCGTCACGGCGCTCTTCGGCGGGGCGAACTACTTCCCGTTCTTCGACTTCGACACGTTGTCGGACATCGGCGACAACCTCGCCGGCAACACGACGCACACCATCTACTCGTTCCAGCCGACCTACACGAAGCTGGTCGGCGATCACTCGGTGCGCGCGGGCTACGACCTGCGGAACTATCGCGAGTTCGGCGCCAACCCGGGGCGCCAGGCCGGCGAATACGTGATGCGCAACGCCAACGCGTTCACGCGGCAGACCAACTCGTCGGCGGCGCAGAATTTCCAGGATCTCGCGACGTTCCTCACCGGGTTCCCCACCGCCGGCACGATCGACATCAACGCCGAGCGCAACAACTACCAGTGGTACCACGCGGTCTTCGTGCAGGACGACTGGAAGCTGACCAACAAGCTGACGCTGAATCTCGGTCTCCGCTACGACTACGAGGGGGCGCCGACCGAACAGAACAACGCCAACACGCGCGGCTTCGATCCGGCGGCGATCCTGTCGCTGACGGCCGCCGCCGAGGCGGCGTATGCGGCGCGGCCCGACGTGATTCCGCCGTCGCAGTGGCACGCGCGCGGCGGCCTCGGCTTCGCCTCGAGCGACACGCCCGGCGTCTACAATCCCGACCGGAACAACATCCAGCCGCGCGTCGGCTTCGCCTATCGCTGGAACGAGAAGACGGTGATTCGCGGCGGCTGGGGCCTTTACACCTCGCCGTTCGTGTTCTCGAACGGCATCAACCAGATGGGCTACTCGCAGTCCACGCCGTTCACCGCCAGCCAGAACAACGGCCTCACGTTCCTCTCGACGCTGAGCAATCCGTATCCGTCCGGTGTGCTGCCGCCGGTCGGCAATTCGCTCGGCCCGAATACCTTCCTCGGCCAGAGCTTCTCGACCTCGCCGACGCGCGTCGCGCCGGTGGACTTCCAGAACGCACAGCTGTCGCGCTATCTCGTCAACGTGCAGCGCGAGCTGCCGGCGCAGTGGCTGCTCGAAGTCGGCTATGCCGGCAGCCACGGCTACAACCTGACCACGAACGAGGAGCTGAACGCGATCCCGGCGCAGTACCTGTCGTCGAGCCAGGCGCGCGATCAGCCCAACATCGACTTCCTCGCCGCGCTGGTTGCCAATCCGTTCGCCGGCGGGCTGCTGCCGACCGGGTTCACCGCCGCGACCGTCGCGCGCTCGCAGCTGCTGCGGCCGTTCCCGCAATTCAACAACGTCCCGATCTACGGCGACGAGGGCACCAGCCAGTACGACTCGGCGCAGATGAAGATCGAGAAGCGCTTCACCCACGGTTACTCGATCATCGGCACCTACACCTTCTCGCACTTCACCGAGCGGGTGTTCCGACTCAACCCCACCGATCCCGGCTTCGAGAACCGCCTGGCGCGTGACGACGTGCCGCACCGGGTCACGACCAGCCTCCTCTACGAGCTGCCGTTCGGGCACGGCCACTCGTGGGGCGGCAACGCCTCCGGCGTCGTCAACGGGCTGATCGGCGGCTGGAGCGTCAACGCCATCGGCCAGTTCCAGAGCGGCCGCCCGCTCGACTTCGAGTCGCGCAACATCTATTTCAACGGCGACGTCAACGCGCTGAAGGCGAAGTACACCAGCGACAGCGACGCGCCGGTGTTCGACATCAGCGGGTTCTACTTCCACGACGCCCTGGTGCAGACCAACGGCGTGGACGACCCGGCGAAGCAGCGCACCGACACGCGCATCCGCCTGGTCAACAACCTGCGCTACTTCCCGTCGCGCGTGGACGGCCTGCGCAGCCCGTTCCTGAAACTGTGGGACATCTCGATCGTCAAGCAGGTGCCGCTGAGCGGACGGATGCGCGCGCAGTTCAACATCGAGTTCCTCAACGCGTTCAACGTCGTCGTCTTCAACGACGCGAACACGGACCCGACCAACGCCGACTTCGGCAAGGTGACGAGCCAGAACAATCTGCCGCGCGACATCCAGCTGGCGGCCAAGATCGTCTGGTAGAACGAAGGACACGAAGGACGGCGAAGGAAACGAAGGAGCCACGAAGGAACAGATGATGTGAGGGCGTTGCTGCTCACCGCGCCGGGATCGTTCGCGGTCGCCGACGTGGACGCGCCCGGGGTCGGCCCGGCGGACGTGCTGGTCCGCGTCAGCGCGTGCGGCATCTGCGGCAGCGACGTCCACGGCTATCGCGGCGCGACCGGCCGCCGCATCCCGCCGCTGGTCATGGGGCACGAGGCGGCCGGCACCGTCGAACGCGTGGGGGAGTCGGTCGCCCGCGTCGCGCCGGGCGATCGTGTCACGTTCGACTCCACCGTCTACTGCGGCGCCTGCGACTTCTGCCGCCGCGGCGAGGTCAATCTCTGCGACGCGCGGGTCGTGCTCGGCGTGTCGTGCGGCGACTACCGCCGTCATGGCGCGTTCGCGGAATACGTGAGCGTCCCCGAGCGCATCGTCCATCGGCTGCCCGACGCCATCCCTTTCGAACACGCGGCTCTCATCGAAGCGGTCGCGGTCGCGGTGCACGCGGTCGCGCGACGGCCGCCGTCCGCCGGAGAACGCCTCGTCGTCATCGGCTGCGGCACCATCGGCCTGCTGCTGATCCAGGTGCTGCGGGCGCGGGGATGCGGCGCGATCGATGCCGTTGACGTCGATGCGGGACGGCGCGACCTCGCCGTCCGCGTCGGTGCCGCGAGGGCGCTGCCGGACGTCCCCGCGGCCGGCGTGGATCACGTCTTCGAGGCGGTCGGCCGCGCCGAGACCGTGGCCGCCGCGATCCGCGCGGTGCGCAAGGGGGGCGCGGTCACGCTGGTTGGCAACCTGGCGCCGGAAGTGCCGCTACCGCTCCAGTCCGTCGTCACGCGGGAGATCACGCTCTTCGGCTCGTGCGCGTCGCGCGGCGAATATCCCGAGGCGATCGCGCTGATGGCGTCCGGCGCGATCGACGTGGCGCCGCTCATCAGCGCCGTCGCGCCGCTCGAAGAGGGAGCCGCCTGGTTCGAACGGCTGCACCGCGGCGAGCGCGGGCTCTTGAAAGTCGTGCTGACGCCGTAACGAGGCGAGGTTGACGTGTTCGATCTGCGTGGAAAGAACGCTGTCGTGACGGGCGCGAGCCGGGGGCTGGGGCGGGCGTTTGCGCTGGCGCTGGCGAAGGCGGGGGCGGACGTCGCGGTGACCAGCCGCGACCGGGACGCGCTGCGCGAGACGTGCGACGAGGTCGAGGCGCTCGGGCGGCGGGCGGTGCCGCTGGCCCTCGATGTGCGCAACCAGCGCAGCATCCATGACATGGCCGCGCTCGCCCAGGCCGCGTTCGAGCAGGTGCACATCCTCGTCAACAACGCCGGCTGCAACGTCCGCAAGCCGGCGCTCGACGTCACCTGGGACGACTGGAACCTCGTGCTCGACACCAACCTGCGCGGCCCGTTCTTCGTCGCGCAGGCCTTCGCGTCCGGAATGATCGCCCGCCGCTACGGGCGGATCGTCAACATCGGCTCGGTGACGTCGGTGTTCGGCTATGCGGGGCTCGGCCCGTACGGCGCCAGCCGCGGCGGGATCCGCCAGTTGACGATGAGCCTCGCCGACGACTGGGGTCCGCACGGTGTGACGGTCAACTGCCTGGCGCCGGGCTGGTTCAAGACGGCGCAGAACCAGGTGATGTACGAAGACGAGACGTGGGTGTCCTACCTGATCGATCGCATCCCGCTGAAACGTCCCGGCACGCCCCCCGACCTCGAAGGCGCGCTGCTCTTCCTGGCGTCCGACGCCAGCGCCTACGTCACCGGCCAGACCCTGCTCGTCGACGGCGGCATCTCCACCGGCGCCACCCGCGCGCTCCCGCGCTAGGGGTCAGGTCTGCAAAACGGCGCGTCAGGGTGCCAGGCCGGCAGAATCTGCGCAGAAGCGCGCAGATTCTGCGAGACCTGGCACCTCCTCGCGCCGTTTTGCAGACCTGACCCCGGGATCTACGACAGGGGCCAGACGGCTGATGCGGTGAGGCCGTTGGCGAGCGGAATCGACGGCCAGTCGGGGGAGGTCGTGAGGATCTCCAGGCGGCCGTCGAGCAGCAGGGCGGTGTCCTCGATCTTGGTCCCGGTGATCGTCGGGTTCCAGGCGAACGCCTGGCGGGGCTGGACGACTTCGGCGGACGCGGGATGCGCGACCCACTCGCGGGCGCGGTAGCCGATCGCGCCGCCCTGGTGGTGCTTGCGCTCTTCGCCGGGATACCCGGCCGCGGCGTAGGCGTCGGCGGCCACGCGAAACAGATCCGCACCGGTCGCGCCGGGACGCGTGGCGTCGAGCAGCCGGCCGAACACCGACGCGGTCGCGCGCGTCTTCGCGTCGAGATCCTCGGGGGCGCCCGACACGACGATGCGTGAGAGGGAGACGACGAGGCCGTGCCGCTCGGCGCAGAGCGCCAGCATCACGACGTGCCGCCATTTCGTCGCAGTGGGGACCGGATGGCGGTAGCGGCGAAGGCGATCGTCGCAGCCGACGAGCGCGACGATGGCGCGGGCGCGCATGGCGGCGGCGCCGTCGACGAGGAGGCCGGCGATGTCCCGCTCGTCGTCACCCGGCGACAGCTCGCGGCAGATGCGCGCCATCAGGCGCCCCGCCTCGGCCCCGAGCGCGCGGTAGCGCGCGATCTCGCCGTCGGTGAGCAGCGCGCGCGTGCGCGCCAGCGACGCCTCGATCGGCGTCGTGTCGGGCAGCGGCCAGTCGGCCGCGAGAGACGCGCCGGACGCGATCCGCGCGCGCGCCGTGCGCACCGCGTGCGCCGGATCCTGATCGTCGGTCCAGGAATACTCGATCGGTTCGTAGCCGAGCCTCGCCAGCTCCTCGTCGAGCAGGCGCGGCATCTCGATCGCGTTGGCGAGGACGAAGCGGCGCCCGTCCGCGGTGATCAGCAGGCGCGCGGATCCCGCTTCGCGGCTGGCGTCGATGCGGTTCGCCGCTCCGCCGGTGAGCCACGCGATGTTGTGATGCCCGGCGAGGAGGATGCCGCCGGCGCCCGTCTGCGACGCGAGGCGGGCGAGGCGCCCGAGCTTTTCCTCGTGCTCGGCGCCCGCCTCGGTCGGCGTCACCGCTGGCCCGTCGATGGGGCACCTTCCTGCGCGAACGCGTTCGACTCGCGCTCGATGCGATCGCGCGACGGCGGCGCGCTCAGAATCAGGACGCGGTAGCGGAAGGTCACGGACTTGCCGGGCTCGAGCGTGTAGTTGAAGTCACGCGGCTCGTTCAGCTGCCGATCGCCGAGCGGGTTGGCCGCGAACAGGCCGTAGCCGCGCGCGTGCCAGTGCGTCGGGTAGCCGACGTTCGACGGATGGTCGAGAATCGCCAGCGTCACCGGCTCCCCTTCGACCGTGCCGCCGAGCAGCGTCCACTTGCCGCGCGTGCTCCACACCGCGTCCCCTTCTTTCCCTTCGCTGCTCACGTACTTGCCGGTGACGCCGGTGTTGTCGAGCACCGGCACGGCGGTCGCCTTGCCGGACGCGTCGGTGAAGACTTCCGGCTTGTCGGCCGGCTGCTCGAGCTCGCGCCGCACGCGCATGCCGAAGAACGCCTCCTTGCTGTCCTTGAACACCACCTTCTGATCGAGCGCGGTCAGCGTCGTGATGCGGTCGATCGTGCGCGAGTCGGCGCCGCCGCGGAACACGAATGTCGTCGTCTCACGCAGGAGCTGCTTGTTGTCGTGCGTCATCCACGCGGTCTCGACGGTGAGCTCTCCCTTGTCGGCGCCGCTCTTCGCCGAGAGGATCTTGCGGTGATAGATCGTGCCCATCTTCGGCGCCTGCTCGGCGGGGATGGCGTCGGAGTTGTTCCAGAAGTCGAGCCCGTTGACGTCGCCGTGATTCAGCCACAGCCCGACGTGATGCGGATGATCGACCCGCTCGCGCGGCCGCGGATCGAGCGGGAACCCGCGCGTCACCGCCGTCCCTTTCGCCGTCCGCAGCGGATAGAGCACCGGCTTCTTCAAGGTGGACGGCCAGATGTACGACGTGAAGGGCTTGCCGTCGATCGTGACGTCGACACGCTTCGCCGCCTCGTTCACCTTCACCTCGACTCCGGACTCGAAGAACGCGAAGGAGGCGAAGGAGGCGAAGGACGCGAAGACGGTGATCAGTGAAAGCAAGACGACCTTGCGCATGGGACCTACACCTTCCGCTTCAGGGTTTTCTCGACGAACTGCTTGCTGATGGCCGCCGCCTCCTTCGGCGTGCGGCCGTAGACCCGATCCAGCTCGATGATCGCCCAGCCCTTGTAGCCGGCGCGATCGAGCGCGGCGAACACGTTCGGCAGATCCACCTGCCCGCGCCCGAGCTCGACGAACTCGTACGGGCGCGACTCCGCGCCCGGCGGAGTGAACGGGCTGGCGACGTCCTTGAGGTGCAGGAAGAGGATCCGCTGCGCGTACTTGTCGATCGCCTTGACGGGATCGCCGCCGCCCTGCTGGTAGTGCGCGATGTCGAGCTCCAGCTTCACATACCGCGGATCCACCGCGTCCATGATCGCGTCGACTTCCTGCGGCGCCTCGCCGAGGCTGTTCATGTGATTGTGATAGCTCAGCGGAATGCCGATGTCGGCCGTGCGCTTGCCGAGCTCGCTCATCACGTAGGCCAGCCGCTTGAAGTCGGCCGCGGTGACCTCCCGCTTCGGCCGCGCGTCGGTGACCTGCAGGTAGAGGCCGCCGGCGTCCTTCACGAACTTGGCATTCCTGAAGTGCGCGGCCTGGTCCTCGGCCTCCTTCGCCGGATCGATGGCGATGTTGCCGCTCGAGAGCGCGACGAAGGTCAGGCCGCGCGCCTTGAGCAGATCGCGCAGCGCCGCCGGCTTGTCCCCCCACTCCGGCATGATGTTCGAGCGGAGCTGGATGCCCTTGAAGCCGAGCGCGGCGACGTCGTCGATGGCCTGCTGGTCCTTGCCGGCCCAGCTGATCGAGGCGTAGCCGAAGGTGATCTGAGCTGCTGCTTCCAGGGGGACTCGGAATCCGGTCAACGCACATCCCGCGAGCGTCCCCATTCCGGCTAGAATGTCCCGTCGTGACAGAAGAGATCGGTTCATCGCGCCTACTTTAGCGGTAAAGGTTTATCACATGTCGAAGCATTTGATCTGCGCGTTTCCCCTGCTGCTCGCCGCCGCCACGCTCGCCGCCCAGGCTCCGCCGAAAGCCGATCACGGCAAGTCCGGCTGGATCCAGCTCTTCGATGGCAAGACGCTCAACGGCTGGCGAGGCTACAACAAGCCCGACACATCCGGCACCAGCTGGCACGTCGAGAACGGCGTACTGACCACCGCCCCCACCGGCCAGGGAGATACCAAAGGCCGGAAGGACATCATCAGCACGGAGACGTTCGAGCAGTTCGATCTCCGCTGGGAGTGGAAGATCGCGCAGGGCGGCAACAGCGGCGTCAAGTACTTCGTGCTCGAGGACCGGCCCGACGCCATCGGCCACGAATACCAGTTGATCGACGACGAGCGGCATCCCGACGCGAAGATCGGCCCGCACCGCCAGACCGCGGCGTTCTACGACGTCATGCCGGCGCACGATCGGCCGATGAAGCCGGCGGGCGAGTGGAACACCAGTGAAGTGATCGTGCGCGGCAAGCACGTCGAGCACATCCTCAACGGCAAGAAGGTGCTCGAGTACGAGCTCGACTCGCCGCCGCTGCGCGACGCGATCGCCAAGAGCAAGTTCAAGGACATCGCGCGCTTCGGCAAGCCGCAGAACGGCCACATCCTGCTGCAGGATCACGGCGACCAGGTCTGGTACCGCAAGGTCGAGATCAAGCGCCTGCCGTAGCGGCGGATGCGGATCGGGATCCTCGGCGCGGGAGGGATCAGCGCCACGCATGTGCGCGCCGCGCAAGCGATCCCCGGTGTCGAGATCGTCGCGATCCACGGCGCCAACGCCGGCAAGACGGCGGCGCTGGCACAGCAGGCCGGCGCGGCGGCGTTCGACGATCTCGATCGCTTTCTCGCGCAGCCGATGGACATGGTCGCGATCGGGAGTCCGTCGGGGCTGCACGCGCGGCAGGCGATTGCGGCGGCGCGCCGCGGGCTCCACGTGCTCGTCGAGAAGCCGCTCGACGTCACGACGGCGGCCGTCGACCAGTTGATCGAAGAAGCGGATCGCGCCGGCGTCACGGTTGGCGTGTTCTTCCAGGAGCGGCTGGTGCCGGAGATCGTGGCGATGCAGGCGGCGATCGAGGCAGGGGAGATCGGAGACCCGGTGCTGGCGTCCGGCCACGTGCGCTGGTACCGCCCGCCGGAGTACTACAGCGGATCGCGGTGGCGCGGCACGTGGGCGCTCGACGGCGGCGGCGCGCTGATGAACCAGGGCATCCACACCGTGGACCTGCTGCTGCACCTGCTCGGCGCCGCGACCCGCGTCAGCGGGAGGATCGCGACGCGGCTCCACGCGATCGAGGTGGAGGACACGGCAAGCGCGCTGATCGAGTTTGCCGGCGGCGCCTGCGCGACGGTGGAGGCGACGACCGCGGCGTACCCGGGGTTTCCGCGGCGCCTGGTGATCACGGGCACGCGCGGCACGCTCGCGCACGAGGATCCGCCGCGGCCGGCGGCGGTCGCCGACGCGACGCCGCACCGCCGCGTGTTCGAGGATTTCATCGCCGCGATCGCCGGCGGCGGTACGCCCGCGTGTGACGCCCGCGAGGGACGCCGCAGTGTGGCGGTGGTCGAGGCGATCTATCGGTCCGCGCGCAGCGGACGCTGGGAGCAGCCATGAGAGTCAGCGGTCTGCAGTTGGCGGTTGGCGGTGCGCGGTTGGCGGTCGGCGGTTTGCGGTCGGCGGTTCGCGGCTCGCTCCTGGCCGCAGTGTTCATGGCG
>Ga0207691_10001793_pt1 | contig 21101 bp, 17 predicted proteins | sample KBSM13metaG_FD_184327 | JGI IMG/M metagenome (GOLD analysis project Ga0207691, IMG submission 184327) | Miscanthus rhizosphere microbial communities from Kellogg Biological Station, Michigan, USA - KBS M1-3 metaG (SPAdes) (version 2) | ecosystem: Host-associated > Plants > Roots > Rhizosphere >... | reverse complement strand
CGGCAGATGGATGTCGGAGCCGGAGGCCACGAAGCCCGGCAGCCATTCGACCAGGTGGACGACGACGTCCCGCGCAGCCCAGCCCGACACCGGTGCCGCCGCCGACCAGTCTGTCGCGGGCAAAAGCCGTAGTCCGAGCTCGGTCTGGCCCGCCGCCTAGCATGTCGCGGGTGAAGGACGACGCCGTCGGACTCGCACGCGGCGCCGTCGAACTCCGCCCCTACGACCCGGCGTGGGCTCAGTGGTTCGAGCGGGAGCGGACCGCACTCCTGGCGGATGTGCCCGACCTCCTCGAGGTCGAGCACGTCGGCAGCACCTCGATTCCCGGTATCGAAGCAAAGCCAATCATCGACATGCAGGCGTCGTTGCGCTCCCTGAACGACTGGCAGGGCGTGATTCCTCGCCTGGTCCAGCGCGGCTACACCTTCACGGCCGGGCGGGTCTACGAGAGCAGAGTCTTCCTTCCCAAGGGGCCTGAGGAGCTCCGCACCTACTACTTGTCCCTGATCGAGGCCGGCTCCGAGGAATGGCGCGAACGTCTGCGTTTCAGGGATGCCCTTCGCTCAGACCAGGCGCTCCGGGTGGAGTACCAAGAGCTCAAGCGTCGACTGGCGCGTCAACACGTCTCTGACCGCGCGGCCTACACCGATGCCAAATCCGCATTCGTCGCGCGGGTGCTCGCCGAGCACCCCTAGTGCCGTCGTGCGCCGGCTCTGGCATCCGCACGGGTACGCCGGACGAGCAGCACGCACGCGACCGCCGCGAGCAGCGCGGCGACCACGCCGACCGTCACCTCGGGATGCCAGACGCCCGCGAACACCTCGGCCGTCGGCAGCACCACCCAGAGCACCGGTCCGGCCATCATCGCCAGCACCAGCGTGAGAAGCGCGTCGCCCACGCGCAGCACCTCGGCGAGGAGCAGGCCGGGGACGGCGAGCATGAACGCGCCGATCAGGACCACGGACAGCCCGCCCCGTGCGCCCACCAGCACGACGAGCAACGCCAGCAGGCTCAGCGCGAGCGCCGCCGGCAGCCGCCACCGGGCGGCCTCCGCCTGCGTCGGAGCCCGGAAGTGGGCCGAGCGTGGAGACTGGTTATCTACAAATCGGTCAGAAAGTCTCATAACCCCGCCAAACACGCCAACCGTGGCAGACTGTCCGCGGAAGTGACCGGAGACCGCTCTCGGGACTCATGGGAAGCCGACGATGCGGACATCTCACCAGACCCGGGCCAGTCTGATCGCGGCGACGGCGCTCGCCACCGTCACTGGTCTCACCCTGGCCCAACCCGCAGAGGCGCGGTCGGCCACCACGTTCTACGTCTCCCCCACGGGCTCGGACTCGGCGCCCGGCACCCAGTCGCGGCCCTGGCTCTCCGTCGCCCGTGTCTCGCGCGCCGCCCTGCAGCCCGGCGACCACGTCCTGTTCAAGCGCGGCGGCACCTACCCTGGGACCTTGCGCATCGGGGCCTCCGGCACCAGCACCGCGCGGATCGCGATCAGCGCCTACGGCACCGGCGCGTTGCCCACCTTCACCCGAGGCTGCGTGGAGCTCGATGGCAACTGGCTCGACATCACCTTCTACCGCGCGAGGTCGTGCTCCTGGGCCGGTGTCGGCGTCACCGGTGACCACGATCGCGTGCTCGACGGCGTCAGCACCGACAACGTCGCCGGCATCTACGTGCGACCGGGTGCGAGCTACGCCAGGATCACGCGCAACCAGGTCATCGACAACCGCCGGATGTCCGTGAACACCCCGGGCGGGGACGACGACTCCGGCGCCTTCGGGGTGCTGGTGCGCGGCGACTACGCCAGGGTCTCGTGGAACACGATCAACGGTCAGCACGCGATGTCCTACGACTACGGCATGGACGGCGCGGCGGTCGAGATCTACGGCGCGGTGGGCACCTCGGTCGACCACAACCTCACCGCCGACAACAACACGTTCAGCGAGCTCGGCAACCCGCGCACGAGGGACACGTCGTACCGCTTCAACGTCGTGACGACCAGGCAGGACGACGCGACCTTCCTGATCACGCGCGGCGCCGCCACGAGCTGGGGCCCGGTCAAGAACACCCTCGTCTCGCACAACACGGTGGTGCTGACGGGCGCGCACAGCCAGGGCTTCATCTGCCACGCCGGCTGCAACACCTCGGTGCTCACGATGAGGGCCAACCTGATCAAGGCAGTGCTCAAGGTCGGCTATGCCGACGGCCCGTACGCCGGCGGCTACAACATGTACAGCGGCGGCCAGCGCCAGTTCAAGCTGCAGACGGGCGACTTCGTGGGCGACCCGATGTTCGTCGACGCCGCCCACGGCGACCTGTCGCTCCGCAAGGCGAGCCCGGCCGTGGACCGCTCTCACTCCCAAGACACTGGCATGGTCGACATCGAGCACAGGGTGCTGCCGCGTGACGGCAACGGCGACGGCATCCGGGCCTCGGACATCGGCGCGTTCGAGCGCTGACGGCGCGACACGACGGGTGGGGTCAGCGGACACGCCACACCACCCCGTCGGTGTTGCGGTGCACGACCTCGAACCGCTGGTCGTTGTCGAGCGCGGAGACGGTGCGGTCGAGCGCCCCGGGGCTGATGTTGCCGGAGAGCTCGGCCATCGCCTGCTGCGAGCGCGTGTAGACGACGTACGCCGGACCGGTGGCCTCGCTGTCCTCGATCTCGCGCAGCAACCGTTCGGGCGTCACCTCCTCCGGCCAGCGCGGACCGGGCTCGGCGTCCTCGACCCTGAGCCAGGTGTCGGTGGAGTAGCGCTGCCAGCGCCACGGGGTGTTCTGGTCGAACGCCACGATCGTGGTACCGGGCCGGGTGTGCTGCGCGACCCAGGAGTAGGTCGCCACCTCCTCGGCTGAGAAGTGCTCGCCGCGCTCGTTGCCGTAGCGGGTCAGCACCGTCGCGGCCGCCAGCACGGCCAGCACGGCGCAGAGAGCGGCCCCTCGCCAGGCTGAACCATCGCTGATCGAGGACAGGAAGATGGCGACCAGGAACGCGCAGACCGGCAGCCCGAACAGGAACACCCGGATCAGCATCTCCCCGCCGTACGCCTGCAGCGGCAGCAGCAGGAACGGTGCGAGTGCCAGCACCACCACCACCCGCACCCGGCGCCGCTGCCTGACCAGGACCAGGATCCCGAGACCCGCCAGCAGCCAGACGACCGCCGTCTGGACCAACCGGGCGACGACCACGAGCTTGTGGTCCGCGCTCCCGCTGGCGACGCGGTTGCCGAGGTTGGCGCCGGCGCCGCCCGAGCCGATCCCGCCCACGATGTCCGTGACGTGGCCGGACACGAACGGCCAGGCCGGCACCAGCAGCCAGAAGCCGACCAGTGCGGCCGTGCCCACCCAGAGCTGCCAGTGGGGGGTACGGCCGACCAGCCAGAGCGCGAAGCAGAGCAGGATCAGCATGAACGGTGTGAGCTGGTGGCTGGCCACGACGGCCACGATCGCCAGCGCCAGCAGGACGTGCACCACGGCCCAAGCGACCGGGCCGAGCCGCACCCGGCGACCCTCGTTGCCCACCCGCCGGCGCGTGACGGCGTCGGCCGGTCTGGGCGCAACGAGCCGCGCGGAGGGGCCGACCGAGTGCGGATCGTCGCGACGCCGGATCACGGTCATCAGCACCCCGGCGATGCAGAGCATCAGCCACATGCCGAGGGTCTGCGGGGCGAGATAGTCCTGTCCGGTCCAGTTCACCATCGTGAACACCCCGGCGCTGAGCCACGCGATCCGCGGCGGGGCGGACAGGGCGCGGGCCACCAGCAGCACCGGCGCGAGGTAGGCGAACGCCGCCATCGTCGGCGCCCAGCGCGCCAGCGCCAGCAGGTCGGGCGCGCCCGAGGCCCGCTGCAGCGTGCCCAGCATCGCGAAGAAGCCGGGCCAGTTGAAGTAGGCGTCGAGACCGCGGTCGAGCTGGCCGGTGCGGGCGATGTGGTCGCTCACGCCGAGGTGCCGGTACGACGCCTCCACCCGGGCCGTGCCCTCGACCACGGACGGGGTTGCGTAGAGGATCAGGATCACGACCCCGAGCGTCAGCAGCGCCACCGGCCAGCGGAACCGCCGGGCGCGGATCGCGAAGACGAACCCGGCGACGGCGAGGACCAGCGCCAGCCAGAACCAGGGGCCGGCCGCGACCACCAGGCCCAGGTCGGTGTAGCGGCGAGGGTCGAGGGAGCGGGTGGCGACGATCCAGGCGACCAGGCCGCCGAGCGCGAGCCCGACCGCGACCCGGTTGTCGTCGACCGTGGCGTCGCCACCTTCGCCGGTCGGTGCAGCCTGCCGCCGGGTGGTGAACCGCGCCGGCAGCCGCTCCAGGAGCCCTTCACCCACGGCGCACCGCCCGCGCGTCGGACCGGAGCCGGGCCGCGGCCACCACGCCGAGCAGCACCTGGCCGGCCAGCCACACCAGCGCCACCCGGGCCAGCCCCGCAGACGGGTCGCCGCCACCGGCGACCAGGCCGGAGCAGACGACCACGGTCGCGCCGACGGCACCGAAGAGCAGGATCGGCAGGCCCTGCCGGCCGGCGACGCGGCGCACCGACAGCCAGATCTCGGCTGCAACCGACGGCACCGCCGCGACACACAGCACCCAGAGCGCGCTGCGGGCGGTGACGTAGTCGTCGCCCATCACCGCGAGCAGGAACGGCCCCACCAGCGCCACGGCGGCGGCTGTGGCCACCGTGGCGAGGAGGGCGGTGCGCAACGCGGCGCGGACCTCGGTGGGTGCGTGGACGGTCGGGTCGCCTGCGAGCCGCGCCTGCAGGCTCCAAGCCACCGAGTTGGGCACGAACCAGATCGCGAGCGCGAGCATCCACGCGACGTACCAGGCCGCGTTGGCCGCGGGCGAGAGGGCCTCGGTGACCACGAACGGGAGCACCAGCATCGGGCCACGTTGCACGAGCGTGAGCGCCAGGTTTGGGGTGCCTGTGGTCAGCAGCGACCGCAGCTCGCCGTCTGCAGGCGACGTCGAAGGGACGGGGAGCCGGCGACGTGCCTGCGCCATCCCGAGCAGCACGCTCGCAAGACCCCCCGCCGCGCCGGCGCCCACGAGCACCGGCCACGCGGGATCGGGTGCTGCCGGGAGCAGGACCAGGACGACCATGAGAAGCAGCCCGGCCTGGACGACGCTGCGACGCAGCGCGTCGGCCGAACGGCGTACGGCGATCGCCACGTGGTCGTAGAGATACGCCCAGGAGATCGCGACCACCAGCGCCAGGAAGGCCAGCCAGCCGCCCGGGTGGTCGACCAGCCTGGCCAGGCTCGGCGCGAACCGGCCGGCGAGCACCGCCAGCAGCACGCCGGCCGCGAGCGAGGTCGCGACGACGACGCCGGAGGCGGCGCGGGTGAGCCGGCGCGCGGAGCCGGGCCGTGACGGCGCCAGCAGGACCAGCGCGTTGCCGGGACCGGAAGTGGCGAGGTGGGAGACCAGGGTCGCGGCCGAGAACGCGGCCGCCGCCAGCCCGACGTCGGAAGCCGGGAAGGCACGTGCGGCCACCGCCCAGGTCACGAACCCCAGGCCCATCGGCAGGGTGCGGGTCAGCGCGAGGGAGCGGCTGTTGCCGGTGAGTCCGTGCGGGTCGGTGCGGAGCAGGCCCCGCACCAGTGCGACGTAGTTGAACCAGAGGTAGCAGCACCAGTAGCCGAGCATCTGCGGCCGGCGGAGCACCGTGAGCGCCAAGCCCCGGACGAAGCCGACGGCAGGGATCGCGGAGAGGGGCAGGTCCCGTACGCCGTTCTTGCGGATCGTCAGCGCCAGCCCGGCCCCGTCGTCTTCCCACTGGTGCCGCGCGTCGGTGAAGCCGTCACGGAACCGGTGTCGCACCTGCACCGCTCTGCTCACCGCCACCGGCTCGCCGGCGCGCTGCAGGCGGTGCCGGAACTCGATGTCCTCTCCCGACGCGAACGAGTCGTCGATCCCGTGCTCGAGGAGCACGTCCCGGCGAAGCATCGTGGCGCACAGGGTGAACCAGCGTCGCGCCCGGCTGATCCGCTGGTGCTCGGCGAGCGACCGGCCCCAGTAGCGAGTCCCGAGGGACTCCGGGGCGAGGTCGGCCTGGAGCCCGGCGAGGTCACGGGCACGGAACTCCTCGTACCACCGGGCCAGGGCGCCGGCGGGGAGCACCACATCGACGTCGAGGAGCACCACGACGTCGTGGCCGGCCAGGGCCGCCCCTGCCATCCGCGCGGAGGCCGGCCCCGAGCCCTCGTGGGTGACCACGCGCAGTCCGCGGCGGCGCGCCGCATCGAGGGTGCCGTCGGAGGAACCCCCGTCGACCACGATCACCTCATCTGGCCGGCTCGCCAGCACCGAGTCCAGGCACTCCTCCGCGAAGTCGGCGCCGTCGCGCACCGGAACCACCACCGTGACCGGGACGGTCTCGGTGGCGACACCCGCGGTGCGGTGGGTGACGGCGACGTCCTGCGGAGCGTCGGCCGGGACGGAGTGGCTCATGGACTGAGCAGCTCGAGCACCTGGTCGGCGATCGCCGTGGACGCGCGCGGGGCGGGCCAGTCGGCCGGCACGCGCAGGGAGTACGCCGGCACGCCGGCCACCGACTCCTCGAGCACCGCGGCCTTGTCGGCGAAGTAGTCGTCGAGACCGACCAGCCCGGTCGCACCCAGCGCCGTGATCAGCTCACGCGAGGTGCGCGGCAGCTCGGAGTGGAAGTTGCCGAGCATCCGGCGGACCATCCAGGCCGTCGAGCGCTCGGTCAGCTCGAGGTCGTCGCCGTCGTAGCGCTCCACGAAGCAGCACAGCCGCAGCGGGACGCGGGTGGCGATCTTCTCCGGCGGGAACACGTCCTCGGGGTGCGCCATCATGTGCTCCGGCGACCAGCGCCTCGTGACGTCCGCGAGCCGCGGGTAGCGGATGATCACCGGGTGCACGGCGGTCGCGAGCCGGGCAACGGTGTCGGTCATCGCGGACGGCGCGAGCGGCTTGCTGCTGGCGCCGAACACGTGCGGGTAGAGCTCGCGATGATGCGGCTTGAGGAACATCGGCTTGGCATAGCCCAGCAGCTGCTGGTTCTTGTCGACCCAGGCCCAGTCGTCGCCCATGAACCGGCCCTCCGGCAGGCTGGTGAGCCGGGCGACCGTGCTGGTCTTGCCGACCCCGCCCCATGCGGGCAGGCAGACGCCGGCGTCGCCGATCGCGATCGTGGCCGCGTGCACCATCGCCGCGCCGCGCTCGACCCCGACGCGCTCGACGACGGGGAGCACGCTCGTGAGCAGCTCGCCCTTGCCACGCACCTCGTAGCCGCCGGGACGCACGGTCACGCGCACCCGGTCGGCGACGACGTCGACGCTCTCGTCGGTGAACCGGAACGCGTGCTCGCCGTGCGAGGCACGGCTCAGGGGCGGCCCGGGCTCCCCCACCACGATGTCCGCAGGGCCGTCGAGGTGGTCGACCAGGAAGGGCCGGAACATCTCACGCAGCTGGCGCTCCGCGGGAGCACCGGGCTCCACGCTGATCGTGGCGTAGCTGTGCAGGTCGAAGTACGAGGGGTCTCGGGGTCCCCGCGGAAGCGTGAGCTTGCGAGGGTTTTCGCGGGGTGCGGTGGTCATGTCTGCGTGGACTCCTTGCGGTCGCTGCCGAGACGGAGGTGGAAGAGCCCGGCGAGGTAGCCGAGCGAGGTGAGGATGAAGCCCGCGACGATCGCCCCCGCGCGTGGCAGGCCCTGAGGGTCGCCCCCGGCGCCCTGTCGGATCGCGGAGACGACGGCCCGTGGCAGGGTCCTTGTGACGTAGGTCCGCTCGGCCTCGAGCGGCTCCTGCGAGAGCCGGCGCACGCTTGCCTTGGACACGCCCTCTGCCCAGCACCGGCGCCGGAAGTACGCCCAGGTGGACCGCTCGGCGGTGACCCGGTGCTCGACGACCGCACCCGGGGCGTACCAGACCAGGCTGCCGGGGTTGCGCTGCACGACCCGGATGCTGGCCTCGGTCTCCTCGCAGCCGAGTGGACGGCTGCCCACCCGTCCGAGGTCCTCGCTGAAGCCCCCGACCTCGCGCAGCACCTCGGTGCGGAACGACATGTTCGCGCCGATCGGGTTGCGGATCGGGGCCGCCGTCGTGGGCACGCCGGTGTGGGTGCAGCCGACCACCCAGTCGAAGTCGTGGGGGAACCAGCCCGGCCGGGCGGTCTCCCAGAGCGGGTCGAGTCGGCCCCCGACGCCGATCACGCGCGCGTCGTCGTACGCCGCCACGTGCGCGGCCAGCCAGCCCGTCTCGGCCCGGGCGTCGTCGTCGAGGAACGCCACCACCTCGGTCCCGACCAGCTTGAGCCCCGTGTTGCGCGCGCCCGAGAGTCCGGGTGCCCCGACGTTGGGCACCGCCGTCACCGCGGGGAACGCCTCACGGAGTCGTTCGAGGAGACCCTGGTTGTGGTCGACCACGACCACCACCTCCTCGGGCTGCGGGCTCTGGGCCAGCACGGAGGCGATCGCGGTCTGCAGGTCGTCCCAGCGCTCGTGGGTGTAGCAGCAGATGACGACGGTCGCGCTGGTGGTCGTGACGTCAGCGGACACGGGGCACCTCCTCGCGCGGCACGATCCGCAGACCGTAGGGCCAGTCGATGCGGGTGCCGTCGCTGAGCCGGCTCCACTGGCGGACCAGCGAGCCGTCCTCGAGCCGGCGCACCTGCACGTTGCCCTGCGACCCGCCGGCCATCACGAACTGCGCGGGGTCGGCCGGGTCGACGGCGATCCGGCGCCACACGAAGTGCGAGTGGACACGCCAGATGTCGCCACCGGTGTGCCGGAAACGGTGCACGTAGGTGCCGTCCTGGCTGAGGAAGGTCCCGTCGTCGACGTCCACGAGGTCGTGGGACCAGCGGCTGTGCCGCTGCCAGAGCAGGCGGGCGTGGTGTCCGGGCCGGTAGGTGTACTCGGCGATCCGGCCCAGGGCACCGATCATGATCGACGGGCCGCGGGTGTGCCACGACTCGGACGGGCTGCGGTAGAGCATCGTGTGCGTCTCGTGCATCCGGACCTGCCAGACGCGCGTGCCGGAGGTCCGGTCGTAGACGGCGACCATGCCGCCGTGGTTGCGGCGCAAGACGACGGCCAGCCGGCCGTCGGGCAGCACCTGGGCGTCGTACGGCGACTTGAGGTACTCGCCGCCGAGCCGGTCGACCTTCCAGTCGAAGGTCTTGGTGGCGACGTCGATCTGGCCCACCTCGCCGGTGCCGAAGGTGGCCAGGATCTTGCCCGGCGCCGTCCAGCGGACCCCGAGCGGCCCGGAGAACCGGCTGGTGCGCCCGGTCGGGTTCGTCCACGACCACAAGACCCTGCCCGAGAAGTCGGTGATCAGGATCCGGCGGCCCACGTTGTCCGCGACCAGCAACGCCAGCTCCCGATGCTCTGGACGGCCGCCGGCGAGCACGCCGTCGCGGCCGACGACCGCCCAGCGCCCGGGGTCCGGCGCCAGGTCGGCGTAGGACCTGCGCGGCGGAGCGGAGAACGACTGCGCGTTCGCCACACCGATCGTCACCAGGACAGCGGTGACGATGGCGGCCCACAGGAGCCGCTGGAGCGCACGGCGGCTCACGGCTGCGCGTGGGTCCCAGGCACCTGACGCTGGGTGGGCACGACCCGGGCCTCCTCGGTGTCCGAGGCCGTGGTGACGCCGTCGACGGGCGCCCGGTGCTGGGGCAGGTCGGAGGCCCGGTGGCGCCAGAGCTCACGGCCCGGCTGGAACCGCGTGCGCATCATGGCGCGCAGCACGCGGCGTCCGTCCTGGAACGTGCGCAGGTTGCTCTCGCCGTGGATCCGTTCGGCCTCCCTGCTCGGCACCTCGGCCATGCTGAGCTCGGCCAGCTGGGCGTGCGAGATGATCTGTGCCTCGATCTCGAAGCCGTCGGCGTAGAGGCCGAGGACGTCGAGCTTGTCGCGGCGGAAGCCGATGAAGCCGTAGCACAGGTCGCTGAGGTGGGTGCGGAACAACGTGTTGTAGAGCCCGACCAGGCCGCGGTTGCCGGCGCGGCGCAGCAGGGTCAGGTCCGTCGAGTCACCGCCCACGGCCGCACGCGAGCCCTTGACCACGTCGTACCCGAGCTCGAACAGGGCGGCGTAGGCCGGGAGCTCGCGAGGGTCCATGCTCCCGTCGGCGTCCATCGCCACGACGTACGGCGCGGTCGCGATCTCGAACCCGGCCCGCATCGCGGAGCCCTTGCCCGCGGGGGGCTGCAGGATGATCTGTGCCTCGGGGCGGTGCTCGCGCACTACCTGAACGGTCCCGTCGTCCGAGCACCCGTCGACGATGATCAGCTCCTCGACGGGCGGCATCAGGTCGAGCACGTGCCCGATGTTGCGAGCCTCGTTGAGCGTCGGGATGACCACGCTCAAGGGCAGCGGCGTGACCGCCCGGACGGCTCGGACCGGCGCGAGACGCTCCTCGAGATGCGTCCCGTCATAGCCGTTGTGGCTGCGCGACATGATGCTGGCCCGAACCTTTCCCCGGGCGCCGGGGCAGGACCTCGAATGCACACAGGGTTCAGACCCCCCGCTTGCCCCGAGCACCACGACCAGCGCGTCTGCTTGATCCACCGTGCGAGGCCCTCCCCGACCCCGAACGACGTCTGTGTACATGTGTACGTCCTCGAACCTGCCCAGCACCATCACCCGAAAACATGGTTTGACCTGCGAGTTTGGCGCCGCCAGACCTTCTGTCTAGATATGTCCGAATCTGTCCGAGAGCCTGGTCAGCTCAGAGCGGGATATGTAGTAGCGGGTCGAGGGCGACGGTCACGAAAAGCAGGGAGAGGTACATGTTGGACCAGTGGAAGAGCCGCATCGGGCGCACCACCGTGAGGTCGTCCGAGCGCGTCGCCCGGGCGTGCATGCGATGTGCCTCGAGCAGGAACGCCACCCCCAGCACGAGGGCCACGACCGGGTAGACCAGGCCGGTGTCGGCCACCGGCCACAGCGCGAGCGAGGTGAGCACCATCAGGTAGGAGTAGCCGAGGATCCGCACGGCGACGTCACGGGCGGGCTTGACCACCGGCAGCATCGGCACGTCGACGCGGGCGTAGTCCTCGCGGTAGCGCATCGCCAGCGCCCAGGTGTGAGGCGGGGTCCAGAAGAAGACCACGAGGAACAGCACGACCGGCGGCCAGGCCAGCTCCCCGGTGACGGCGGTCCAGCCGATCAGCGCCGGGAAGCACCCGGCGAGCCCGCCCCACACGATGTTCTGCGTGGTCCGACGCTTCAGCAGCATCGTGTAGCCGAACAGGTAGAACGCGCTGGCCGCGAGCGCCAGCCCGGCCGAGAGCCAGTTCACCCACAAGGCGAGCACGACCGTCGACACCACCGCCAGCACCAGCCCGAACACGAACGCCGCCAGCGGGCTGACCATGTGGCGGGGCAGCGCCCGGCGGCGCGTGCGCCGCATGTGCTCGTCGATGTCACGGTCGTAGACACAGTTGAGGGCGTTCGCGCTGCCGGCCGACAGGGTGCCGCCGACGACGGTGGCGACCACCAGCCCGAGCGGCGGAACACCGCGCTGGGCGAAGAACATCACCGGCACCGTCGTCAGCAGGAGCAGCTCGATCACCCGGGGCTTGGTGAGCCCCACGTAGGCGGCGAGGACGTCCTTGGCCGAGACGGGTCCGTGGTCCTGCCCGGTGGCGGGCGCATCGGAGTGGACCGCGGTCACGCACGCCTCTCAATCCTCGAACCGGCCAGATGGTCTGCTCGACGAGCAGCCACCGGAGTCTATCGCCGCCCTTACGGGGGGTCGTAGAGCGGTCACGACGTGAGTAGGCTCGAATCGCCCCTTGGACGAGCACGGGAAGAGTTGAGGGGCCCAGATCTGTTACCGGATCTGTCACCCGTGTGACCAGCGCTCTCCCCCGACAGCAGGAGGAACCACCCCCGTGGCCGCACCAAAGCTCGCCTGGACCGACACCGACGACAAGGCCGTGGACACCGTCCGGGTGCTGGCGATGGACGCGGTCCAGAAGGTCGGCAACGGTCATCCGGGCACGGCGATGAGCCTCGCCCCGGCGGCGTACCTGCTGTTCCAGAAGGTGATGCGGCACAACCCCGCCGACCCGCACTGGCCGGGACGTGACCGCTTCGTACTGTCCTGCGGGCACTCCAGCCTCACGCTCTACCTGCAGCTGTTCCTCGGCGGCTGGGGCCTCGAGATCGAGGACATCAAGTCGCTGCGCACCTGGGGCAGCAAGACCCCGGGCCATCCGGAGTTCGGCCACACCGCCGGCGTCGAGACCACCACCGGCCCGCTCGGGCAAGGCATCGGCAACGCGGTCGGCATGGCGATGGCCGCACGCCGCGAGCGCGGTCTCCTGGACCCCAACGCGGCCGAGGGCGACTCCCCCTTCGACCACCAGATCTACGCCCTGTGCAGCGACGGTGACATCGAGGAGGGTGTGAGCTCCGAGGCGTCCTCCCTCGCTGGCACCCAGCGCCTGGGCAACCTCACGCTGATCTACGACGAGAACAAGATCTCGATCGAGGACGACACCAACATCGCCCTGAGCGAGGACGTGCCGAAGCGCTACGAGGCCTACGGCTGGCACGTGCAGGTCGTCGACTGGACCCACGGGGGCGGGCAGTACCGCGAGGACGTACCGGCGCTGTACGACGCGATCCGCAGGGCCGAAGGCGTCACCGACCAGCCCAGCCTGATCGTGCTGCGCACGATCATCGCCTGGCCGGCCCCGCACGCACAGAACACCGGCAAGGCACACGGCTCGGCGCTCGGGGCGGACGAGGTCGCCGCGACCAAGAAGGTCCTCGGCTTCGACCCCGAGCAAAGCTTCGAGATCCCCCCAGGGGTCCTCGAGCACACTCGTGGCCTGGTCGAGCGCGGCAAGTCCGAGCAGGCGGCGTGGCAGCACGAGTTCGAGCGCTGGTCGAAGAAGCCCTCCGGCAACCAGGACCTGTTCGACCGGCTGCAGACGCGCACCCTGCCCGAGGGCTGGACCGACACCCTGCCGACGTTCCCCGCCGACGAGAAGGGCATGGCCACGCGCAAGGCGTCCGGAGCCGTGATCAACGCCGTCGCGGATGCGGTGCCCGAGCTCTGGGGCGGCTCTGCCGACCTCGCGGAGTCCAACAACACCACGATCGAGAACGCCGCGTCGTTCCTGCCGAAGGACCGCTCGTCGGCGATGTGGAAGGGCGACCCGCTCGCCGGGCGCGTGCTCCACTTCGGGATCCGCGAACACGGCATGGGCGCGATCCTCAACGGGATCGCTGCGCACGGTGGCACCCGGGTGTTCGGCGGCACGTTCCTCACGTTCTCCGACTACATGCGCGGCTCCGTGCGGCTGGCCGCTCTGATGGGCCTCCCGGTCACCTACGTCTGGACGCACGACTCCATCGGCCTCGGCGAGGACGGCCCGACGCACCAGCCGATCGAGCACCTGGCCGCGCTGCGCGCGATCCCCGGTCTCGACGTGGTGCGCCCGGCCGACGCCAACGAGACGGCCGCCTGCTGGCAGGCCGTGCTCGAGCACACCGACCGCCCGGCCGGGATCATCCTGACCCGGCAGAACGTGCCGGTGTTCCCGCGAGGAGAGGGCGGGTTCACGGACACCTCCAACGTGCGGCGCGGCGGCTACGTCCTGCTCGACGTGGACGGCGGCGAGCCCGACGTGGTCCTGATCGGCACCGGCTCCGAGGTGCAGCTGGCCGTGCGGGCGCGCGAGCTCCTCGCTGAGAAGGGCGTCAAGGCGCGCGTCGTCTCGATGCCGTGCCGCGAGTGGTTCGACGAGCAGGAGGCGGCCTACCGCGAGACCGTCATCCCCCCGACCGTGAAGGCCCGCGTCTCTGTCGAGGCCGGCATCAAGCAGGGCTGGCACGAGATCGTCGGCGATCACGGCCGGATCGTCTCGATCGAGCACTACGGGGCGTCCGCCGACTACGCCCGCATCTACCAGGAGTTCGGCATCACCGCCGAGGCCGTCGCCAACGCGGCCGAGGACAGCATCCGCATCGCCACGGGCTGACCCACGCGTCCGCCCGTCCAGTCCGTCCAGGAGGAAGCACATGTCTGACAACCTGCAAAAGCTCACCGAGGCCGGTGTCTCGATCTGGCTCGACGACCTCTCGCGAGAGCGCATCGAGACCGGCAACCTCGCGGAGCTGGCCAAGAACGACCACGTGGTCGGGGTGACCACGAACCCGTCGATCTTCGCCGCGGCGCTCTCTGAGGGCGAGCGGTACGACGACCAGGTCCGCGAGCTCGCCAGCCAGGGCAAGGACACAGACGAGGTCGTCTTCGCCCTGACCACCACGGACGTCCGCAACGCCTGCGACGTGATCCGTGAGGTGTACGACGCAACGAACGGTGTCGACGGCCGGGTGTCGATCGAGGTCGACCCGCGGATGGCGCACGACACCGACGCGACGAACGCCTCCGCCAAGGCGCTCTGGGCCGAGGTCGACCGGCCGAACCTCTTCATCAAGATCCCGGCGACGACCGAGGGAGCCCCGGCGATCACAACCGCACTCGCCGAGGGGATCAGCGTCAACGTGACGCTGATCTTCGGGCTCGACCGCTACCAGTCCGTCATGGAGGCCTACGTGTCGGGCCTCGAGCAGGCGCGCACCAACGGCAAGGACCTCTCGCAGATCCACTCGGTCGCGTCCTTCTTCGTCTCACGTGTCGACACCGAGATCGACAAGCGGCTGACCAACTCGGCGGCCCCCGACGACCTCAAGGGCAAGGCCGGCGTCGCCAACGCGCGACTCGCCTACAAGGCCTACGAGGAGTTCTTCTCCGGCGACCGCTGGGACTCGCTCGCGGCCGACGGCGCCAACCGTCAGCGCCCACTGTGGGCGTCGACGGGCGTCAAGAACCCGGACTACCGGGACACCATGTACGTCGACGACCTGGTCGTCGAGAACACCGTCAACACGATGCCGGAGAAGACGCTCGACGCGGTCCGCGACCACAGCCAGATCCGGGGCGACCAGGTGCGGCCGCACTATGACGACGCCCAGCAGGTGATGGCGGACCTGAAGGACGCGGGCGTCGACTACGACGACGTGATCGACACCCTGGAGCGCGAGGGCGTCGAGAAGTTCGAGGCCTCGTGGGGCGAGCTCCTCAAGACGGTGAAGGGTCAGCTGGACGCGGCCGCCGAGTGAGCGACGCGCCGGTGGACCCGAGCTCGACGCCGGCGTGGTCGCAGCTCGAGCGCCTCGCATCCCACTTCATCCCAGACCTGCGCGGCTGGTTCGCCGACGACCCCGACCGGGTCGGCCGGCTGACCTTCACCGCGGGTGACCTGTTCGTCGACCTGTCGAAGTCGCTTCTGGACAATGAGGTCCTCGGCGCGCTCCTCGAGCTGGCCGAGGAGGTGGAGCTGACCGAGCGGCGCGATGCCATGTTCCGGGGCGAGCACATCAACGTCACCGAGGACCGGGCGGTCCTGCACACGGCGCTGCGGCTCCCGGCCGACGCCGCGCTCGCGGTCGACGGGCAGGACGTGGTCGCCGATGTCCACGACGTCCTGCGGCGGGTGTACGAGTTCGCCGACCAGGTCCGCAGCGGCGCCTGGACCGGCCTCACCGGCCAGCGCATCCGCACGGTCGTGAACATCGGGATCGGCGGCTCCGACCTCGGTCCGGTGATGGCCTACGAGGCCCTAGCGCCCTACCGGCAGGAAGGGCTCGAGTGCCGCTTCATCAGCAACATCGACCCCACCGATGCCGCGACGACCTTGGCCGGCCTCGACCCGGAGTCGACGCTCTTCATCGTCTCCAGCAAGACCTTCGGCACGCTGGAGACGCTCACCAACGCACGGCTGTGCAAGGCCTGGCTGCTCGACGGCCTCCAGTCGTCGGGTGCCCTCGAGTCCGACGGCGACGACACGCGTGCCGTGGCCAAGCACTTCGTCGCGGTCTCGACCGCGCTCGACAAGGTGGCGGACTTCGGGATCGACCCCGACAACGCCTTCGGGTTCTGGGACTGGGTGGGCGGACGCTACTCGCTCGACTCCGCGATCGGCACGTCCCTGGTCGTGGCAATCGGGCCGGAACGGTTCGCCGAGTTCCTGGCCGGCTTCCACGCCATGGACGAGCACTTCCGAACCACTGCGCCGGCGCGCAACGTCCCGATGCTGATGGGGCTGCTCAACGTCTGGTACACCAACTTCCTCGGCGCCGAGAGCCACGCGGTGCTCCCCTACTCCCAGCTGCTGCACCGCTTCCCGGCATACCTGCAGCAGCTGACCATGGAGTCCAACGGCAAGGGCGTGCGCTGGGACGGCACCCCGGTGACGACGGCCACGGGCGAGATCTTCTGGGGAGAGCCCGGCACCAACGGCCAGCACGCGTTCTACCAGCTCGTCCACCAGGGAACTCGCCTCGTGCCGGCCGACTTCATCGCCGTGGCCAGGCCCGCGTACCCGTTGCAGGACGTGCACGACGGGGAGAGTGTCGACGTGCACGAGCTGCTCCTGGCGAACTTCTTGGCCCAGACCCGTGCGCTGGCCTTCGGCAAGACGGCCGACGAGGTCCGGGCCGAGGGCACCGCGGAGGCCGTCGTACCGGCGCGTGTGTTTCCCGGCAACCGGCCGACCACGTCGATCATGGCTCCCGAGCTGAGCCCCTCGGTGCTCGGCCAGCTGGTCGCGCTTTACGAGCACGTCACCTTCACCGAGGGCGTCGTCTGGGGGATCGACAGCTTCGACCAGTGGGGGGTCGAGCTCGGCAAGCAGCTGGCCCAGGAGGTCGGTCCGGCAGTCTCCGGCGACACCGCGGCCCGGGCCGAGCAGGATGCCTCCACCCAGTCCCTCATCGCGTACTACCGGGAGCACCGACACCCATGACAGATCACCCCGTGGCGAGCCAGTGGACCAACCCGCTCCGCGACCCGGAGGACCGCCGGCTCCCCCGCATCGCCGGCCCGTGCTCGATGGTGCTGTTCGGCGTCACCGGCGACCTGGCGCGGAAGAAGGTGATGCCGGCGATCTACGACCTCGCCAACCGTGGCTTCCTCCCGCCCGGTTTCTCGCTGGTCGGCTACGCGCGCCGCGACTGGGCCGACCAGGACTTCGCCCAGATCGTGCACGACTCCGTGAAGGAGCACTCCCGCACCGAGTTCCGCGAGGAGGTCTGGCGACAGCTGGCGGAAGGGTTCCGCTTCGTCCAGGGCGACTTCGCCGACGACCTGGCGTTCAACACGCTCCGGCGGACCCTCGAGGAGCTCGACGAGGCGCGCGGCACCGGCGGCAACCACGCGTTCTACCTGTCGATCCCGCCGAAGTTCTTCGGTGACGTCGTCCAGCAGCTCCAGGAGCACGGGCTGGCCGAGTCCGAGAACGACGCCTGGCGTCGGGTTGTGGTGGAGAAGCCGTTCGGCCACGACCTGACCTCGGCGCAGGAGCTGAACGCAAGTCTGGACGGTGTCTTCAGGCCCGAGTCGGTCTTCCGGATCGACCACTATCTCGGCAAGGAGACGGTGCAGAACATCCTCGCGATGCGCTTCGCCAACAACCTGTTCGAGCCGATCTGGAACGGCAACTACGTCGACCACGTCCAGATCACGATGGCCGAGGACATCGGCATCGGCAGCCGCGCTGGGTACTACGACGGCATCGGCGCCGCCCGTGACGTGATCCAGAACCACCTCATGCAGCTGATGGCCCTGGTCGCGATGGAGGAGCCGGCGTCGTTCGACGCCGGCGCGCTCCGCTACGAGAAGCAGAAGGTGCTCTCGTCCGTCGTGCTGCCCAGGCGGCTCGACCTGACCACGTCGCGCGGGCAGTACACCGCGGGCTGGGCGGGCGGGGAGAAGGTGGTCGGCTACCTCGACGAGCAGGACATCCCGACGAGCTCGCACACGGACACCTTCGCGGCGATCACCCTCCACGTGGAGACCCGGCGCTGGGCGGGCGTGCCCTTCTACCTGCGCACCGGCAAGCGGCTGGGACGGCGGGTGACCGAGGTCGCGGTGGTGTTCAAGCGCGCGCCACACCTGCCGTTCAACGCCACCCAGACCGAGGACCTTACGCACAACGCGCTGGTGATCCGGGTGCAGCCCGACGAGGGGGTCACCATCCGCTTCGGGTCAAAGGTGCCCGGCACCGCGATGGAGATCCGCGACGTCAACATGGACTTCGCGTACGGCGGCACCTTCACCGAGGCCAGCCCGGAGGCCTACGAGAAGCTGATCCTCGACGTGCTGCTCGGCGACCCGCCGCTGTTCCCGCAGCACGAGGAGGTCGAGCTCTCGTGGAAGATCCTCGATCCGATCCTCGAGTACTGGGCCGAGCACGGGAAGCCGGACCAGTACGAGTCCGGCACCTGGGGCCCCGAGTCCGCGGACGAGATGCTCGCGCGCTCCGGACGCGTTTGGAGGCGACCATGATAGAGCTGCTCGACACCAAGGCGTCCGCGATCGCCGCGGCCTTCGTCAAACAGCGCACGCAGCACGGCTCGCCCGCACAGGGCATGGTGATGACGATGGTCATCGTCGCCGACGAGGAGGGCGCCCAGGACGCGCTCGCCTCGGCGCGCAAGGCATCGCACGAGCACCCGGCGCGGGTGATCGGGCTGATCCTCGGCTCCGCGCGCGGCAAGCCCGCGGTCAACGCCCAGATCGGGATCGGTGACGGCTGGTCCGGTGAGGTCGCGCTGATCCGGCTGTCCGGCGAGGTGGTGAAGCACGCCGAGTCCGTCGTGCTGCCGCTGCTCCTGCCGGACTCCCCGGTCGTGGTCTGGTGGTCGAACGACCACCCGGACGACCCCGCCGCAGACCCGATCGGCCGGCTCGCCCGGCGCCGGATCACCGACGCCGCCGCCGTACGCACCGGGAAGACGAAGGCGGTCCACCGGCTCTGCGCGGCGTACGCGCCGGGCACCACCGACCTGGCCTGGACCCGACTCACGCCGTGGCGGGCCCTGCTCGCGGCGGCGCTCGACCAGCAGCGGCTCAAGGTGAGGTCGGCGACGGTCACCGCCGAGCGGATCAGCCCGAGTGCCGACCTGCTCGCCGCCTGGCTGGCCGACCGGCTCAAGGTGAAGGCCGCACGCGCGACCTCGCAGGGCCCCGGGATCACCGAGGTGGTTCTCGACACCGACGAGGGACCGATCACCATCTCACGCAAGGACGGGCGGCTGGCGACGTTCACCTCGCCCGACCAGCCCGACCGCCCCGTTGCACTGAAGCGGCGTGACGTGCCGGAGCTGCTCGCCGAGGAGCTGCGCCGGCTGGACGAGGACGACGTCTACGCCGCGACCGCGAAGAAGCTGGTCGCGAGCGGGATCGGCCGACCGGCGGCCCGCAAGGCTGCGAAGAAGTCGGCACGGAAGCCGACCAGGAAGCCGGCGAAGAAGTGACCGGCGAGGTGGTCCGGCACGACGACGCGGGCGCCGTGGCGGCGGACGTCGCGACCCGGTTGCTCGAGGAGCTGGCGCGGGTGCAGGCCGAGAGCAGGGAGCCACAGATCGGGCTGACCGGCGGCACCATAGCCGATGCGGTCCACCGCGAGATTGCGCGGCTCTCCGCGGACTCCGGCGTGGACTGGTCGCGCGTGGTGGTCTGGTGGGGCGACGAGCGGTTCGTCGCGGCCGACGACCCGGATCGCAACGCTGGCCAGGCGCGCGCGGCGTTCCTGGACGCGGTCGGCGCCGACCCCGGCCACGTGCACGAGATGCCGTCCACCGCCGATGCGGCGACGGTCGACGAGGGCGCGGCGGCGTACGGACAGGCGATGCGGGTGCACGGCGCGGGCGAGTTCGACGTGCTGATGCTCGGGGTCGGGCCGGACGGCCATGTGGCCTCGCTGTTCCCGGGGCATGCCGCGCTCGACGTCGCCGACCAGATCGCGGTCGGCGTCATGGACTCCCCGAAACCGCCCCCGCAGCGGATCAGCCTCAGCTTCGAGTGCCTGAACCGGTCGCGCCAGGTGTGGTTCCTGGTGTCGGGCGAGGACAAGGCCGACGCCGTGCGCCGTGGTCTGGCCGAGACCGGCGACATCCACGAGACCCCCGCCCGCGGCGTCTCCGGGCGCGAGGCCACACTCTGGTTCGTCGACGACGCGGCCGCCTCCCTGATCTGATGGCGACGCCGCTCCCGCTCGGCTGGCACACCGACGTCGCGGTCCTGGCGTACTCGGGGTCCGAGGTCGAGGAGCACGTCGGCCACCTGGTGGTGCGGACGCTGGCCAACCCGACGTACCACTGGGGCAACTTCGTGCTCGTCACCGACCCGGACGCCGTGGGTGAGGCAGGGCGCTGGCTGGGGGTGTTCGAGGCCGCGTTCCCGGACGCTCGGCACCGTGCGATCGGCCTGTGCGCCGACCCGCCTGACGCGTCGGCCTGGGAGTCGCTCGGCCTGGAGGTCGAGCACGAGGACGTGCTGGCCGGCCAGGGACCGCGCCGGACGCCGCTGGCAAACGGCTACGTCGTACGCCCCCTGGAGGCCGCGAGCGACTGGGAGCAGGACGTGCGGCTGTCCATGGGGACTGACCGGGACCCCGCGCAGGACGTGTTCCAGCGCGGCGCCACCGCAGCGAAGGCCCGGATGTGCGCGGCCGGCGTGGCCGTTTTCCTCGGCGCCTTCGAGGGCCCCGACCTGGTGGCCGATCTCGGCATCGTCGACTGCGGGGAGGGCATCGCCCGCTACCAGTCCGTGGTCACCGCCGAGCCGCACCGCCGCCGCGGGCTCGCCTCCCACCTCCTCGGCGTCGCCGCCGACTGGGCCCACGCCCGTGCCTGCGACCGCCTGGTCATCCTCGCCGACGCCGACGGCGCGCCCAGCCACCTCTACCGCTCCCTCGGCTTCTCCCCCGTTCTCCGCTCCGCCCAGGCCTACTCCCGCGAGACGCCATCCGTGGTTGCCGACTGACGCGCGAGAGGTCTGTTGTGGTTGCTGGACGAGCGTCGAGAGGCCATGACCGTAGCGGCGCTTGCCCGCGATGATCTGGTCGAGACGGCGCGCGCCTTCTGCGGTCGTGATCGAGTGAGCGATGACTGCGTCTGCGACCGCATCGACTTCGGCGAGCTTGCCCATGTCGAGCACGCTCGCATCGAGCCTCAGCATCCGGGTCTTGAGCTCGATCGGCGGCCCGAAGCTCATGATGAGCGCGGTCGGCGACGTGAAAGCTTCGGCCTCGATTC
>Ga0207691_10001788_pt1 | contig 21143 bp, 24 predicted proteins | sample KBSM13metaG_FD_184327 | JGI IMG/M metagenome (GOLD analysis project Ga0207691, IMG submission 184327) | Miscanthus rhizosphere microbial communities from Kellogg Biological Station, Michigan, USA - KBS M1-3 metaG (SPAdes) (version 2) | ecosystem: Host-associated > Plants > Roots > Rhizosphere >... | reverse complement strand
GCATCCGCACCTACAACTTCCCGCAGGGCCGGGTCACCGACCACCGCATCAACCTCACGCTGCACAAGATCGACGCGATCATGGATGGCGACCTGTCGGAGATCACCGCCGCGCTCGCGGCGGAGCACCAGGCCGAGCAGCTCGCGTCGCTGGCGCAGCAGTAAAGCCATGCACACGGTCAAGTACGCGCTCGAGGAGCTGATGCTGGTCATGGACCGCACCGACGCCACGGTGATCATGGCCGAGGTGCTCGGCGTGAACCGCGCGTGGATCGCGGCCAACCCGATGCGCATCCTCACGGAGACGCAGGACGCGCAGATCGAGACGATGGCCGCGCAGCGCGCCCTGGGCCGCCCGGTGGCCTACATCCTGAACCGGCGCGAGTTCTACGGCCGCGACTTCACTCTCGACGGCTCGGTCCTCATCCCGCGCCCGGAGACCGAGACCCTGGTCGAAGCGGCGCTCGCGCGCATGGCGCCCAAGGACACGTGCCTCGACCTGGGCACCGGCAGCGGCGCGATCGCGGTCACCATCGCCGCGCAACGTCCCGAGGCACGCGTGGTCGCGACCGACGTGAGCGACGCGGCGCTTCGCGTGGCGCGCGGCAACGCCGAGCGCCACCACTGCGCCGAGCGCATCGAGTTCCTGAAGGGCTCGTGGTACGAGCCCGTGGGCGCGCGGCTGTTCGACGTCATCGTGTCGAACCCGCCCTACGTGGCCGCGAACGACGCGCATCTCGGGCGTGGCGACCTGCGCTTCGAGCCGGGCGAGGCGCTCACCGACGGCAGCGTCGACGGCCTCGGGTCGATCCGCGCCATCGTCGCCGGCGCCGCGGCGCACCTGAAGAAGGGCGGCTGGCTCCTCTTCGAGCACGGCTACGACCAGGCCCAGCCGGCGCGCGCCCTTCTTGAAGCGGCCGGATTCGCCTCCATCGTTTCCCTGCCCGACCTCGCCGGAATCCCGCGCGTCGCCGGGGGTAAAATCGGGTAAAGGAGAACACCATGAGCGCCCAGGACACCATCCGCGAGACCGTCACGTCGCACCCCGTCGTGCTGTACATGAAGGGCTCGCCGCAGTTCCCGCAATGCGGCTTCTCGGCCACGGCCACCCAGCTGCTCAAGATGTCGGGGGCCACCGAGATCCATACGGTCGACGTGCTGAAGGACCCGGACATCCGCGAGGGCATCAAGCAGTACGCGAACTGGCCCACGATCCCGCAGCTCTACGTGAACGGCGAATTCGTCGGCGGCTGCGACATCATGAAAGAGATGTACCAGGCGGGCGAGCTGCAGAAGCTCCTCGCCGAAGCGAAGAAGCCCTAGGTCGCGATCCTTCCGCCTTCGAGGTGCCAGCGCCGGGCGCCCGGCAGCTCGAGGAGCTCCTTGTCGTGGCATGCCACCACGACGCAGTTGTCGCCGGTCGCCGTGCGCCGCAGGAGCTCGATCACCTGCGCGCGCGCCTGAGCATCCAGGTTCGCCGTAGGCTCATCCACCAGCAGCACGCGCGGGTCCAGCACCTGCGCGCGCGCCAGCGCCACGCGCTGTTTCTCGCCGCCTGACAGCCGCGCAGGCGGGACGCTCTGCACGTGGCCCACGCCGGCCCACGCGATTGCCGCTTCCACGCGCGCCTCGCGTTTCGCCCCGTCCACCCTGCGAAGCTTGAGCCCGTAGCGGATGTTGTCCGCGATGCTCGTGTGGAAGAGGTACGGGTGCTGGTGCACGTACACGATGAGGCGACGCAGCTCACGCGGGTAGGAGGCGGCGCTGGCTTCCATCCCCTCGCATCGCATCTCCAGGGCGTCGGCTTTCTCGAGTCCCGCGATGATCTTGAGGAACGTGCTCTTGCCGCTGCCGTTGTCGCCGGATAGCACGATGAGCTCGCCCTTGCCGAGCGCGAGGGCACCCACGTCCAGCAGCGGCTTGCCCGCGAACGACTTCGCCACGCGCGAGATCGAGACGAGCGCGGTCATTTCGGCGCGCGCTCGTCCTGGATCACGGCGAGGAGCGCCACCACGGCGAAGGCGAAGAACATGAGGACGGTGCCCAGCGCGATGCCCTGCGCGAAATCGCCCTTGCTGGTCTCCAGCGCGATGGCGGTGGGGATGTTGCGCGTGAGGCCGGCGATGTTGCCCCCGATCATCATCGAGCAGCCTACTTCCGAGATCACGCGCCCGAATCCGTTCAGCACGCCCGCGATCACGGCAAAACGCACTTCGTACAGGCTGGTCAGAGCCGAGCGCAGCGCTCCCGCGCCCAGGCTCACCGCCGTCTCGCGAAGCCGTGGGTCCGCTCCGGTGACCGCCGCGAGAGTGAATGCGGCCAGCACCGGGAACGCGATCACGGCCTGCCCGATGATCATCGCGTCCTGCGTGAAGAGCAGGTGCCACTGGCCCAGCGGCCCGCTGCGCGAAAGCAGGAGATACAGGATCAATCCCACGACCACCGTCGGAAAGCTGAGCAGCCCCTGGAGCGCCACGACGGCGAAACGCCGGCCCGCGAAGCGGTGCGCTCCGATCCAGAAGCCGAGCGCCACCGCGAACGGCGTGGCGAGCGCCAGCGCGCAGAGCGACACCTTGAGCGAGATCCACACGATGTGCCAAAGCTCCGCGTCGCCCGCGGCGAGCCGCGCGAATGCCTGCTGCGTGGCCTCGAGTAGCGACATCCGTCAGCGCGATGGACGCTTTTCGCCGGGCAGGTAGAAGCCGCGCTCGCCCTCCACCAGGTAGCCGGAGATGACGGCGCGCGCGGGCCCGGAGACGAGCCATTTCGCGAACGCCTCGGCCTCGCGCGATCGCACCGGTCGCGTGGACGTCGGCTTGAGCGTCGTCACGCCGTATTCGTTGAGAAGCCTCGGATCGCCTTCCACCAGGACCGCCAGCGGAAAACGCTTCGACATCTGCTTCAACGTGGCGCGATCGACGAGGTCGTACGCTTCCATCTCGCTCGCCACCATCAGCGTGCGGCCGGCGCCCTGTCCCGACGGGATGTAGCCGGCCCACGGCGCCAATCCGCCGGCGGCCGCCCAGAGCTCGAGCTCCTTCTTGTGGGTGCCCGAGTCGTCGCCGCGCGAGACGAACTTCGCGCGCGCCTCGCGGATCCGCTTCAAGGCGATCGCGGCATCGCGTCCGCCCCGCACGCGGGCCGGGTCCGCAGCAGGCCCCGCGATGACGAAATCGTTCCACATCACGTCGGCGCGAACCAGGCCGATGTCGCGCGCGATGAGCTTCTCCTCGTCCTTGCGGCTGTGCGTGAAGACGATGTCCACGTCGCCGTTTTCCGCGTACTTCATCACCTGGCCCGTGCCGGCCACGACGGGCTTCACCGCGATGCCCGTCGCCCGCGTGAAAGCGGCGACGAGCACGGGAAGGATTCCGGAGTCTTCCAGCGTGTGCGTCGCCCCCAGCCGCAATTCCGCCGCGAAGCCGCCGAAGGGCAGCGCGCACAGGATGGCGAGCGCGGCCAGCAGCGCCACGGAGCGCCCTTTCATCGCGGCGTCGGGAAGAAAAGCTGGTGGCCGTTCACCTTGAAGTCCGCGATGGCGCGGCGTCCCTGGGGACCCGTGAGCCATTCGATGAATTGCATCGCGCCGCGGAAGTTCACGTCGCGGTAGCGCGCGGGGTTCACGGCGATCACGCCGTACGGATTGAACATGCGCGCATCGCCTTCCACGAGGATCTCGAGATCCACGCGCGTGCGATACGCGCCGTAGGTCGCGCGATCGCTCAGCGTATAGCCGCGCTGGTTCCCGGCCATGACGAGGACCTCGCCCATGCCCTGGCCCGCGGACAGGTATTGCGCGCCCTGCGGCCTCGATCCGACCACCTGCCAGTAGCTCTTTTCCATCTTCTCGGTGCCGGAGTCGTCGCCGCGCGAGACGAATATCGCCCGCGCGTCGAGGATGCGGCGGAATGCGGCGACGACCTCGCGCATGCCGCGCACCTTCGCCGGATCGGAAGGCGGCCCGACGAGGATGAAGTCGTTGTACATGACGTCGCGGCGCTCCACGCCGAAGCCGGCCGCGACGAACCGGTCCTCGTCGGGACGGCTGTGCACGAGCAGCACGTCCACGTCGCCGTTCTCGCCCAGCTTCATCGCCTTGCCCGTACCCACCGAGATCACGTGCACCTTGAGGCCGCTCACGGCCTCGAACTGCGGCACGATCACCTTGAGCAGGCCCGAGTTGTCGGTGCTCGTGGTCGTGGCGAGGCGAAGCGTGCCGGGATCGGCGCCCCACGCGAGCGTCGTTGCGAGAGCGAGGAAAGCTGCGCAGAGGAATTTCTTCATGGTCACTCCTAGTTCGGATCGTTCCAGGTGACGTTGCCGAGGCCGGCCACGTCGTATCCGCCCATCGCCGCGGCGTGCGTTGCCAGGCGGCGGGAGCGGGCAAAGGTCCACAGGGACTGCAGCGGCGGGTCGAACCAGCGGGCGCGCAACACCGCGAGGTCGATGCGCTCCGTGACGAGCGGGATGAAATCGAGGCCCGCCATGCGCGCCTGCGAACGCGCCGCGAGGCCCGCGTCCGCTTGTCCTGCCTGGATCGCCGCCGCCAGGTCGCTGCCCGACATCGCCTCCTCCCGGTGGAAGCGCACCGCGCCGCGCTTCAGGCCATCACGCTCCAGGAGCCTCTCGAACAGGAGGCGCGCGCCCGCCATCGGCTGGCGCAGCATGAACGTCACGTCCCGTCGCGCGAGGTCGCGCATCGCGCGGATACGCTTGGGATTGCCGCGCGCCACGACCAGGCCCTGCTCGCGGCGCGCCCACTCCATGAGCGCCACGCCGCGCCCCTTCAGCTTGGCCTCGGCGATCTCGCGGTTGAAGTCGGAAAGGTCGGACGAGGGAACGTGGATCAATGCCGCGCATGCGGCGCCGCGTGCCAGGCGATCCACCCCGTCGAGGCTTCCGTGCGTGAGGAGCGCCAGCCCGCAACGCGACTCGCGCACCGCCCATTCGAAGAGCGGATCGATGCTGCCCGCCACGGTGGCGGCGCCGGCCGCGTCCGGCTGAGGCCCGGCCGCTCGAGCCGCGAGCCAGCGCTCGAGCTGCTCGGGGGAGAACAGCAGCTTCGCCCCCGCGCGGGTGTGCGGGATGGCGCCCTTCGCCACGAGGTCGTAGACCTTGCGCTCGCCGATCCGAAGCCAGGCGGCGGCCTCGCGGACGTTGAGCAGCGCCGAGGTTTGCATATTTTCCAGGCTATTGCAGGAATTCCGGATCATCTCACAATTTGCGGCGCGAGGCGCCGGACCCGAAGCCCTAGAATGGCCGCGTGCGCTCCGCCCATCCCCCTTATCGCGCCTCGCTCGCCATCGCGACCGCCGCTGTCGCGCTCATCAGCGCGTTCGCCATGGCCTCGGGAAGCTTCGCGGTGCCCGCGGGCGACGTGGCGCGCGTCCTGTGGTCGGCGCTTGCGGGCAGCGATGCCGGTGTCGCCGACAACGTGCGCGCGGTCGTGCTCGACATTCGCGGCCCGCGCGTGCTCGCCGCGCTCGCCGTCGGCGCGGCGCTCGCGGCCGCGGGCGCCACTTTCCAGGGACTCTTCCGCAACGCGCTCGTCGCGCCCGACATCCTCGGCGTCTCGGCGGGCTGCGCCCTGGGCGCCGTCTTCGCCATCTTCATGGGCCTTCCCGCGCTCGCGGTGCAGGCGTTCGCATTCGTCGGCGGCGTCGCGGCGGTCGCCCTCGTGGTCGCGGTCGCCGCGTGGGTGCGCGGCCACGATCGCGTCCTCACGCTGGTCCTCACCGGCGTCGTGGTGGGGTCGCTTTTCGCGGCCGGCGTCGCGTTCGCAAAGTCGGTCGCGGACCCCTACAACCAGCTGCCTGCGATCACGTTCTGGTTGCTGGGAAGCTTCGCGGGCGTGACCTCCCGCGACCTCGCGTTCGCGCTTCCGCTGCTCGCCGCAGCCTTCGTGCCGCTCGCGCTGCTGCGCTGGCGCGTCAACGTCCTTTCGCTCGCGGATGACGAGGCGCGCGCGTTGGGCGTGAACGTCGCGCGCGAGCGGCTGTGGCTCATCGCCGCGGCGACGCTCGCCACTTCGGCGAGCGTGGCGATCGCCGGCATCGTCGGCTGGGTGGGCCTCGTGGTGCCGCACGCCGCGCGGATGCTCGGCGGCGCGGAATTCTCGCGGGTGCTGCCGATGTCGGCATTGCTGGGCGCAGCGTTCATGGTGCTGGTCGACACCTTTTGCCGCACGGTCGTCTCGACGGAGCTGCCGCCGGGCGTGCTGACGGCTTTCGTCGGCACCCCCGCGTTCATCGGCCTGCTGGCCTTCACCTACCGGCGCGGCGCATGACGATCGAGGCACGCGGGATCGATATCGGCTATCCGGATCGCGTGGTCGCCCGGTCGATCGACCTCACGCTCGAGGACGGCGAGGTGCTGTGCATCCTCGGCCCCAACGGCTCGGGAAAAACCACGCTGCTGCGCACGCTGCTGGGCCTCGTGCCGGCGCTCGCGGGAAGCGTGACCGTGAGCGGCATCGACATTCGCGGCATGCCGCGCGGCCGACTGGCCCGGGAAATCGCGTACGTGCCGCAGGCATCGATTCCCGCTTTCGACTTCACCGCGGAAGAGATCGTGCTGATGGGACGCACGGCGCACATGGGCGCCTTTTCGCCACCCTCTCGCCACGACCGGGATGTGGCGCGCGCGGCGTTGGCGCGGCTGGACGTCGGCGAGCTCGCGACGCGCGCGATCACCGCGGTGAGCGGGGGCGAGCGGCAGCTGGCGCTCATCGCGCGTGCGCTCGCCACGGAAGCGAAGGCCATCGTCATGGACGAGCCCACCGCGAACCTGGATTTCGGCAACCAGGCGCGCGTCCTCGCCCAGGTCTCGGGGCTGCGCGACGCCGGTGTCTCGATCCTGCTCTGCACCCACGATCCCGACCATGCCTTCCAGGTCGCCGATCGCGTCCTCTTGCTGTACCACGGCCGCGCCATTACGCTGGCGCGAACCGAAGACGCCCTGACGGCGGAAAACCTGAGCGCCCTGTATGGGGTGCCGGTGCATGTGGCCGAGGTGGCGACGGCGGGGGGCGTGCGGCGGGTGTGCGTGCGGGTCTGACGAGAGGACGCGATGGCGGCAGGCAACGGCAGGACCAACGGCGGCGGCACCGCGAACGGCGATCGCGGCCTCGCGCGTCGGCGCTTTCCGAGCGCCGAGGACCTGGGGCTCACGCGCGGCGAATTCCTCGCGCTCGAACGCCTCTCGACGCCGCAGAAGATCCAGGCGTTCCTGAACGCGGTCCCGATCAACCACGAGATCGGCGGCGAGACGGTGCTCTCGGTGCGCGAGGTCCTGCGCCAGCGGCGCGCGCATTGCATCGAGGGCGCGATGCTGGCCGCCGCGGCGCTCTGGGTGAACGGCGAGCCGCCGCTGGTGATGCACCTGGATTGCCACGAGAGCGATTTCCCGCACGTGATCACGCTCTTCCGCCGGCACGGCGCGTGGGGCGCCATTTCCAAGACCAACGGCACGCCGCTGCGCTACCGCGATCCGATCTACCGCACGCTGCGCGAGCTGGCGCTCTCCTATTTCCACGAGTACTTCAACAAGCGCGGCCACAAGACGCTGCGCAGCTACTCGACGCCTTTCGACATGCGCCGCGTGGATCCGCACGAGTGGATCACCGCGAAGAAGAACTGCTGGGCGGCGCACGACCGCATCACGGAGCTGCGCCACTACGCGCTCATCTCCCGGCGGCAGGAGAAGCTGCTCGCGAAGCGCGACCCGTTCGAACGCAAGGCCGCGAGGATGGTGGAGTACCCGCGCCCCGTGCTGGAGCCGGCCTAGGAGCCAGGCGGTCGCGGCGGCGCGGGATTCGATTCGGGCGCGCCAAGCGGCACGCCCCACCAGCCGACGTCGCGCCAGGCGCCCTGCTTGAAGCCCACCCCGCGATAGACGCCGATCGGCCTGAAGCCCACGGACTCGTGCAGGCGGACGCTCGCGTCGTTGGGCAACGCGATGCCCGCGTAGGCGTTGCGAAAACCCTGCGCTTCGAGCCTGCGCAGGAGCTCGGTGTAGAGCGCCTTGCCGATGCCGCGCCCGCGCGCCTCGGGACGCACGTAGCAAGACACGTCCGCGGACCACTGATACGCCGCGCGCTCGCGATGCCTGCTCGCGTACGCGTAGCCGAGGATGCGGCCGCCCTCGTCGTGCACCAGCCACGGATGGGTGGCGAGCGTCTTCGCGATGCGCTCGCGCATCTGCCCGGCGGTCGGCGGCTCGGCCTCGAACGAGATGAACGCCTCGGTCACATTCGGCGCGTAGATCTCGCGGATCTGCCCGGCGTCGTCCACGCGGGCCACGCGGATCGCGCTCACAGCGCGAATTCCATCAAGTCGACGGCTTCCTTGTGCGGGCGGAAGCCCTTGCGGCGCCATCCGAGGCGCCGGTAGAAGGCGAGCGCGGGCTCGTTGCTGCGCGAGACGCTGAGCCGGATGGCGCGCATGCCGCGATTGCGAAACACCTCCACCGCATGCTCGTGCAGCCGCCAGCCGAGGCCGTGCCTGCGCCATTCCGGCAGGAGGTAGAAGAGATTCACGTACCCCATGTCCGGCTCGTCGGCGAAGCGCATCTCGGTCTGGCCGATGATGCGATCGCCGAGCCAGATGTGCGAGTTGCCTTCCGGGACCTCGGCCATGCGCTTGCGCAGCTTGTCGAGGTAGATCGCGCCGTCCGCGCCCATCTCCTCGTCGCATCCCTCGTGCGTGCCGAAGCTCGCGTGGTACGAGTCGCGGCGGAAATCGATGCAGGTCTGCGCGTGGCGCCCGAGGTCGATGGGCTCGATGCGCAGGGCGGGATCGTCCCGGTCGCGCCGCATCACGAGCTCGGGCTCGCCTTCGCCGCTGCGCAGGATGCGCCAGCGGCGAAAGCCCGATTTCTCGAAGGCGCGGATCGCCGCGAGGTTGCCCTCGCCGGGGCCGGCCACGCACGCGCGCGCCGCGGGATCGGCGAACACGATCTCCTTCACGAAGCGGTCGATGACGCGAGACCCCACGTTGTGGCCGAGCGACTCGAGCTCTCCGAGGAAAAGGTCCATGCACACGAGGCCGGCTTCCCTGTCGAGCTTCGCGGCGTAGTCGTCGAACGACGCCACGTCGTAGGCCTGCGCATAGCCCAGGTCCTTGCCGTCCACGTTCACGATGAAGGCGCGCACGACGTTGCCGGCCGCGGCGCGCGGCCCGTACTTCGCGACCGCTTCCGTGAAGGAGCCGGGCGGCTTCGCGTAGCCTCGCGCCACGTGCGGGCGGATGAGCCAGAGGAAGATTTGCTGCAGGTCGTCGACCGCGAGCGGCCTGAACGCGATGCTCGGCATGCCGCGATTCTACGGTCTTGCGGCGACGCGCCCGGACACTAGGACGCCGGCCTGGCCTTGTCGATGAGCTCGAGCAGCACGGCGTAATCCACGGGCTTGGTGAAGTGATGGTCGAAGCCCGCCTCGCGCGCGCGCTGGCGGTCCTCCTCCTGGCCCCATCCGGTGATCGCGACGATGAACACGTCCGGACCCCGCGCGTCCCTCACGCGGCGCGCGACGTCGTAGCCGGAGAGCTTCGGCATGCCGATGTCCAGCAGCAGCACGTCGGGCTTGAACTCCTGCTCGGCGAAGAGCGCCTCCTCGCCGTCGTAGGCGACACGCACCTCGTCGCCCCGCACCTGGAGGAGCATGGCGAGGCTGTCGGCGGCATCGGTGTTGTCGTCGACCACGAGCACGCGGCGCGCGGCACTCACCTAGCGGATCTCCGCGAGCAAGCGCTCGATAGATTGCGTCGCTTGCGCGACGTAGCCACCGGCGAAGAGGTTCGCATGATTCAGCACGTGGTACAGGTTGTAGAGATCCCGGCGCACAGTGTAGCCGTCGTCGAGCGGAAATTCCGTGCGGTATGCCACGAGCACCTCGCCGGGGAAGCCGCCGAACATTTCCGTCATGGCGACGTCCGCCTCGCGATCGCCGACGTACACCGCGGGATCGAACACGCACGCGACACCGCCGGCCATGGCCGCCGCATTGCCGCTCCAGAGATCGCCGTGCAGGAGCGAGGCGATCGGCCGGTAGGTGGCGAAGAACGCGGCGCAATCGGCGGCGAGACGCTCACCGCGATCGATGAGACGCGAGGGGAGCCTGTTCTTCGCGGCGAGCCGCAGCTGCGCGTGCAGCCGCCGGTCGCGCCAGAACGCGTGCCAGTCGTCGCTCCACCCGTTCAGCTGCGGCGATGCGCCGATGAAGTTGTCGCTTGCCCAGCCGAAACGCTCGCGCGGCTTGCCATGCAGCCGGGCGAGCGCGCGACCCAGCGCAGCGCCGCTCGTCGCGTCCAGGGGCGCGAGATCGAGCCATTCCATGACGATCCATGCGCGCTCGTCGTCGTTGCCGTGGGCGATGACGCGGGGGAGCCGCAGCGCTTTCGCCTCGGCGAGCGCGGCGAGTCCCTCGGCTTCGGCGGCGAACATCGCCGCGCGGTCCGCATCGTTCACCTTGGCGAAGTAGCGCGCCGCGCGCGAGGCGGCCTTGCCCTCCACGCGCAGGGCCGTGTGGATGCAGCCGCCGCCCACGGGCGTGAGAGACCGGATCTCGAAGGCCTCTGCGGTGGCCGCCGCGATCGATTCCTCGAGCGCCGCGGCTTCGGGCGATTTCACGCGGATCGGATCCGCTCCAGTCCCTGCGCGAGGTCGGCGCAGAGATCGTCCGGATCTTCCAGGCCCACGTGCAGGCGGATCAGCGGGCCGCCGCTCCAGGGGCGCACGCTGCGCGATTTCTGGATGTTCTGCGGCACCACGAGGCTCTCGAAGCCGCCCCAGCTGTAGCCCAGCGCGAAGAGCTCGAGCGAATCGACGAAGGCGGCGAGCGCGCGATCGCTGCAGGGCTTCAACGCCACGCCGAAGAGACCGGAGCATCCGAGGTAGTCGCGCTTCCAGAGGGCGTGGCCCGGATCGCTCTCGAGGCCCGGATGCAGCACGCGCTCGACGGCCGCATGGCGCTCGAGCCAGCGCGCCACGTGGAGCCCGCTCTTCTCGTGCTGGCGCAGCCGCGCCTCCAGCGTGCGCATGCCGCGCAGCGCGAGGAAGATGTCGTCGGGGCTCGCCATCTGCCCGTAATCGCGCGACGCGTCGCGCACCGCGGGCCACCATTTCTCGTTCGCGACCACCGCGCCGATGATGACGTCGGAGTGTCCCGCGGGGTACTTGGTGCACGGCTGCACCACGATGTCCGCGCCGTGGTCGAAGGAGCGGTAGAAAACACCCGTCGCCCACGCGTTGTCGTGGATCACCGCGGCGCCGCGCGCGTGCGCCACGGCGGCGATCGCCGGGATGTCCTGCACCTCGAACGTGTGCGAGCCCGGCGACTCCACGTACACGAGCCTCGTGTTGTCCTTCATCAACGACGCGATGCCCGCGCCGATCGACGGGTCGTAGAACGTGGTCTCGACGCCGAAGCGCGCGAGCTGGCGCAGGCAGAAGCGGCGCACCGGCTGGTAGACGCTGTCGGTGACGAGGATGTGGTCGCCCGCCTTCACGCAGGCGAGGATCGCCACCACGTTCGCGGCGAGCCCCGAGGACAACGTCACCGCGCGGTGGCCGCCCTCGAGCTGCACCATGACTTCCTCGAAGGCGACGCGCAGCGGCATGTTGAGCATGCCGTAGGTCGGGATCGGCTCGTCCGCGTCGAAGCGCCGCTGGACCTCCTGCATGTCGGCGATGGATTCGAACGTGACGGTGGAGGCGCGCGCCACCGGGATGTTCACGGTGCCGGGATTGGAGCGCGCGGTGCGGCCGCGTTGTACCAGGCGCGTGCGAAGCTTCATCGGCCCAGGGGTCTTACTTCCGCGCGCACCTCGATGCGCGTGCGCTTGCCCTGCCGGTCCTCGAACGTGAACGTGAGCGGCACGGTGTCGCCGGCGCTCAACGCTCGCGTGAGCCCCACCAGCATGATGTGGAAGCTGCCGGGCTTGAGCTCCACCCGCTGTCCCGCGGGAAGCGCGATGGCGTCCAGCGCATGCATGTGCATGACACCCTGTTTCTGCTCGGAAGCGTGGATCTCGGCGCTCCGGGCCGCGGGCGTCGTGACGGCCACCAGCCTCGACTCCTCGCTGCTCTGCAGCGTCACGAAGACGCCCGTGGTCTGCTGGGCCGGCACCGTGCCGCGAACCCAGGCGTCGGTGGCGGTGACGGAGGCCTGCGCGATCCCCGCGGCCATCGCGAGCGCGGCGAAAAGGAGCGATCGCATCAATCGGCCGCCATGGCGACGGCGCCGCCCAGCTCGCGCTCCATCTCGCGGCGCAGCTGCACCGCTTCGGAGGAAGCGTCGTGCTCGACATCGTCCCAGCTCACCACGGCGCCCTCGGTGATGTCGCGCTTCAGCTTCACCTTGTGCGCGAGCCCGATGGGCAGCGCACGCTTCGACGCCGATTGCGCGGCGGGCATGAGCCTGCCCCACACGGTGTAGCCGCCCTCGCCGTCGAGCATCTCGCCCGCGCGCAATGCGCGCTTGGCGGTGGCGACGCAGTCGGCGCGCCAGCCCGTCGCGGCGCCGGTGGCTTCCCGGCGCAGCGCGGCGCTCGCCACGCTGATGCCGAGCTCGAGCCCGATGAGGTGGCTCGGCTTGTACATGGACGCGTACTCGCCCGAAGGATCGGTCACGATGCCGTACTCGCTGAAGCAGCGGCGCACGTATTCGTGCTCCGCGGAGAAAGTCACGTACACGCCCCAGCGCAGGTCGCGGAAGACGGGACGGCCGTCGCGCTCGAGGCTCGAGATCACTTCGACCTGGCCGGCATGGTGGAGCGAACCGCCGGCCGAACGCGGCCGCAGGATGCGCGCGAGGTCGTCCACGCCGCACGGCGGGAACGCGAGGCCGTCGGGCGACGCGGTGAGGCCCGTCGCGTTGGACACGGCGGCCATCTCGATGCCGCTCTTGGTGCCGTCGAGGAACGAGTTGAACATCTGCGCGTTGAAGTCGCCCTTCGCCACCATCTCGTCGCTGAACCCGTAGTGGCCCCACACGGTCTTCGGCGTGGACGCGTGATACGCGGGCAGGTACTTCGTGCCCTTGCCCGCCGCGACCACGGTGAAGCCCGCGGTGCGCGCCCAGTCCACGAGCTCGCAGATGAGCGCCGGCTGGTCGCCGTAGGCGAGCGAGTAGACGATGCCCGCGGCCGCCGCCTTCCGGGCGAGCAGCGGACCCGCGAGCGCGTCGGCCTCCACGTTCACCATGACGATGTGCTTGCCGTGCCGGCAACACGCGAGCACGTGGCTTATTCCGGCGGCCGGATGCCCGGTCGCGTCGATCACGACTTCAGTCGCGGGATGCGCGATGGCCGCCTGGGAATCGTCGGTTACAAACGTAGTCCGGGAGGCGGCGGCATCGTCCAGCGAGCTCGCCGCGAAACGCTCCGCTGTCCAGCCCACCCGCGCGAGCGATGCGCGCGCGCGATCCGGAGCGAGGTCCGCCACTGCGAGAACGTGGATTCCAGGCGTACGGCGCGCCTGCGAGAGGTACATCGAGCCGAACTTGCCCGCGCCCACCAGCACAACGCGAACGGGCCGTTTCTCCGCCTCGCGGGCGGCCAGCATGCGATGGAGGTTCATACGGTTGGAATGGGCGGATGGACGGACTGGCAGTTTACCGCCCCGCCGAGGGACAATATGCCGTGGGCAACCTGCAATCCCTCCCCCGCGCCGGCTTTGCCGCGCGCGTTGCCGCGCTCGCTCCGGCCCTCGACGTCCTCGGGCTGCCGGCATGCCTGCTCGACCGCGAGCTGCGCTATCACCACGTGAACGCCGCGTACGCGGCGCATTCGGGTCGCGCCGTGGAGGAATACCACGGCCGCACGCCCGACGAGGTCTTCAAGCGCACGCCCCGCGACGATCGCCGCGCGCACATGCAGGCGGCCCTCGACGGCAAGACCGAGATCTTCAACCGCCGCACCATCGAGGGCCCCAACGCCGGGCGCTGGATGCGCGCGCACTACTTCCCGCTGCGCGATGGCGCGGGCGAGGTCGAGGGCGTGCTCGTGGTGCTGGTGGACATCCAGCAGCTGAAGGATGCCGAAGCGACGCTGGCCGAGCGTGAGCGCCAGCTCTCGCTCATCATGGATTCGATCGGCTTCCCCATCACGTACGTGGACCGCCACCACGTGATCCGCTTCGCCAACCGCCCGAGCTGCGAATGGTCGGGGCGCACCGCGGAGACGATGGTCGGCTCGTCGGTGGACGACGTGATGACGAGCGACGTGAAGAGCGCCGCGCGGCCGTTGCTCGACCGCGCGCTGGCGGGGGAATCCATCACCTACGAGCGCGAGGCGCTCTGGCCCGGCCGCGAGAAGCGCCACATCCGCGGCCACATGATCCCGGACCGGGATTCCGCCGGCACGGTGCTGGGCGTGCTCATCGTGCTCATCGACATCGAGCAGGATTTCCAGCTGCGCGAAGCCCTGGAGGCGAAGGAATCGCAGCTGCGCACCTTCGCGGAGAACATCCCCGGCCCGATCGCCGTCGTGGATCGCGAGTTCCGCTACGTCTTCGCCAACAAGGTGTTCCAGGAAAGCCGCGGCGTCCCCCTCGAGCGCATCGTGGGCCGCAAGGTGCCCGACGTGCTGGGGCCGCAGGCGGCCGCGGAATACTTCACGCCGTACAAGGAGCGCCTGGAGCGCGGCGAAACCTGTCGCCACGAGCGCCTCATCGATCAGCCCGGGCGCGAGCCGCGCTGGCACCAGGTGGTGCTGGCGCCCATCATGGTGGAGGGCCGCTTCAACGGCTACTACATCGTCTCCTCGGACATCCACGACATCAAGGTCACGCAGGAGCGGCTGCGCGAGCAGGAAGCGCAGCTGCGCCTGTACACGGACAACATCCCGGATTCCGTCGCGTACCTGGACCGCAGCCGCCGCATCCTCTTCGCCAACCGCCACTTCGCGCAGCAGCGCGGCGTGACAACCGACGAGATCGTCGGCAAGACGACCTCCGAGCTCATGGGGCCGGAGACGGCGGCGTGGATCGCCGAGCGCACGCAGAAGGTCTTCGATCTCGGCGAGGAGGCCACCTACGAGCGCGTGGTGGACCGTCCCGACGGCACGAAGCAATGGCTGCACGTGAAGGGCGTGCCGCACTTCGACCCCAACGGCGCCGTGATCGGCATGTACGTCGTGAGCCACGACGTGACCGAGATCAAGCAGGCCCAGCAGGAAATCGCGGCGCGCGAGGACGAGCTGCGCTTCTTCGCGGACAACATCCCGGAGGCCATCGCCTACGTCGACTTCGAGCGGAGCTGCACTTTCGTGAACAACCTCTTCCTCGAAAGCCGCGGCTTCACCCGGGATTACGCGCTGGGCAAGTTCCCCGAGCAGGCGTATTCGCCCGAGGTGTACGCGCTGGTGAAGCCGCACCTGGAGCGCGTGAAGCGCGGCGAGGAATCGAGCTACGAGCGCTTCATCACGCTGCCTTCGGGCGAGGAGCGCTGGGTCCGCGTGCGGCTCTCGCCACGGCCGGACGTCACCGGGAGGATCGTCGGCTACTACGCGGTCTCCACGGACATCCACGAGATCAAGCTCGCGCAGGCCGAGATCCTCGACAAGGAACGGCAGCTGCGCCACGTGATCGACTCGATCCCGACGCCGATGTGCTACGTCGACGCCGACACGCGCTACCGCTACGTGAACGACGCGTTCATCGAATACATCGGCCGCCCGGTGGAGCAGATCGTGGGCGAGACCGTGCGCAACGTCCTTGGCGACGAGCGCTGGGCGCTGATGGAGCCGTACGTCGACCGCGTGCGCCACGGCGAGTCGCTCGCGGTGGAGCGGCTGGTGCGCTTCGCCAACGGCAAGAGCCGGTGGATGACGGTGCGCCTCACGCCGCGCGTGGTGAACGGCGAGTACCTCGGCTACTACGCGACCACGAGCGACATCCACGAGCAGAAGGTCGCCGAGGAGAAGCTGCGCCGCACCCACACCATCATGTCGGCGCACTTCGACAACACGCCGCTCGCGGTGATCGAGTGGGACACGGACCTGCGCATCGTGCGCTGGTCGGGCCAGGCCGACGCGATCTTCGGATGGAGCGCGGCCGACATGCTGGGCCGCACCTTCGCCGGCTGGCGCCACGTGTACGAGGAAGACGAGCCGGTGGCCTGGCGCATGATCCTCGACCTCGTCGAGGGCCGCAGCCGCCAGGCGACGCTGCGCCACCGCAACTACCGCAAGGACGGCTCCGTCATCTGGGTGGAGTGGCACAACTCCGCGCTGCACGACGCCAGCGGCCGCGTGATCTCGATCCTTTCGCTCGCGCAGGACGTGTCCTCGCGCATCCAGGCCGAGGAGCGGCTGCAGTACATGGCGACCCACGACGGGCTGACCGGCCTGCCCAACAGCGTGCTGCTGAACGATCGCCTCGATGCGGCACTGTCGCGCGCGAAGCGCGCCAAGCGGCGCGTCGGCGTGATGTTCCTCGACCTCGACCACTTCAAGGACGTGAACGACACGCTGGGCCACCGCGTGGGCGACGGGTTGCTGAAGGAGCTGTCGCGGCGCATCCGCGGGGCGCTGCGCGAAAGCGACCTTCTCGCGCGCATCTCCGGCGACGAGTTCGTCGTCGTGCTGGAGGACCTGCCGGACGAGGGCGCCCCCGAGCGCGTCGCGCGCATGATCCTCGAGGAGGTGCGCCGGCCGTTCCAGGTCGAGGGCAACGAGATCCACGTGAGCGGAAGCCTCGGTCTTGCCCTGCACCCCGACGATGGCGCCGACGCGGAGACGCTCCTCAAGAACGCCGACGCGGCGATGTATCACGCGAAGGAGCTGGGCCGCAACGGCTTCCGCGTGTTCTCCTCCGAGCTCGCCTCGCGGCGCACGCGCCGCCTGCAGGTGGAAACCGCGCTGCGCCGCGCGCTGCGCGAAAACGAGCTCGTCCTGTACTTCCAGCCCATCGTCGAGATCGCCTCCGGCGAGGTGCGGCGCGCGGAAGCGCTGTTGCGCTGGCGCGATCCCGAGCATGGGCTGATGCTGCCTGCCGGCTTCATTCCCCACGCGGAAGAGTCGGGCCTGGGGCACGCGGTCGGACATTGGGTGATGGAGGCTGCGTGCAAGCAGGCCGCCGCGTGGCACGCCGCCGGGCTGGGGCTCGTCGTGAGCGTGAACCTTTCGGCGAGCCAGCTGCGCGACGGCGCGATGGTGGCGGACCTGAAGCGCATCCTGCGCGAATCGGGTTGCGAGGCGGCGTGGCTGCAGTTCGAGATCACGGAAACCAGCATGGTTCGCGACGTCGAGAGCGCGAGCATCGTGCTCGCGAAGCTGCGTGCGCTCGGCGTACGCATCGCCATCGACGACTTCGGCACCGGTTATTCGAGCCTGTCGCACCTGCGCCACCTGCCGGTGGACGTGCTCAAGATCGACAAGGCCTTCGTGGCCGACATCGCGGCCGAGGCGCCCCCGGGGCGCGCGCGGGCGGTGGATGCGGCCGGCGGCGCGGCGATCGCCTCGGCGGTCATCGGCCTTGCGCGCGGGCTGGGGCTGGACGTCGTGGCCGAGGGCGTGGAGAAGCGCTCGCAGCTCGCCTTCCTGGAGAAGCTGGGCTGCAACGCGTGCCAGGGTTACCTGCTGTGCCCGCCGCTGCCGGCGGCGGAATTCGAGAAGTGGCTGCGCGAGCGCCGCACGCTGCCGAAGGCTGAAGCGCCTGACGGCCGCCGCGCCAAGGCCGCCAGGCCCGCGGCCAGCAAGCCCGCGGCGAAGAAGAAGCCGAAAGCCCGGGCGCGCTAGGCGCGCTTCACCACCAGGAAGTTACGCACTTCCCGCACGCCCTTCACGGCGCTCGCCATCTTCTCTGCGCGCACCCGCGCGGGCTCGTCGCCCGCCAGGCCGTTCAGCGTCACGACGCCGGCTTTCGTGTCGACGTCGATCTTCAACACCGAAAGGTCGGGATCCTTCAGGAAATCGGTCTTGATCGACGCCGTGATCGCGGCGTCGTTGACCCGCGAGGCCGCAGGCTGCGGCGCGGAAGCGTCGGTCGTGCTGGCCGTCGTGACCTCGGTGGTCCCTGTGGAGCTCTTCACCGCGCTCACGGCCTCGTGGGTCGTCGCGGCGATCTTCTCGCCGGCTGTCGAAAGCGCGGCCTCGGTCTTCTGGCCGGCCTGGGAAAGCTTCTCCATCGTCTTGTCGCCGGCTTGCGAAAGCTGTTGCGAGGCCTTGTCGCCGGCCTCGGCGATCTTCTGCTGCGTCCGGTCGATGGCGGCATCCAGCTTCTGGCCGACGGTGCGGGGCGGCTCCTGGTCGTTGCCCGCGCTCTTCGTGCGGTCGCAGGCGGCAAGGCCGAGCGTGGCGGCGAGGGAAAGGGCGACGAGGCTGGCGGAAACTCGGTCGAGGTTCATGGCGGGCACTCCTTCTTTATCCGAGGCCATCGTACGAGTCCGTGAGCCGCACGGCAGTCGGCGGCCCGCCGTCCCGCGTGTCGGTCGCAGCCGACGTAGCGCTGTCGGAATCGTCCCACGCGTGAATCGGAGCAACGCGCGGGGGGGTTCGCGCCGCACGCCGACAGTTCGCACCCCGGCCCCTGCCTAATCTGGCGGGTGTGGGATAGCGCCCGCGGACCGGCGCGCGTCTGCACACGCCATGGCCAATGCGAATCGTCAATAGGAGACACAAATGCCCGCCGCAAGCACCAACACGAATTCCAACCCGATCGCCCGCGACATCCAGAACGTCGTATCGGATGCCCAGGAGCTGCTGAGGACCGTCCAGAGCGAGGGCTCCACCAAGCTCACCGAGGTGAAGGGCCAGGTCCAGGCCAAGCTGGACAACGCCAAGCAGATGCTCGGCCAGCTCGGCACGCAGGTCCAGGACGCCGGCAAGCAGGCGATGGACACGACCGACGAATACGTCCGCGCGAATCCGTGGCGCGCCGTCGGCATCAGCGCCGCCGTGGGCGCCCTGGTCGGCTTCCTGATCGCTCGCCGCTAAACGGGAGATCCGCGTGAACCGCGAATCGACGGGACTTCTCGGGGACGTGAGGGGCATCGCCTCCACGGGCCTGCGTGCGATCCGCACGCGGCTCGAGCTGGCCGCCATCGAACTGTCCGAGGAAAAGACCTGGGCGGTGCGGTTCCTCGTGGTTGCCGTCGCCGCGCTGTATCTCATCACCTTCGGGCTGCTGCTCGCGATCTTCGCGCTCGTGCTCTGGGCGTCGGAGTCCAATCGGCCGGCCATCCTCGCCGGATTCGCCGCCGCCTTCGTCATTCTCGGCGGCGGCGGCATCGGCTACCTGGTGAAGGCCTCCAAGGAGCGCAGCCCGTTCCTCAAGGACACCATCGCGGTCCTGAAGGGCGACGAGCACGCGCTGCGCGAGGGCGTGGGAGCGACGGGTGACTGAGATGGAAACCCTGCGCCGCCGCCGCGAGCTCGTGCTGCTCTCCGCGCAGCTGCAGCGCGCGACGCTCGTTCGCCGGCTCGACAACGTGCAACGCCACCCGATGAACACGGTGGTGGGGCTCGCGGCGAGCCTGGCGAGCGTGCCGCTCCTGTTCAAGGTCGGCACACTGGTGGCGAGCCGCGTTGCCGGCCGCAACCGCAAACGCCGCATGACTTCCAACGAGAAGAGGGGCTTCAGCCTCCTTGCCTTGCTGCCCCTGCTGAGATACGTGCCCGCCATCAAGGCGGTGTTACCGAGACTCAGAACCCTCAACTTCAACCGCCGTTAAACAAGGAGACTTCACATGCTTTACTGGGCTGCCGTTTTCTTCATCGTCGCTCTGATCGCCGCGGTCCTGGGCTTCGGTGGCATCGCCGCCGGCGCCGCTGGCATCGCCAAGATCCTGTTCTTCATCTTCCTCGTCGCGTTCGTGGTTTCGCTGTTGATGGGCGTCTTCCGCCGCTCGGTGTAAGGAAGGCTCGTTTTCCACGCGTCTTCGGGGGGACGCGTGTAGCGCGACCAGCAGCAGCTGCATCGCGGGTTTGCCGTGGGGGTAGAATCCCCGACCCCATGGCCACTCGCATTTTCGCCAGCGTCGCCGCGCCCGTGGGGTCCGGCGGCGCCTGTCTTTCGTAGAACCAGCGCCCCTCGCGCCACCAGGAACATGCCCGACCAACTCGTCGACCTTTACGAGCAGGTGGCTTTGCGCGTCGCAGAGCTCGATGCCACCCTGGACTCCGTCCTCGCGGAATGCGGCGACGACGATCGCGCGCGCCGCGTGCGCGAGAAATGGGCGGAGCTGGTGTCGCTGGTGGGCCGGCAGAAGGAAACGCTGGGCGAGCTCGGCCGGCGCACGCGGGAGCTCGCGTCGCTCTCCGCATTCCTGCAGACACACTACGAGCAGGAGAAGGCGCGGCTCGCGCGCGAGCTGCACGACGGGCTCGGCGGCATCCTCACGCCGGCCAAGATGGACCTGGCGTGGCTGGAGGCGCGCCGGGGCAAGGACGACGAGTTCGCCCATCGCCTGGCAAGGCTCTCGGCCCTCATCGACCAGGGCATCGACCTCAAGCGCCGCGTGATCGAGGAATTGCGTCCGTCGCTGCTCGACCACCTGGGCCTCGCGGCCGCCGTGCAGTGGTTCGTCGACGAGACGTGCGGCGCGGCCAAGCTGCAAAGCCGCGTGACCGTCTCGAAGCTCGAGCGGCTTTCCCCCGACCTCGAGATCGCGCTCTATCGCATCGTGCAGGAGAGCGTGCTCAATGCCGTGCGCCACTCGAAGGCCACGCTGGTGGAGCTACTGGTGGAGCGAACGGGCGACGGCGTGAAGATCGCGGTGCACGACAACGGGGTGGGCATTGACGACCTCGAGCGCGCTCGCACGCAGTCGCATGGGCTCGTGGGGATGACGCATCGCATGCGCGCCATCAACGGCACGCTCGACATCCACAGCGGCAAGGGCGAAGGCACGAAGATCACGGCGTTCCTGCCCCTGGCGGCGTAAAGACGGTATCAGCCGGAAGGCACAAAAAGAAACGGGCCTCGATGCGAGGCCCGAAGGCACTTCCAGGGAGAGTTGGTTGAGCGGTCAGTTCTCGCGCTTGTTCAGCAGCTCGCCGATGAGTCTCGGGATGGTCGCGAAGTCCTTCGACTTGTCGAGGAAGTAGTCCGCGCCCGCTTCGAAGGCGGCGACCTTGAGCGCGGGAACCGCATGGTTCGTGAGGACGACGATGCACGCCGGGGCCGAGCCCGCGGCGGCGCGCAGGC
>Ga0207691_10001785_pt1 | contig 21161 bp, 22 predicted proteins | sample KBSM13metaG_FD_184327 | JGI IMG/M metagenome (GOLD analysis project Ga0207691, IMG submission 184327) | Miscanthus rhizosphere microbial communities from Kellogg Biological Station, Michigan, USA - KBS M1-3 metaG (SPAdes) (version 2) | ecosystem: Host-associated > Plants > Roots > Rhizosphere >... | reverse complement strand
TAGGCCTTCCCTAGGCCTTAGGCCTTCCCCCTTAGGCCTTACTTAACGCAGGTCACCAACGACCATATCTTCGGAACGTTCACCTTCTCGATCGACTCGGGCCGCAGCTCCGCCTGCGCAAGGAATGCAGGCAGGTCGAGATCCGACTTGAAGCCGATGTGTACGGTGAATGGCGAGATCGCGCGCTCGACGCGCGAGAGAACGGGATTCGCGCTGCGGAAGTGATTCAGGATGATGATCTTTCCGCCCGGTTTGCAGATGCGCCGCATCTCCTGCGCAACCATGACGGGATCGGGAACCACGCTGATTAGATACGGGGCGTAGACGATGTCGAAGGTGTCATCGGCGAAGGTGGTCTTCGCTGCGTCCATCTCGAGCAACCGCACGTTGCGGATGCCCTCGCGGGCCACTCGCTCCCGTGCTTTGTCCAACATCGACGACGACAGGTCGATGCCGGTGACGTGGCAGTTCGACGGATAGAGCGACGTGTTGATGCCGGTGCCGACGCCGACTTCGAGAATGTGACTGCCGGGCGTAATACCCATCCGATCCCGCGCCACGAGACGACCGGGATGGAGCGTGGGACCGAAGAACAGGTCGTAGCTGCTCGCGAGCTTTTCGTACACCCGCTCAACGAAGTGATTTTCGACGGCGATGACCGAGAGGGCGCGGGTGCCGACGTCGGTGCCGAAATCAGTTTCTTCTCGCTCGAACAGCGCCATTCACGCTCCAATTACGTGAGCCACCAGCGGCTTCGGGACTATACCATTCATTGGTCGAGGCGGCGGTATTCAAGTGTCTCGGCATCAATGAGCAAATACGACCGATTAATGCGGTCAATACAGACCGATGGCACACCTTCGCGTATGGTCTCACTGTAGCGGTGATGGTGGCCGCAGAGATGAAGCCGCGGCTTCAGCGCCACCAGCACGTCATTGATGGCAGGCTTGCCCGCGTCGAGGCGGCGCGGTTTCCGTCCGGGCGCCGGGTTGCCCCGAGCGACCGCAGCAGCCACCGAGTCGAGGGGCTCGTCGCCGACGATGAAAGGACGAGGCGCCTCGTGCGTCATCAGGATGTCGATTGATGCAAGCTGCTTGCACGCCTCGGCTTCTTCACGCACGAAATGCCGTCTTTTGTCGTCGCGCTTCTCAACGACCGCGCCGGCGCGGCCGTGTGGCAGTTCTGCCGCTGGTGTGTTGAACCATGTTGGCGCGAAAGTGCCGCCCAGGCCGGCCACTCGCAGGCGCCCGACGTCGACAGCCGTGCCATTCCGGATGTAGTGCAGGTTCGACGGCTGTTCCGTCCCACCCTCCCAGGCGGCAATGCGATCGAAGTCCTCGTTGTTGCCCTTGATCCAGAACAGCGGACGTGGCGGCGTCGGATAGGCGCCGGTGCGGCTGGCGAGATCGCCGACGCAGATCCACAACGGAACGTCTGGATGACGATCCATCGCCTGCGTCAGCGCGTCGAAATTCCCGTGTATGTCGGCGACGGCGCCGATGGTCATCCCGCTATGGCGGGAAGCTCTGCATCAGCCGGCGGTTTGACGAGCAGATCGCTCTTGTCCCAGATGAAGTCGTCCTTGCTGTAGACGGCGAGCTCGTAATCCTTGCCCATGAAGATCGCCGAAACCGGACACGCTTCCTCGCACATGCCGCAGAAGATGCAGCGCGTCTTGTGAATCTGGTAGATCGAGGCGTAGCGCGGGCCCGCGAGGACGGTGCCGTCGTTCTCGGCGGCTTCGAGGTAGATCGCGTCCGCCGGACACGCCACCGAGCACAGCCCGCAGGCGACGCACTTCTCGAGGCCGTTCTCGTCCCGCATCAGGACCTGTTTGCCGCGGTACTTCGGGAAGACGGGGACCTTCTGGTACGGGTAATTCACGGTCACCGGCTTCTTGAACATGTGCCGGAAGGTGGTGACGAAGCCGGTAATGAGCGGACGGATCATGGCTCAATCATAGCTTTCCCTGGCGTTATCTGCGCAAGACACCGGGCCAGTTCGCGATGACCGAGATACTCGCTTCGGATTTGCCGGCGTATCGCAGCGCGAGAAACCGCTGTCCGTCGTCTGAGACTGCGTAATCCCACCCGTCCGACTGAATGAGATCAACGTCGAACAGCCTCTGTGGGGTGCTCGTCGCAAATCCTCTGCCCGGCTTCACGGTTGCGCTCATGAGCGCGCCCGACGGCGTGACGAAGAAAAGCTCACCGCCGTCCCGCCGCCAGCGCGGCTTCAGGCCACCGCCGGCCGATACCGGCCACTTCTGGGTGATGTTCGGAAAGTCGACGACGTAGACCTCGGATGGTCCGGATTCGGTCGACGCGTAGGCCAGAAATCGACCGTCCGGCGAGAGAGAGGCCTGGCGTTCGGAAAATCGCGACTTGATCACGAGCTTCGCGGGAGCGCTGCCGTCAACCGGCGCTACTCCGATGTCGAACAATGTTGTTGAATTCTCTTCTTCGAAAACCAGCAGACGACCGTCGCGCGACCAGTCCGTGACCTGCTTATGGCTGGGCGTATCGACGACCACACGCGGCTCTCGAGTGCCGGTGGACGGCACGATCATCACTCGGCTTCTGGTGCCCACGATGCCCTCGAAGTAGGCAATCTCCCGCCCGTCGGGCGACCAGGCGGGATGGCCTTCGGTGGCAGCCTGCGTCGTCAGCCGCGTCCGCGATCCACGATCGGCGTCGATGATCCACAAGTCCGTGCCACCCTCCGTGCTGCCGCCCTCAAGAACAACCCGGCGGAAATCGGGCGACGGCCACATCGTGTGGAACGGGCCGCGCGTGGGAAATACGCTCGTCTCGGCTCCCTGTCTGGAGAGGACGGCCACTTCCGCCTCCGGAAACGCGCGATCCGAATCGAAGACGAGCGTTCCGCCTGCCACCGCAAACGCTGCCCGTCCCTGAGTGCTTTCGCGAACCGCCTCTGTGATCACGACCGGCTCGCCGGTCAGCGTGCCTTTCTCCACATCAAACTGGTGTGCCACGAGCGATCCGCCGCGGGCGTACAACAGATAGCCGTCCGCGTACGCTGCGTGCGACGTGCCGCTCAGCAGAACTCGCCGCTCGCTGCCGCCGAGTTCCGCGAGGATGACTGCGGATGCTCCTGGATTCTTGTTGACGGCGAGATACAGAAAGCGGCGCCCGTCGGGCAGGAACTCCGGCGCGATGTGCATCACTTCTCCGCGCGCGCCATCAAGCATTGTCACGACGGTTGGTGAGCCGCCGGATGCCGGGATGCTGTGAATGCCCTCGCCGCCGTAGAGGATGACGTTGCCCCGCCCCCACGTCGCGCCGCCAACGGACGTATCCGCGAGGTTCAGCGTGCCCCCGCCGACGACATCGACGCGCCGCAATTTGCCGCTGGCGAAGAAGACCACCGACAGGCCGTCGGGAGACCACGCGACACTCCGCGCGGCAGCGGTCGCGGGAATCTCGGTAGCTGCCGGGGAGTCGAGCTTGCGGACCCACAGTGTGCGGCGCCCGCCAGCGGAGACCGCTTCGAAAACGATGCGCTGGCCATCGGGCGAGATAGCGTAGGTTCCCGGGCGCAGGACCGTTCCTGGCGGCGCCTGAATCGCAAAGCGTACGGCCCGTCGGGACTCTGTCGGAGCCGACGGACGTGTCATGAGCAGCACCACAGCTGCAATGACGGCGGCTGCTGCCACACCCCAGGGGAGCCACGAGCGATCTACGCGTGGCGATGCCACCCGCGCGACAACCGGAGCCGTAGTCGCGTCATCGAGTTCGAGTCGCGCCGCGGCAGCATCGGCCAGCCGCTGCCGACGGTCCTTCGCCAGACAGCGACGAATCAACCGATCGACCGAAGGCGGCGTTGTCGCCGGCAGCAGAGTCCAATTCGGTTCCCGGCTCAGCACGGCGACGACAAAATCGGTGACGTCCTCGCCATCGAAGGCGCGCTTGCCGGTAAGCATCTCAAAGAGCACGCACCCGAACGCCCACAGGTCAGCGCGACGATCCGCAGGCTTGCCCTTCGCCTGCTCGGGGCTCATGTAGGCCGCGGTGCCGAGAATCATCCCGATCTGGGTTGCGGCAGGGCTCATGACCGTCGGCGACAACGTCGCCATCGCGGGAGCGCTCGGAGCGTCCGCCACGTTCGGGTCGTGGAGCTTCGCGAGGCCGAAGTCGAGAACCTTGACCGTGCCGTCGCCGCGCAGCTTGATGTTGGCGGGCTTCAAGTCACGGTGGATGACGCCCTGTTCGTGTGCCGCTTCAAGCGCCTCCGCGATCTGCTTCGCGATCGGCAGCGCCTCGTCGATCGTGATCGGCCCCTGCGCGATGCGATCGGCAAGCGTCGGACCGTCCACGAGCTCGAGGATCAGCGCTTTCTCCTCCAGCCCGTAGATCGCGGCGATGTTCGGATGATTCAGAGATGCGAGGAGCTGCGCTTCACGCTCGAAGCGGGCGAGTCGATCCGGATCGCTGGCGAATGCCGCGGGGAGAACCTTGATCGCCACATCGCGCTGCAACCTGGCGTCGCGGGCACGATAGACCTCGCCCATACCTCCGGCGCCGAGCAGCGAGACGATCTCGTACGCACCCAGTCGGGTGCCGGCAGCAATTGACACTGGGAAGTCGCGCGATTCTATCCTGACCGGCCCGACCCTGATCCCTGCTTAGCCCTTAGGCCTTGGGCCTTAGGCCTTAGGCCTTGGGCCTTAGGCCTTCTACAATGTCCCTGTGGCGCCGATTCTCACGCCCGAGCAATTCCTGCTGACGATCCTCGTCAAGGTTGCCGTCATTGCGGTCCTGGCCACGATGCTGGCGAGGTATCGCCGCTTCCGCCACATCCTGATCTTCGAACGCCGCGGCTGGGTCGATCGGCTGGCGTTCATGCTGGCGCTCGGAGTGCCGCTCGCGGCCGGCGTCGCGTTCCGCGTGCAGCTGCACTACTACGCCGCGGACCTGACGCTGGAGGGCGCCCTGCTCGCCGGCCTCATTGCCGGCCCATACACAGGAGCGCTCGTCGGTTTGCTGGTCAGCTTTCCTGCTGTCCTGCTCACAGCGATAGCCACGGGTGGCGTGGCCAGCAGCGAGTTCATCGCGCTGCCGTTCGCCGTTGGCTGCGGGTTTGCCGGCGGCGGTCTCCGCGAAGCGTGTCCGAAGGAGACAATCTGGCAGTTCACGCCGTTCGTGATCCTGGATCTGCCGAAGCACCTGTTCAAGATGCTTCGCAACCGCGAGCCGCTCTGGCAGATCATCCTCCTGCTCGCACCGGTCGCGCTGGAGCTGCTCCGCCAGTTCCTGGGTCTTCGATTCAACCACGCCGACATCACACGGCTCTTCTACCTGGAGCCGCCGAGGCCATGGATGATGATTCTCGTCGTGCTCGCGACGGTGCTCTGCGTCGCCACGCCGATCAAGATCTGGAACAGCGCGCGCATCGAACACCGCGTCCAGGAACAGGAAAAACTGCTGCTCGCCGCGAAGATCGAATCGCTCAAGAGTCAGATCAACCCGCACTTCCTGTTCAACACGCTGACGTCAATCTCCTCGCTGATACGCGCCGAACCGGACACAGCCCGGACGCTGATCATCAGACTCTCTGCTCTCTTGCGACGTCTACTCAGAAGTCACGAGCACTTCGTCACGCTGCGCGATGAGCTCGAGGCGATCGACGAATATCTCGACATCGAAGTGATCCGATTCGGACCGAAACTGAAAGTAGTGAAGGACATCGACCCGGACACACTTGAGCTCATTGTGCCGAGCATGATCCTGCAGCCGCTGGTCGAGAACTCGATCAAGCACGGCTTCTCGCGGAAAGTCGGGCCGGGATCCATCACCATTCGCAGTCACCGTGAGCTTGGGCGTGTCGTCATTGAGGTCGAAGACGACGGGATGGGATTCTTTGCCGAGGCGCTGGACCGGCCGATGTCCAGCGGCATCGGCCTGGCCAATGTCCGGGAGCGCCTCCGTGTTATTTACGGCGCCACGTATCAGTTGAAGCTGGCAAGCGAGCCGGGGAAAGGGACACGCGCCCGGATCGAGGTTCCCGAACTGGCCACTGTCCACCCCATCAGCGCATGAGCGACACCCCGCCGAAAGACGTCCTGAGAGACTCCCTGAAAGTTCTCGTCGTCGACGATGAGCAGCTCGCCCGTGAGGAGCTCTGTTATCAGCTCCAGCGCATCGAGGAGGTCGAGGTGGTCGGCCAGGCCGGCAACGGCCTCGAGGCGCTCACCGCTGTCGACAGGTACGAACCGCACCTCATCTTTCTGGATATTCAGATGCCTGGCCTGACGGGATTCGAGGTGGCCCGACGACTGCTGAGCCAGGGCGCGGCTCCTGCTCTGGTGTTCGTAACTGCCTACGATCAGCACGCAATCGAGGCGTTTGAAGTCAACGCCGTTGACTACTTGTTGAAGCCTGTTGAGCCGACACGGTTGGAACAGGCGGTGGACCGCGCTCGTCGGAGGATTGAGACGGGCCGGCCAGCGACGGGGCTTCCACTCAACGATCAGCTCGAGCAGATCGTCAAAATGATGGCCGGCCGCCAGGTGCGGCGGGATCAGGTCGCAATCAAGGTCGGCGAGCGGTTCATGCTGGTTCAGGCCGAAGAAATCATCTTCGCCTCGCTGGCCGACGAGTCGATTAACATAGTGACAGGGCAGGTAGCGGGAACGTCCAACTACCGGACCCTGGACGACTTACAGGCACGGCTGGATCCCGAAGTGTTCTGGCGCGTGCATCGGTCGCACCTGGTTAACATCAATAAGATCAAGGAGATCGTCCCTTGGTTCAGCAGGAACTACATCCTGAGGATGAAGGACGCGAAGGGCACGGAGATCCCGGTCAGCCGGGCGCAGACGAAACGGCTGCGCGAGTACCTGAGGCTCTGAGCGCACCGCAGGCTGCCAGCGGTGAATTCGACGCAGGCAGCGAACACCACCCCCTCACGCGCGATGACTTGCGCGTCGAGGTGGATCATCAGCGGGATGTCGTCATCCAGCGGCTGAACGTCTGGAAGGACGAGCTCGTGGCCTGGTTCAAGACGCTGGCGTCGGCCGCCGTCTACGCCACGCTGATCGTCACTTTCGGTTTCCAGGTTGCACGTGTCGAAGGCCAGAGCATGGCGCCGACGCTTGCCGATCAGGACCGCCTGATCGTCAACAAGCTCGCCTACCGGATCGGCGAGCCGCGGCGTGGTGACATCGTGATGCTCTACTACCCCATCAACCCGGACAAGTCGTTTGTGAAGCGCGTCATCGCCGAGGAAGGCGAAGACGTCCGCATCGTTGACGGGACCGTTTACGTCAACGACGTGCCGATGAACGCCGACTTCGTGCCGGCGGAGTTCCAGAGCCACGACGATTACCCGCCGACGCGGATTCCCGACGGTTACTACTTCGTGATGGGCGACCATCGCAACAACAGCTCCGACAGCCGCCACTGGGGCATGGTGCCGAAGAAGTACATCATCGGCAAAGTGCAGCTTCGCTGGTGGCCGATTCCGCACGCGCGCGTGTTCTGACGATGCGCGCCAGTGACTGACCGCTATAGCCAGGTCACCACAGTCCTCTGGCGCGTCCTCTTCGTCAACCTGATCGTTGCGGCGGCGAAGATCGCGCTTGGGTATGCCACGGGTGCGGTCTCAATCCTCTCTGACGGCTTCCACTCGCTGACCGATTCGGCCTCCAACGTGGTCGCGCTCGTCGGCGTGTCCGCCGCCAGGCGTCCGCCGGACGCTGACCATCCGTACGGCCACCGCAAGTACGAAACGATGGCGTCGCTCGCCATCCTCATCTTCCTGATCGTCGTGCTCGTCCAGGTCGTGTCGGCGTCGATCGACCGGCTGATGAACGGCGGCACTCCGCGGGTGTTTCCCGAGGGGATCGCGCTGATGACGGCGACGCTGATCATCAACATCTTCGTCGTCTGGTATGAGATGGGTCAGTCCCGCAGGCTGAAGAGCGAAGTCCTGCGCGCCGACGCCAAGCACACCCGCAGCGACGTGATGACCTCGATCGCGGTGCTCGGGGCGTTGCTCGGCGTGTGGTGGGGCTATCCCGTCCTCGACCCGCTGGCCGCGGTGCTCGTGGCCGGATTCATCGGCCAGGCCTGCTGGAGCATTGCCCAGGAGGCGTCTGGCATCCTTGCCGACCACATCGTCATCCCCGAAGACGAAGTCCGCGCCGTCGTGCAGTCGGTTCCGGAGGTGCTCGGCTGCGAGAAGATCCGGACGCGAGGCTCAGCCGATTACGCCTTCATGGATCTCCATCTCTGGCTCGAGGGAGCCACCCCGCTTCAGTCGGCGCACTCGACCTCTCACGTCGTCAAGGACAGGCTGATGACGAAGTTCCCTCAGCTGGTGGACGTCATCATCCACATCGAGCCTCCACATTCACAACGGCCGACCTGAAGGTCGGGCTCGGCATCGCGATTGCTGGCTACTGCCGTATGGATCCAGATGTGGTGCGTGAAGACACGATTACCGGACTGATCCGCGGGATTCTGAACGACCTGAAGACGCTGATGCGCGAAGAGATTGCACTGGCACGCGTTGGATTCCGCGAGCAGGCTGGAAAGGCACGCGCGGCAGCGTTGAGCTTCGGAATGGCGGCCGTGGCACTTGCGTTCGGCGTGGCATTCATTCTGATTGCGATCGCCATGGCCATCGCCGAGCTGGCAGGTTGGCCGCTGTGGGCTGGCTTTCTGATCGTCGCGGTGGTGCTGACAGTGATCGGCTTCATCGCTCTGTCCGCCGGCCGCCGGAAGCTACGCACGTTCCAGGCGATTCCGGAACAGACCGTCACGTCATTGAAGGAGAACTCTGAATGGATCGCGAAGCGGCTGTCCTCCGCGCAGAAATGAGCCGGACGCGCGAGCAGCTGGATGAGAAGCTGACGCTGCTCCGGGGCAAGGTGAACGACTTGACGCCGCGCCGGGTCGCGCAGCGCTACATGCCCGAGTACTTCGCCGATCGAGCGCTCGGAGGCATCCTGACGCTCATCGGCCTCAAGATGGCGTGGTCCCGCTACCGACACACGAAGGCCACAAAGTAAAGGCCGCGAAGAAGCAGAGCCTCAGTGGCTCGCGGCGGGGCTCCCGTGCCCTGACGCGATCTGCGAGCTGCGTGGTACGTGACGGCTGACGAGCGCGAGGGCAACGAGCACGACCCCCATCAGGACCGCCCACGATCCGAAGTAGCCGGCGTTCCCACCCCGGTTGAATGCTTCGTTCGCCACTGTGGCAGCGAGCACGTTCCCCACCCGCCCCACCGCGACAGCAAATCCGACGCCTGTGCTTCGGACTTCGGTCGGGAACACATGTGCGGCCAATGCGTACATCGTCGTTTGCACCGCGTTCAGCAGACCACCCGTGAGGACGAACATCACGGCCAGGAACAATCCGTTTTGCGGTGTGATCTCCGCTCCCGCCAGCACCGAGGCGCACACCACGGCCAGCGCCGACATTCCGAGCATCGTCACGCGCGAGCCAAGGCGTTGAATCAGCATCGCGCCGAGGATCGCGCCGGCTACGCCGCCGAAGTTCGAGTCGCGCAAGGCGCGGCTCGCTTCCGGCTGCGAGAAGCCGTTCGCAGCCGACGTCAGCACCGCAGGCAGCAACAGGATGATCAGATAGTTGGCCAGCAGGCAGAAGAAGAAGGACGCGCTCAGGGCCAGCGTGTCGCGGATGTAGTGCGGGCCGAACAGCGTGCCGATCGTCGCACGTCCTTTCGGCACCCCGGCGGTCGCAGCCTCCACGTACTCCACGTCGTCAGGCACAGTGTGACCAATGCGACGCATCGTCCTCGTCAGCTCGGGCCAACGTTCGCGGTGGCGCGCAAGGTACCGCGGCGATTCAGGAAGCAGTTTCCATAGCGCCACGGCGAGGATGACGGGCACCAGACCACCCGCAATGAACAGCGCACGCCACCCGTAGGTCGGAATGATCCGCGCCGCCAGTTCGCCGGCCAGCACTCCTCCCAGGGGAATGCAGACGATGGTCAGCGTCACCGCGAATGGCCGTTGCTTGCGCGGGACGTACTCAGAGGCGAGTGTTGCCGCATTCGGCATCGCCCCGCCAAGCCCAACGCCGGCGAGAAAGCGGAGCGCGCCGAGCATCTCGATGGAATTGGCGAAGGCAATCGCGAACGTGAGCGCCGCAAAGGCAAGCACGCTTCCGAGCAGGGCCGTGCGGCGCCCGAGGCGGTCGCCGATGATGCCGCCGATGAGGCCGCCGATCATCATGCCGAATGGGCCGTACGACAGCGCGCCGATGAAGTCTCCGCGCGGGTGACCCCATTCCTTGATCAGCTGGGGAACGGCGTTCGGCAGCAGCTGATTGTCTACGCCGTCCAGAATGATCGTGAGGGCTGTTCCGAAGATCAGCAGCTTCTGATAGCCAGTCCAGCGTCCTTCGTCGATGGCAGCGCCGACGTCAATCGTCCTCATAGGGCGGGGAGTATATCAGCGGGTCACGGTCTGATAAGTCGCAAAGGCAAGCACGGCGCATCCGGCGATAACCGCGGCGAGAGGGACTGCCGTGCTGTTGCCGAGCACCCCGACCAATGCCCCGGCAGATGCGCCCATGACGAACTGCACTGTGCCGAGGAGCGCGGACGCGCTGCCAGCCACTGCTCCGTGCGGCGCCATGGCCAGCGCGGTCGTGTTGGGCATGATGAATCCATGCGACGCGATATAGAAGAACAGCGGAACGAGGATTCCGGCGAATCCTCCAAAGCCTGTCGTCGCGTCGACCAGCATCACCACGCCTGCAATCACCGATACCGGCAAGACGGCGGCGACGACCTGATGCGCGTCGTACCGATTCGCCAGCCAGCGGTTGATCTGGGAAGCGGTGATGATGCCCACGGCGTTCACGCCAAAGTACAGCCCATATCGCTCGGGCGGCACATGGAACAGTTCGATGAACACGAACGGCGACCCGGAGATATAAGCCATCAGGCCGGCGAAGATCAGCGCGCGTGTAACCGCGTACCCGATGTAGCTCCGATCGCGCAGCAGCCCGATATAGGTGCCCAGGACGTCGACGAGTGGCCGGCGCCGTCTCCGTGCTGCCGGCAGGCTCTCGGCGAGAAACAGCGTCACGATCGCCAGCCAGAACGCGCCGTAGACCGCGAGCAGCCAGAACACGGAACGCCATCCGAAGTAGACCAGCAGCTGGCCGCCGATGAGCGGCGCAAGAATCGGCGCCAATCCCATCACGAGCATGAGCACCGACAGCATCCGAACGGAGCCGCGCTGATCGAAGTAGTCGCGCACCACCGCAGGCGGCACGACGAGCGGTGCGCACCCTCCGAGTGCCTGGAGGAACCTGAGTGCGATCAGCGCGTTGACGTCGCGTGCGAGCGCCAGGCCCACCGACGACGCCGAGAAGAGCACCAGGCCGAAGTACAGCGCAGGCTTGCGTCCCCATCGATCGGAGAGCGGGCCGTAGAACGCCTGGCCGCATGCGATGCCAATGAAATACACCGCCAGGCTCACCTGCATCGCCGCTTCGGACGTGTGCAGCTCACGCGCGATCGTTGGCAGCGCCGGCAGATACATGTCGATCGCCAGCGGCCCCATGGCCGTCAGCGCGCCGAGGATGACGGCGAGGCGATAGTAGGCCTCGCCGCGCGGAGTGTCGTTCACTACCGTGATTTGGCCGGGCGGCGGTACGCGCCTGAGCGGCCGCCGGTCTTTTCAACCAGGTAGATGTCGGTAATGGTCATCGACTTGTCGACGGCCTTGACCATGTCGTAGACGGTCAGCGCCGCGACGGCGACGGCGGTGAGCGCCTCCATCTCGACGCCCGTCTGACCGGTGGTCCGGACGCGCGAATCGATGCGATAGCCACGCCTGGTTGGAACGAGATCGACGTCGACGTGAGAAAGCTGCAGCGGATGACACAGCGGAATCAGCGCCGCGGTCTGTTTCGCTGCCATCACGCCGGCAAGCCGGGCGGTCTGCAACGGATCTCCTTTGGCGACCGCTCCGCGGCGGATGAGGCGGAGCGCCTCAGCGCTCATCAGGATCTCGCCCCGGGCGCGGGCCTCCCTGCTGGTGATCGCTTTGTCACCAACATCGACCATCCGCGCCTTGCCGCGCGAATCGACGTGGGACAGCTTACGCGCCACCGGCGTCCCCCTGGGCAAGATAGAAGGACAGGCTTTCCAGGGAGACGGTAAGGTCGACACTCTTGAGCTTGACGTCCGCGGGTACCTTCAACGCCCCCGGCGAAAAGTTGAGGATCGCTTTGATTCCGCCGGCAATGACCTGCTCAACGACCGGTTGCGCATGGGGCGCCGGAACGGCGATTACGGCAATGTCCAGACGCTCCTTTTTCGCAACACGCTTCAGCTCGCGGATGTCGTAGATGGGAACGCCGCTTCTCGACTCGTGTCCGATTTTCTCGTTCGCGGCGTCGAATAGTGCCGCAATCTCGAACCCTTCCTGGCGGAAGCCCGGATAGTCGGCGAGCGCAAGCCCGAGGTTACCGGCGCCCATAATCGCCACACGAAGATGGCGATCGAGGCCGAGAATCTGCCGCAGATGCCGGCGCAGATCCTTGACGTAGTAGCCGACGCCGCGGACGCCGAACTCGCCAAAGTAGGCGAGGTCCTTCCGGATTTGCGCGGCGTTGAGGTGAAACTGCTCCGCCAGGGACTGGGACGAAATCGTCTGCACGCCGCCGGCATCAAGCTCGTTGAGGCAGCGCAGGTACACGGACAGGCGGTTGGTGGTCAGCTCCGACACCTGGTCGGGCGTCTGACGCCGCTTGTTCGATCGATTCACAAGGGAAATGGTACTGCAAAGTTTAGAATTGGATGTGGGCGCGCACGCATCCCGCCTCTTTCGTGCCGTTGTCGCCGCCATCGTCCTGCTGACGCCGGTCTTCAGCGCGGCACAGCCGCCGCCACGCCGACTGGCGACGATCGGAGGGCTCCGGCAGTTCCCCGGTTTCTTCCACCTTCAGAACATCCTGCTTCGCGGCGAGTTCAAGGAAGAGGGCGGACGGATCACGCTCGACTCCGAAGACGGCAACATTCGCACGGTTCTCGAGAACGACGTGCGGACGACGTCCGGACCTGTGGAGGTTCGTGGTCAGCTCGTCGATGTTGGACGACTGGAGCCGGGCGATCCACGCGTCCCTGATGCTGAAACGCGCGACGCGAGCCGATGGCCCAGGCCCGGCGAGGAACTGTTCGTCCGGGTCACGGCGGTGTCTGCAGCGCAAACCGTCCCCATGGTTTCGATCCGCGCGCTCGCCCTGGAGCCATGGAAATACGCTGGACAGAAGGTCACCGTCACCGGCAACTTCCGCGGCCGCAACCTGTTCGGTGATCTGCCTGGCGCACCTGGCAAGAGCCGCTACGACTTCGTCATCCGGGGAGCAGAAGGAGCGGCCTGGGTCGCTGGCCTCCAGCCCAAGGGTCGCGGCTTCGATCTCGACATCGACCGCCGGATCGATACGGACAAGTGGCTCGAAGTGACCGGCGTCGTCGCCTATGAACGCGGTCTCGTACGAATTGATGCGTCGGGTCTGGCAAGCGCCAGCGCCCCGCAGATCGTGCTCGAGGCTGATGAGCGAGCGACACCGCCGCCGACGCTGCCGCCGCTCGAAGTCGTGTTCTCCTCGCCCACGCCTGGAGAAGTGGATGTGGACGCAAAAACCACCGTACGCATCCAGTTCTCACGCGGACTCGATCCGAAGTCGATCGGCGGGGCGATCCGGGTCAGCTATCCGGACAGCGACGTGAAGCCACCACCCTTCCAGACCACGTATGACGCCGCCACGCGATCGGTGATGATGAAATTCGCTGCGCCGCTCGATCCTGGCACGGTACGGATTGAGGTGCTGGACACGCTGAAGGCATTCGACGGCGCCGCTGGAAAGCCGTCGGCCTTGACGTTCACTGTTCGCGAATAGACCGACGTTCGCGGGCCGACTTTCAGGTCGGCCTTACGGAATAATTCGAAATCCAGTCACCTGCGACCCGCCGCCGGCGCTGACTTCGATTGCGTAATCGCTGGCCGCGAGCGGAGCAAGCGTCACATCCGCGACAATCCAGCGAATGCCGTCGGTGTCCGTGCGCTCGGTCACCTGAACGGGCACCTGCAACGTCTTGCCGGCGCGGTCCAGCAGGCGCGCCGTCGCGCCATTCGCGTTGGTGGCGAACTCCAGTCGCATGCGATCGCTTCGCTGAAAACGCGGATCGGCGGTTTTGACATACTTCGGACCGGTCGACTGGCCACGGCGCCACATCACGGCTTCCCCGAGAGCGGAGGGCTGCGCCGGAACGATCACCCTGGCCGTATCGCTGACCATGCCATCGCCGCCGCGCAGGCGGATCCGAACGGCGTAATCGCCGGCCGCCAACGGGCCGTTTGTCGGAACACGGACGCTGAAGCCGGCCTCACCAGCCGGAACATCGATTGTGGTGGATCCAAGCTGTTCGCCTGCAGCATCCAGAAGCAGCACTTCCGCGCGTCCGCCAGCCGACCATCCCGGCTCCCGCAGCATGCGGAAATCCAGTTCGCCAACGACCCACAGCGTCCCTCCCGTCACTCCGCCCTGGGATTGAGTCCACACGGCGGGGCGCACCCGGAATGTCGACGGTGCGTTGACGGCGACAACCGAGTTGAGAGCTCTGGACACCGCTGCGGCAGCAGGATCGACAGCGGAGACGGCAGCGGCCGCCGCAACAACCTGCTCGGCTGTGCGAGCGCGGTATCCGCGGCGGGCGCGGACGCGCACGTCGGGTTGTTTGACCCGAACCGTGATCGTCCGGTAGCGTCCGTCAAGCTTGGTGTTGGTCGAGTAGTAACCAAACAGGTAGTACGACGAGAGATCGTCGGCGATCCGCTTCAGCCCCTTCTCGATGTAGTTGGTGTCGATGATCGCTTCTCCGTCCGTGTCGACAGCAAGCGTCCTCAGGTTGTTATGTCGCGTTCTGAGGGTGGCCATGTCCTGCTGGATGGGGGGAGGATAGTCCGGCCCGATCGGCGCATCGAACGACGCCAGCCCGCGCGCGTACACCGGGTAGAACGTCACGTTGCCGCGATTGGCATCTTCCGTAATCCGTCGAAATTGCACGTCGCTGTTGATGGCGGCGAGCGTCTGAACGTCTGCCTCGCACTCGCGCCTCCGGGATTCCGTAAAAGGCCCGCGTTCCGACGGAGGCTTCACCGGAGGCTCGAACGCCCGCGGTGTGACTACTCCCATTCGGTTGCTGACCTGATCCGCGAGACGCGGATTCGGCTGGTACAGCACCCAGCCCTCCGTCACCAGGACGACTGCCTTACGCTCGTCGCGGAGTCCGGCCAGGTGAGTCATCAAGTCGTCCAGCGCATCGAGGGTCAGTTTCTCGCGGCGACGATTGATCACCTCCTGCAGCAACGGGTTCCCTCGCACGATTGGGTTCGTGCTCTGCTCTGGCGGAAGGCACTCCTCGTAAAGGATCTCCTTCGGGTCCTGCCCCGCAATGCGCGCGCGACGGCCCCACCATGTCTCGCTCACGATCTTCTCAATCACATCCGTCTTGCGCCCGAGGGCGATATCGCTGCCCGCCATTTCTGGCGTCATCAACGCCACGAGGTCGTCGGGCCCGAGGACTCGATTGAGAAAGGCCGCGAGCGGCTTTCGCATGTTCGCCGAGCCTTCGGCCTGGGTGTGGTAAGTGTCGAGAAAAATGACGAAGACGCGTGAGCGGGGATCGCCGGCAGCCTCACGGCTGCCGCGCAACCCGTCTACTTCGACTCGCGTCGCTGGCGTGGTGGCGGACCGAACCACCACATGCTCGAAGTCCTCGACTTTCTGGGGAACGCCGTCTTCGAGCACCTCGATGTCGGCCGCCTCCAGATTGTTGACCGGCTGCCCGTCACGCATGGCGTACATGTCCACGCGTACGTAGTTGGCGCCGGCACGGAAGGTGGGTTGACCGCGATCCTGCGCCGTCAAGGTGGCAACGGCAGCAAGGGACACAACGAAGACGAGTCGAGTACGCATAAGCCTCGACGGGGAGGGCTGGCTTGGGAAGTCTAAATCAAATCCCAATGTCCGGGGCAGTTGTTCACGCAGGACGTCGTCGTCTGAACCACGAGCGGACTTTTCGGATGATGACCGCTGCAAACAGCACGATCAGGACGAGGAGCGCTCCCGCAACCACAAGCGCGGCAATGGGATACTTCAGCGCCAGAAAGCCAAGCCCGACGACGAAGATGTCCTCGCCAATGCTGAGAATCCAGTTCGAAAAGGGTTCCGGGCTGGCGTTAGCCGCTGCGCGAGTGCTGGTTTTCGTCAGGTGGCTTCCGGCCGCGACCGTGCCGCCGAGGATCGCGATGAGCGCCTCGACGGTCGGCGACGCATCGCCGAGCGTCGTGACGGCGATCAACGCGCCACCAATTGGCCGAACCGCGGTGTGAATCACGTCCCACAGCGAGTCGACATACGGGATCTTGTCCGCAAAGAACTCGATCAGGTACATCACCACCGCCACGCCGATGACGATGTCGCTGTTGAACGCCTGAAATTGAGGCGGCAGGCTGACCCAGCCATAGCGGGATGCCAGTCCCAGGATCGCCACCGTCGCATACAGGTTGACGCCCGCGGCAAATGAGAACCCGAGCGTGCGCCCGAGCGTGATCAGGTCCATATCGGACCCTCACGAAGCAATTTCGCGACCTCGCCGCGCACGAGAGCAATCAGCTCATCGCGATCGTCCAGTGTCAGGCCCGTTGTCGGCACAGGCTTGCCGATTCTCACATTGACTTTGACGGGTCTGACGATGGGACTCCCCTTCCGCATCGCCGCGCGGCCTCCGCTGATGGCAACCGGAACGATCGGCACCTGCGCCTGGATCGCCATGATGAACCCTCCCTTCTTGAACGGCAGGAGGTCTCCCGTGCGGCTGCGTGTGCCTTCCGGGAAGATCAGGAACGAATTGCCGGCCTTCAGCGATTCTGCTCCCCTGGCGATCGAACGCATCGCGCTTTCGCGGTCGTGGCGCTCGATCGGAACGAAGCCGCCGACGTCGAACACCGTCCCCATGATCGGGAACTTATGGAGCTCCGCCTTGTAGAGGATGTGAAGCCGGCGATGCAGCGCTTTGAACAGTACCGGCGGATCGACGTTGCTCTCGTGATTCGAGCAGAACACCACCGCCGTTGGCGGAACGTTTTCCCGGCCGCTCACGCGATAGCGGATACCAGCCAGCGCAAGCGCCAGCGTCGCCCCGAAATGCCCCAGGCCCCACATCGCGCCGCGCCATTTGAACGCCACACCGAGCAACAGCGCCAACGGGGCCGCGACGGCGATGTAGGCGAGGATCAGGAGATAGGCGATTAGAGAACGAACGGCAGCGACGGCGGTCATTGGCGACTACGGAAGATAACTCCCAACGCCCAACTTCTCCCAAAGTGCTTCGTGCTCTTCGTGGCCTTCGTGGTTCCGTTTGGGAGTTGGAATTGGGAGTTTCTGTACAAAAAACCGCCCGGAGGGGCGAGCTCCGGGCGGGGGCGAAGAAGGCAGAGATCTACGAACGTCTACGAAGCGCGCGCCGCGCGGCGCTGTTGGGGAACCACGGGCACAACCGCCGCTTTCACCGGCTTGGCGACCTTCGCGCGCGCCGTTGCACGCGCCAGGTTCCGCGCCTTGACCATGAAGCACCGTTCGAGCGCGCGATCGACCTCAGCCTCGACTTCAAGCGCCTTCTGACGCATCACTTCGGAAATCTCCGAGATGATGAGCGCCTTGGCGCGATCGAGCATCCGCTTTTCGCGGAAGGACAGGCTCTTCGACTTGCTCAGGAACGTCAGGCTCTTGAGCACGTCGGCCATGTCGTAGATCGACCCGGTCCTCATCTTGTCCGAGTTGTCCTTGAATCGTCCCTTCCAGTTTTGATGGTTATCGATCTTCCCGTCGCTCAGGAGGTCGAAAATGCGATTGACCTCTTCGTCGGTGATCGCCTTGCGAAGCCCGACGCCATCAACATTGGCGACAGGCACCAGCACGGTCGTATCGTTCGCGACGATGCGCAGGTGGAAAAAACCGCAAGTAGTACCAAGAATTGTCTTCTCTTCGATCCGTTCGACGATACCGAGCCCATGGTTCGGGTAGATGACCTTGTCGCCGACCTGGAATGTCACGTTTCCCCCGTAGCGGAATGTGGTGGTAGGACCGGACTTGCGTCCGTTCGCTGCGGTTGAAGCGGCTCGCCTGGACTCGAAGACCGCCGGTTGCAGCACCCATAAGTATAGCCCACTTGCCCCATCGACTCAACGCGAAATGGCCGAAAAACCATTGTTTTTGGCACTTCGGAGCGATGGCCTGCCCGTTCGTCGTCAGCGTGCGGCTCCGCAGACACGATCGCCACCGCCGCTAAATTCTGGCTGGTGTGCGACTTGGCTGGAAGGCTCCGCCGTGGGTGACTAAGAAAGCGGGTTGGGTGCAGCTCGTCCGTTAGGTCCGGGCGCGGGCCATCGCGAGTTCGACGATCTCTTCGATCAGCTGCGAGTAGGTTCGGCCGGACTTCCTTGCTGCCATGGCAAACTCCGCGCGCGAGCTAAGCCAGGGATTCGGGTTTACTTCAATCACTTGGACACGGCCGTCAGGCTGGAGACGCATATCGACGCGGCCGTAATCACGCAGTTCCAGAACCTGATACGCAGCAACCGCCGTCTGCTGCAATGCGAGAACGGTTTCTTCGGGGAGATCGGTGGCGACTGCAGACTTGGTATCGCGGTACGCCTTCGTTCCCTTCCCCCATTTCACTTCGGCTGCGGCAATTCGTGGCGTGCCGTCGGGCAGCTTCGACAGGTCGAGTTCCACCACCGGAAGCGCCTCCGGTTTGTCGTTGCCAAGGACGCCGACATACATTTCGCGTCCCTCGATGTATTCCTCGATCAGCACTGGCGAATCGAAATTGGCGTGGAGCCAGTCCATCCGCTCCATCAACTCACGGATCGACGTCACCACAGCGCTGAACTCGATGCCGATCGACCCATCCTCTCGTGCCGGCTTGACGATGACCGGGAACTGGAGGTCGTGGGAAAAGTCCAGTCGCCCCCGGAAACATTTGGCGAAAACGGGAGTGTGAATGCCGTGAAACGCGAAGATCTTCTTCGCGACGGCCTTGTCCTGCGCGAGCATCAACCCGTTGGCACCGGTGCCGGTGTAGTTACGGCCCAGCAGGTCCAGGTATGCCCCGATCTTGAAGTCCGCCGTGTCATCGTCGGCGAACGACTCGGCCAGGTTGAAAACCAGGTCGCAGTCTGCCTTGGCAAGTCCGAGCAGGCTCTTCTGCGTGCCGTCGAGCTCGTACATGACGGGTTCGTGACCAAGCTTTGTCAGCGCTTCGGCGACTTCGTCTTCGACTTCTTTTTTGTCGAGCGTCCGGACGACGGGCGACTTTTCCGTGGAAGTCCCCTGCTCCTCCGTTTCGTCAACGAGGACGCGGTCGTACAGAACGACGATGCGCAACGAACCCATTCGGCTAGTTGGTAGTTTGGAGTTGGTACTGTCTAGTAGACATCAATGCTCGAATTTTCCCCTCATCAAAAAATTCATGGCCAACGTCGTGGCCAACGCGGTGACTTCCACCAGGTAGCGCGGCTCTTCGCCCACTTCGCCCCACAGCTTCATTCGCTCGCACGTGCGACAGATGGAATCAATTAAGCCATTGACGATGGGGCGCTTGACCCCCGTCCAGTACGTGATCTTCTCAACCAGATCGGACCGGTAGCGGCCGACGATGCCGGCCGCGGGGCGCGATTCCTTACGCTTGCGCGTCAGGAAAATCTGCCCGAGATGCGCGTCCAGCGCTATGTCAATTCGGGCCTGACGCTCGTCGGCGGCCTGCTGGTAGAACTGCTCCACCGTGACACCGATGTCCTCGGGTGTGATGTCCACTTCGCCTGTCTTGACGATCGGCTCGACGTCCGCGAGCGCGCGCGCCACGCGCTCGACGTAGCGAAGCTTCTTGAGCGCCGGCCAGCCCTTGTACTGCCGGCGCCAGGGGCTGCGCGGGGTCAGCCAGACGGCGAATGTCTCGGCGAAATCCTCGTCAGGGTGTTTCTGGGCGTACCAGCCTTCGATGTGACGCACGTATTCCCGGCTGAACGGGATCGGTTTGTAGTCGTCGCGGTAGGCCCTGAAGAACGGACCGAACAGGCGACGCCATTCCGGAGTGGTGTAGAGGCGGTACGCGTAGTTGAAGACATGGCCAGCCTCGTGGCGCATGTACATCATGATCTGCCGCTCGTTCTCGAGGGCATCCACCTCCTTTTCGAGCTTCCGCAGCTTGGGATCGGCGAGATAGAACGGAATGCCCAGCACCGGCTGCTGATCCGGACAGCCCCACTCGTCGGTGAGGTAGCAGACCGGCCGGAACTTCTTGAAGCCGCGCCGTTCGAGCTCCTTGTAGAGTTGGCGGACGTAACCTTCGACCGGTGACCCCTCGACCCTGAGCCCCAGCTCGCTGACCTTTTTCCCGAGGACCCCGCGGATCTCAGGGTCCAACGCCTCGAATCTGACCACGCGCGGACTACGACCGCCTTTCCTGCATCAGCGCGTGCGGTCGCGGACCGGCATGGCAATCTGCCCGATCGACGAAACGTGCGGTGTCTGCCACGCCGGTCATCTTAGTCTCGATCTACGAATCGTCGCGGCTGCTGTCTTCGTCGGTGTGACGCCGCGAACGATCCCAGTCGCCGCGTGCCTGATCGCGGTTCGGATTGCGGTATTGCGGTGTGGTGTGCTCCTGGACGATCTCGGAACCGATATCGCCCAGCACTTCGCGTCGGACTTGCTGATCTTTCTTGAGATCTCTGCTTTCGCCTCGTCTCCGATCAGCCATTACTCCCTCCCTGTGGATCGTCGTAACGCACTCCGTGACGAGTGCCACTTGTGATCATAATGGCCAAAATGCCACCGTCGTACGAACAGCTGGGACTCTTCTACCTCGGCCGCCGCTTCGACCTGAGCGCTGGCACGCGCCTTCCCGAGCCCATCCTCTATGACTCCCGCGATCTGGTGACACATGCCGTGTGCATCGGCATGACCGGCAGCGGTAAGACGGGCCTCGGCATCGGTCTCATTGAAGAGGCGGCGATTGATCAGATCCCGGTACTCGCTATCGACCCCAAGGGCGACCTTTCGAATCTACTGCTGACGTTTCCCAACCTC
>Ga0207691_10001781_pt1 | contig 21186 bp, 17 predicted proteins | sample KBSM13metaG_FD_184327 | JGI IMG/M metagenome (GOLD analysis project Ga0207691, IMG submission 184327) | Miscanthus rhizosphere microbial communities from Kellogg Biological Station, Michigan, USA - KBS M1-3 metaG (SPAdes) (version 2) | ecosystem: Host-associated > Plants > Roots > Rhizosphere >... | reverse complement strand
AAATCGCTGCCCACGGTCACCGTGGTCGGCATGAAACCGAAGGTCTGGAAATGCGAGACGAATGCCGGCGTCTGCGGCGCCTCCGGCTTCTCGCGGCGGGCGAAGACCTGCACCTCGAGCGAAATGGATCGGCTGTTTTCCCCGCCGGACTCCGCCGGGATGTTGTCCGCGCTCGCCGTCAGACGGTAGTGGCCGGGAGCATATTGGTGATCCTGGCGGCAGGGACCGCACCCGACCCGCTGATTCGGTCCGTCCCCCCAGTTCATGACCAGGTAGCTTTGTTCCGCGGGCGGGCGCGCCGCGATGTCGGTCGCGTTGACGGCCACGCTTTCGTCCGAGAAGACGTGAATGACGCCGTCCTCGTCCGGATCCGGGTGTACCCGGAAGCCGTTGACGACGGCCGTGCCCGACAGATCGGCCGGTGCGACCGGCGGGTCCATCTGCACTCGCGCCCAGAAGGCGCTGGCGTCGGGTACCGTCGCCGTGGTCGTCGCGCTTGCCGCCGAGCTCTCGGTCGCCCGCGTCGGCGACGAGGAGTCGCACCCGGCCGCGACTGTGATCATGATTGCAACGGGTATACCAATGAGACGGCGCATGTGAGTCCCTTTCTTTCCGCGAGGCGCGCGGATGGATGGACGGTGAACGGTGGGGGGAGGTTGGGGCGAACGCGCGAAGGTCGCAGCCGGGGGCCGGACTCCGATCCGATCCCCGGCTGCCCTAGATCCTCAGTGAACGGAGAACGTGATGGTTTGGTTGAAGGGGGCCCCTCCGACAAGAGTTCCGGTGGCGGTGATGGTGCAGGTCCCGGGGAAGAAACCCTTGATCGGGAGAGCGAACGTCGGAGGATTGAGTACGGGAAGGGTCGCGAAGTCGTAGAACGCTGCGCCCGGTGGCGAACAGGTCGGGGGGAAGATGAAGAGTGTCAGGAGGTTCGTGGGAATCCCGAATTGGAAGAACGTGGTTTCGCCTACGGCCAGGTCGCCGTTACCCAGCTCGAAGGGCTGGAGGGGTCCGTCCGCGCTCACGCGCGTGGACCTTTCCCGTCGCGCCACGACCTCGACCTGGACCGTGATCGAGCGGCCGGAAGGGCCGTCGAGGCTGGCGACCAGGGTGTAACGCCCGGGCGCGTAGCCATGATCCTGGCGGCAGGGACCACATCCGACGCGCTGGTTCGGGCCGTCGCCCCAGTTGACGACGAGGTAGTTCGGCTCGGCCGGTGGACGCGACGCGATGTCGGTGGCGTTCACCACGACGTTTTCGTCGGTGAACGTGTGGATCACGCCGTCATCCCCCGGGTCCGGATGAACGCGGAATCCGTCGATGACGGCGGAGCTCCGCAGGCCCGCACCCACGCCTGTCGCGGTCACCTTGATCCAAGGGGGTACCGCGCTCCAACCTGTTTCCACGGCGGAAGGGCGCGTCGAGCCGGAGGGAGAACAGCCCAGGGCGGCCATGACGACAATAGACACTGGTATACCCGTTTTCCGACGCATGAATCTCCCTTTCTTTTCCCACGCCGGAGGGGACATCATCGACAGAGGCGTCGGGTCCCGGCAACGAGCGAGCCGAGATTACCCGGGACAACGCTTGTCGTCAACGCGGCATTCCCGCGCGTTTGAGCGGCGCCGCCGCGCGGTGTACTGTGCCCGCGGGGCTCGAGCAGCCCGAGGAGGTCCGTCGATGAAGTCCCACAGAGTCCCCTGGACGGCGATGATGGCGGCCGTGGCCGCGCTGGCCTTGCCGGAGGCCGCGCGCGCGCAGGCACCCCCGCCCGCGACCCCGCGCGAGATGGTGGCGGCCTACGAGTCGCTCGCGGACACCATCCTCGGGGCCAACAAGACCGAGGTGAAGCTCGTGCGCGCGATCCTGGCCGCGACCTACGGCCACGCCCAGGGCGAGATGGCTCGCGCGCGGCAGGCCCTGAAGGCGAACGATGCGGCGGCCGCGCGCGCCGCCGTCGAGAACGTCGCCACCGCCGTCGGCCAGATCGGGACGGAAGGGGACAACTCGGTCGCGGGCATTCGCAAGCGGCTGCTCGAAGGCGGCCATCACGCCAACGCGGAAGGCGAGCGCCAGGGAATCTTCGACGACGGCTACGTCGTCGTGACCAAGGCGGCCAAGCAGTCGTTCCTCGACTCGTCGAAGGCGCTGGCCATGCTGGCCCGTGAGCCCAAGGCGGAGGCCCTGGACGCGGAATGGAAGAAGGTCGAGGCCGCCTGGGCCAAGCACATCGCGCCCGCCAAGTAGTCGCGGGGGCCGGGCTCTTCGCCCTGGCCCTCGCCGTCGCGCCCGCGGCGAAGACGGCCGTCCCCGCGCCTTTCCGTTTCGTGGACGTCGCCGCGCACGTCGGCCTGACGCGTGTGCTGGAGGCGGGACGGCCGGGCAAGGACCATCTCCTGGACTCCGCGGGCGCGGGCGCCGCCTTCCTCGACTTCGACAAGGACGGGCGGCTCGACGTCTACCTCGTCAACGGCTGGCGCCTGGACGGTGACCGGATCGCCGAGCGCGGCCGCAACGCGCTCTATCACCAGCGCGCGGACGGCACCTTCGAGGACGTCACCGATCGCGCCGGTGTGGCGGGCGAGGGGGAGTGGGGATCGGGCGCGTTCGTGGCCGACTACGACAACGACGGCTGGCCCGACATCCTGGTCACGGCGTTCGGACGCAACGTCCTCTATCGCAACCTCGGCGACGGCCGCTTCGAGAACGTCGCCGCACGCGCCGGCCTCGAATCGCCCGGATGGAACACGGGCGCGGCGTTCTTCGACGCCGACGGCGACGGCTGGCTCGACCTCTACATCGCGCAATACGTGGACTGCACGCTGGAGGAGGTCCTCAAGGCCAAACGCACTCTCTGGTGGAAGGGCCTCGAGCAGGTGGCCTTCGGCCCCTTCGGCCTCAAGGGCGCCCCCGACCATTTCTTCCGCAACGAGAAGGGCCGCTTCGTGGAGGCCACGGAAGCGGCCGGCCTCAAGGACCTCGCGCTGGGCTTCGGCTTCGCGGTGCGCGCGGCAGACTTCGACGACGACGGGCGCCCCGACCTGTACGTGGCCAACGACTCCGATCCCAACTACCTCTATCGCAACGAAGGGAACGGGCGCTTCAAGGAGATCGGGGTCACGTCCTTCTCCGCCTTCGACGGCAACGGGATGGCCCAGGCCAGCATGGGCGTCGCTCTCGGCGATGCGGACGGGGACGGAATCCCGGACCTCTTCGTCACCAACTTCTCGGAGGACTTCGCGACCCTGTACAAGGGCCTGGGCCACGCCTTCTTCGAAGACGCGAGCAAGACGACCGGTGTGGGGCCCCTGACCTTCCGGCCGCTCAAGTGGGGCACGGCCCTGGCTGATTTCGACAACGACGGCGATCTCGACCTCGTGATCGCGAACGGGCACATCTATCCCCAGATCGACGGGCACCCCGAGGCCATCGGCACGTATCGTCAGAAGAACCTTCTGCTGGAGAACCGGCTCCGCCGGGACGGCGTGCCCCCGGGCGCGAAGCCGGAGACGCTGTTCCGCGACGCCAGCGCCGAAGCGGGGCCGGGGTTCGGCCTCGAGCGCTCGCACCGCGGCCTGGCCGTGGGGGACTTCGACAACGACGGCCGGCTCGACATCCTGATCACCGCGCTCGATTCGCCGCCGGAGCTGCTGCACAACGAGGGTCCGGCCGGCTCCTGGCTCACCGTGGTCTGCGACGCGGGTGGCCCCGCCATCCCGATCGGGACGCGGGTCACCGTGACCGCGGGCGGGCGGACGATGACGCAGGACGTCGCGGCCGGGGATTCCTATCTCAGCACGCACGATCCACGACCGCACTTCGGCCTCGGCGGCGCGGAGACCGCGGACGAGGTCGTCGTGCGCTGGCCGGACGGGACGCGCTCCGTGCGCAAGAACGTCCGCGCCCGGCAGTTCCTGGTCGTGAAGAAAGGAAGCTAGGAGCGGGCCGCCGCGTCCGTGCTCGCCGCTTCTTCCGCCGGCTTTCCGGCGAGCGGCGGGAGCGAGAACGCGAACGTGCTGCCGCTCCCCGGCGTGCTCGTGGCCCAGATGCGGCCGCCGTGCGCCTCCACGATCCCCTTGGCGATGGCCAGACCGAGGCCGGCACCCAGCCGCGCGGTCTGGCGCGCCTGCCAGTACGGGTTGAACACCTGGGCCAGGTGCTCGGGGGCAATCCCCGCGCCGGAGTCCGTCACCGAAACCTCGACCTGGCCCGCGTCGTCGCGCCGCGCCACCACGCGGACGTGGCCGCCTTCCCCCGTGAACTTGAGCGCGTTGCCCACGAGGTTGGCCAGGACCTGGATCAGGCGGTGCTTGTCGCCGTTGACGGGCGGAAGGCCGTCTTCGACCTTGCAATCGAGGTGCAGGCCCTTGCGTTCGGCCTCCGCGACTTGTCCGTCGCACGTCTCCGCGATCACGGTGCCGACGTCGATGGGCTCGGTCTGGATGGTCAGCTTCTGTCCACCCTCCAGGCGCGCCACGTCCAGGAGGTCGGCGATGAGGCGGTTCATGCGCTCCACGGCCCGGCGCACGACCTGGATGGTGCGCGTCGTCTCCTGCGCCGGCACGTCGCCGGACTCCAGCGCGGCCACGGCCAGGGAGATGGTGTTGAGCGGGTTGCGCAGGTCGTGGGAGACGATGGCCAGCACCTCGTCGCGCGTGCGCACGGCCGACTCCGCCTTCTCGCGCGCGGCCCGCTCGCGGTCGAGGATCTCGATGCGCTCGGTCTCCGCCTGCTTGCGCGCCGTGATGTCCTGCGCGATGCCGACGAAATAGGGGACGCCGTCCCGCACGAACGTGCCCATGGTGATCTCCAGGGGCACGATCGCGCCGTCCTTGCGCAGACCCACCAGCTCGACGCCCTCCCAGCGCAGGCGCCGCTCGCCGGTGGCCAGGAAGCGCTTCACGCCGGTGCGATGGCTCTCGCGCAGGTCCGCCGGCATGAGGCTGGAGAGGGGGCGGCCGATCAGCTCGTCCGGACCGTAACCGAACACGCGGTGGGTGGCCGGGTTCGCGAAGACGATGGTGTCGTCGTGGCGCATGACGAGGATGGCGGCGGCGGCGTTTTCGGCCAGGGCCCGGAACTGCTCCTCGCTCTCGCGCATCTCGCGCTCGCGGCGATGGCGCTCCGTGGCGTCCGTGAAGGAGACCACGGCCCCGCGGACCTCGTCGCCCACGATGATGGGGGCGGCGGAGTAGTCGGCGAGGAAGCTGGTGCCGTCCTTGCGCCACAGGAGCTCGCCCGCGATGAGGGCGCGCTCGCGCGTGGCCATGACGCGTGTCATCGGGCACTCGGACTCGGGGTAGGGCGAGCCGTCGGCCCGGGTGTGGTGGACGAGGGCGTGGACAGCCTGTCCCAGCACCTCCTCCGCGGAGAAGCCGAGCATCTTGGCGGCCGCGGTGTTGACGAAGGTCGACCGCCCGGCGCGGTCGACTCCCCACATGCCCTGGGCCGTGGACTCGAGGAGGGCCGTCTTCTCTTTGCGCTCGCGCTCGGTCTGCTCGAGGAGCTGGACGCGCCCGAGCGCGGAGGACACGAGATCGCCCAGGGCCTGGGCATGGCGGACCTCGTCCGGACCGTAAGGCTCCTGCCCGGACGCGCGCAGGATCACCAGCGTACCCAGCACGCTCGTGCCGCTGCCCAGCAGCGGGACCACGAGACCCGTGCACGCGTCGCACTGGCCGGCGAGGTAGGGAACCATGGACTCGCCGATGGCCCCTATCTCCATCACCGCCGCTTCCCCCGAGCGCAACAGGCCGTCGGTCAACGAGCCCGGGAAGGGTGCGCGCGTTCCCAGCGGCGGCACGCCCTTGCCGGCGACGGCCACCACCTCCACCTCCCCGGCCCGGGCTTCTTCCACGTAGGCCCCGAAGCCGCGCGTCGTCTCGATCGCCGCCTGCACGACGCGCTGGGTCACCTCGCCCGCGGTCACGGCCGCGGAGAGCGTGCGCGCGACGTCGCGCAGGGCGCGCTCCTCCTGGGCCCGATAGCGCAGCTGGCGTGCCTGCCTGCGGGCCTGCACGCTCAGCATGGCCACGGCCACCGTCGCGGCCAGGGCCACCGCGGCCAGGAAGAGGCTGACGTACGCCTGCTGGCGCGATTCCGCCTGCATGCGGCTCGCCGTCGCCTCTTCCCATCCGCCCAGGCGGCGGTCGAGGCGGCTCGAGAGCTCGAGCACGGCGGTGGCGCGCCGCTGCTGGTTGGAGAGGTCGGCCAGGGGGTCGGCGCGCCCGGTGCGGCTCTCCATCATCTCGCGCACCGTCCCCCGCCAGCCCTCGAGGGTGGATCGCAGCTCGGCCGCGATGGGCGCGAGGTCGGTGCCGGAGAGACGGCGGGTGGCGGCCTCGAGCGAGCGGTCCGCGTCTTCGGCGGATCGCCGGTATTCGTCCGCGAAACCCGCGTCGCCCGTGAGGGCCCAGGCGCGGAAGGCCAGGACTTCGCGGGCGAAGGCCAGGCCGAAGGTGTGCAGCTCGTTGCGCACCGGTGTCACGCGTTGCGAGACCTCCTGCTGGAGGCGGGCGACACGCCGGGCGACGGTGTCGGGCAGGATGGCCAGGGCGAGAAGGGACACCACCACCAGCCCCAGCGGTACCCACGTCTGCCAGGAAGGACGCGGTCGATCGCCTTGGCGGCGCGCGGTCAACCCAATTGCACCGTCAGCATCGAGACGGATCCGCCGTCGATCCCCTCCACCGGGAAGCGGACGGGCTCACCCTCGCGGCGCAGGCCGAGGATGTAGAGCAGCGGCAGGTAGTGCTCCGGGGTGGGCACCGCGAGCACGGCGTCGCGCCCGAGCGTCTCGTAGTCCACGAGCGGGCCATGATCGCCCGCCACCAGCAGCTCGCGCGCCCGCTGCTCGAAGCGGACGGCCCAGTCGAAGGGCTCGACGGGATGCCGGCCCCAGGCGTACGCGTGCAGGTTGTGCACGAGGTTGCCGCTGCCGACCACGAGCACGCCGTCGTCACGGAGGGCGGTGAGCCGGCGGCCGAGCTCGTAGTGGTGCCGCGGCGCCGCCGTCTCGTCGATGCCGATCTGCAGCACGGGCACGGCTGCATCCGGAAACACGTGGCCGAGGACGGACCACGTGCCGTGGTCGAGGCCCCACCCGTCCTCGTCGAGGGAGACACGGGTGGGTGCGAGCATCTCCTGGATCTCCCGGGCCAGCGCGGGATCGCCGGGAGCGGGATAGACGACCTCGAAGAGGGCGCGCGGGAACCCGCCGAAGTCGTGGATCGTCCGCGGCGCCCGCATGGCCGTCACCCAGGTGCCGGGAAGATACCAGTGCGCGGAGACCGCCACCACGGCGCGTGGGCGCGGAAGCGCGCGCCCGATGGCGGCCCAGGCCTCCGTGTACGCGTTGCGCTCGATGGCGTTCATCGGGTTGCCGTGCCCGAAGAAGAAGGCGGGCATCGTGGGTCCGGCGCGGAGCGCTTTGCGGGTCTCAGCCATGGAAGTGATGCGGGCGGCCTCCCCCCAGCCTACTCCCGAGCGCGCCCAGGCGGTCGCTCGCCCGGATCATTCTAAATGTGAACGAAAAACGCCCCGGACCCCGAACGCAGCCCAATGCTTGAAATCGCCGGACGCGCGAGATAGCCTTCACAGATTCTCAATTCCGCCGGGCGCAACCCAGCGCCGGCTTCATCCAGGGAGATCATGTGAAAGTGAACACGCTGGCCGCCGCGCTCAAAGCCGAAGTGCGCCGGCTGGCTGCGAAGGAAGTGCAGAAGGGCTTGCGCTCGCTACGCGCAATACAGCGTCAGATGAAGAAGCTGCGGCTGGCCGCGCGTGCCAATCGCCGCGGGCTGCGATCCGTGGAGCGCAGCTTCGGGCGCCTGGAGGCGCGCGTGCCCTCGGGGGGACGCCGCGGACGCGGCGCTCGCCTCTCCGGGGAGGACATCCGTGCCCTGCGCGCCCGCCTGCAGATGACCCGCGAGCAGTTCTCGCGGCTGCTCGGCGTGAGCCCCGGCTCGATCTTCGGATGGGAGACGGGACGCACGATGCCGCGCGGACGCAGCATGGCGCGCGTGCTCGAGGTGCGGAAGATGGGCGTGCGCCGGGCGCGCGCGAAGGTCACCGCGCCGGCGGCGCCGCGGGCACGGGCCGCGCGCCGCAAGCGCGGCGGCCGGCGGCGCCGGGCGGCCTAGGGCCGCTGCGAACGCCTCATCTTTCCGGGTCTTCCTTCGGCGGCCCGGCGGGCGGCGTAGACGGCGCCGCGGCCTCGCGGCGAATCCACGAGAACAGGGAGAAGGGCCGCTCCGGGGGATCGGCGGCGCGTTCGGGGGAGCCGGAGGAGCTGTCCGCTCCGGCGCCTCCGTGCGTGGACTCATCGCGCTCGGGGGCGGGGCTGGACTCGCGGCGGGCCTCCGAGGCCTCGACGTGCGCGGGGTCGTCCTCGATGTCCTCGTGGTCGTCGTGGTCGTCCACGTCCGCGCCGTCGTCGGCCCCCGCCGTCGCCGGCGTCTCCGGGTAACCGGCGGCCGTCCCCGTGCTCGAGCCGCGCGGACGCCGTCCGCGGCTGCGGCGGCGGCGCGTCGTCCTCGCGCCGTTGGCCGCCGGCTCGGCGGAGTCGGTCCCGGTCGCGGCCAGGGGCACCGCCGGCTCCGTGACGGCCGCGGCGGCGGCAGTGGCCGAACCCGCGGCCGCAGCCGCGGCCTCCCCGCGGGCGGCCAGGGTGGTCGCGCCGGTGCCGGCCCCGGTGCCGAGGTCCTCGACGATGTAGCTCCCCGACTTCTGGTCACGGCGCAGGGTCACGATCCCCTTGCGCTGCGCCTCTTCGAGGAGGTGGCTGAAGGTCCGGAAGCCGTAATAGGTCTCGTTGAAGGAAGGCTTCTTGCGCTTCATGGTCTCCTTGACCATGGAGCCCCACAGCACTTCCTTGTTCTCGCGCTGCAGAGCGAGCACGGCGTCCACGAGCAGGGAGAACGCTTCCTGGACCTTCTCGGGGAGGCTGCTCATGACGGGGATCTGGCGCTGCTGTCCGCGCACCAGGTCCTCGTAGAAGATGAACTCGTCGCAGTTCTCGATGAGCAGGTCGGACGTGGAGTTCTTCACCCCGAGCCCGATCACGTATTTGTTGTTCTCCTTGAGCTTGGAGACGAGGGGCGAGAAGTCCGAGTCGCCCGAGCAGACCACGAAGCAGTCGATGTGCTCCTTCTGGAACGACATGTCCATCGCGTCCACCACCAGGCGGATGTCGGCCGAGTTCTTGCCGCCGACCGACTTCTGGGGGACCTCGATCAGCTCGATGGCCGCTTCGTGGAAGGCCCGTTTGTAGTCGGAGTACCGGCTCCAGTCGGCATAGGCCTTCTTGACGAGGACCTTGCCTTTCTCGAGCAGCCGCTCCAACACGAGGTTGATGTCGAACTTGCGGTAGTGCGCGTCGCGCACGCCGATCGCGATGTTCTCGAAATCGATGAAGAGCGCAAGTCGTTGTTCGTCTTGATGATTTGATGCCAAAAAACTTCCTCCTGCGGGGGGCTTACTGGAAGGACACCCCCAACCCGGAGCCGGATGGCTCCCGGGCAGGGGCGCCCGGGAGAACCCGGGGCCACGGGGGAGTTTCACTCTACCACACGGGGCCAGGATCGGCTAAACGAACTCTATCCCCGGGTCTTCACCCAGCATCGAAGGACCTCGGCCACGCTCCAGGCCTGGGCCACGCAGCCGCGGGGCGTATAAGGCGCCTCGGCGTCGAAGATCTCGCTGATGGACCCGATGCAGGCCTCGCCCAGATGAGGCACGAAGCCTTGCAGGAACGATCGTGCGCGGGCCAGCTCGCCGGGGTGCAGCTTGAGCCAGGCGTCCACGAAGGGCCCGATGAGCCAGGCCCACACCGTCCCCTGGTGGTAGGCGGCGTCGCGCGCGCGGAGGTCGCCGTCGTATTTCGCCTTGTAGTCCGGATGCCCGGGGGCGAGCGAGCGCAGGCCCACGGGCGTGAGAAGCCGGTGCTGCGCCACCTCCATCACCGCCGCCCACCGAGCGCGGTCCAGCACGGGGTGGTCGAGCGAGATGGCCAGCACCTGGTTGGGCCGGCAGGCGGTGTCGTTGCCTCCGGTCTCGGCGTCCACGACGTCGTAGAGGTATCCGCCCTCCGCGTACCAGAAGCGCTCGTTGAAGCTGCGGTACGTGCGCTCGGCCAGCATCCCCAGGCGCCCGGCGTCGCCGGCGCGGCCCTCCTCGCGCGTCCAGGCCTCCAGCAGGCGGAGCGCGTTGTACCAGAGGGCGTTGATCTCGACGGCCTTGCCCCGGCGCGGCGTGACCACCCAGCCGTCCACCTTCGCGTCCATCCAGGTGAGCTGGTAGCCCTCCTGTCCCTGGCGCACGAGGCCGTCGGCGGGATCGACTCCGATCCCGAAGCGCGTGCCCTTCACGTGGTGCTCGACGATGTCGAGGAGGATGGGCACCACGGCCGCCAGGGTGCCGCGATCGCCCGTGACCTTCAGGTAGCGGGCGACGGCATGGAAGAACCAGAGCGTCGCGTCAGCGGTGTGGTAGAGGCCCTGGTTCTCGCCCTCCGGGAACATGTTGGGGATGAGCCCGTCGCGCACGTAGTGGGCGAACGTGCGCAGGATCCAACCCGCCTCCTGGTGGCGGCCGGTGGTGAGGGTCAGGCCCTCGAGCGAGATCATCGTGTCCCGGCCCCAGTCCGTGAACCAGTGATAGCCGGCGATCACGGTGCGCACGTCGTCTCCGACCGCGCGCGCCCGCGCCATGTCGTGGATGCGGCCCGACGGCGTGATCACGAACTGGTCGGCGGCGATGGCGAGGTCGGCCGCCACCGGGTCGTCCGGCGGCGTGCGCGCGCAGTCGAGGAGGTAGTGGCGGCGCATGTGCTCGAACTGCAGCACCTCGCGCGCCTGCAGGGCCTGGATCGCCTCCCAGCGCTCGGTCGAGCCGCAGAGGGTGACCTCCTGCCCGGCCTCCAGCGTCACCTCGAAGAACCCGGCGCTCCAGAGCGTGCCGCGCGCGTCGTAGCCGCGGCTCTCCTCGACGCGGAACAGGACCTCGGGGCTCGCCGTCGGGTCGTAGGTGAAGGTGGACGGCAGTCCCTGGATGCTGAGGCGCAACGTCGGCAAGTGCGCCCCCGCGGAGATCTCGTAGCGCCGGTCCACCGCGGTGAGCACGTACGGCTCCCTGATCGGCCGGTCCAGAGGGGCCTCGTGCGGCCGGATGTGGACCTGCGGCCGGAGGCGCAGGCGCACCGGAGCGCCGCCGCCCGCATTGCGATAGTGCACGTGCACGGTGTTCTGCCGGTAGGGCAGGGCGACGCGCTTCTCGACGAGGGCGGGCCCGACGCCGAAGACCCAGACGGGCAGTCCCGCGTCGAGCCGGAACTCGCGCAGGTATTCGGTGCCAGGCAGGGGAGCGGTCGTCGGCTCGTGCTCCTCGCCGCCCAGGCGATGGCCGCTCCCGTCGGGAAGGTACACCTCCTCCGCGACGTCGTTGAGCATCATCATGCGTCCGTGGGGCGCGGGCAGGGAGGCGACGAGCAGGCCGTGGAAGCGGCGCGTGGGCACGCCGCAGACCGTCCCCGACGCGTAGCCGCCGAGGCCGTTGGTGACCAGCCACTCCTTGGTCAGCAGGTCGGCCCAGCCGCTTCCCTCGCCCGGCCAGGGGTAACGGCGCACGACTTCCTTCATGACTGCCTCTCGCGCTCGCCCGCGCGCCGCGAGCGGTCCTTGTTGATCTCGGGCCAGGGCTCGCCCGCGGGCTCCTCGGCCTCGGCCGACGGCGCGAGCAGCAAGGTGCTTTCGCCGGGAAGCCGCCAGCCGTCCGCCGAATCGGGCGGAAACGTCCCGCTCCCGCCGTACGCGCGGTCCTCGCTCGACCAGCGCACCGTCCACCGCCGGCCGGCCGGGGGCGCGAGCAACGGCTCCGGCGCGGGGCTGAAGTGCTCGTCGCTTCCGAGGTTCACGACGAGCAGGCGGTCGTCGCCCTTCGGCCCGAAGAAGCGCAGGACGAAGGCATGCGAGCCCAGGACGGCGCCATCGAGACCGTCCGCGCCCTGTCGGCGGAGGACATCGTCCTCGCGCCGCACACGCAGCAGGTCGCGATGGAGGGTCCAGGCGTCGCGGTGCCGCTCGCGCTCCGTGTGATCGAGCCGGCAGCTCTCGAAAGTCGCGGGGTCCGCCGGATCGGCAAGCTCCCGAGTCCACTCCTCCAGGGCCAGGCTGCGGAACTGGGAGAGAAATCCGCGGCGGCCCGTGCGCACGGCCTGGGCGAGGTCGCCCTCGTGATCGGCGAAGAAGAGAAACGGCTTCGACGAGGCGTACTCCTGGCCCTGGAAGAGCATCGGCGTGCCCGGGCCCAGCAGGGTCAGCGCGGTCATCGCCCGCCAGCGCGCGGGGCTGGCCAGGAGGTGCGCGGGCAGGCCGCGGGCGGAGTTGGCGACCTGGTCGTGGTTCTGGATGAAGGTGACGAAGGCCGGCCGCGGCACCCCGAACGACGACGTGCCGCGACGCTTCCCCTGCCAGCGGTACATCTGGCCCTGGTAGAGGTAGCCGTACTTGAGGGCGGAGACGAATTCCTGGGGCGTCCCGCGGTAGTCCGAGTAGTAGGCCTCGCTGCGTCCGGTCAGGGCCACCATCGCGCTGTGATGGAAATCGTCGTTCCAGAGAGCGTCGATTCCGTAGCCGCCCTCCTGCGGCGGCCGCACCAGCTTCGTCTCCTGCGGCTCGTTCTCCGCGACGAGGATGATGGAGCGCGGGCCGGCCGCGCGCCGCGCCTCGCGGGCAACGGGGGCGAGGATGTGCTCGGGCGAGGCGTCGTGCATGCTCTGCGTGGCGTCGAGGCGCAGGCCGTCGAGGTGGAACTCGGCGATCCAGCAGGCGGCATTGCTGGCGATGAACTCGCGCACGGGCGCGCTGTCCTCGCCGTCGTAGTTGAAGGGCTCACCCCATTCCGTCCCGTATTCGTCGGTGAAGTACCGCTCCGAGAACTGCGGCAGGTAGTTCCCGGACGGGCCGAGGTGGTTGTAGACGACGTCGAGGATCACGCCCAGGCCGACGCGGTGCGCCTCGTCCACGAACGCGCGCATGTCGTCGGGCGTGCCGTAGAGGCGCGTCGGTGCGTAGAGGTCGACCCCGTCGTAGCCCCAGCCGAACCGACCCGCGAAGTCGGCCACGGGCATGACCTCGACGACCGTCACGCCGAGCTCGCGAAGCGCGGGCAGCTCGCGCGCGGCCGCTGCCCATGTCCCTTCCTTCGTGAAGGTGCCGACGTGCAGCTCGTAGAGGACCTGGCCCGGCAAGGAGACGCCCTTCCAGCCTTCGTCCCGCCAGCGATAGGCCGCGGGGTCGACGACCTGGGAGGGACCGTGCGGTCCCTGCGGCTGGAAGCGCGAGGCGGGATCGGGAAAGCTCTCGCCGCCGTCGAGCCGGTACTTGTAGAGCGTGCCCGCGCGTGCTCCGCTCACCGCACCCGAGAAGTAGCCGTTGTCCTCCGCGGCCAGCGGGGTGCGGGTCCCGCCCTCGATCGCCACTTCCACCACCCGCCGGCGCGGCGCCCACACGCGGAAGTGGGCTCCGCCGGACGGGAGGGTCTCGGCTCCGACGGGGAGCCTGCGCTGCGGAAGGGCCATGGAGTTCCTCGTGGTGTCCCGCCGCCGGGACGACGGCTACCGGCTCTCAGGATCGCACGGGGAACGGACGGAGAGGCTATCCGGCCCGGCGATTCGAGAGCACGGTCAGGGGGACCGCGCGCGCGCTCACGGACGCCGTGACCTCCTGCTCCGTGTGCAGGAGCTCGTTCAGGGTCATGCGTCCGAGCACGCCGTCGACCACGTCCTGGAGCACGCGCCAGACGGACCGGATCGAGCAGTCGGGGCTGTTCGTGCAGAGGCGCACGGTGCCGGCGTGGCGCTCGCAGAAGCGCGAGTCGAAGAGGCGGCCGCCCAGGGCGGCCAGCGCCTCGCCCACGTTGATCCGGTCGGGCGTGCGGGCGAGCGTGTAGCCGCCCTCCTTGCCGCGGGTGCTGAGGACGAGCCCTCCCCTGCGCAGGAGCCGCATCATCTTGGCGACGGTCGGGGCGGCGATGCCTTCCTGCCGGCTCAGCTCGGCGATGGTGAGGCTCGTTCCCTCGGGCTCGCGTCCCAGGCGAAGGAGACAGCGCAGGCCGTATTCTTCCTGCGTGGTGAGCTTCACATGAGCCCCAGCTGCAGGCGGGCGGCGTCGGACATCTTGGTCTGGTCCCACGGAGGATCGAGCTGCACCTGCACGTCGACCTCCCTGACGCCGGCCAGCGTCTTGAGCTTGCCCTCGATGTCCTGGCGCAGCACGTCGCCCATCCCGCAGCCGGGCGCGGTGAGGGTGAAGCGCACCGCCACCTTCTTGGCGCCGTCGGGAAGGTCGGTCACGTCCGCGGAGTGCACGAGGCCGAGCTCCACGATATTGACGGGGATCTCGGGGTCGTAGCAGGTCCGGAGCTGGTCCCAGACGAGGTCGCCGAGGCTCTTGCTCGCAATTTCCTCGGCCGTGGGGGGCGCCTGCGGCTCCTTGCCGATGGCGTCCGCGTCCGGACCGTCCAGCCGCACCATGTAGCCCTGCATCGTCACCAGCGTGTACGACCCGCCCAGGGCCTGCGTGATGATGACGGGGTGGCCTTTCTGCAGGCTGATGCGATCTCCGTACGGGATGGCGGTGACGTCGACGTCGCGCTCGAGGACGACTTCTTCCCTCATCGTGCCTTCCCCCCGCCGTCCCCGCTGCTCGATTCCGAGAGCTCCGTCGAGACCGGCATCGCGTCTCCCTCCAGCGCCGCCTTGAGCGTGTGCCAGGGCAGGGACGCGCACTTCACGCGCACGGGAAACTCGGAGACTCCCGAGAACACGGCCAGTTTGCCCAGCTCCGGGGCCGCCGCCCGGTCCTTCTGGTCGGGCGAAGCGGTCACGAGGTCGTGGAAGCGCGTGAAGAGACGCTCCACCTCCTCGCGGCTCTTGCCCTTGACGCTCTCCGTCATCATCGAGGACGACGCGGTGTTGATCGAGCAGCCCGAGCCCTTGAAGCTGACGTCCGTCACGATGTCGCCGTCGAGGCGGACGTAGACGGTGGCCCGGTCCCCGCAGAGCGGGTTGTAGCCGTCCGCCCGATGATTGGCCTCGGGCAGCTCGCGGAAATTTCGAGGCCTTTTCGAATGGTCGAGTATCACTTCCTGATACAGATCCCTGAGATCGCTCACGCCCCCAGAACCTCGCGTACCTTGTGCAGTCCCTTGACCAGCACGTCGATCTCTTCCTTCGTGTTGTAGAACGCCATGGAGGCCCGCGCGGTCGCGGGCAGGCCGTAGCGGTCCATGACCGGCTGCGCGCAGTGATGTCCCGTGCGCACGGCCACGCCTTCGTAGTCGAGGATGGTCCCGATGTCGTGCGGGTGCGCGGCTTCGAGCACGAAGGACACGACCGCCGCCTTGTCCTTGGCCGTACCGATGATGCGCAGCCCGGGGATCTCGAGCACGCGCCGCGTCGCGTAGGCGAGCAGCTCGTGCTCGTGGGCGGCGATGCGGTCGAGACCGATCGCGGTCACGTAGTCGATGGCAGCGCCGAAAGCGATCACGCCCGCGATGTTGGGCGTGCCCGCCTCGAACTTGTAGGGCAGCTCGTTGTAGGTCGTCTTCTCGAAGGTGACGGACAGGATCATGTCCCCGCCGCCCTGCCAGGGCGGCATGGCCTCGAGCAGGGCCTGGCGGCCGTAGAGCACGCCGACACCGGACGGGCCGTAGACCTTGTGGGCGGAGAGGACGTAGAAGTCCACGTCCAGCGCCTTCACGTCCACCGCGAGGTGGGGAGCCGCCTGCGCCCCGTCCACCAGGATCACCGCTCCGCGGGCGTGCGCGAGCTCGGCCATGCGGCGGACCGGGTTCACCGTCCCCAGCGCGTTCGAAACGTGGGCCACGGCCACCATCTTCGTGCGCGGCGAGAGGAGGCGCTCGAACTCCTCCAGGACGACCTGCCCGTCGTCGTCGATCGGCGCCACGCGAAGGTTCGCGCCCTTCTCCTCGCACAACATCTGCCAGGGCACGATGTTCGAGTGGTGCTCCAGACCGGTGATGAGGATTTCGTCTCCGGCGCCGACGTTCTTGCGTCCGTAGGTCTGGGCCACGAGGTTGATCCCGGCGGTGGTGCCGCTGGTGAGGATCGTCTCCTTCACCGACGCCGCTCCCACGAACTTCTGCGCCTTGACCCGGGCCGCCTCGTAGGCGTCCGTCGCTTTCATGGACAGCGAGTGCACGCCGCGATGGATGTTCGAGTAGAACTCCGCGTAGGCTCGCGATTCCGCCTCGATCACCGTCCGCGGCTTCTGGGCGCTGGCCGCGTTGTCCAGGTAGACGAGAGGATGCCCGTGGACGGTCTGGGAAAGGATGGGGAAGTCGCGGCGCAGCGCGGCCACGTCGAGGGCGGGCTCGGCTCCCGGTGCGCGCCTCGTCTCTGCCGCCGTGCTCATACCGCTGCCTCCTTCATGTCCGCGGGCCCGGGAAGCCGCCTCTGCAGGTGCTCGGTCAGTCCCGTGCGCAGGGCCTCGATCCCGATGCGCTGCACGACGTCGCTCGCGAAGGCGTACGTGAGCAGGGCCCGCGCCGCCTCCTCGCCGATGCCGCGCGAGCGCAGGTAGAAGAGGGCCAGCGGATCGAGCTGGCCGGTGGTGGAGCCGTGTTTGCACTTCACGTCGTCGGCCAGGATCTCGAGCTGGGGCAGGCTGTCCACCAGCGCCTCCCGGGAGAGGATGAGGTTCTTGTTGCTCTGGATGGCGTCCGTCTTCTGCGCGCCCGGCCGCACCAGGATGCGCCCCACGAACACGCCCCGCGCCTTGTCGTCCACGATGCCCTTGTAGAGCTCGCGCGTCGTGCAGTGCGGCTCCGCGTGGTCCACCCAGGTGTGGGTGTCCGTGTGCTGGCGGTCGCTGCCGAGGAAGAGGCCGTTCAGCACGCACTCGCCGCCTTCACCCGCGAACACCTGGCGGATGTCCACGCGGCTGAGCGAGGCCCCCAGCGAGACGGCGTGGGAGGCGAAACGGCTGGCGCGGCCCTGGGTGGCGCAGAGCGTCCCGACGTGGAAGGCGCGGGCGCTCTCGCGCTGCAGGCGATAGTGGTCGATGACGGCGCCATCCTCGAGCGTGATCTCGGTAACGGCGTTGGTGAGGTACACGGCATCGGACGTCCCGCCGTAGCTCTCGATGATCGCGGCCTGGCTCTTCCGACCCGCCCACACGAGGACGCGTGGATGGCTGGCCGTGGGCTGGGACCCCGGCGCGGACAGGAAGACGACGTGGATGGGCTCCGTGAGCACCGACCCCTCGGGCACGGAGATGAAGGCACCGTCGCTCAGGAACGCGGCATTGAGGGCCGCGAAGGGCCGGCCGGGTCCGCTGGCCTGGCGGTCGAGGTAGGGATGGACGAGCTGGGGCTCGCGGTCGAGCACCTCGCGCAGGCTGCGGACGTGCAGGCCGTCCGTGGTGCCCGCGGAGGAGAGATCCGGCGCGTAGCGGCCGTTGACGAACACGAGCTGGCGCCGCGCGAAGGCGTGACCGAAGTCGATCGTGTCGAGCACCGCGAGGTCGGCGACCGTCGCGCTCGCGGGCGGGCGAAGGAACTCCGTCCTCGCGATGGGGGCCACGCTCGTGTGCCGCCAGTCCTCCAGGCGCGTGGTGGGAAAACCCAGCTCCTCGAACGCGCCAATCCCCGTCGAGCGCAGGGTGCGCAGCCATTCCGGCTCCGCCTCGGGAAGGCCCGTGCGGAAGGACTCGAACTGCTCGCGCCAGCGCACGACCTCGGCCGGGAACGTGGGCGCCTGCGCCGCCGTGGTCATCGCGAGCCCGCCGGGGCCTCCAGCCACTCGTAGCCCTTCTTCTCGAGCTCGAGGGCGAGGTCCTTGCCCCCCGACTTCACGATGCGGCCGTCCAGGAGGACGTGCACCACGTCGGGGACGATGTAGTCGAGGAGGCGCTGGTAGTGCGTGACCAGCACCATCGCCCGCTCCGGCGAGCGGAGCTGGTTCACGCCGGCAGCGACGATGCGCAGGGCGTCGATGTCGAGGCCGGAGTCCGTCTCGTCCAGGATGGCCAGGGCCGGATCCAGGACCGCCATCTGGAAGATCTCGTTCCGCTTCTTCTCGCCGCCGGAGAAGCCTTCGTTCACCGGCCGCTTGATGAGCGACTCGTCGATGTCCACGACCTTGGCCTTCTCCTTCACCAGGGCGAGGAAGTCGATGGCGTCCAGCTCCGGCTGTCCGCGATGCTTGCGGATCGCGTTGGCGGCCGCCTTCAGGAAATAGACGTTGCTGACGCCGGAGATCTCGACCGGATACTGGAAGGCCAGGAACACGCCTTCGCGCGCCCTCTCTTCCGGGCTCATGGCCAGGAGGTCCTTGCCCTTGTAGCGGACCTCGCCCTTCGTCACTTCGTATCCGGGGCGGCCGGCGAGGACGTGGGCGAGCGTGCTCTTGCCCGACCCGTTGGGTCCCATGATGGCGTGGACTTCTCCGGCGGGAACGCTCAGGTTCACGCCGCGCAGGATCTTGTTGCCCCCCACGGAGGCGTGGAGGTCCTTCACTTCGAGCATGGTGTCTTTCGTTGTCATCCGCGTTTAGCCGACCGAGCCCTCGAGGGAGACGCCGAGCAGCTTCTGGGCCTCCACCGCGAACTCCATGGGCAGCTCCTTGAAGACTTCCTTGCAGAAGCCGTTCACGATCATGCTCACGGCGTCTTCGGCCGAGATACCCCGCTGCTGGAAATAGAAGATCTGGTCCTCGCCGATCTTCGAGGTCGAGGCCTCGTGCTCCATCTGGGCGCTCGAGTTGAGGACCTCGATGTAGGGAAAAGTATGCGCGCCGCACTTGTCCCCGACGAGCAGGGAGTCGCACTGCGAGTAGTTGCGGCCGTTCTCCGCGTTCTTGCCGATCTTCACGAGCCCGCGGTACGTGTTCTGGCCGTGGCCGGCGGAGATGCCCTTGGAGACGATCGTGGACCGCGTGTTCTTCCCGATGTGGATCATCTTCGTGCCCGTGTCCGCCTGCTGGTAGTTGTTGGTGACGGCCACCGAGTAGAACTCGCCGATGGAGTCGTCACCCTGCAGGATGCAGCTCGGGTACTTCCAGGTGATGGCGGATCCCGTCTCCACCTGGGTCCAGGAGATCTTCGAGGCCTGGCCCTGGCACTTGCCGCGCTTGGTCACGAAGTTGTAGATGCCGCCCTTGCCGTTCTTGTCGCCGGGATACCAGTTCTGCACCGTCGAGTACTTGATCTGGGCGCGGTCCAGGGCGACCAGCTCGACCACGGCCGCGTGGAGCTGGTTCTCGTCGCGGATGGGCGCGGTGCACCCTTCGAGGTAGGAGACGTACGCGCCTTCCTCGGCCACGATCAAGGTCCGCTCGAACTGACCCGTGTTGGCGGAGTTGATGCGGAAGTACGTGGACAGCTCCATGGGGCAGCGCACGCCCTTCGGGATGTAGCAGAAGCTGCCGTCGGAGAAGACGGCGGAGTTCAGGGTCGCGAAGTAGTTATCGGTGTAGGGCACGACCGAGCCCAGCCACTTCTTCACGAGCTCGGGATGGTTCTGCACCGCCTCCGAGAACGAGCAGAAGATGACGCCGACCTCCTCCAGCTTGGCGCGGAAGGTGGTGGCGACGGACACGCTGTCGAACACCGCGTCCACGGCGACGCCGGCGAGGCGGGCCCGCTCGTGCAGCGGCACGCCGAGCTTCTCGTACGTCTCGAGCAGCTTGGGATCGACCTCGGCCAGGCTCTTCGGGCCGCCCTTCTTCTGCTTGGGCGCCGAGTAGTAGACGATCGACTGGTAGTCGATCGGGGGGTAATGGACGTTCTGCCAGCTCGGCTCGGTCATGGTGAGCCAGTGCCGGTAGGCCTTGAGGCGCCAGTCGAGGAGCCACTGCGGCTCGTTCTTCTTGGTCGAGATCAGGCGGACGACGTCCTCACTGAGGCCGGCCGGGATCTTCTCCGACTCGATGTCGGTGACGAACCCCGCCTGGTACTCGCGGTCGATGATTTCGGAGGTAGTGACGTCCTGCTTCACGGGCGCTCCTTGGGAAGACCCTGGGACTCCCTCCCAACCTATCGAATCTGTACTTTTGAGTCAAGTATCGGTTGGTTTGACCGGTACCCTTCCGGGACGTAGCCTTTTCGCCCAGCGCTCCATCGCCTTCCTCGGCGTGCGCGATCGGTATCGAGGCGTGGCGCCTGGCCCTAGATCGCGATGCCCCTGGACTGGCTCAACACGCCCCTCGACGCCGACATCGGCGAGCTGATCGCACAGAGGAAGCGGGGCAAGGCCATCGAGACGTTGCGGCGGCAGCTCCAGGGCCGCGGGGCCCCCGCGGTGGGGGTGCGCCTCCAGCTCGCGGACCTCCTGATGCAGGCGGGCCGGATCGAGGAGGCGGTGCCCGTCCTGCTCGGGCTCGCGGACGAGTTCGCGGCGGACGGGTTCGTGGCCAAGGCGGTGGCCATCCTCAAGCGTGTCGAGCGCGTCCAGCCCGGCCGCGCCGACATCGCGGAGCGGCTCGAGCGCCTCGTCCACCAGCAAAAGCGCGTCTCGGAGCTGCCCTCGCGGCCCCGCTCCGCCTTTCCCGAGTTCGGCATCGAGGAGTTCGCGGAGGGGCAGGAGCTCGTCGTGCCCGCGGAGGAGCTGGAGCCGGCGGGGGACGAACCGCGACCGGCCGAGCCGCCACCGGCCGAGCCGCCGGTGATGGACCTTCCGGAGAGCGCGCCCCTCGAGCTCGAGCCGGAGCCCGTGCTCCCGGAGCCCACGCCCCCGGAACCCACGCTCCCGGAAGTCTCGACGGAAGCAATGCCGGATGTTGCGGTTGCCGAGGTCGCGCCGGAAGTCGCGCCGGAAGTCGCGCCGGAGGTGGCACCGGAGTTGACGCCGGAGACAGAGCCGCCGGAGCCAGCCGAAGTCCTCGCGGATGTCGAGCCATCGGCAGCGCCAGTTTCGGACCCGATCCAGACGGCGCCCGTCGCCGACGCGCCGCCCCCTGCGCCGGACACGCCTCCGCTGGCGGCCACGGAGGCGGAGCCGGCGGGACAGGCCGGCGTCGGGGGCCGGATCCGACGTGCGCTCTGGCGGTTCCTCGCTTCCCTGCCCGGCGCAGAGGAGGGCGCCGCTCCCGTTCTCGCGGCGGCCGATACGCCCCCGCCGGTGCCAGACCCCGCGGCCGTTCCCGTCGACCCGATCGCATAAGCCGCG
>Ga0207691_10001779_pt1 | contig 21198 bp, 18 predicted proteins | sample KBSM13metaG_FD_184327 | JGI IMG/M metagenome (GOLD analysis project Ga0207691, IMG submission 184327) | Miscanthus rhizosphere microbial communities from Kellogg Biological Station, Michigan, USA - KBS M1-3 metaG (SPAdes) (version 2) | ecosystem: Host-associated > Plants > Roots > Rhizosphere >... | reverse complement strand
GCTTTGGTGACCGTACCACCCTGGTCAATCACTATCTGTTTGAAGCCGTCAGTTAGTTTCAGCACCTCGTCGTCAACCGTTGGGTCAACAATGAAGACCACTTCGTATTGTCTTTTCGTTTCCAAAATCTACCTCCAAAATGTCCGACGAACTTTAGTTTGTCGTCGTCCCATCCAAACGCTTCCAGAACTTTGAAGAAGCCGGTTTTCCACGTCACGACAAACTGAAGTTCGTTGGACATCAGTTATGCAGCGACATAGCTTTCAACACGCCGTCCCTCAGAATCGTTCTTACTGCGGCGGCACTTTCGTCAATTACATCTGTCACAATTGCTCGTTCACTTCGTGAAAATGAGTCGAGCACAAACTTCTTTGCATCCGCGATGGGATGCTCTGGTTGAATCCCCATGCGCACCCTAACGAACTCATCTGTCGCGATCGACCCGATGATCGACTTCAGTCCGTTGTGACCTCCCGCCGAACCTCGCTCACGAATCCTTATCTTCCCGAGCGGTAAAGCGAGGTCATCGCTGATCACTATCAACTGGCTTCCGGGTTCGGTAGCGTGCTTTGCAAGCAAACATGAAACAGTCTGACCACTCAGGTTCATGTATGTCTGTGGCTTTACTAATAGAACGTTAGCTCCCTCAATCTGGGTTCGTCCTATCAAACCACTGCATTCACGGCGTCGAACTTCTACTTGCGCATCCTTCGCCAACTTGTCAATCAACATGAATCCCAGATTGTGACGCGACCACTCGTACTCACTTCCCGGGTTTCCAAGTCCAACGATCAAACGCATTGCCTAGTGTCCGATATGCTTTAGCTTGTCGGGATCGCGCAAAGGCTTCTTTGGAACGTCGACGACAAGGTAAAGATCGGACATTCCAATCGGAAATTGGCAATTCGCTATTCGCCCTCTTCGTCTTCCTTCTTGCCCTTGCCAATCACTTCAGGCTCCGCCGGCTCTTCACCTTCAATCACTGGCGTTGCGACTTCCTCTTCCTTAACGATGCTAACCGTTGCAACCACCGTATCGGCGTCCTGGAGAAGCTCGACGCCTTCGTCGACTCTCAAGTCTGAAACGTGCAAAAGGTCATGAACGTCAAGATGCGAGACATCGACGTTGATGACATCAGGGATTGAGCGGGGTTCGCAGCGAATTTCAATCTCACGAATAATCTGCTCCAACACGCCCTGCTTTTCCTTCACACCAATCGGCTCTCCTACGAGATGCAACGGCACAGTCACTTCGATCTTTTGGCCCTTAACTAAACGGGTCAGGTCAGCGTGAATCAAACGTCCACGAACCGGATCAATCTGACGTTCATGAAACATTACTTCGCTTGTGCCAACGCCTTCGACATCGATCGTGAAAATTGTGTTTCTACCTGATTCTGATCGCAGGATTGCAGCCAGATCACGCAACGGCGCCACTGCAGCCAGCGTCTCCGCGCCGCCGCCATAAACAGTGATTGGAACCATTCCGTCACGCCGGGCACGGCGCGCATCGTTTTTGCCACGTCCATCTCGCTGTTTTGCCTGGATCTTAAACTCTTTTTTGTCCGCCATGATTTCTCCTCACAAACTTTCAGCGACCCGGACCATTTTCGATTTCCGATTTCTGATGTCCGATAAACTTCAGTTTGTCGTTTCCGCAAAGGGCGCCGCCAAGGATGACAGCGACAAACTAAAGTTTATCGGACATTTCAAATCGGCAATCGGCAATGTTCCTGCCGGTCGCTGATGGTCTTCATTTAAGCCATCAGTGTTTGCCCTTCATACGAAGAGCGAAGAGACTGAAGTCTCCTCATGGATCGACTTGATCGCTTTCGCCAGAAGCGGCGCGATACTTAGTACTTTTATCTTATCAAGCTCGCACGCGTGATCGCGTAGCGGAATCGTGTTAGTAACGATTATCTTTTCAATGTCCGACGCAGCCAACTGCTCAACTGCTCGACCCGAAAAAACCGGGTGTGTAAAACATGCGTGAATTCTTTCGGCCCCAGCATCTTTCAATGCTTTGGCTACTTTTGTCAACGAGCCACCCGTGTCGCACATGTCGTCGACGATCAGGCAATTCCGGCCACGCACATCACCGACTACGTTCATCACTTCTGCGACGTTCGCCTTTTCACGACGCTTGTCGCAAAGTGCAAGTTCCGCGTCGAGGCGTTTTGCATAAGCACGTGCGCGTTCCGCACCACCCGTATCCGGAGCAACAACGGTCAAATTGTCCATCGGATGTTCCTGGTAATAACCGATGAACACCGGGGCCGCGTAAAGGTGGTCGACAGGAATATCAAAGAACCCCTGGATCTGCGCCGCGTGAAGGTCCAACACCAGTAGGCGGTCGGCACCTGCTACTGCAATCAGGTTAGCAACCAGCTTGGCCGAGATTGGTACTCGCGGACGGTCCTTCTTGTCTGAACGTCCATAACCGTAATAAGGAATTACTGCGGTTATTCTCTCGGCCGATGATCGACGAAACGCATCGAGCATCACCAGCAACTCCATCAAATGCGCGTCGGTCGGCGGACAAGTCGGCTGAACCAGGAACACATCGCCGCCGCGAACGTTTTCGTCAATCTGAAAGTTGAATTCACCATCAGAGAAACGTTCGGGGAACGCCTTCCCCATGTCACAACTCAGTTGGCGACAAATCTCTTCCGCCAACTTTGGATTCGCATTTCCGGAAAAGACCTTTATGCCGCCTGTTGTGCCCATAGTTTCATTGTTGATGTCCGATATGCTTTAGCTTGTCGAAGACGTTTTTAGGAAACCTCTTTTGCCACGAACGACAAGCTGAAGCATATCGAACATTGCTCAATATTTGGCTGGGGCGGGTGGATTCGAACCAACGAATGCCGGTTCCAAAGACCGGTGCCTTACCACTTGGCTACGCCCCAGTATCTGTTTGAAAGTTAAGAGAGCGTAAATCGCGGGAACCAAGATGAATCAAGCTTTTGGAGTACTCGTTCCGTGAAATCGTCTCGCACGAAAATACTCGCCACCCTTGTTCACATTTCAGAGCTGCTAAAGCCCGTTCTCTTTCGCCTACATTAGCAAAGATACCGAACACGCTCGAGCCGCTTCCAGCCAACAAACCGCCCTGCGCACCTGATTCAAGCAATGCCAACTTGGCACGCCTGATTTCAGGTTCTATCTCAAAGATCACTCCTTCAAAATCATTGTTTAGAGCACTTGGATCACAATCGCTAAAACCAGGCTCCGCGAAGGAACTTGAAAGAATAGAGACCGACCTCTGAGTTGTCAAGGAAGGGGCATTAAGAGCTGCGTACGCAGCAGCAGTGGACACTTCCGCGTTAGGTGTAATGATTATCAGGAAGGCCTTAGTAACGTCTGGGAGTGTTGAAATCTCAGTACCCGTTCCCGACCCCTGCGCGGAACCACCGATCAGGAAGAAAGGAACATCCGATCCGAGTTCTCGAGCGATGCGATTAAGTTCACTCCCATCAAGCTCAAGCTGCCAAAGTCGATTTAAGGCTAACAGCGTGAGGGCAGCGTTTGACGACGCCCCACCAAGCCCGCCTTTTGCTGGAATTCGTTTTGTTAAACTGATGTCGGCACCAAGTCTAACCTTCGCCCGTTTATTTAACGCAGCAGCAGCACGAATAATGAGGTTTGTCGCATCGGTTGGAATGCTTGCTACGTCGCATTGCAGCACTAACTCGTCATCATCACGCAACGTGAACATCAGTTCGTCATGAAGCGATACGGTTTGCAGGGTCGTATTGACCTCATGAAAACCATCGGGTCGCTTACCAATTATGCGCAGACCCCAATTAATCTTGGCGTATGAAGGAAGTGTTAGGGACGAATCGGACACCGTTATTCGATAACTCAGACTGTCATTGACTAGATTCAACGACAAGCTAAAGCATATCGAACGAGAAATCGAGCGACGAACTAACGAGTAATAAACGTTTGAGTTAAGAAGACCGAGCCGTCTGCGGCGACAAAAGTACCAACCGCCATCGCCTTGAATCCCGCGGAGAGAATATTCTCACGGTGACCGGCTGAGATCATCCATCGTTCAACTGCAAATGCGCCCGGATCGTCGTAGCCGAGATTGTAGGCGATATTTTCACCCAAAACTCTGTAACTGGTGATTCCCACGGCTCGGGCCCGATCCCGCAAACGCTGTCCGTCCGGACTAACGTGAGCAAGGTAACCAAGTCGTGCCATGTTCGCGGACTGGCTCCTGGCCATTCGGCATAAGGCGGCGTCCCAAACGAATGGAGGCAAACCATTCTTAACGCGCTCACGATTGGTTTCGTCAAACGCTCTCTTTTCGATTGGATTTGCCTCGAGAAGACTTGGTGACAAGGTCGCGGATGCGAGAGGGGGCTGGACCGTTGGAGGGCTGATACGTCGTGGCCGAGAACCAGTTGGTGCAGAGGTGATCAATCGAGCCACGGGTCGATCTTCCCTACCCTGAGCCCTTGCACTTGGGAGAAACACCCGAGCAGTCAGGAGCAACGCACTAACAATGACGAAATGAAGCCACAATGAAATACGGGATAATCCACCCTTAGTATGCTGCATTGAAAGTTATTTCTGCCTTGCAATGGCAAAGCGAAGTGGCCTTGAGGAGGGCTGTTATTTGAGAGCCATGCCGGGGCCGGCTGGCTAGAAACCAGTCAATTCAGATTAGCAGAACCCTGGAAAAGGGATCAACAGGTTTTACGGCCCAGTCCGCAACTAGGTAGGTTCTGAAAAGCGTGAGACGGTTCTTACCCAAGAGGATCTTGTCGGATAGGAATAAAGAAGGACAACAAACGAAATTGCCGCTGCAGTGTAGGTGTAAAACTCGTTCCCCATTATTAGCGTCGCGGCGAAGCCAATCGCTCCAATGGCAGCCGCGAGACCTGCCAGCTGAAGAGTAGTTCTTTCAAGCGTTTTTAATAAGCCGGTAGCGCCCTGGAGCGCGCCAATGTCCTGCAATCTCATGCCCTGAAACTTCGTGCGGCGCCAGACTATCGAACCCAAACCCAAAATCAGGATCATGATTCTCACGCCCATGTCTAGCGGTCTGTTGTCTTGTGGACTCAAATGATTCCTGCTCAGAAAAGCCAGCAACGAAAGAAGAATGACCGCGACTACAAGTCCGAGAATTGTTATCGCCGCCGCCTTCTGTCGGCGTATTAACTCAGATTGGATATTTGCAGGTGACGAATCCAAGGGTCCAGTTCCAAGCGAAATGGCAGTCAAAATAGTATGCTGAATCTTCGGTCTAAAAATACCAGTCTTGTTGCGAAAGGGAAATGCCCTCAAAAAAAGAACGGCCCGGAATACTTCTGTTCCGGGCCGATTTTTTTTGATTGGACTTTGAAAGTCTATGGCTTGATGACCGCAGGAGTCGGAGTTGACGCGGGCGCTGTGGAATTGCCTCCATTGGTGTTTGAGGGTGCTTTTGCCGGGACGATCGCCGGTCGCGTTCCGCGTTGGGTGGGCGCATCAGGCGTTAGCTTTTCGGGAAGCTGACCATTGTATTTAATAGCCTCATCAATCAGGTCAGTGCCCTCCTTGCCGTCTTTGCTAATCAGAACGCCGTCTTTGTCCGTCGTCACGTCGGCCTTTCCTGAAACCTGCTGCATAAGATTGCCCATGAAGGTTACGGTCTGACGTTTTGAACAAGTGTTTGGTGTTCCCTTCTCTGGTATCGGAGCACCGATGATGTTCAATTGTTCGCGCGCCTTTTCGTTGAACTCACTGTCCGGGAAGCCCTGAATTAGTTGCTGATAGTACTTGGCAGCTTCGTCTGGCTCTTCTTCGGTTTGGTAAGTTGAAGCTAAACGAAATAGCACTTCATCGTTCAACGAGAAACACGGGTACTTATCAACAATCTCTTTCAATCTCGACTGAGCACCTTTTAAACCGCCCTTGCCCTGAATCACTTTACCGCCGTAAAACCGGGCAATCGCAAGGTTGTGCATCGCCAGATTCTCTTGAACCTCTCGCAGGCGATCTTCAACTACAGGACGCAGCGAAGTCTTTGGGAACTGCTGCAACAAAGCCTTCAATCGTTGTTCGGCTTTGCGAGCGTGTGAAATGTCTCTGTCGGAAAGACCCATCTGGCGCATTTCCGCTTCGGCAACCTTCAACATTGCATCGTCAGCAAGCGGATCAGTTGGGAAGAATGTCAGCCAGTCTTGATACCCTTGCGCAGCTTGAATCAATGAACTCGATGTACCTTCAAGGAAAAATGAATCAGCGATCGCGAGCTTGGCCAACGGCAGAAACGCGGAATCCGGATAGGTGTTGATGATGGTGGCAAACAAAAGCCGGCCTGTATCGTGATGGCCTTTCCTTACTTCCTTCGCGCCCTCTTCAAACAGGGTTCGATCTCGACCCGCCAGAGCCGCTCCCGTCAGTTCTGCATATTTGTCGTCACCACTGCCTTTGAAGATTCCAAAGATTCCGCCCTTTTTCTTCTTCTTTGAACTGCTACTGGTTGAACTCGCCGCGGTTCCACGAGCGCTTGCAGTCTGTTGAAGTGCCTGATCTACACGAGGCCCAAGTTCGGCAACCGTTGTTTCCAGTCGCTCAATTGCCGTGGTGTCAAACTTCTCAGCTCGATCATTCTTCGCCTTGAGATCACTAACTTCAGACTGGACTGAAGAAACATCCTTCTCCAATCCTTTCAGGCGCACAACGGGATCATCGGCGTTCGGCTTCGTCTTGTCGCCACTCTTTGCCGCTGGACTCATTGAGGAGATAGCGCTAGTTAGAGACCGCCGCATTAGATCAAGTTTGGAAGTCATGACTTCCAATCGTTGAGCGAGGGACGCCTCTGTCTGACCGCCTGTTCGTTGTGCAACTGCGGCCTGTGTTAGCCCTAACAACAGGACACAAGAGACCAGCAAACTAAGAAGGCGACATTTCATAAACTAAACCTCCGAAAAAACTTTGGTTAGGCGAGAAAGAGTTTTCCTGCTTATCGGATTCACTTTTCCTTCTCTCGGTTCGCCCAACTCCCAGAAATAATAAGTATCTAAACCCACTGAACCGTGGCGTTTTTCAGTTCCTTTACCGCTTTTTCAGCGTCAGAACTGCCAAATATTGCGGATCCTGCAACCAGAATTTCCGCGCCGGCACCAACCACTGTCTCGATGTTTGACTTGTCGATACCGCCATCGATCTCTATTCGAACATTAAGCTGTTTCTCATTAATCGTTTGACGTAGACGCCTGACTTTATCGATCGCCTGGGGTATGAATTTTTGTCCCCCAAACCCTGGATTTACAGACATTACCAACACATAGTCAGCAAATTGTAATGCTTCTTCTACGGCAACAACCGGCGTCGCCGGATTCAGAACTACTCCCGCTTGCGCTCCGGCAGACTTGATCGACATCAAGGTTCTGTGTAAATGCGCATCCGCTTCAACGTGGACCGAGACCATTTTTGCACCCGCGTCGACAAATTGAGCAGCATAACGGCCAGGCTCACTGATCATCAGGTGTGCATCGAGGGGCAATCGCGTTATCGCAGCCAACGACTTCACCACCGGTAATCCAATCGTGATATTGGGTACAAAGTGGCCATCCATTACGTCGACATGCAGAATCGTAGCCCCACCTCGTTCGACGGCCGCAATCTCTTCTCCAAGTCGGGAAAAGTCGGCAGACAAAATCGAGGGAGCGATATCAATAGTTCTAGTCTGCATTTCCGAAATCAGCTCAAACTCAACTTAGAGTGGCGGACGGTTTGTCGTTGACGGCGATGGCTTAGGCGCAACTCGGGGTCGGTTATCATTTGAATCGGCTGGTTTCGTGTTCGAGTTGCCGCGATTGACGTTGGCGCGGGGTGTTTCGTTGGCATTGTCTACCGCATTCGCGTTGGGACGATTGGCATTTGGCGTCCGGTTAGCGTTGGCGGGCTTGTTTGTGTTCGCATTCGCATTGCCATTGGTATTGCCGTTTGTGTTTCCGTTGGTGTTTTTGTTTTTGGGTGGCTTGGGCTTGCTTTCGTTTGTGTTGCTCGAGTTGCTATTGGCGTTTGGATTGTCGCTCTCAACTGGTTTGACAGTTTCCGAAGCCTCACCTTCCTTCGCCACCCTACTAATGTCCATTGCCACAGTCTGACCAGCTTTGACGACTTCCCCAGGTCGTGGGAGCTGGAACAACACGGTATCTGGATTGGCTTGATTGCTAGGTCGCGTTGCACGAACGCGGAAGTTCAGGTCCGCATTGGCCAAGATCTTCTCAGCCTCAAATCGATCTTTGCCGACGACATCTGGAACCTTTACTTCCGGACTCCGTAGCGACAGATAAACGGTCGTAACGACACCGAAAAGAAAGGCAATCGCGATCACGACTATGGTCGTGATTCTTCGTATAATCGAAAGCAAATTGGCGGCTAAACTCAATGAAGTTAATGTCTCACCCGGGGAACTGCTACAAGGTCAAGACCGGTTTCGCAGTCTAGCACCCGCTCTAAAAGGCCGCAAGCGAGTGCTCCGGGAGAATTTCAGATCTCAGATTGGTTCTTCTCGAACGCACTTACAAAGAATCCATCGGTGCCATGTCGATGTGGCCAGGTTCGTATTGCGGCCGAAGAACTCAAGAAAGGAGTCTTTAAGGGAATCGGCTTAAATCGTCCCTGTCTGCGAAGAAACTCAGCAACTACCAGCTCGTTCTCCTCTTTTTCAACCGAGCATGTGGAATAAAGCAACCGTCCACCAACTTTGACCACGTTTGATGCGTTTTGAAGAAGTTGAAGCTGTTGAGCTGCCAACCTCTCAATGTCGTCTGGTTTGAGGCGCCAGCGAATTTCAGGATTGTGTCTGAGTGTGCCAGTCCCTGAACACGGCGCATCGACTAATACTCGATCAAACGTTTCCTCACGAAACGGAAGCTGCTGGACAGCATTCAGCAACAAGAGCGAAACGTTCTTCAGTTCTTGCGATGAGACCGAACTGGCAACGGTAGCCAGCCTTCGTAGTGATACATCACTCGCCACGATATATGCGCCGTCGGCTCGATCGGCAACGAGCGTTGTCTTCCCACCAGGCGCTGAACAAAGATCAAGAATACGTTCAGACTGCTGCGCACCCAGGAGTTCAGCCACTAACTGCGACGCTTCGTCCTGAAAGTAGATGTCGCCATTTTGAGCGAGCGCTCGTAGCACAGGTGAACCCGACGAGGCTCGCCATGCTCCGTGCGCGATGTCTGACGATTCCAGCGCAACTCCAGCACTGCTCAACTTGGCCAACACCTCGGGCGCGCTCGCTTTTGTTCGAACTATGCGAAAAGCAGTTTGCGGCGTTTCGTTGTTTGCCTTTGCGAAGGCTTCTGTCTCTTCAAATCCAAATGAATTGGTCCAGCGTTCGATCAACCAGAGTGGGTGTGACGTCTCAACTGAAATTCGCGCGATAGGATCTTGGGTTTCCGACGAAGGGTTGTAGTCGGGTTCGCGAGTAGCGCGTCGCAAAACCGCATTCACGAACGCTTTTGCTGAACTTAAGCGGGCGGCCTGAACAATCTTCACGGACTCATCCACGGCAGCGGATGCGGGGATGCGACTCAGAAACCGAAGCTGGTACAACCCGAGACGTAACGCAAGGAGTACAGATCGATCAAGACTTTCTATCCTGCGGTTTGAGTAATGCTCAATTACACAATCGAGATTGAGTTGCCAACGAAGAACACCAAGGACCAGTTCGTGGCAGAGTGCGCGGTCGCTGGGCTCAAGACCCTGTTCCTCGCTGGCCAGAAGAACGGAGGAATGAACGCCGTCCTCAACCTTCCGCAGAATCTCAAACGCCACCCAACGCGCCGGTGAAACTTTATGTCTGCCCAAGGCGATCGCCAATCTTCAAATGCGTTCCATTGAGAAAATCACGTGCTGCCATACGACGTTTTGCTTCTGGTTGCAGTTCGAGCAAGCGAAGCGCCGTGTCGCCTCCGCATTTCACGATTAGGTTGTCTCCGCGCGCTTCCAACACTTCACCACAGTCAGCTCTTGAATCGGAAAGTGTTGGTTCGGCCCGCCAGATAATGAGTCCCTTTGAACTAACCGTCGTGTAAGCGTTGGGCCATGGTTGAAATCCTCTGACTCTTTGAGCAATTTCGTTTGCCGTCAGTGTCCAATCGATCAAGCCGTCTTCTTTCTTCAGAATCGGGGCAAACGTGGCCGCGTCGTGATCCTGCTCGTGCGGCGTGAGGTTATCGAGGTTCGCTAAAGTCTGGCCTAACAATTCAGCACCCGATTCAGAAAGGCGTGCCATCAACTCAGGTGCAGTTTCATCAACGCCGATCGGGGTCTTGCTTTGAAGAAGAATCGGACCGGTATCGAGTGTGGGCTCGATGAACATTGTCGTCACACCGGTTTCATGATCACCGTTGACGATCGCCCAATTGACTGGCGATGCACCTCGATACTTTGGCAAGAGTGAGAAGTGCACGTTGATACAGCCCAGGCGAGGTGCATTCAAAAACTCGACGGGAAGAATGCGACCGTAAGCAACAACAACGGCGACGTCAGTATTGTGTGATGCAAACAGTGATTTGGTTTCGTCGATTTTGAGGCGTGTGGGCTGATGTACTTCTAATTGATTCTCCAGCGCAAACTCTTTCACAGGCGAGAAGAGAACCTTATTGCCGCGTCCTGAAGGTCGATCAGGTTGCGTCCAGACAGCGACAACCTCGTGTCCGTCGTCCAGACATCTACGCAGCGTTGGCACTGCTGCCGCGGGAGTTCCCATAAAAACTATGCGCATTGTTATGCGGCTTTGCCGCCTTCCCGTGCGGAAAGCCTCTGGCTTTCCGTCAAGCCCCAAACTGTTTTAGCGGCTATGCCGCCCGAGGCGAAGCCTCGCCTTTTATAAGTTAACGAACGGAAAGCCGGAGGCTTTCCGCACGGAACGCGGCGCAGCCGCAAAACCGATACAAAGAAAAAACAACAGGTGACAGATTGTTCTAGTCTGTCACCTGTACAACTACACCCGAAGTTCACAGCGTTGGGTTTCATACTGCCGTTCCAGCATCAGCCCGGCGACTCGTAGTGGCGCCCATCTTCTCTGCCGAGACTTTAGCTTGCAAGAACAGCAATAAGTAATCGCGTCCACCAGCTTTAGAGTCGGTTCCCGACATGTTGAAGCCACCGAATGGATGTACGCCAACCAACGCGCCGGTGCATTTCCGATTCAAGTATAGATTCCCAACATGAAACTCTTTACGAGCACGTTGAAGCTTTTCTTCGTCAGCACTATAGACCGCTCCAGTCAAACCAAACTGAGTATCGTTAGCGATGTTCAGTGCATCGTCATAATCATCGGCCTTAATTACAGCGAGAACAGGTCCAAAGATTTCCTCCTGTTCAATCGAAGCGCCCGGTTTCACATCGGCAATCACCGTTGGCTCAATAAAGAACCCCTGTTCGCCATCAGAGCCACCGCCTATTAACACTCTCCCACCTTCAGTCTTGCCTTTCTCGATGTAACCGTTAATCGACTTGAAGGCTTTCTCGTTAATGACGGCACTCATGTTTGTGCCGGCCTCCGTCGGGTCGGCAAGCTTAATCTTCGCCGTTCGCTCCACGATCTTTTCAAGCATTGTGTCGTAGACCTTGGCGTCGATGATTGCACGCGAACACGCCGAACACTTCTGACCCTGAAAACCAAAAGCAGACTGCACAACGCCAGTCGCCGCATCATCCAGATTCGCGTCGTCGGCAACGATGATCGCGTCTTTTCCGCCCATCTCCGCAACCACACGCTTGATCCAGATTTGGCCTTCGTTCACCTTTGCGGCTCGCTCGTTTACTCGCAGTCCAATTTCCTTTGAACCAGTGAAAGCAACAAAGCGGGTTTTAGGATGATCGACAACCACGTCGCCGACTTCAGCCCCTGAGCCAGTCATGAAGTTAACGACTCCGGCAGGCATACCCGCTTCCTCAAGAATCTCAAAAAACTTGAACGCGATTGTCGGCGCGTCCGAAGAAGGCTTCACCACAACCGTGTTTCCGGTTACTGCTGCTGCGACAGTCATTCCGGCCATGATTGCAAGCGGAAAGTTCCATGGTGGAATAACCGCGCCAACTCCAAGCGGAACATATTCGAGCGCGTTCTCCTCACCGGGGTTTTGAACCAGCGGCTGATCGCCGGCATACCGAAGCATTTCACGCGCATAGAATTCACAAAAATCGATTGCCTCCGCCGTGTCGCCGTCGGCTTCGGCCCAGGTCTTTGCCACTTCGTAAATCATCCATGCAGACAATTCATGTTTGCGTTCACGCATTATCCCGGCAACTCGAAAGATCAAGTCAGCGCGTTCCTGCGCCGGCGTGTTTCTCCACGTCTTAAAGGTTTCAAAAGCAGTATCAACTGCGCGTGTCGCTAGCTCCTTGGTCGCCTTATTGAAACGGCCAACAATCTGTGTGCGATTGGCTGGATTGATGCTGTCGAGTTTACCTTCCGTCGTAATGCGCTCGCCGCCGATTACGAGCGGATACTCGCGGCCGAGTTGGCTTTTAACCTTCTCGATTGCAGCTCGCATCGCCTGCGCATTCTCTTCTTTTGTGAAATCAGTAAACGGTTCATTTCGAAATTCTGCTGGCATATTTTGCTCCAATTTGGTTTTCCAGATAGTAACGTTCTGAAAGTGCCCTAGCAAATGTAAGTATCACTCATCCCCTTTAGTGACGCCCTTCGCCGGAACGAGCGCGCTCTTCTGGGACCGCAGGCGTCCTCGCCTGCAATCGTCGCCACTCAGTTTCGCTTAGCTTACGTTGGCAGGCGAGGACGCCTGCGGTCCCAGAAGAGCGCGCTCGTTCAAATCAAAAACGTCACTAAAGGGTATCTCCAAAACAAAAACGCGCGTTGACCGCGCGTCCTGCCGACTGCACCTGCCTACTGCCTACTATCTCTTCAGCTCCACTTGCCGGCCTTTTGTAGTTTCTTGATTTTCCTCTTAACTAATTCTCGTTTGAGCGAACTCATTTTATCGAGAAAGACGATGCCGTCGCAGTGGTCCGTTTCGTGGAGCATGCAACGAGCAGTTAGTTCCATTCCGTCGATCTCAAACCAGTTTCCTTTAACGTCCTGGGCTCGCACAATTGCGCGCAGGCTTCGTTCAACCGGCGTGAAGATTCCTGGGAACGACAGACAGCCTTCCTCACCGTTCTGATTGCCTTCAACATTGACCACTTCCGGGTTGATTAAGGCGACGCGTTGTGACGAATCTTTACCACCCGAACAGTCCATGACGAAGAGCCGCTTAGACACGCCGACCTGTACCGCGGCCAACCCAACACCCGGAGCCGCGTACATCGTTTCAAACATGTTGCTGACCAGTTTTTCCAATTGCGGACCAAACTCCGTCACCGGATCGGCGGGAGTGTCGAGCACTGGTGCAGGCCACTTTACGATTTCTAATAACGCCATTGATTACTTCCGTCCATCCCTTTCGATGTCGATTCTACGACTTGTGCTTCTTAAATTCTAATACCCTCTTAACTGCTCACGATACCCTTCAAAGTTTCGCTTCATCTCACCCAAGCTATCGCCGCCAAACTTCTCACGCATCGCCTCGGCCAGTACTAAAGCAACCATCGATTCTCCAATCACACCCGCGGCTGGGACTGCGGTTGTGTCAGTTCGTTCAAACCCCGCACTCTGCTCCTCCTTCGTGTCGATATCAACCGAACGCAACGCTCGCCGTAATGTCGATAGCGGTTTTAGATGACCCCGAACACGGACTTCCTCGCCGTTTGTGATCCCACCTTCAAGTCCGCCCGCCCGGTTAGTTCCTCGAATGAACTCTTTGGTCTCGGCGTTATAAGCAATTTCATCGTGCACTTCAGAACCTGGCAAACTACTGATCTCAGCACCCGCACCAATGGCAACCGCTTTCACGGCAGGAATCGACATGACGGCTTGGGCGAGACGGCCATCGAGTTTCTGATCCCATGACGTATGCGAGCCAAGTCCGGGAATAACACCTCGGGTTGCTACTTCAAATATTCCACCGAGCGTGTCGCCTTTTGTGCGAGTTTCATCGATCAGGGCAATCATCTTCTGTTCGGCGTCAGCGTCTGCACAGTGCAAGGGGCCATCGTCAGGAATAGCGGCGATCTGTGACCAGGTTAGTTCGAGAGGCGCGTCGGGAATTCCCCCAAGCTGTATGACGTGACTACGAATTTCGATACCGAAGGCAGAGAGCAATTGTTTTACCAGGGCTCCGCAGGCGACGCGAGCGGTAGTCTCGCGTGCAGAAGCGCGCTCGAGAATATTTCTGAGATCGCGAACGTCGTATTTTAAACCGCCGGCTAGATCGGCGTGACCGGGTCGTGGGCGTGTCAGGACTCGGGATTTTTCTGGAGCTATGTCGCGAGGTTCGGAGTTCATTACCTCGGTCCAATTGGGCCAATCTTTGTTTTCGATTAGGAGTGTGATTGGCGAGCCGAGGGTTAGACCATGACGTACGCCATTGAGAATTTCAGCATGGTCTTTTTCGATCTTCATACGACCGCCACGACCATAGCCAAGCTGACGACGTCGCAATTCACGATCAATGAGCTCCTGATCTACCGGCAAACCTGCGGGCAGACCCTCGACAATCGCGACCAACGCGCGACCATGTGATTCTCCGGCTGTTGTGAAACGAAGCATATTTTTTGATTTCTCTGCGTCTCAGCGTTCTTCGCTTCTCTGCGTTGAATTGAGCGGTCGTAAAGAGTCGCCAGAATCTAACGCAGAGACGCAAAGAACACTGAGACGCAGAGTATCATTCCTCGAGGTTTAGTACTTTCCGACGTATTCCATTTTTCAAAACCACTTCATTAAAGTTCATTAATAAACCAACTTTAACTTCAGCAAGTCGCATATAGGTTAACAGTTGAGCTTCGTGAACTGGCGCCAAGGTAATTACAGACTTAACCTCAACTATGACGGAATCCGCGACCAATAAATCCAATTCATAACCTTTTGGTAATTTTAGGCCCTTATATTCCACTGGCATGGGCCACTTAAACTTAAAGGGTATAAGTTGGATCTCCAACTCTCTCGCGAGACAGATATGATACGCAGATTCTAGTAACCCGGCACCGAGATGGCGATGAACCTCAATTGCAGATCCGATAATCAGTCGAGTGAGGTCGTTAACATGGGTAGGCATGTTTGAAGTTCCTTTCAGTTTTCAATTTTTTCTCTGCGTCTCGGCGTCCTTTTGCATCTCTGCGTTTCAAGAGCCGGCGGCGCATCAGTTTCCAACGCAGAGACGCAAAGGACGCTGAGACGCAGGAGGTGAGATCTTAACCTACAATAACTCTTCCGAAAAAATATTTCCGCGGCCCAAGATTCCGTGAGGGTCGAATGATTTTTTGAGGGCCGCCATCGATCGCAACTGCTCTTCAGAATAAAACAACCTCAAATAATCTCTCTTCAATTTCCCGACGCCATGCTCCGCCGATAGTGTCCCACCAACCGACGCTGCATGCTTGAGAAACTTCACATACAACTCGCGCGCACGCGCCCCCTCCTGATCATCCCTTGGCAGGATGTTTACGTGAACGTGATTGTCGCCGATGTGACCGAAGATCGTGTACTTCAATCCACTCGCACGCAGCTTCTCCTGATACAACTCAAACATCCCGGGAAACGCTTCATCCGGAACCGACATATCGGTCGACACTTTTCTCTGTCCATAGCGCGCGAACCATTCATTCATCAACACCGGCAACTGATGACGAAACTCACGCAACTTCGCCTGGTCCTGTTCATTCGTCGCAAACCACGAGTCACTCATTGCGTCATGCTTTTCGAGCAGCGACATCCACTCAGCCATCAACGTGTCTTCCGTTTCCGACGTCGTTTCCTGTTCGAAGAAGATCGCAGCAACTGCCTCTTCCGGAACGTTGGGATACTTCTGCCGCAGAAAGTTCAGCGATTCCAAATCGAAAAACTCCAAGGCACGCGCATCGAGTCCACTATCTAACTCCCGATTAGCCAGCGATCGACTTCGCGCGTCGGAGACAAACTCCAACACATGCGTCTCACTCGTGAAGAAAACTACCCCGCTCAACAATCCTTGCGGCTTCAGCAAAAGCCGCACTTCAACTTCGACAACAACTCCTAACGTCCCCTCACTACCGATAAACAGATCAATGACATCCATCTCCGGCGATACAAAATACCCGCTAGCGTTCTTTCGAGTGTGCGGCATTTCGTAGCTCGGCAAACGAGCTTCAATCAATTTGCCGGAACTCAGCGGAACCTGAATGCGTCCACTTTCCGCGAAAAGCTCGCCACGGCGCAGATCCAATAGGTCACCGTCCGCCATGACAATCTTCAATTTGTCGACATAGCTTCTGGTTGGACCGTATTTGAAGGTGCGCGCGCCTGACGCGTTTGTGGCGACGTTACCACCAATGAAACAACCGCGCTCCGTGGGGTCCGGGGGATACAACAAGCCTTCATGCTCGACCGCTTGTTGCAGGTCCGACAGAATCACTCCAGCTTCAACTGTTGCACTTCCCGACGTAGCACCTGGAACAATGCCTTTGATTCGGTTCAGTCTGTCAGTGGCCAGAACAAGTCCACCATAAGCAACTCGCCCGCCGACGGTCCCTGTGCCAGCGCCTGAAACTGTCACGGGCGTTCGATCGCGGTTTGCAATGGCAAGAATTTCCGTGACTTCATCGACCGACCCGGGTAGGACAACGCGATCAGCATAGCCATCGCGCATATAACTGGCGTCGCTAAGAAATGACTGGATTTCGTCAGGATTGGATTTGATCTGCATTGGAAAGTATTCGGCCACAGATCTACGCAGATGAACACGGATCAAACTTACTCGGTTTCAACCTCTCAAAAATTCTTGTTTTTCCGATCTGTATTCATTTGCGTAAATCTGTGGCCAACTTTTCGCCGCCAAACGGCGACAAGCTAAAGCTTATCGGACATCACATCACCTGAAGTTCGCGATCGCGCAACACCTTGATCCGATCGCGCAATTCCGCCGCTTTCTCAAACTCAAACCGTTTTGCGGCGCCACGCATTTCGACTTCCAAGCGCGCGATCGTTGCCTCAATCTTCGCCGGCGAATAATCCTCGATGTCCTCAAGCTCGGATGGCAGCTTGAAGTAATCCGCTTCAGACGCAGTGATAAGAGTTGCCTCGATTGGCTTCACAATCGTTGTCGGTGTGATGCCATGCTCACTATTGTAGTCTGCTTGAATTGCACGTCGCCTGTTTGTTTCATCAATGGCCCGCTTCATCGAGTCGGTAATGCGGTCAGCATAAAGAATCGCTTTACCCTCGGAGTTACGGGCCGCCCGACCGATAGTTTGAATCAACGATTGCTCAGAACGGAGAAACCCTTCTTTGTCCGCGTCGAGTATGGCAACCAGCGAAACTTCAGGAAGGTCCAGACCTTCACGCAACAGGTTGATGCCCACCAAAACATCAAACTCTCCACGCCTAAGGTCACGTAGAATCTTGATGCGTTCAAGTGTTTCAATATCAGAATGCAGATAGCGAACGCGAACACCCACTTCCGTAAAATACTCCGTTAGATCCTCGGCCATTCGCTTCGTGAGTGTCGTCACCAAAACACGTTCGTGCTTTTCAGCTCTCTGCCGACACTCTTCGAGCAGGTGATCAATCTGACCTTTTACCGGTTGCACTTCGACGACAGGATCCATCAACCCGGTGGGTCTAATGATCTGCTCAACAACTTCACCGCTTACCTTCGTCAGCTCATAAGGACCCGGCGTCGCTGAAACGTAGATTGTTTGTCCAATGCGCGCTTCAAACTCCTTAAAGTTCAGAGGGCGATTATCGAGAGCGGATGGCAATCGAAATCCATACTCGACCAGCGTTCGCTTACGCGACTGATCGCCTTCAAACATTCCGCGTACTTGTGGCACTGACTGATGTGACTCATCAATAACCATCAGGGTGTCGCGAGGAAGGTAGTCCAACAGAGTCGGCGGAGGTTCGCCTGTTTTTTTCCCGGTAAGATGTCTCGAATAGTTTTCGATACCGCGGCAAAATCCCATCTCCTTGATCATCTCGAGGTCAAACATGGTTCGCTGATGAAGTCGCTGCGCTTCGACAAGTTTGCCTTCGTTGATTAGCTTTGGTTCCCACCACTCGAGTTCTTCCTTGATCGTCTTGATCGCTCGTTTGATTGTCGGCCGCGACATCACATAGTGCGTCTTGGGATAAATCGGCACGCGATCGGTGTGTTTCTCAATAACTTCTCCAAGCAAGGGATCTATTGTGGAGATGGAATCAATCTCATCGCCCCACAACTCGATCCGATAAGCTTGATCCTGGTAGCTCGGATAGATCTCAACAACGTCACCACGCACACGAAAACTGCCGCGTTGAAAGTTGATGTCAGACCGTTCGTACTGCACCTCGACCAAACGTTGCAGCAAAACATCGCGCGACATTCGCATTCCCGGTTCGACGAAGAAAAGTAAACCGTAGTAAGCATCCGGATCACCGAGACCGTAGATACAGGAAACGCTCGCTACAACTATTACATCCTTGCGTTCGAACAAGGCCCGCGTAGCCGACATTCGCAAGCGATCGATTTCTTCGTTAACAATCGCTTCCTTCTCGATGTAAACGTCGGCGGCCGGCACATAGGCTTCGGGCTGGTAATAATCGTAGTAAGAAACGAAATACTCGACCGCATTCTCGGGAAACAGGCTGCGAAATTCCTGGTAAAGCTGTGCGGCGAGGGTTTTGTTGTGTGCTAGAACCAGAGTCGAACGTTGAGTTCGCTGGATCACGCTCGCGATCGAAAACGTTTTGCCGCTTCCTGTTATGCCGAGCAGGACCTGGTCTTTGGCGCCGTCGTGTAGACCTTTGACGAGCGCTTCTATAGCGGCGGGTTGATCGCCTTTAGGCTGGTACTCAGTGCGTAGTTTGAACTCCATGGCAAAAGTAAATAGTACTACGGGGCAGTAGCCCGACTGTCAAGAAGGGCTCCAGAAAATATCCGGAGCCCTCCTTCACAGTCGGGCTGCTGCCCCGCTAAGTTACTTATTGCTACTACGCCGCTGATGTCGCTGTTTCACGATTCTGGCTGCTGATTTGGTAAATCGCTTCCATCACTGCTGAGCGAACTTCCGAAGGCAGTGAGCCACGAACTGCCAAGCGCCGGAATGCAGGCACGATCTCCGGCTGCCCACTTAACGCCACCAATTTCACCACGGCCAAACGAACTTCGATATTTGGATAATCTTCGATCGCTTTCATCAATGGCTGAACTTCACCAGCTTTCGCCATTAGAAACAACAGTGAGAAAGCATCGTACGTCTTCTCGCGACTCTCGCCCGTCAGGTTTGCAATTGCATCAACGGCCAAACCAGACGTTGCCAGCGAAGCACCAATGCTACGACGTCGCTCGGGTGTTCCTTCGCGGAGGGCGCGAGTAAATGACGCTGCCCGATCGGGGTGCAAGTCGTAAAGGGCTCGTGCAGCCGCGTTACGGACATCTATTGACTGGTCGTCAAATCCTTTACCGATAAAACGAAAAGCATCATCGCCACCCAGGCGGGCCAAGTCTGCCAACGCTGCGGCTCTCTCCTCAGGTTTGTCGCTGTTGAGGCGAATAACGAGTTCAGCCGAGATATCTGAATCTTCACCCAGCGGTGCGATTCCCTTTTCAGCCCTGACAAATTCAATTCCCTTATCTTCAACGTGTATTGGCTGAGATGAAACAGTGGGCTCAGCAGACTTCGCGCTTGGTTGCGTTTCTGGTAATCCAACCCGCACATTCTCCGGAGCCGCATTTGTCTCAACTTCCCCGTGCGACTCCATGCCAAAGGGCCTTCCATCCTCAGGGAGACGAGCCGCCTCAGAGTGACGGCGATATTCATCCTCGAGGTGTCGTTGGTTCGCTTCGTCTTTCTGACGGCGCTGTTCCTCTTCCTCGCGCTGACGAACCTCTAGTTCCGTCTTAATTCGATAGTCATCTTCCGCACGTCGCTGACCTTCTTCATCAACTCGCAAACGAGCTTCGCGTTCTTCGCGTTGTCTTACTTCGTCCTCCTCACGACGGCGGGCCTCTTCTTCCGAAAGTCTTCTTGCTTCACGTTCAGCCTGCTGACGAAACTCGTCCTCAGCACGACGACGCGACTCGCCTTCAGCTTTCAAACGCGATTCTCCAGCGAGATGGGCCTCGCGTTCGGCATTGAGACGAGCTTCTTCTTCTGCTTGATGTCGAGCCTTCTCTTCCCGCAGTTTGGCTTCGGCTTCAGCACGTCGTTTTGTTTCGGCCTCAATTCGATCTCGTTGCTCTTCTTCAGCTTTGTGTAGTGCCTCGATCTCAGCCTTGATGCGCTGTTCAACTTCAGAACGTTGGCGAGCCTGGTCTTCAGCTCGCTGGCGAACGGCTTCGAGTTCGCCCAGACGACGATCTTCCTCTAAGGCCACTTGCTTCGCTTCGTCTTCAATTCGCTCGCGCTCCTCCTGAATCCGCTGGAGCAACTCTTCCGATCGCTTTCGTTCTTCAGCGCGCGCAACAGCTTCAGCCTCGAGACGACGTCGTAGTTCTTGATTTTCTTTATGCGCCTTCTCTTCAACCAGAATTCTCTCTTGAGTGGCCGCCAACAAACGTGCCTCTTCAGCCGCCTTGGCTCGAGCTACTTCTTCACGATGGTTGTGCTCATCGATCGCTCTCAGTCGGTCCTCTTCCAAACGACGACGTTCAGCCGCTCGCGCTTCCACTTCAGCTTCCAGACGCAGACGTTGCTCTTGGGCTTGTTTACGCGCTTCTTCCTCTACACGAATCCTTTCCTGAACTTCGGCCAATAACCTGGACTCGTCTTCGGCTTTCTTTCGAGCATCATCCTCGCGACGCTTTTGGTCTTCAATAGTGCGCTGCCGAGCTTCTTCAAAACGTTGGCGTTCTTCTTCGGCGCGCCTTCTGGCTTCGGTCTCCAAACGCTCGCGCTCTTCTGCCGCCCGGCGGCGATTCTCTTCTTCTATTCGAATTCGTTCCTGCGTTTCCACAAGCAACCGTGTGTCTTCTTCGGCCTTCCTCCGCGTCTCTTCGATCTCTCTGCGCCTTCGAGCAACATCGTCAGTAGCCTGTATCAACGCTTGCTGCTCCTGTTGGTGTCGCTCTTCTTCTGAGCGCCGACGTTCCTCAGCCTCCCTAAAGAGGCCCTCAGCCTGAGACCGACGCAACATGTTATGTTCGGCAAGACGCCT
>Ga0207691_10001778_pt1 | contig 21200 bp, 18 predicted proteins | sample KBSM13metaG_FD_184327 | JGI IMG/M metagenome (GOLD analysis project Ga0207691, IMG submission 184327) | Miscanthus rhizosphere microbial communities from Kellogg Biological Station, Michigan, USA - KBS M1-3 metaG (SPAdes) (version 2) | ecosystem: Host-associated > Plants > Roots > Rhizosphere >... | reverse complement strand
ACATCATCGATGTAGATTTCTCCGCTCACCGGGCGGTACAGCCCCACAAGCAGTTTCACCAGCGTCGACTTTCCCGAGCCAGAGGGTCCCGCGAACGCAGCCGTCTCGCCGAGCTTCACGGAAAATGAAATGTGGTCGATGGCATTTTCCGTCGCACCTCGATGGCGGAAAACTACGTCATCAAAGCGAAGGCGCTCGATCAACCCCACATCCACGGGTTCTTCAGGACGCCGCTCAATGGGCCGCTGCATAAGAACGTCGAAACTCTCGAGTGACCCCTCGGCTTCGCGATAGTTCAACACGACGTTTCCCATGTCCTGAAGGGGGGTGAAAATGGAATTCAGGATGAGCTGAATAGAGATCAGTTCGCCGGCCGTGAGGCTTTTGCGGAAGATAAGCCAGAGAAGAATGAAGAGGATCGACTGTTTCAAGAGTCCGATGATGGATCCCTGGAGAAACGAGAGCATGCGCACGCGTTTCGCCTTCATCATCTCGAGCTCGTAGATTTCCTCGGTTTGCACGCGCAGGCGGCGGATCTCTGGGAAAGTGAGCCCCAGGCTCTTCACCAATTCGATATTGCGGAGGGATTCTGACATGGCACCGAGAATCTTTGCCGTCTGCCGAACGATTGTCCGCTGCGTCGATTTGATTTTTTCGCTGAGCATCCCAGTGAGGCCGCCAAGCACAAGAACGCCGAATACGAATACCGGAATCAGAAGCCAGTGGCGAGTCACTGCGTACCAGACGAGGAAGGCGACGCCAACGACTGACGAAAAGAAGATGTTGATTAGCGCGTTCACGAAGCGCTCGATATCCGTGCGGACTTTCTGGAGCAGAGCGACACTCTCGCCACTCGTCTGCTCCTCATATTCCTGGTATGAGAGGCGAAGGCTCTGGCGCAATCCGTCGTTGAACATTTCGAGGCCTACCTTTTGCACGATCATGCGCATCAGGTATTCCTGAAATGCTTTGGCCAGGCGGGCACCGATGGCAACCGCGGCAGCAACCAGCAGCCAGAATAAAGCGCCGCGTACGAGCTCGGATTCGGCGCGTCCTGCCGGGTGCAGGGCGTAGTTGTCGATAACTCTTCCAAAGATGAGCGGATCGACCAGACTTAAGATCTGCGCGACCGCGGCCAGAATGAGTAGGAACAATCCCAGCGTGCGGTAGCCCCGCAGATACCGCCAAAGGGTCTTCATGTACTGGCCGGTCTCCTTCGATCGAGTGCAGCCAGTTTACGTTCGGGCGTCGCGCATGGCCAGAGCGGCTCTAGGGAAGAAAGCGCCACTCGCGAGTGCTGGTTTACTCAAAAATGGAATCGATATTTCACTTGAACTGAAATTTCGCGTGGCATCGCGTAATGCGTACCGCCAAAGGTATTCGTAAGGTCGATCAGGTAACGATTATCAGTGAGATTGAGCGCGGAAACCCGCACCTGCCAGTTCTCTCCAAAACTTTTTCCTAAAGAAACGTCGTAGGTTGCGTGGGAAGGAAGATGTCCGGGGCCGTCGCCGTCGAGAAAACCGGACCCCCAGCCAGCGTTGAACGCTCCCCACACGCGCCAAGGCAGGCTCACGTTAAATCCTGTCGAGAGGGTGTCGCGTTGATCATGATCGAGAAAGCACAGCACCTCTTCGCAAGATTCGTCCCCAACTAAGCCGCCGGTAATACCGCCGCTCCATTCGGCGAACTGGTGCGAGTAGGCAAGATGCCAGGAGGCGATGCGCGCGATGCGCGGAGACGAAGCGCTCACTTCCCATCCGCGAATACGTGCGCGCTCGAGCGTGAGGGGGAAGAAAATGTTGGAGTTCCCGAGCGCGTCATGATCGAAATAGTTCTTCGCAGTTGTGCGGAAGTTCGAGACGTCAAACGTCCATCCCTTGATGGGAATGGCGAGGCCAAATTCGCGCTGCTCGTCACGTTCACCACGGAGCGAGGTGAAGGTGCAATCTTCTTCGGTGCACTGATCGACGAGCGCTCCCGCCACCGTCAAGAGCGGCGGTGCCTGGTAATAACGTCCCCAAAATGCGCGGGCCACCCAGTTGAGTTTCGGAATGCGGAGCGCTGCGCCGATACGCGGATCGGCAGCATTTTCGATGATGGTCGGCCGCGCCGGCGGATCGGACTGAATGCCGGTCCCACGGAAATGCGTGAGCCGAACGCCTCCGTTCAACGTCAGCCAGTTCGTGAGCTTGAACTGATCTTCGAGAAACACGGCGGCAACGCTGCCCCAAGTAATTTCGCGCTCAGGGGGAACGGGTTGAGTGCCGTCGGTGAGATCGACTGCGAAAAGCTGGTTATCGCGCTGTCCGAAGGCCTGGATGCCAGCATGAAAGTTGTGACGTCCGCGAGTCACGCCTACCGCGACGACGCCACCGAAATAATTCGAGCCGCGATCGTCTTGTGGAATCGGGAGCGCGTCTTCAGGATCGCCGTCAAAAGTACCTTTGAACGCTCCGATGTAGTGCGCCCGGTTGAAATGGTAGAAAGGCGAAACCGTGACGACGAATCCGGGGCTGAGTGTATGCAACCAGGTGAAATTTGCGAAGGCATCGCGTTCGTCTTCAACGTCACGAACACCTTCTGCATGCTGATCCGGATCATTTGGTACTTGGTAGTGATCGCCGCGCAGCGATGCCACAAAGCGGAACTGGTTGGAAGGAGTCTTGTTAAAGATGAGCGATGCGAAGCCGCTCAGTCCAGCAGCTTGGTTGTGGAGATTCTCGGGTGCTGGAGTTTCCAGCCCTAGGTCGGTGCGGTATCCGGAGAAACTGCCGTACCACGCGAAACGATCGGTGTGATCGCCGAGGCTGATTTGGTTGTTGGTGTTGTTGTAACTGCCGTAGCTCGCGACCAGCTCTCCTTGACGGCTGCGCTCAAAGCCAGAGCGAGTGACTACGTTGAACACACCGTAGGTGCGATCGCCGTATTCCGCGTTGAATCCTCCGCGCTGCACTTCGAGATAGTCGATATCTTTCGGATCAAATTGCGGGCCTACGTTGGACGCGATGTTGGTATTGGGGACCGGGACACCATCGACAAGCCACGAGACCTGGTGTCCACCACGAATGTGCAGCTGATCGTGAACCATCACCGCGCTGGGCGTGTAGTTGGCGATCATGGCCAGGGAGTTGCTTTGATCCGCGCCAGGAGTCTCCGCAATATCTCGACGACTGATGACGTCGGCAGTGGTCGAAGACTCCGGATTGACGGACAAAGGGACATCGCGAACTTCGACAGTCTCAGTTGCGCTTGCGAGCTGAAGCGAGAAGTGCAGCCTAGCATCGCGGCCAGAAGTCAGCGTGAGAGTCTGGGCTTCGGGAGAGAAGCCTGCCAGCTCGACTTGGACCTTGTATTCGCCGATAGGGACTGAGTCGACGGCGAATTCGCCGGCCGAGTCGGTGGTCACGATCTTTTCCCAGTTCGAGGTGGTTGCGCTGATTTTCACTTGCGCGCCCGAGACGGGACGGTGTTGCGGATCATGGATAAGACCTCGAATGGAACCAAAGATCGTGGCGTTGGCCACGCTTGTCAGCAACAGCGTGACCATCGCCATAATCGAGGCACGAAGCAGCGTGTTCGAAAACATGGTGTGTCCTCTTGTGTGGTCGAACAACCTATTTCGCTTGAGTCGCAGGGGCGGCGCCGATCTTGATTTCTTCCGCATGCAACTTGTCATTTTCATTGCCGGCGTGAATGGAAACGCGATCGCCAACCTGGATGTCTTTCAGAGTGACTGTTGCATCGCCCTTCAGAATTTTCGTTTCGGAGAGAACATCAATCGTTTTGGTGTCCCCAGTCGTGGTCTTCACCGTGATGGAGTGGTCGGAAACGGCAGTGACGGTTCCGAGAATGTGCACCGTGTTTCCGTGCGCGAATGCGAGGGAGGTGAGGGCTATCGTGACTAGTGCGGCAAACAAGATTTTCTTCATAGGTCGATCTCCTTTAGTGCTTAGTGGTGCTGGTGATTCGTGTCTTTGGGGGTGGGACTGCTACCGGAACCGTTGAGAAATTCCTGCTCTGCTTTTTCTTCCTCGATTTCGGCTGGACTGCGCGGATTGAACCGCTTCATGTCGAGAATTTCCGCCGGCGACAGATTTGGAAGATGGCGAATGAACAAGACAAGCTTCCAGCTGTCGTCATCGTGAGAGGGGTCGCCCCAGGCCGGCATGCCGGTCCATCGCACCCCGTTGTGAATGATGGAAAAGATTTCGCCGTCATTCAGCTGTTGGGTGGCCGGCAATCGCATGTCGGGCACTGGCGGATAGAAATTTTTCCCCATCTCGGTATTGCCGCTTCCGTCGTTCCCGTGGCACGTCGCGCAGTGATCTGCGAAATGCTCGGAGGATTCCTTGAGCACTTCAGGCGATGACTGAAAAGGATTTTTCCGTTCGCGATCCGCAGCGGGTATAGACAAAGAGCGCAGCCGCCTTGCGAGTGACGCTTCCAATGGGCTGGGCGCGACACGTGCGCCACAACATGGGCGGATCACGTTGTACCAGATGAATCCTGCCCCCAGGACAAGAAGGACGACCGCAAGTTTCGACAAGCGGGACATGAAATGCTCCTGAATAAGCGCGTGGCAGCGATTTCAGCGAGCGCGAAGCCAGCGGCGGGCAATCGTGAATGCCGAGCCGTGGCCAATACCGCGCACGCGTGTCAGCCTACGCACGCTGCAATAATTTTCGATTGTTCGGAGGCGTCGAGTTACGCGGAAGGAGGTGCGCGAACGGATCCCGAGGTTTGGGCTCCGCTTGAAATAAAGTTCGGGTGCGATTCGGCCGTGACTGCATCACCATTTAGGGAGAGATCGGCCAAGACTGCAGGATGAGGTATGGCCCAAGATCCCACGACCATCGCGCGGCAGCATGCCTGGGGACCACACCCCGCGGACCGCATAACGGCGCCCGAATCATGCGGCTCAGGCGTCGCATCAGGCGACAGGCCTGCCATATTCATCTCGTGGCACTGCCGGGTCTTACGGACGCAACACGCATGCGCCGGCGGAGCTGACGCAGCCAGCACGATTGGCGCCACGGCGGCGACAAGCGTGAACAACAAAAGGATCCTGGCGGTTTGACGATACATGCTGATTAAGAATGAAAACGCGTAGCCCCACAACTTAAGATCAGTGAACACAGAATAGGTTACACACCGCGCCCAGCGCAAGTTGGGCGACGGTTCTGCACCGTCCGAAGTCATGATTCCTTGAGAAATGGATGCTGACGCTCTGTAGCCCGCGTCCTTGAGGCGGCAATTTTGGCTGTGTTAGCATCGGAGGTTTCGCAGGCTCTTCCGGTTGAGCTGTACGCCATCTTCTCTTATTCCGCCTACCGGAGTCTGATACCGGGAGTAGTCGGCGAAAGCAAAGCTGTCCTCCGTCGGACAGTCGAGGACGGCCCGCCCCACGCGGCCCGAAAAGGAGCGAACCCGTGAAAGTCTATGAAGGCGCGAATATCCGCAACCTGGCGCTGGTCGGCCATGGACATGCGGGAAAAACCTCTGTCGTCTCAGCCATGCTCTACACGGCCGGCGCCACGCAGCGTTTCGGGCGTGTGGATGACGGCACGGCACCAACCGATTACGACGACGAAGAAATCGCGCGCAAGATGTCTATCTCCACGGGACTCGCCTACGCAGAATGGGGCAAAACCAAAATCAACGTGCTGGACACGCCCGGCTTCAACATGTTCGTCCACGAAGCGAAGATGATTCTGCCGGCGGTCGAGTCTGCGCTGGTTGTGGTGGATGGCGTCGCGGGCGTCGAAGTGGTGACAGAGCGCGTGTGGGGATATTGCGATGAAATCAACCTTCCACGCATGATCGTGGTCAGCCGCATGGATCGCGAACGCGCGGACGCAAATCGCGTTCTGGAATCGCTGCAAAAAGCATTTGGGCGGACCGTGATGCCTCTCCAACTCCCCATTGGCAGTGAGAAGAATCTTAGCGGTGTGATTGATCTGGTTCGTATGAAGGCACGCACTTACGAGCTGGGAGGAAACGGCAAAGGAAAGGAAGGCGACATTCCGGCTAACCTGATGGACGTCGCGAAAGAGGCGCACGAACGTCTGGTCGAATTGGTGGCGGAAGGCAAAGACGAACTGATGGAAGAGTTCTTCGAGAAAGGAACGATTCCGGAAGAAGATCTGGTTCCTGCGCTTCACGAGGCAATCCGCGAAGATCGAATCTTCCCCGTGCTCTTTACCTCTGGACTCGGCAACGTCGGTGTCGACGAACTAATGGACTTCATTGTCGACTACACGCCCGCTCCCACCGAGCGAGAACCATTGAAAGGCGAAGTGACGACGGGGAATGGCGAGCCGCCTACGCGAAAAGTGGCCGATTCGGCGCCCTTGTCTCTTTACGTGTTCAAAACTGTATCCGACGCATTCGCAGGTCGCATTTCTTATTTCAAAGTGTTTTCCGGAGTTTTGAAGAACGACGCGACTTTGCAGAACTTCGCGCGCAACACACCGGAAAAGCTGGCACACATTTCAGTAATGCAGGGAAAGCAGGCCGTGCCAGTCACGGAACTTCATGCGGGTGACATTGGCGCTGTCGCAAAACTGAAAGAGACGTTGACGGGCGACACGCTCGGCGACAAATCTGCGCCGATTCAGTATCCGAAAGTCAAACTGCCCGAACCAGCGATTACGTTCGCCATCGAGCCCAAGACACGCGCCGACGAAGACAAACTTGGCGTCGGGGTGCATAAGCTAATGGAAGAAGACGCGATGCTGCGTTTCTTTCGTGACGCGCAGACTAAAGAGTTCTTGATTGCGGGCACCGGCCAGCAGCACATAGAAGTCGTCGTCTCGAAAATGAGGAAGCGGTACCACACGGAAGTGAATCTGAAGGCGCCCAAGGTTCCGTATCGTGAAACGATCCGCGGGAAAGCGGATGTGCAGGGCCGCCACAAGAAACAGACCGGCGGGCACGGCCAATACGGCGACTGCAAGATCAAAATGGAACCGCTGCCGCGCGGCGGACAATTCGAATTCGTGAACGACATTTTCGGCGGCGCGATTCCCAAAAACTTCATTCCGGCCGTCGAAAAAGGAATCAAAGACGCGGCTGCGCGCGGGTACCTCGCCGGCTTCCCAGTCGTCGATTTCAGAGTGACGCTTTATGACGGGTCGTATCACGATGTCGACTCGAACGATTTATCGTTCCAAATGGCGGGCCGCATCGCGTTCAAGAAGGCGATGGAAACGGCAAAGCCTACTTTGCTGGAACCCGTCATGGCGGTCGAGATCACCGTCCCAGATGAATTTGCAGGGTCGATCATGGGCGACCTCAACAGCCGGCGTGGGCGCATTCAAGGCATGGACAACAAGGCAGGCAACACGGTGGTCAAAGCGGAGGTACCGATGTCCGAGATGTTGACCTACGGCGTAGACCTGACTGCGATGACGCAGGGCCGGGGCAGCTTCAATATGGAAATGCATCACTACGACCTGGTGCCGCAATTAATTCAGGACAAGATTGTCGAAAAGGCCAAGGCGGCTCGTGGCGATGTGAAGGATGAGGAAGAATAGCGTCGGTTTTTTCGACGGTACTCATCAGAGAAGGATTTGGTTCGATGAGAGATACCCACCAAAGTAGCAGCTGAGGGTGGGTTCGGTCTCAAGGCGGCCCGCGTGGCCGCCGTTTTATTTGCGGTATGATGTCCGGCAATCATGCGAATGATGGCCCATGTTTCCGTCCTTGTAATTTCTCTTCTCGGAGTGGCTCTGCTGGCGGCTTCCAACCAAGCAACGATCCTGAAAGTCGATCATGCCACCGTCTGTGGGGATGATCTTGACGCGCTACGTGCAGCGTTCACCGGCATCGGACTCACGCCTGACTTCGGCGGGCCGCATGGCAATGGCGTCACGCAGATGGCGCTGATTGGCTTCGACGACGGTTCGTATCTTGAGTTGATCGCGCCGGTAAAAAAGGACGATCCAAAGCTTGCGTCCAGTTCTGAATGGGCAAAGTTCATCGTTGGAAATGCAGGACCGTGCGCGTGGGCCATGGGATCGAGCGACATTCATGGCGATGATGAGCGCCTGAAAAAAGCGGGCATCGAGACCGAAGGTCCGGGCGCAGGAAGTCGCAAGAAGCCCGACGGCACAACCATTGAATGGGAGACGGTTCAGGTGGGCGGGACGCCAGGGCTGTTGCTGCCTTTCATGATTCAGGACAAAACTCCACGAGAGCTGCGGGTGAAGCCGTCAGCCAGCATCAAGGGTAGTGCGCTAACCGGCATCGCGGTCGTCGTGATCGGAGTGAAAGATCTGGATGCAGCAACCGGCTCCTTCCGAAAGGCGTATGGGCTGGATGAGCCCAAGATAGAAGAACACAAAGAATTTGGAGCGAAACTCGCGTATTTTCCGGGAACGCCTGTGATGTTGGCGACGCCACTGGATTCGAGCTCGTGGCTAACAGCAAGGTTGGCGAAGTTTGGGGAGAGTCCGGTTGCGTATTTGCTGGGTACGTCAGATTTTGGAGCTGCGGCGAAAAAGTATTCGGCGGGCAGCGAGACGGCTTGGTTCGGGAAGAAAGTGGCATGGTTCGACGAGAGGAAAGTGAGTGGAGCGCGCCTAGGTGTGATGAGCCGATGAATTGCCGAGTTCGCCTGCTCTTGCTTGTTTCAGCTCCGTTCTGTCGCGGGATCAGGGGAATTTTCAATCAAGGACGAATGCTATGGTGATTCGGCATTGACGAAACTTGCGTCGGCACTGTGAGTTGACTCACGAGCCGCTTTCAGCAAATCCGCAATTGCTTAGCCTGCTCTTTCGCTTTACTATCGCCTTACCGTGGCCACGCTGCGAAATACTCCTCACCTCGGCGACAAGCGCGACCGCCTGGTTTCCGCCGCGCCTGTTGAGGACGATTCTTCCTTTGAGCTGAAGCTCCGTCCACAGCGGCTCGCAGAGTTCATCGGACAATCCAAAGTTAAAGAGAATCTGGCGGTGGCGATCGAGGCTGCGCGCTCCCGTGGCGAAGCGCTGGACCACGTTCTTCTGTATGGACCTCCCGGCCTCGGCAAGACAACACTTGCCAACATCATCGCCAACGAGTTGGGAGTTCCTTTTCAGCAAACTTCAGGTCCGACCCTGCAGATCAAGGGCGAGCTGACCGCCATTCTGACCAATCTTCGCGACCGGCAAGTCTTATTTATTGATGAAGTCCACCGGCTGCAACCGGCGCTCGAGGAAATCCTTTACTCGGCTCTCGAAGACTACAAGCTCGACATCATGATCGGCCAGGGCCCCTCGGCCCGCACTCACACCATGGATGTGAAACCGTTCACGTTCATTGGCGCTACAACTCGCGCGGGCTTGCTTTCGGCGCCTCTTCGTTCGCGTTTCGGGCTCCTGCTCCGGCTTGAGTTTTATAAAAATGAAGATCTGCAAGTGATTGTCGAACGCTCTGCTGAAATTTTGGGCGTCGAAGTCGACAAGGAAGGCGCTCGGGAAATTGCCAGCCGCTCACGTGGCACACCGCGCATTGCGAATCGCTTGCTGCGAAGGGTCCGCGATTATGCCCAGGTTCGCAGCGCGGGGAAGATCGACCTTCCGACTGCCAAGGCCGCGCTCCAAATGCTCGAAGTCGACCAGCATGGATTCGACGAGATCGATCGCAAGCTGCTGCTCACCATCATCGAGAAGTATCAGGGTGGGCCGGTCGGAGTGAGCACGCTGGCGGCATCGCTCGCGGAAGAAGCGGATGCAATAGAGGAAATCTACGAACCCTTCCTCATCCAGATTGGATTTCTGAACCGCACACCCCGCGGACGCGTCGCCACGCAACTCGCCTACGATCATTTTGGAATCACGCCGACCCGCCGACAGAGCTCTCTGTTCTGATGGCGTCAACTGCGAAACGTAAACTGCCGGAAATATCGCCTCTGTGCACATTCATACCTTTGCACGTCCCAAGGTGAGAGTGGGTCATCGGCAGCCTAACGTTTGTCGAACGTTTTCGTCTAACTATGTTCTGCTAGGCATTCGGCCACCAGCGTTACGCGCGAGGAGAGCGGTGAACTGCCGATCATTAATTCTGCGGTGGGTCGTGCTCGTGTGCTCGCTTCCGCTATTGGCGTCGGACCACCCCCGTCAGAAACCGGACCCGTCGGCTCCGCGTGCAATCCCATTTGCCACGCTGCATATTCCAAAACTCGAGAAGGGTCCCACGATCGCCGACTTCCTCGAGATGCGGCCCTCCCCGGAATTTGCTCGCACCATGCTGAAGATCGATCAGTTTTTCCAGCGCGATCCGAAGGACGGCGCACCCGTCTCCCAGAAGACGGAGGCGTATCTCGGCTACACCAACAAGCATTTTTACGTTGTCGCCATCTGTTTTGAAGAAGACCCCAAAAAGATTCGCGCGCGGATGGTTCGTCGCGAACTGATTGATGACGACGACCAGTTCGGCTTCGTTCTCGATACTTTTCGCGACAAGAAACACGGGCTCCTCTTCTTTATCAATGCCATGGGCGTGCAGCAGGACGGCATCTGGACGGACGATCAGGACCCCGACTATTCGTATGACCTGGTGTGGAAGTCGGAAGCCAAGATCACATCGCAGGGTTACATCGCGTATTTCGAGATTCCGTTTCGATCACTACGCTTTTCTCCGAGCGCCGAACAAGCTTGGGGAGTTTTTCTCGAGCGGGACATACGGCGGAACAACGAAGCGTCGTTTCATCCATGGATCACCAGCAACGCGCAAGGCTTCTTGAGCCAGGAAACGCAGATGGACGGCATGAGGGACATTTCCCATGGCCGTAACATGCAGTTCATTCCGTACGGATCATTACGCAGCTTCCGGGTGCTCGACGATCGCGACCCCAACCATGCTCACTTCGATAGCGCCGACGTGCAGGGGCGCGTGGGACTCGACGCGAAAATCGTCCTTAAGAATGCACTGGTGTTGGATGCAACCATTAATCCCGATTTCTCGCAGGTCGAGTCCGATGAACCGCAGGTCACGGTCAACCAGCGTTTCGAGGTTTTCTTCCCCGAAAAGCGTCCTTTCTTTCTCGAAAATGCCGCCTACTTCGATACACCCATCAATCTCGTCTTCACCCGTCGCATCGCGGACCCTGAATACGGTGTGCGTCTCACTGGGAAATTGGGCTCGTGGTCGATAGGCACGCTGTTTGCGAACGATAAGTCTCCGGGGAAGATTGTATCGCCGGATGATCCGTTGAGCGGTCACAAGGCTTATTTCGGGATCGTGCGCGTGAACCATGACATCGGAAAAGAATCGTCAATCGGCGTGATCTACACCGACCGTGAGATGGACACCGTGCCGAACGAAACGCAGTGCACGGATGATCCATGCATCGTGGGCTCGAACCGCGTGGGCGGCGTGGACGCGAAGTTCAAGTTCAGCCCCAAGTGGTCGGCTACGTTCCAGGCCCTGGCCAGTCATACCAAGTTCTTCGATGGCACTCATAAAGGTGGCCCGGCCTATTGGGCGTACGTGGAGCGCAGCTCGCGGCGCCTCGAATTCAACTCGCTTTACCAGGACACGACCGCAGGATTTCAAACCGACACCGGATTCTTTCGCCGTCCTGACATTCGCCGCTTCAGCAACTTCGCGCAGTACCGAATTCGACCGGAAGGGCCGCGCCTGCTCTGGCATGGGCCATCGGTTTTCACGATCAATAACTGGGACCACAGTGGTACGCGGCTCGAATGGTTTGCCAACGCAAATTACCGCTTCGTATTTCGCCGTCAAACCAGCTTCGGTTGCTTTGGGAACCTGGGCCACGAACGGCTCCGCCCAGTCGATTTCGATACGCTCACGGAGAACCAGGACTACGCGCATTACCACCAGGGTTGTTTCTTCTTTTCTAATTTTTTCAAGCAAGTGCGCACCGAAGGAGAAGTTGGTTTTGGCACCGACACAAATTACGATCCCGCGACTGGCCCGCCGGTGCTGGCGAAATCGAGCTATGCGCAGATCACGGCGACGGTTCGGCCTGTTGGAAGGCTCACGATCGATAACACCTACCTGCTCACCCGGCTGCGCGATCAATTCACCGACGCGAACATCTTTAATAATCACATCATCCGGTCGAAATGGAACTACCAGTTCACGCGAGAGCTGTCGTTGCGCATCATTGGACAATACAGCGCGGTGCTCGCGAATCCGCAGCTGACGTCGCTACAGACGACAAAGAGTTTCAATGCGGACGTCTTGCTGACGTATCTTCTGCACCCTGGCACAGCGGTTTATGTGGGCTACAACAGCAACTTGCAAAACCTCGATCGATCGCTTGGGCTTGACCCCAATGGAAATCTTCTGCGAACCCAGAATCGCTTCCTGAATGATGGAAGGCAGTTCTTCGTGAAGGTTTCATATCTGCTGCGCTATTGAACAGCCGTTAGCAGATAGCCGTAAGTTCTGGGGCACACCGCACGACGCGTTCTTGCCCTGCGGCGGATTGCGACGTGCTTGTTCGCTCCAGCTACAATGCTCCCAGCATGATTGCGCACCTTCACGGCAAACTTTTATCGAAGCACCCCAACCAGGCAATTGTCGAAACAGCCGGAGTTGGCTATGACGTGGTGATCACGGTGCCGACGTTTTCCGATCTGCCGACTCTGGGAAATGAAGTCGCGCTCCACATTCATACGCACGTTCGCGAGGACACGATCGCGCTTTACGGATTTCTGCGCCCGGCGGAAAAGCAATTATTCGAAAAGCTACTGACCGTCAGCGGTATCGGGCCAAAGCTTGCGATCACGATTCTGAGCGGCATGGCTGCGGATGAAATGGTCGGAGCAATTCGCGGCGGCGATGTTGCGCGACTCACTCGTATCCCAGGAATCGGCAGGAAGACCGCGGAACGCATGGTGCTGGAGCTGCGCGACAAGCTGCCGTCAGTCGGGACCGAGACTGTGGTCGCTACGCCGACCTTGAACCCGGTGGAGGAAGATGTGGTGTCGGCTCTAGTAAATCTCGGCTACCAGCGAGGAGCAGCTGAGAAAGCGTTGCAAGCGGCGAGCAAGACATCTAAAGCTCCGGCTGCGTTTGAAAGTTTGTTTCGCGGAGCGCTGGGCGTCCTCTCGAAGTAGAAGCTATGAAGCGTGTCGCAGCCGGTTTTGTAGTTCTCGTTCTGATCACTGCAGCCATATTTTTTAGCGTTGTCCCTCGTCTTGTCGACAACCGCCTTAACAAGACGCGCGCGCGCACGTTTGCTTCGCAACGAGCTCGTGATCTGCATCGTTCCCTGAACGTCGCCGACCTGCACGCCGACTCCCTGCTGTGGGGAAGAGATCTCCTTGCTCGAAACTCAAGAGGCCAGGTAGACATTCCGCGGTTGATTGACGGCAATGTCGCGCTGCAAGTGTTCTCCATGCCGACCAAGACGCCGCGTGGCTTAAACATTCAGCGGAATACCGGAGATAGCGACCAGATTTTCTGGCTTGCTCTAGCGCAGCGATGGCCCATCTCCGCGTGGAATAGTCTTACCGAACGCGCGCTCTACCAAGCCGGCCGATTACAGAATATGGCCGAACGTTCACAGGGCAGATTCGTTCTAATTCGCAGTTCTCAAGACCTTTCTCTGTACTTACAACGTAGGCAAAACGACAAGGCCATCACCGCGGGGATTCTCTCGATTGAAGGTGCGCATGCTCTCGACGGACGGTTAGACAATTTAGCCCGACTTTATGACGCAGGCTACCGCATGATCTCGGTTGCGCACTTCTTTGACAATGAGTTTGGCGGATCATCAGCAGGGGTTAAGAAAGACGGTCTCACAGAAAAGGGTCGAGAGCTGATCGCTCAAATGGAGCGCAAGCGAATAATCGTCGATCTCGCCCACTCATCCAATCAAACGATCGATGACGTGCTAGCAATCGCCTCCCGCGCGGTTGTTGTTTCGCACACAGGCGTGAAAGGTACTTGCGACAACAACCGCAATCTAAGCGACGCTCAAATTCGTGCCATTGCACAAAGAGGAGGAATCATCGGTATTGGCTACTGGTCGACTGCGACTTGCGGTCGCGATGCCCACGCAATCGCGCGCGCCTTAAAGCACGCTGGCGCTGTGGGCGGTGTGGAACACATTGCGCTAGGATCTGACTTCGACGGAGCGATCGAAGCACCTTTTGACGCAGAGGGCGTAGTTCACGTCACTGACGCACTACTTAATGAGGGGTTCACCGAAAGAGAAATTCGGCTTGTAATGGGAGAAAACGTACTGCGATTCATGCGGGAAAATCTGCCCTGAACATCTGCTGAACTAGTTCCCCACAAACCTCAGATACAAGTCGCGATCTTCCTTGCACGCCGTCGCCATATCACGCACACGCTGCCATGCCTCTTGCTGGGATTCATCCCGCGCGCGTTCATGAACGCGTTGCCATTCTTCTAGAAACCGCTCCATCTGAAGATGGTTAAAGACGGTCTTGCCATAGGGGTCGATGCCGCTCAGCAGCGGAAAATCATGCTCATCCCTGGACGGAATTACGCTGTGCAACATTACCCAGTCGCCACGTTCTCCAAGATCATCTTCGAGCTTTACGACCAGAGACATGATGTTTGGCCTAACCTCAATCTTTGAGGTACAGGGAATGTACCAAGTCGGCAGGATTTTTCCAATCGGCAGGAAGCATGCAGCGAAGCCGAGGTCATGCTGGCAAGTTACTATCGGAGGATTACACCCTAAGCGAAACCCTCACTTTCCGATGCAGAAGGTGCTGAAAATCAAGTTCAAGATGTCGTCGGTCGTGGTCGCGCCTGTGACCTCGTCCAGCGGGCGCAGTGCATTGTAGAGATCGAGCAGGAGCATCTCGTGCGGGATCTTGTTGGCCACTGCAATCTTGGCCGCATCGAGTGCTGTGAGCGAATCATGAACCAGGCCCTGATGGCGAACATTTGTAAGAAAACCAGCCTCGGCTTGTCCGCCGCCGTCCCCGGCAACATGACGCAGAATTGCGGCGCGAAGTTCAGCGATGCCTTCGCCAGTTAGCGCGGAGGTTGCAACAACGTGGGCTCGGGTTTCGAGTGGATGGATGCCCAGATCTGATTTGTTCTTCACCACGATCGCGGGCCGACCCTCCACCTGCTTCATCAATTCTTCATCTTCCGCGGAAACCGCCTGCGTGGCATCGAGCACGACCAGCACCAGGTCGGAGTCGGCCAACGCCTCCATCGACTTTTGAATGCCGATGCTCTCTGCCTCATCCAGCGCCCTGCGGATGCCGGCGGTATCCACGAGCTTCACAGGGATTCCACCGATGGCGACCGTCTCAGTCACCAGATCGCGCGTTGTACCGGGCGTTGCCGTAACAATCGCGCGTTCCCGCTCAACCAGCCGGTTGAACAAACTCGATTTCCCTACATTCGGACGCCCCACAATCGCCAACGTCAGGCCTTCGTGTACGAGTTTGCCGTAGGCAAAGCTTGCCGCGAGTTGTGCGAGAGGCGCTCGAATCACGGCGATATCGCCGAGAATCGTCGGGTCGGGTAAAACGGCAACGTCATCTTCCGCGAAATCGATTCCTGCTTCGAGCAATGCGATCAGCGCGACCAGCTTCGTCTTGATCGGCTTGATGCGCTTCGAAAGAGCGCCGTCTAACTGCTGGGCCGCGACCTTCGCCTGAAATAACGTTTGCGACTCGATCAGATCTCGAACCGCTTCGGCCTGTGTGAGATCTAGCCGGCCGTTGAGGAAGGCGCGCATCGTAAATTCGCCCGGCTCCGCGAGGCGCGCTCCGCGAGCAAGGCACAACTCGACGATGTGGCGTGTGACGACCGGCGAACCATGAGAAGAAATTTCTACGACGTCGTCGGTCGTGTACGAATGCGGCTTTTGAAAGTAGGTAACGACTACTTCATCGATTCGGCGAGACGTTGGTCCCGCACTCTCCAGCATTGGAGAGCTTTGTAGTTGCCTGCTTTCCTCGGCTTCAACCAATTCACCGAACACTGCCCGGCCCGGTTCCAACTCATGCTTCAACTCAAGCATCGGCGCCGTGATGGCGCGTGCATCCGGGCCCGCCAAACGGACGACGCTAATCCCCCCGCGACCGGCAGGAGTGGCTATCGCAACAATCGTGTCGTCGAGGTTCACGCGGCTATTTTAACGGGCCGTGGAGTAACCGGGTGCGCATCACCCGAACTCACCGAGTGTTATGCTGCAGCCCGGGAGGAAACGCCATGAGGTTATCCTCGCTGCTCGGCAGTGCACTCCTGCTTTTCACCTCGTCGCTCGGCTATCCGCAGACGGACACAGCGCACGACAAACTCAGTTATGAAGCCATGGTTGAAAAGGCGAAGGCCGACGCGAAAAGCGTCGATTTCCGGGCGATGCGTCTCGCATACGCCGATTCCAAAACTAGGAAGAACGCGAAAGACTTAGATCAGCAAAAGAAAGAAATGAAGGTGGCCATACAAAACAAGGACTTCGCGAAGGCAATCTCCAGGGCCGATGACATACTGAAATCCAAGTTCGTGGACATGGACGCGCACTACGCAAAGTATGTAGCGTACCGAGAACAAAGCCAACCAGACCAAGCAGAAATAGAAAAGACCATTCTGCAGGGCTTGCTTCAATCAATTACCAGTTCTGGTGACGGTAAAACTCCAGAAACCGCATGGCAGGTGATAGAGGTCCACGAAGAGTACGTGGTGCTGCAATTTTCCGGCCTCATGCCGACGGGGCAAGCGCTCGTTGAGAAAAACGGTCACTCCTACGACAAGATGACGGCCGTCAATTCCAAGACGAACGAGGAAGTCACCTTGTACTTCAATGTGGACATCCCTTTCGCCCAGTATTCCAAATAAGCGACCAAGTTAAGGACAGGCCCATGGGGCGCAGTTCTGCTGCAGCGTTTGCAGTTCCTGCTGCGTCAGTCCAAGCTTGCCGATATCCTGGATCTCTTCGAGAGGCGTCAGGACATTGAAGTCGGATCCGAAGAGGAATCGCTTCATGTCAATTCTTCGTATCTGCTCTAAAAGGGCGGCGGTCGTCTTGCGCGTTTCGTCCGGAGCAGGGACGTAGGAGAGGTCCAATAGCACATGCCGCGTCACCGGGTCGTCTCGAACAATGTGGTCAGCGAATGTGCGCAGCACGGCTAAGTTGTTGCCATTTTGCCGCGGCATGCCACCGCCCGCATGAGCGATCTGCACCCAAGAGGAACCGGCGGCGGGCAGGATATCTCGAACAAAGAGTTCAGCGTCGGCGGCGTTAAACTTGCCGCCCCCAACATGAATCACCATCGGTAGACCGGCGGCAGCCGCGACACTCAGCAACTTCGCAACCTGACGCCGATGCGCCGGATTGCGGACATTGACCGCAGAAGCAGTGAAGTGCAGCTTTAGCCCAATCAGCTGGTGGCTTCCGCTCCAGTGGCGGACCTCATCGATGGCGGAATCAGCGAGAGGATTTACCGACAAAAATCCGACCAGACGGGAGGGATATTGCGCGATCTGTGCTGCCGTAAACTCGTTCTCGCGCCTGATCCTAGCCGCAAGTTCACCGGACTTCACATGCAGAGACGGTAAACCAAACAAATAGGCACACGACAAAATCACTCCCTTAGAAACATGAGCATCATCCAGTGCGCGCACGGCATCAGACGCGAAGACGGCTGGCGGCTTGTTGGAGGGAAGACACTCTCCTACCAGCGCGCACAGCTCGGGAGACGCCAGGTGCATGTGATGATCGGCCCGCCATGCGCCAGCATTTGAGGATTCGCCCTGTGCGGCTAAGAAGCTCGATAGCCCAAGGCTCAAGAGCGTTAAGAAAAAGACACAAAAGATGATTTGAAGGCGGCGCTGCCGAGTCCGGAACTGGGGCATGGCGTGGAGGATTATGGCACGTCGTGCAGGGGCGAAAGACAATGTCTTTCAAAACATAGATGTAAGAGAGATTTTTCCTGTTCTTGTACCATCGATAATTCATGCGTACGCCGATTTACCAGATTGACGCATTCACAAGTCGCCGTTTTGCAGGAAACCCTGCCGCGGTGATGCCGATGAATCGTTTTCTTTCGGACGCGATGATGTTGGCGATTGCTGCCGAAAACAACCTCTCCGAAACTGCTTTTCTGGTGCCGGAGGGCAGCGATTATCGTCTGCGCTGGTTTACGCCGAAAGTCGAGGTGCCGCTGTGCGGCCACGCAACCCTGGCCAGCGCTGCGGTGGTCATGGAGCGGCTGGAAGTCGGACGCGACCGGGTCATTTTCCATTCGGCAAGCGGGCCGCTGACGGTAAAGCGCTCGCACGCAGGTTACATCATGGATTTGCCGACGCGTCTGTCCGAGGAAATCGCAAGTCCCCGCGGCTTGGCGGAAGCTCTCGGTGCGGTTCCTCTTGAGGTTTGGATCAACTCATTCAACTACATGGCTGTTCTGGAGAACGCGAAGGTCGTGCGTGAATTAGTTCCCGAGATGGCGTCCATTGCGCGCAGGGACAGACCTGGAGTTATCGTGACCGCGCCAGGCGACGATCGATACGATTTCGTCAGCCGCTACTTTGCTCCAGCCAAGGGTATTCCAGAAGATCCGGTGACCGGTGCCGCCCACTGTATGCTCGCACCCTATTGGGCGAAGCGGCTTGGTAAGACCGAACTTCGTGCCTTCCAGGCATCTCGACGCGGCGGTGAGGTGATGTGTCGGCTAATGGGCGACCGTACCGAGCTGGAAGGAGCTTGCGTCTTCTACCTGGAAGGCGAAGTCGAGTATCAGGAAGAGTGAGGGCCACGCGGAGCACATCATTTCAGCGGAGAATACATAGCGCATGACAAACTGGTTCGCGCGCCCCGTTCTACACGTTGCGGACGTTGAGACCTCGCTTCGCTTTTACGTTGACCGGCTCGGATTCACCTGTCCCTGGCGCTTCGACGACGAGGACGGCGGAGCCTATGTCGCACAGGTGGATCGGCAGGGCTGCGCGCTTATCTTGGCTAAAACGTGGCCGGAGAAGATCGGCAAGGCGCTGATGTTCATTTCTCTAAACGTCGAGCCCGCTACACGCGAGGCCGCAACCGCCGCGGTGGACGCACTGCGCGCTGAACTCGTGGCCAAGGGTGTCCCGGTGAAGGACGGTTCTTGGGGCTACCGCCTTTTGGTCGTCGACGATCCAGACGGTAATCAGCTCTTCTTCAACTATCCGAGCGAGCCTGCATCCTGACGTAACATCGCCACCTCGCCAACTCCTCCACCCGGTCACCTCAGGCTGGCTCAGACGAGAGTTTCCACTTAACAGCGATAGCGGACTCTCCGTTGAGGTACGTTACAAACGCTCCAAATAGGATAATGGTGTGCTCTAGGAGGTCGCCTATGGGCAGTCTGGCTCTTTTGCAATCCCTGAAGGATAGTGTTCTCGGCCAAGCGAACGTCAAAACCATTTACGGTGAACCAATCTCAGCGCACGAAAAAACCATCATTCCAGTTGCTAAAATAATGTACGGCTACGGCGCGGGTGCGGGCACCGGAGGTCTGGGCGATACCAGCACTCGAGGCGAAGGCGGCGGCGGTGGCGGAGGAGTGCGTGCTGTTCCCGTTGGCGTTATCGAGGTGAACCACCAGCAGACTCGTTTCGTTCCTATTACAGACCGAAAAAAGTTAACTGGAACTCTCCTGGCCGGAATTGGGCTCGGCATGTGGCTAGCTTGGAGCAGGCGTCGCTGACACCGATCTGCCGTTCGCGAGCCTCGCGGCGCGTTGAGCAGCCCGATTCTTGGCGCACCATTGCCATTTCACCAACTGCTCAGAATCGATCATCTCGGGAAAAGTAGTTGGTGAGATGGCGATTTCAACAAACGAGCGTGCGACGTCCTCGTCGCCCTACGGGAGCTTGCGTCGCATTGCTCGTCCCATCACCGACCCAAGAGCGACGAGAAACACGGCGAGCACCAGCACAGCCACTTCGTAGTACCAAGGTGCTGAAAAATGTTCGGCGACTGCACTGAGGACGATTACGGTAGGCACCAGCAACCAAATGGAACGCTTCACAGGAGTGGCCATTCGCCAAGCCGCTTGGGCTGACCGCAGACCATGACGTAAGGTTACAGTGAATTCCCTCGATAGGCTGACGTTCTCTTTGAATTGCTCGAAAACCGTAGCCTCCTCCTGTCCGGGCGGCCTTCAACCCCAGTTTATGCCCAATTCCAGCCAGATTCCACGATCACTGTTGTTAACAGGCGATTTCACCAACTACTGGGAACAGGCCATCCGGCAAAGTAGTTGGTGAAATGGCGATTTCTCGCCAACGATGTACTACTCGGGAAACTTTAATTCCACGGTTGTTACAACTTCGAACGAATAACCGTTGAGAGTGTATGTTTCGTACTTCCATGCTTTGACTGCCTCGATGGCACGAGCAGCGAGGGTATCAAGTCCGGTGATCTTCTCTGCCTCTAGAACATTTCCATCCTTGTCAATACGCACACGTAGAATGATTGTGCCTTCAACCTGCTGCGCTCCTGTCGGGAACACGGGTGCAACTCGCCTCAGCAGGTGGGATTGCATTATTTCCGGTGCGACGCGGATCGCCGTGGGATGCAAGCAACCCGGCACACCGCCGCCCGGCATGACCTGTCTTATTTCGGGTGATGCAACACTGCCCTGGTCAAATTTTACTTCCACGATGATCTGTCGCGAGAAGGGCCAAACATTCATTTGCTGCTTGTAATTGTGCTTTCTTACCGCTTTAATCGCCGCCTCACGGAGCGCCGTCGGACCCTTAGTCAGTGTTGCATCCCGCACGGCCCCTTTTTTATTCAATGTCAACTCCAAAAAGACAGTGCGATCCCCTGAGTCGTGCTGTTGCTGTCGCGGAGTTGTCAAAGTAGTAGGCGTGGTAGAAAGTGCGGCGTCTTGCGACGTGTGGGGACACTGCGCGAACGCGCCTTGGCCCAGACACACCATTAGCAAAATGGAAAGAGAAGTGTTGGTGTAAAGCCCCATATTCCGGCACCCATCAAGGAGCGGTGAGAAACTGCATCAACTGCATTCTAGGGGTTCTTTCGGGGATAGGACTCGTTACCTTTGTACCGCGAGTGGATGTCAATTGACGTTAACAGGCGTTCTCACAAGCTTGCGCGGTTTGTTCGCCAAAATCCGGGTCAATGAGTGTAATGGCGATATTTCACCAGCCACCCACTGCGCCAAAGTAACTAGACTGAGAAAACCTGTCGGGATAGATTTCCTCCATGCCACTGGATGAATTGGTCGGTCCGTCGGAGA